>Ga0247841_10001133_pt1 | contig 62914 bp, 62 predicted proteins | sample LaCruzMarch2015__2_FD_192410 | JGI IMG/M metagenome (GOLD analysis project Ga0247841, IMG submission 192410) | Freshwater microbial communities from meromictic Lake La Cruz, Castile-La Mancha, Spain - LaCruzMarch2015_18m | ecosystem: Environmental > Aquatic > Freshwater > Lake | place: Spain...
GCTCCAGCAATCATCGCTAAAAAAACAACAACCAAACTCGCAGTTTTTAAAATCTTCATAGAATTCTTTAGAAGTTTTTTCATCTATCTTCAGTGTAACAGAATAGTATCCTATAAAACTCACTACAATTAATTAATTAAATGTAGTGGAATATTCAAGCAAAATATTTTTGTGGGCTTACTTGGACTTGCTCAACTGACAGTTTGCGAGTTTTTAACGAGTAATTACTGTCAGTTAGTCCCCTTGGGGGAAACGATGTATTCTAGTGGGCTTACTTGGACTTGAACCAAGGACCTTTGCAATGTGAATGCAACGCTCTAGCCAACTGAGCTATAAGCCCTAACTAATTATATACAAAACCGCTTGTAATAACGAAGAGCTTTTTTTACAATTAAGACTTATGACGATAGTCAAATCTACGATTGCTTTTGTGATGGATATTCTCGAAACGGTTGTTTTTATTGGATCAATGTTTATTGTTGTTTATCTTTTTATACTTACTCCAAATCAAGTTAAAGGCGCCTCAATGGAAAATACTTTTCACACAGGCGATTATATTTTAACTAGTCGAGTGACATATAAATTTAGACGATTGGAACGAGGAGATGTTATAGTTTTCAAATCTCCGCAAAATCCTGATATAGAATATATAAAAAGAGTTATCGGTTTGCCTGGCGACATTATTAACATATCAAATGGCGCGGTAAGGGTAAATGATGTTCAATTAACGGAAAATTATATTGCCGCGACCACTAATTTGTGGGAAGGCGGCTGTATAAAAGACAATGTTCCTTATACGGTTCCGGCAGATTATATATTTGTTATGGGAGACAATCGACCACGATCATCTGACTCCAGGGAATTTTGTGCCGTCACAATAGATAGCGTCATTGGTGATGTTTTTTATCGCTATTTTCCCTCAAATGTAATTGGAGTTGTTTCAAATCCCCTTCCAAAATCCATACGTTAAGTAAGTTTGAGTCTTCTTTGTTTTTTCTTTGCGAAAGTAATATTTAGTCTAATAATCGGGCTAGGAAAATTTGTTTTAAGTCGTACTCGCACCTTGCGAGTCAGACTACTTTCTTTACAAATTGAAAGAAAATAAGAAAGGAGGTGATCCAACCGCTCCTTCCAGAACGGTTACCTTGTTACGACTTAACCCCCATCGCCGGTAATATTCTCTCCCGATAAATCGGAATTCAAATATCATCGACTTTGTTGGCTTGACGGGCGGTGTGTGCAAGAGGCAAGAACGTATTCACCGCGACATGACTGATTCGCGATTACTACCAATTCCGTGTTCATGAGGTCGAGTTGCAGACCTCAATCCCCACTGAGGATAAATTTCAGGGATTTGCTCCGATTTGCATCGTGGCAAAACCCGTTGTTCTTATCCATTGTAACATGTGTGTAGCCCAAGGTATAAGGACCATGCTGACTTGACGTCTGCCCCGCCTTCCTTCCCGACTAAGTCGGGACCGTCTCTTGTGACAAATATAACACAAGATAAGGGTTGCGCTCGTTGTCCCACTTAAGGGTACTCCTCACGGAACGAGCTGACGACAGCCATGCAGCACCTGTTCTATCATCCTTGCGGATTTCCCACTATTTCTAGCAGAATGTACGATAGTATGTCAAACCTTGGTGAGGTTTTTCGTTTTGTTTCGAATTGAACCACATGTTCCACTGGTTGTGTGCCTCCCCGCCAATTCCTTTGAGTTTCAACCTTGCGGCCGTACTCCCCAGGTGGCTTGCTTAACGGGTTACCTTCGCTACACCTCCCCCCGAAGGGGAAAATGCGGCTAGCAAGCATACGTTTAGGGCTAGGACTACGCAGGTCTCTAATCTGCTTCGCTCCCCTAGCTTTCGTGTCTCAGTGTCAGTCTGCTTTCAGAAACTCGCCTTCGCCACTGGTGTTCCCCAGGGTATCAACGCATTTCACTACTCCTCCCTGAGTTCCAGTTTCTCTAAAGCAAACTCTATCTTGATAGTATCCAGCCCTTTTCTATGGTTGAGCCACAGTATTTAAAACAGGACTTATCAAGACACCTACACTACTTTTTACACCCAGTAAAACCGGATAATGTTTGGGGCCCACGTATTACCGACGCTTCTGGCACGCAGTTAGCGGCCCCTTTCTTATAGAGTACCGTCAGGCCCACCATAGGTGGGCTTTCTTCCTCTATCACAGTAGTTTACGCTCGTTAGAGCTTAATCCTACACGCGGTGTCGCGCGGTCAGACTTTCGTCCATTGCCGACTATTCCTGATTGCTGCCTCCCGTAGGAGTGGGGGCCGTGTCTCAGTCCCCCTCTGGCTGACCACCTTCTCAGGCCAGCTACTCGTCGTAGACTTGGTAGGCCGTTACCCCACCAACTATCTGATAAGCCACAGGTCCATCCCTTTTCGAGAAGTTAATCTCTTTAACAAATACCTTGCGGTATCCATACCATGAAGTATTATCCCACCTTTCGATGGGCTATCCTTCAAAAAGGGGTAAGTCCCTATGTGTTACTCAGCCGTCCGCCACTACCTTCTGCCTTGCGGCAAAAAGACGTTCGACTTGCATATCTCAGGCACACCGCCAACATTCATCCTGAGCCAGGATCAAACTCTTAAAAAAAACCATTACCGACGCACAACGCATCAGTAAGGTTGATCCTAACCCGACTATTGAAACTAAATAAAACTTAAATTGGCAAAGAAAAACAACAAAATGTCAAAGAGCATCTGAACAATTTCAGTGAGTTATAATTCTATATAAAAAATAACCAAAAAGCAACCGCTATTTTATGCGATTAAGATCTTAGAAAAAGTCTCTACATTAGAAGTTAATTTCATGAGACCATTAATGGTTGTATTTTCAAATTTTTCACAGCAGTAAACACTTAGCTTAAGTTCATCTTCAAAAAACTTGTCAATTCCGGGGATTCTTGATAAACCTCCTGTTAATATTACCCCTTTTTGCATCAACTCATCGACAACTTCAGGTGGCGAACTCTCTATTAATTCCTTGACGCCATCGATAATTTGGTTGAAATTTGATCTCAAGGCTTCGTTAATATCAGAGCTTTTTATTTTTACTGACTTTGGCAAACCGTTCTCGAGAGATTTTCCTCGCGTAACAATAACTTTTTCAGTATTTTTAAAATTTAAAATATCAATTTTCAAATTTTCACAAGTTGCTTCACCTAATATTATTCCATATTTTAAATAAACATAATTAAAAATGACCTTATTCATTTGATCGCCGGCGTTCTTTAAAGTTTTTTGGGAAAGGATCCCACTTGAGCCAACGATTGATAATTCAATTAGTCCACCGCCAAGATCAGCGATAAGAGTTGGTTCATGAGAAAAAATATCAACTCCTGCACCAGCAGCTGTTGCTAAAGGTTTTTCAACTAGGAACACCTGCGACATACCGATTTTTAACAAAGCTTCTTTGACAGCTTTTTGTTCAATTTCCGTAGCAACGGTTGGAACAGTCGCAATCCCAATCATCATCGGCTTGATAGTCTTGCTCCCGGTGTATAAATAGACAGACCTTTCTAAAAATTTTTGTAGTAAGAATACCTGCGCATCGAAATCTGAGATAACTCCATTTACAATCGGCCTGACAACTTTAATAAAATCCGGTGTTTTCCCCAAAATCGTTTTTGCTTCGAGCCCTGTAAATGAATAATCTTTTATCCTAGCATTATAACCAAGGAATGTTGGCTCGCGCAAAATTACACCCTTATCTTTAATTGCAATTTTAGTTATAGAAGTTCCAAGATCAAAATATATTTCAAAATTAGCAAAAAACGGCAGCTTGATTTTTTTGAATATTTCAGTTAAATTAAGCATAATGATTGAACAAATTATTCAATTTTTTTACTATCTACTTTTTTTTATTACCCCGCTTATCATGTCTAAATCAACATCGGAACTATTTGAATTTAACAAAATGCTTTTTATTTATAGCTCCACAGCGGTCATCACTTTCTTATGGTTATTAAAAATGATACTTAATAAGAAAATTATACTGAAAAAAACAGCATTAGATATTCCAATTATAATATTTTTAATATCTCAGTTAGTTTCCACTATATTTTCGATCGACAGGCATGTTTCCCTTTTTGGTTACTACGGAAGATTCAATGGAGGGTTATTTTCTCTAGTTAGTTATTTGTTACTTTACTATGCATTTGTTTCGAATGAAATCAATATTAAAAAAACCTTAAAGGTAATTTTAAGCTCGTCTATATTTGTCATTCTTTGGGCAATTCCTGGACACTTTGGGCATGATTTGACCTGCTGGTTGTTTGCAGGCAAATTTAATAATTCTTGCTGGGATAATGCTACTTTGGCTTTTCGACCTGAACTGCGAGCTTTTTCAACGTTAGGCCAGCCAAACTGGTTAGGAGCATATTTGGCAGCGGTGTTTTTTATTGGAGTTTATTTTTTAATTAAAAATAAAGCTAATACTAAATACTTAATACTAAATACTTTATACTTGTTTTTAAATTTCTCCATGATCTTATTTACAAGATCCCGTTCAGCAATATTATCGGTGGTTGTCGGCCTAATCTTATTTACGGGATACTATTTATTTTTTATTAAAAGTAATTTTAAAAGGGTTTTAATAATTTTGTTATTGATCACAATTGTCCCGATATTATTTTTTAAAACAGGCGAAGATAAGATAGATAAATACCTATCGATATCAAATATCAAAAATCTTTTCGATCACTCTCAGAGCAAGCAAATATCTCTTAAAATAAAAAATGTTTCTCCATCATCTAGTATTAATGATCAAACATCAAATAATATCACTGAGTCATTTGATATTCGTAAAATTGTTTGGGAAGGAGCTTGGAATTTAGCTAAAAAATATCCGCTATTTGGAACGGGTGTAGAGACTTTTGCATATAGCTATAATTTTGTTAGACCTTTAGAACATAACTTAACCAGCGAATGGGATTATGTATATAACAAAGCTCACAATGAGTATTTTAATTTCCTTGCTACGACAGGATTTGTGGGATTGAGTTCTTACTTAATTTTTATTGGAGTTTTTACTGTTTATATAATAAAAAAGATCAGATATCAAAAATCAAAGATAAAAACTGTAGATCAAAAATCAAAAAACTTAAAGTCTTTGAGCTTGGATTTGAACTTTGATATTTTAACTTTAAGCTTGTTTTGTGGTTGGTTAACAATTCTAATAACCAATTTTTTTGGTTTTTCGACTACAACAACTCAGCTTTTATTTTATTTGATTCCGGCTTTTGTGATAACTAGAGAGTCTCAAGATGAAGATGAAATAAAATACGGAAAGATCAATCTTTACCAATGGTTAGCTATTCTTTTGATTGCCATCAGCACAATGTATGTCACATTTTCTATAATCATTTATTATCAAGCTGATGTTAATTATTCATACGGATTAAAATACTCTAAAGTAAACGATCAACAAAAAGCGGCCAGCTATTTTGAAAAGGCACTTAAAATGAGGCAGGAACCGGTGTATATAGATAGATTTTCGTCGTCGTTAGCTTACCTTTCAGCAGTTGCAAGTTTACAAAAACAAACAGAATTGTCAAAGCAAATTGCCAATCTAGCAGATTCGTATAACAGGAAGACAGTATTGGATTATCCTAAAAATGTATTTTTCTGGAAAACAAGAGCAAAAAATATGTATTATTTTTTCCAAATAACTGATCAGGAAAATGAACTCTTACAAGGAATTCAAGCTTTAAAAGTAGCTCAAACATTATCTCCAACGGACCCAAAAATACCATACACTTTATCTCTATATACTTCTATGTTATTTGATTTAAGTAAAGATAATAATGATAAACAGAAATGGGAAAAATCATCTTTGGACTATATTGACATAGTTATTAAATTAAAGTCAAACTACCGAGAGGGTTATCTAATGAAAGGTCAACTTTTGAAAAAATACGGATATACTTTAGAGGCAAAAAAGATCTTTGAATATATGCTAAAGAATTTTGATGCTAAGGATGCGGAGGCGCTTAAGGAACTACAGTCATTCTAAGGACTTATGTTCGAACTAGAAATGCCCCAAACACAGTCAACATCTGCAGTATCATCGACATTACGGCATTTATCGCAGCTTATTGTATAACCAGTTGAAATATATCCTAATCTCTGAAGATTGTTCTCCAGACAAGCAAACAGTTTATAATCTGAGCCATCTGTTGATAGATACTGATAAACCTTTCCGGACACCGGGTCATTAGGAACATTCTGCATGTAAACTTTTCCACTAACTGGATCAGTCAGAGAAGCTCCAAAAGTTAAATCGGATGTAAGTGGGTAAATTCGTTTATCTTCATAATACATTTCCAAAGCTCTTTGTACCTGTTCAAGATCGGACTTTCGTTTTGCGTCACGACCTTTTTTCAACGACGTAAAAAAGTTACCAGTAATAAGCGCAGCCATAATACCAAGAATAATAATCACAACAAGTAGCTCAATGAGTGTAAATGCTTTTCTGTTCATTGTTTAATCATATAATATATTTGTAAAAAAAAGGAGAGGCTTTCGCCTCTCCTTATTAATTTGGTTTTACTTATTTTACACACCACAAACAAGTATTTGTTGATGGGTTACCTGTAGAAATACACGTATCTATACCTGTTCCTGGATCAAATTTTGTATTAGGATCATTAGTAAAGGATTTAGCTGTCGGTTTATAGCACACTTGAACCGTTGCCTCAGTATTAGATCCAAAAACTGTGATCTTTGTTAATGTTGTTACTCCGGCCAAAGTTGCAAAGTCTGTCTTTAATTCTCCGGAAGTAACAATATTGGCAATAGTATTCGTCATAGTGTTTGCGGTAGCGGCCGTAACAGTATCTGCCAATCCATCTTCAAAGGTGCCGCAAGTGGCATCTGCACACCAAGGCATCTGATTTTTTATTGCGTAGTATCTAATAATAGAACCCTGTATTTCAGAAACAGTGTTTCTTACTCCAGTATCGGTGCCTTTTTTAAGTTGTTCAAAAGGATCAAGTGCAGCTAAAAGTCCGACTGCTAAAGCTCCAAGAAGTGCGATAACGATGAGAAGTTCAATAAGAGTAAAACCCTTTGAAATATTTTTCATATAAATTCATTATTATCGATAATATTTAGTTTGTCAAGGGCTATAAATTAATACTAGTCCAGTGATAGCATATTCATTTGTCAAGAAGTATTCTGTATGATATTATTATTTTGTTATTTAATATTATATTTTTAAAATATGGCTCCCCTACCAAAGTCAAAGCGATCAACAAAACGAAAAGGCAAAAGTTTAGCCTCAAAAAAAAGATCATTTTCAAAACTAGTAAAATGTTCTAATTGTGGTAAAACTAAATTACCTCATAAAGTTTGTAAATACTGTAAGAAATAAAAATGTATGAGCGACCCCAGGCATGAACTTCGAGTAAAGATCGTTCAGCAATTATTTGCACTAAGTTTTTCTAATACAAAAGATCAATTAATAACTGCAAAAACGAAGCTTATTGTTGAAAATACTTCCAAAATAAACGAACTCATCAAAAAGTACGCTCCAAAATATCCATTAGATAAAGTTGCAAAAGTTGATTTGGCCATTTTGCAATTGGCGGTTTACGAACTAAATTTCGAAAAAAAAGAACCGTCTAAGGTGATCATTGATGAAGCGATCGAGTTATCAAAAGAACTTGGCAGCGACAAGACGTTTGGATTTGTGAATGCAGTTCTTGGTAAAATACACTCAGATAATTCAAAAATAAATGTTTAATTTTACATATTAATTTAAATATATGATTGGTAAATATAAAACTTTAGAGGAAAAGATAAGGATTAATTTTAACGATCAAACCTTACTTGAAAATGTTTTTATACATAGGTCGTATCTTAACGAACATAAAAGTTCTAAACTGTCATCAAATGAAAGGCTTGAATTTTTGGGAGACAGCGTATTGTCGCTCATAACTTCCGTTTATCTTTTTAAAAATTATCCTAATTTGAAAGAGGGCGATTACACAGAAATAAAATCAGCGATAGTTAAGATGGAAAGTTTAGCTGAAGCATCAAAAAAAATTGAGCTGAATAATTATCTATTGCTTTCAAAAGGAGAGGAAAATGGGGCCGGCCGGTCGAATAATAATATTATGGCAGATTGTTTTGAGGCCCTTATTGCTGCCATATTTCTTGATAAAAGTTTTGAAATCGCCTATATTTTCGTCGTTGATTTTCTTTTTAAAGATAAGTTGGACTACCTTTTAAAAAATAATCTTTATTTATCATCAAAAAGTAAGCTGCAGGAAATAATCCAAAATAAGTACAAAAAAACGCCAGTATATAAGGTATTGGAAGAAAAAGGACCCGAACATAAAAGGATCTTCAAGATCGGAGTTTTATTTAATAATAAAATGCTTGGGGTGGGTATTGCCCCTTCGAAAAAAGAGGCTGAGGAAGAAGCTGCCAAAGAGGCACTACTAAAAAATGTCTAAGAACAGAATGACAAATAAAAAATGTATATATTTTTTGGTATTTTAATGTTATAATTTATCTATTACTTGAAATTAGTATTTATATTTAATTTTATATGGCAGTAGCTTTGAAGTTATACCGTCAAGGAAAAAAGGGAAGCCCTTCTTACCGTATTGTGGCTGTAAATAAACATTATAAAGCTGATGGGAAATACATAGAAGAGGTTGGTTTTTATAATCCAATGGTAAATCCAGTTATTTTTACTGTTAAAAAAGAGCGTTTTGATTATTGGATGAAAGTAGGAGCTCAAGTTTCAGAAGGCCTCAGAAAACTTCTTAAAAATCAAAAAGTCTAAACTTAAAAAGGATCTGATTTTTTTGGATAGTCTAAATTAGATGAGTCGGAAGCGACGCTATTACCAAAATCAAAATTAACCTTATTTTTAATCGCATCCAATTCAATATAGGTCTTGCTGTTTGCAGACACCTCTAATTTACTTGCAGACGGTGTTTTCTTATTATAAAAAGTTAGATCAATAATTATTGATCCTGAGAAATCTGGATCAAGTTGTACCTTGTCAGAAGTTATTAGACGTCCTCCGGAAAAATTATAATTTTTTAGAAAATTAATTAAGGATTGGCTATCGCCTTCCCCAGTGACGTTAATTTTTAGTTTCTCAGAGGTAGACGCTTTTACATTTACTGAATAACTTGTAATTTGAAAGTTAGACTTTTTTGAAAGCTGTTCAAGGGCAAAAATTATAGAAAAATAATCTTCAGTGTCGGGAATCAACGAGTTTAAAAATTTCACATCTTCATCAAGTTTTTCTGATTTAGGGATGGCAGTGTTCATCAGGGTCACCTTTTTCATAAGCCCAGCGTTCTCTACTTCAAGGGCAGAGATCTTTGTTTTGTAATTACTAATTTCGGTTACGCCCGTTCGTATCGTGATTATGATCAATATAAAAATAAACACATTACCGACAATATAATAGATATTTTCTTTAATAAGTCGTGCAAGAAATGGTTTGATCTTATTTTTCATTATTTTATTTAACTTTAATTGGGGCAAACTTACCAACAAAACTCAATTCATAATTTTCAGTGTTGCCGCCGGGAGTATTTCCCGCGATAACAAGGTTTTTTAATGAGATACTTTCAAAATTATTCAAAAAAATATCTGACTCGGCAAATTTCAAAAAGCTCATCATCTTATCAAAAACAGAAAATGTAATTATAAAATTAGTATTACGCGTTTTATCAACTTGTAGAGATTTCAGTTTTGCCGATTCACTGCTATTTTTTATAGAATCGGAAAGAATTTCGTAGTAATTAACGGAGGATGCATCATCCCTCATGAATTTTTTCAGATCAGAATATTTTTTTTCAATATAGTTGATTTTTGCTTCATCTGCCCTTCTATTAGTTAGTAATAGTAAATAATTTTGTTTTTGCATATTCATTTTTTCATAAGTATTAAATTTATTTTTCACACTAATATAAAAATATATAAAAATGATAGACAAAATGACCGTTAAAATTGCAGCAGATAATTTAAAGCGTTCAAATATGTTTTCGTACCTTTGATAATCTTCTCTATTTATAAGTAGGTTTATTCTATTTTTTTTCATAAGAATTACCTCAGGCTACCACCTATTCCGGGAATAAATATTGATAGTTCGTTTTTGTAAGTTTCAACTAACTGTGATTTTTTAAGCATCGGGTAAGGATTAAAAATGCCAACAGGAATGGTTAATTCTTTAGTTAAAAAAGTTACTAGCGCCGGGAACTGAAATATCTTATTGGTAAATAGGATTGCGGAAGGTGCGTACTTTGAAGAAAAACCCTTTAGTTCATTTGCAAATTCCTTGACAAGTGGCTCGACTATTTTTTCAATAGGATAAGATGAGAGGATCTTTTCATTATAGCTTTTTAGTATCTCTTCGGTCTTTTTAATATTTGTATCTGTGTTAACCTGTGCTTCCTTCAAAAATAAATTAAAACCGATCGAAATATGGTGACTTTCTTTTACAATAAGTTCATTAGATGAAAAATAGGCGAAAGAACATGAGTTTGTATCGAAGTTTACAACAACTATCCCCTTATCTTGACCAATTTTGTATTGATTAAAAATATTTTTACTAAAGACATTAATAAGTCTACTGACACTACTCAGCTCATTTTCTATTGATTCTGGATTAAGCCCTGCTAATTCTGCCGTTGTTTGAATCCTTTCGATTACTTTCTTAGGAGCGGCCACAATTAATAGCAGGACCTTTTTTTCCTTTTGGTTTTCCTCGATCACCTCTATGTCAATATTGGTTTCTTCAATAGGCATAGGTATAAATTGATCGGCCTGGTATTTAATAGCTGTAATGAGCTCTTTTTCATTAAGAAGCGGCATCGAGATGATCTGGTTATAAGTTAGAGCATCAGGAATAATCAGATTAACGCTTTTTTTAGAAATATTAAGAGTTTCAATCAGTTTTTTTATTTGCAAAACCTCAGCTTCAACGGTTTTTTCAAGATTGCTTGTATAAAAGGATTCTGGAGTTTCAATTTTACCTAAGGCTGTCACATCAATAAATCCTTCAATAACCTTTGATTCAACTACCTTTGTAAATTTTTCGTCAATATCGAGCGTAAAGCTATTGTCAGACATAGATTTAATATAAGGTATTTTCTATTAAGTATCAAGTAATAAAACTAATAGTTTCTCAATTTAATTTTTGTCTGATAATGAAGAGAGGAAATTTCTTCAGGTCGGGTCTGGGCACAGCCAACATCATTACAGAATTTGATATCAAAGCTTAATGAAACAGATGGTTGTGAGTAAAGATATGTTCTGGAACATGATATAGAAAAGCCAGTTATGTGGGTTTTGGACGAAGTTAAATTTATCGATGCTAAAGCAGCTGACGAGGAGGCAATCGTATCACCGTTCACTACGTAGCCAAACCATGATCCGTCCTTATCAATAAAATAGAGTCCAGAAGTAGAAGAATATGAAGAAGAATCATTATCACACTTTTTATTTGTTGCATCCGGAGGAATAGGAGAATTGCTACTTATGATTGAAACGGCTTGATTTTTTATCGTATTTTCTATTAAATTTATTGCGTAATCTCCTTCTTTTTTAGTGGTATTTAAACGATAAATTTTCGTTTGTTGTTGAAGTAATACATAAAAAATAGAAAAAATTACAGGAAGTGTTAAGCCTAATACGCCGACAACAACAATGGTTTCGATTAGTGTAAAGCCTTTAAGTTTTTTCATATTATTCCCATAAATTTAAAACCGAATTTACAACAATTTTTTGTTCTACTTCGTTTTCAAGCCAGCCAACAGTTAATTCTGCAGTAATTTTGTCAACGGGATTACCAGATTTCGTAATAAGCAATGCCCTTCTAAAAATATTTGGAGGCCCTAAGGAATATGTACCATTACAATCTGTCTTCGTATTCCAATCAAGCGTGTTAAGGCAATAAGTTGTCCCTGAACCAGCTGAATCGTCGTGTAAGACAAATGCCTGCCAATCATCTTCTTTTTCCTGACTTACCCAAGCATTACCTTCCTCTGCGTATCGGGTGGCTAGAATTCTATATTCCTGTATCTTTGAATTTTTCAGACTAAATATTGTAATCGAAACAGCTGTAATAAAAAACAACGAAATAATCGTAAGAAATACTAAAACTTCGATAAGGGAGAATCCTTTAATACTTCTTAGGGCAAGGGATTTTTTCATAAATGATTGGTGGATTTAACAAGAAATGAGCGTTTCATTTAACTCAATTACTCCAATTGGCGAAATTGATATATCGATGCACTTGCCAAGAATAGAATCCTTTAATCTAATCGAGTTGCCGACAAAATTTGGAAGAATCATCAGAGGAGTAAAATTATAGTTGCCAATCCCGGAAATGGCTGTGATATTATTTCCAAAATTATAGTCTTCGATGCCTGTACAACTTCCTGCGCAGCAAAAATTTAATGAGTAAAAGCTTCCAGTAACCGTTGTTCTGTATCCGGTAAAATCAGAACAGCTTTTTTCATAAAGGTCGGCGGAAAGGGCCTTTTTTTTAGCCAACTCAAATACATCAACCAATTTTTTACCTTCACTTTTTAATTTTAATTGAGTACTGTATTCATTGTAACGAGGCAAAGAAGCTCCAAGAAAAAGTAGTACTATCGAGATAACTACTATAAATTCGATCAGAGTAAAGCCTCTATTTTTGTCCATAAGGTCCTAAACAATAATTACAGTTTCCACCACATTGAGCGGCAACGCAGGTAGTAACACCATTCTCTAGATATGCGCCTAAGGTATAGTCGGAAGCTGTCGCGGTATAATAATAGGTATATGTTGGGTTTTTTGGATCGGTTGGGACAGTTTGGATATAAACGGTTGGGGCTGTTAGCTGGGATAGGCCGGTTGTTGGATAGGTGTCATTAGTAGATCGATACATTTCCAACGCAGCACTAATTTGTCCAAGATCGGCTTTTCTCTTTAGGTCCCGTGACTGTTTTAAAAATACAGAATAACTTACCACTCCTGCAGCAGTTAAAAGAACGATGATAGTAGCAACAACTAGAATTTCAATTAATGTAAACGCTCTATTTTTTTTCATATTATTGTTGATTGCTTACAGAAAAATCAACTGTTGTTGATTCTCTGGGTACGGTAATCGTATACGATGTTGCTGTCGATGTTGTAACGGTATATTTAGAAGCGCCGCTGTTCAATGGGTCGGTTAGTGTAAAAGTAATACTCGTATTTGGAGCCGGACAGGTTGCTGTTATTGTTCCGGGACTACCAGAAATAATTGGATATTGAAAGCTGTTTACAGAATAACACTGCTCTAAAACCTGTTGAGCACTCTTAAGATCTCCCTGTCTTTTAGCATCTCTGGCTTTCTTTTGGACAGTAGAATATGAGGCAAATCCCAAACTAACCAATATAGCAATGATACCTATAACAACCAGCATTTCAAGCAATGTAAACCCCACTTCGCTATAGCTTCGAGGGGCAAGAGTTTTTTTCATAATTGGATTAAAAATTTTAAAATTTTTCATGGCTGTTGTAAACTATAACTTTTCCCACTTGTACACGTATAGCTCGCGTCACAATTACCAGCTGTTCCATCGGGATCAGCCTTATTTTCCAGACAAGCACATAATGCATAAGTTGTCGCGGTGATCCTATTATAATAATATTCCCCTGCGTTAGCGGTTCTGCTTGGATCACCTGGAAATTTACTCATATAAACATTTCCTGTACAGCTTGCTAAGCTTGACCAGCATTGATTAATAGTTGGCAAAGCCATAGGAAAAGATGAATCAGCTTGATCTTGTCTATAAATTTCAGAAGCTTTTTGAATCTGTCTTAAATCAGATTTTCTTTGAGTGTCGCGAGCCCGCTCTCTTGCAGCCATAAAATTTGGTAAAAACATCGCTGCTAAACTACCGATAATGGCGATCACAACAAGAAGCTCAATTAATGTAAACCCTTTTTTCATACTAATTTTATCCTATATGTTTTCCAAATAAAAATCAATGCCTCATCAACCGTTAACTGTGGATTCAAATTATTTGTTGCTAAAAGATTATTAAGCTTTAAAATTTTTTTAACAACAATGGCAGCCTTTTTGTCAGTAGTTAATCTTGCTTGAAAAACACTAATTATCTGTAAAAAAACATTTTTAGCAGATACATTATCAGTAATTTTAAATGTCAAAAATGGTATGTTTTGGTTTTCGGGAACTAACAACTTCTGTATCGCTTCCACAATAAATTTATCAACCTCTATGGGACGGTCTTTAGAATCTAACTTAACAGTTTTAACTCGTGAAATAATTGTTGGCAAAAGATTATTCTTGTTGCTGCTACTTAATACAAATTGAACATTTGACGGTGGTTCCTCAAGTAGTTTTAAAAAAGAATTTTGAGCCGGGATTGAGGAATTATCAAAATCCTCAAGAAAATATATTCGTTTATTTTGATTATACGTTTTGGTTTCTTTTATTAGATTTTTAATGTCATCAATAGAAAATTCTTTTGAAGTTGGAATTATTTCAAAAAACAAGTTGCCAGACTTAAGATTATCGACGAAATTTCTGACCAATTTTTTTTCCTTGGAGATGATTAGTATCGGGATCATAATTATGATTGCATTTTAGCATAATTTTTATATATAGTTAAATTATGAACATTTCTCCAAAAAAATTACTTGATCAATTGGTAAAAAACAAGCAAATTACAAGCAATGATAGTGGTAAATATGAAGTAGCCAGCCTACAAAAGGATATCTCGATCATTGATTATTTATATAGCTATACTAGTGTTCCTAGGATTGAAATCATTAAGGCTCAAGCTGAGATTGAAAAAATTACTTATGTCGATCTAGAGAAGACCCCGATAGACTCTCAAGCTGTTGGCTTGGTTTCAGAGTCGGTCTCACGACGGTATAAAATAATTCCTTATTTGTTTGACTCTACGAACTCAACTATTTCTATTGCCACAGAAGATCCTTTTGACAGATCAATAGTAGATTTTTTGGAAAAAAAAACCGGTAAAAAAATTATTCTTTCCTTAGCAGATAAGCAACAGATCCTTAAGATGATTGATATTTCTTTTAGCCAAGGTGGTTTGTCGCCTGAAGTACGGGATGCTTTAAAAGAATATTCACCAGACCTTCATAAAGAATCCAACAACAGTAATGTGCAATTGCAACAGGCGCCGATTGCAAAAATTGTTGCCACAATTTTGGAGTTTTCTGTTAAGGGCAGAGCTTCAGATATTCATATAGAACCTGAGGAAACAAGGACAAAAGTTCGGTATAGAATTGATGGCATATTACAGGAAAAATTATCTTTGCCAAGAACGATTCACGAAGCATTGATATCGCGTATAAAAATTTTGGGTGAAATGAAAATAGATGAAAAAAGAATTCCACAGGATGGTCGTTTTACCTACAAATCTTTGAACGATGAGGTCGATCTCCGCGTTTCAACGTTGCCGACAGTTTTTGGTGAAAAGGTTGTTATGCGTTTGCTTAAAAAAACAGGAGGGATTCCATCCTTAAATGATCTGGGTTTTGGAGGTCCCCAACTTAAAGAACTTGAAGAAGGAATTGCTAAACCTTATGGAATTATTTTGATCACAGGTCCAACCGGAAGTGGAAAGACAACCACTCTTTACTCAATTTTGTCAAGATTAAATAAACCAACAGTTAATATTGTGACGCTGGAGGACCCTGTTGAATACCAAATTGCTGGAATCAACCAAGTACAGATCAACGCGCAGGCAGGCCTGACATTTGCAACAGGTTTGAGAGCTTTTTTACGTCAGGACCCGAATATTATTTTAGTTGGAGAGGTCAGAGATAAAGAAACTACACAATTAGCAATTCAGGCTGCTCTAACTGGACACTTAGTTTTTTCAACTTTACATACTAATAATGCTGCCACATCGATTCCACGGTTGATCGATCTTGGAGCAGAGTCGTTCCTGATTGCTTCAGTTTTGACCGCGGTTTTAGCCCAGCGTATTTCTAGAAAAATATGCCCTTATTGTAAAGTTTCCTACCCTGCTCCACCAGAAGTTACTGAAAATATCAAATCTGTTCTTGGTTTACTTTTCCCCAAAAAATATGAGACAACTCCCATTTTATTAAGTAAGGGAAAAGGTTGCGAAGAGTGTAATCAGACAGGATATTTAGGAAGAATTGCGATTTTTGAAATTCTTAAAATAACCTCAGCGATTAATCAGCACATTTTACATCAGGATTCGGCCGAAGAGATTGAAAAAACTGCTAAAAAAGAAGGATTTGTTAGAATGATAGAAGATGGATATTTAAAAGTTTTGGATGGTGTTACAACGATGGAGGAAGTATTAAGAGTGGCAGAAACTTAATGATAAAGTAAACATTATAAATTTAAGATTTAATATTTTATTTATGGATTTATCAGCATTATTACAACTTACAATTGACAAAAAAGCCTCTGATCTTCACTTGTTGCCATCATATTTTCCAACGGTTAGAGTTAGTGGTGAATTATTCCAGTTGACTACCTTGGAGAAGTTGACATCTGATGGTTTGGAAAAAATGCTAATTCCAATTTTAAATCCCGAACAAAAAGAGCTTTTATTAGCTAATCGAGAACTAGATCTGGCCTTTAAACTAAAAACTGCCCGTTTTAGAGTTAATTTATATTACGCCCAAAATGCCCTGTGCGGTAGCTTTAGATATATTCAAGCAAGAATAAGTACTCTTGAAGAATTAGGTTTACCTGGCATCTTGCATCAATGTACTGACCTTCGTCAAGGTTTAGTCTTACTTACAGGGCCAACTGGTGAAGGTAAATCCACTACCCTAGCGTCACTTGTTAACGAAATCAATCAAAAATATGCAAAACATATTATAACGATCGAAGACCCAATAGAATATGTTTATCCGAAATATAAATCAATAATTTCTCAAAGAGAGTTACATCAGGATACCCACTCATGGACAGTTGCTTTAAAATCTGCTTTAAGAGAAGACCCCGATGTTGTGCTTGTTGGTGAGATGCGTGACTTTGAAACAATTTCATTAGCTTTGACCGCGGCCGAAACCGGTCATTTGGTTTTTTCTACCTTACACACAAATTCCGCACCGGAATCTATTGATAGAATCATTGACACTTTCCCGCCTCATCAACAAAACCAAATAAGAAATCAACTAGCGATCGTCTTAAAAATGGTGATTACACAAAGACTGATTCCAAAACAAAATTCCGTTGATAGAATTCCAGCTGTCGAAATTTTGTTTAATAACTCTGCTGTTTCAAATAGTATCAGAGAAGGAAAAACTTATCTTATTGCAAATATTTTAGAAACGTCCGAAGAAGATGGTTCCATGCTATTTGAAAAAAATCTTTTAACCCTTTATCGATCTGGAATAATTACCAAGGAGACTGCCTTTTCTTATGCGATCAGACCTAAGGAGATAGGTAGATTTATAAAATAAAAAGATGCTATACCAATATAAAGCTTTAAAGGAAGGCGTAACTGTCATAAAAAAGATCGAAGCTACTAGTCCTGAAATGGTAATTGATTACCTGCAAAAAAATGATTACTTTCCTATTTCAGTCGTGGAAGTCAAAAATAATGATTTTGATTTTTTAACTTCAGTTACCCAAAAAGTTGATTTTAATGACATAGTTGATTTTACTCGTCAAGTCGCTCTTATGCTTAATGCTGGCTTAACTTTGATTGATTCACTAGAAATTTTAAAAAAACAGACAGCAAAAGCAGTCTTAAAAAAAATGATTGAAGAGATCGACTTGAAAATTAAAGGCGGATCTTCTTTTTCATCAGCTCTTATGGAATATAAGGGCATGTTTTCAAAACTATATATATCTTTGGTGAAATCAGGAGAAGCATCTGGAAAATTAGGAGAAATTCTTTTGAGGCTCGCTGATAATTTGGAAAAAGAGCGGGAATTTAAAAGCAAATTAAAAGGAGCTTTGGTTTATCCAGTTATTGTCATAGTCGGAATGTTTATCGTAATGTTCATTATGGTGACTTTCGTTTTACCGAAATTACTCGGTCTTTATAAAGATTTTAATGTTGAATTACCATTGTCAACAAAGATTTTGATTGCTGTTTCAACTTTTTCTACCAGATTTTGGCCGATTGTCGCCGCTGTAATATTTATTGCCGCTTATTTTTTTAGAAAATATTTGGCAACTAAGGCAGGAAAAAGCACATTTGATAAATTTATATTAAAGTTGCCAGTTTTTGGCCACATTGTCTCAATATCAGCTCTTGTAGAGTCGACTAGAACATTAGCTATTTTGATCTCTTCAGGAATTTTGATCCTTGAAGCTCTTTCAATTGTTGTTGACGCTACAGATAACTCTGTCTATCAACAAGCTTTATTGGGTGTAAGTCATAAGGTTGAAAAAGGAATATCGTTGGGGACGGCACTTGAACAAGAAAAAATCTTTCCTCCAATTTTAGTTCAAATGAGTCAAGTAGGAGAGCAAACAGGCAACCTTGACGATACTTTATTTAGGCTTTCAAAGTATTTCGAAATGGAGTCTGAGATGGCAACAAAAACAATGACGACCCTTATTGAGCCGATGATACTTGTGGTGCTGGGTGTGGGAGTAGGGTTCCTAGTCATGTCGGTCATTACCCCGATTTATAATCTGACAAACTCGTTCAAATGATCACTTTTAATCCTTTGATATCTTTCCACATTTATATTTCTCTACCTTCTTATTCAATTCTTTCCAATCTTCAATTTTATATTTTTCCAAAAAGTACTCAACGGCTTGTTTTGTTCTGCTAATTAATTCAAAATCATAAAGATTCGCGATTTTTAAATTGACAAATCCATGTTGTTTTGTACCAAAAATATTTCCGGCTCCTCGATTAACTAAATCAAATTCGGCTAGTTTAACACCTAAATTATTTTTGCAAAAATAATTTAATCGTTTTATTGTTTTGTCTGATAGATTATCTGAATAAAGGAAGCAATATGATTGTTTATCTGAGCGGCCAACTCTACCTCGGAGCTGATGAAGCTGAGCCAATCCAAAACGTTCTGCCCCTTCAATGATCATGATTGTTGCTCCTGGGATATCAATTCCCACTTCGACAACTGGAGTACTAACAAGAATGTCAATTTTATGATCCTTAAAATCTGACATTATTTTTTGTTTATCGGGATTTTTAATTTTTCCGTGCAATAGATCAAGTTTAAAAGAACTAAATATTTTTTTTAAATGTTCGAATTCTATTTTTACAGCTTTAACAGATTTTAAGGTTTCCGATTCCGATTCTTCAATTAATGGACACACTATAAACACTTGTGCCCCATTTTCTTTTATTTGTTTTTTGATCCATTCATATCCGGCTGTTCTTTTTTCTTTTGGAATTAAAAAGGTTTTAATAATCTGGCGTCCTTTGGGCATTTCGGTTATATAGCTTTGATCAAGTTCTCCATAGAGAGTTAAGGCAACAGTTCTTGGTATAGGTGTCGCTGTCATCGTTAATAAATGAGAATTCAAAGCTTTTTCTTTAAGTAGGGCTCTTTGGTTGACTCCGAAACGGTGTTGCTCATCAATAACAACCAATCCAACTTTTTTAAACTTATTTTTTTTACTTAACAGAGCATGGGTACCGATAATAAAATCGGCTTTGTTAATAATTGATTGTAAATCGTGGGTTTTTGTTGAGCCTGTAATTAAAGTAAGCTTAATATCTTTAAACTTTCCAAATAGTTTTTTGAATGATTGGAAATGCTGACTAGCCAATATTTCAGTCGGCGCCATTATAATAGATTTATATTTATTTAAAAAAGCGAGATAACAAGCTGTAGCGGCAACAACAGTTTTTCCTGATCCCACATCACCTTGTAGAAACCGATTCATTGGCGTAGTTTTTTTAAGATCATTAATTATTTCGTCAATTACCTTTTTTTGATCATTAGTCAACTTAAAAGGAAGATTGGTAATAAATTTCTTGATAAGCTCCAGATTCTTATCGTCGACGACTAATTGATTTGCAACTTTTTCTTCCTTCCACTTGCTTTTGATTAAGTTATTGGAAAGCTGTAAATTAAACAGCTCATCAAAAGATAGACGTTCCTTAGATTTATTAGATGCGCTAAGGTTATCCGGAAAATGAATCTGAAGATATGCGGTCTGTTCATCAAATAAATTATTAAACGATAATATTTTTTCTGGAATAGGTTCCATTATCCAATTTTTGACTCCTGATTCAGAGGAAATAACTCCGTATATTTTTTCTCGGATTGTTCTAGTCGAAAGGCCTTTTTTCTCGGGATAAATTGGGACAAGCCTGCCGGTGTGAATTTTTTTTTCTCCAACTTCATATTCCTTTGGTTCAATTGATACTTTTGAACCAAACTGTTTAACTATGCCGGCAACTGAAATATTTTGTCCAATTCTAAAAACTCTAATCAAATACGGCTGATTGAACCAATTTACTTCAATCGACCCAGTGTTATCGGTTACGATAACTTTCTGGATCGTAATTCGTGACCTTGTATATTGATTTTTTGCTTCAGTTATTTTTCCTGTTATCGTAACTATTTCTCCAACCTGAATATCGATTATTTTTGTTATAAGTGAATAATCTTCGTATCGACTAGGAAAATAATTTAGTAAATCGTAATAGGTATTAATGCCGAGAGATTTAAATTTACGAATAGTTACAGAACTTGTTGATGGAAGATTTTCTATTAACGATTTATCTAAATTCATGGAACAATTTTATCTTAAAAACAATGGTGCAAATGTTGATAGTATCAATAATACAGATGAAACTATTACGATTGATTTCCAAATGTTATCTTTTTTAATTTTCTTTCCGAATATTTTCATAGTTTAAATTGTACCAAATTGTTATAATAAAAATATGTACATTCCTAGAAGGCAACGTTATAGATCTCAATACGATAAAGAAAAAATAATTGCAAAACTTCTATTTTTTTTAACTGGAGCTGTGATACTTGGTTTTGTTTTTTTATTCGGACTTTTTGCTTGGTACGCGAAGGATCTCCCTTCCCCATCTAAACTCTCCCAGCAAACAGGCTATTCTACCGTCTTTTATGATCGTGATGGCAAAGTACTTTACGATATGTACAAAGATAAAAATCGAGTTCCCGTTACCATAGATGAGATCCCAAAGACACTAAAGGAAGCGACCATTTCAATTGAAGATAAAAACTTTTACACACATAGCGGTTTTTCACAAACAGGAATGATACGCGCGATCTTTAATATGTTTTTAGGAAGAGGGCTTCAAAGTGGATCGACAATCACCCAACAGTTGATAAAAAATGTTTTGTTGACCAATCGGCAGACTATTACAAGAAAAGTTCAGGAAATAATACTTTCGTTTGAAGTAGAGCGTCGTTATAAAAAAGATGAAATTTTACTTATGTACTTGAACGAAGCTCCTTACGGCGGAAGTTATTGGGGCGTTGGGACCGCTGCAAAAGCATATTTTGGCAAATCAGTCAAAGATTTAAGCTTGACAGAATCGGCCATTCTTGCTGGCCTACCTCAGTCACCTAGTACTTATTCACCTTTTATTGGGAAAAATGATGCTTGGAAAATTAGAACTAAAAGCGTTCTCCGACGCATGCGGGAAGATGGATATATTACAAAAGATCAGGAAGCTGCTTCTTTAAAAAAAGTCGAAGCAACAAAATTTAATGCGCCAAAAATTTTGATAGAAGCTCCTCACTTTGTTTTTTACGTTAAAGATCAAATTGAAAATGAATATGGATCAAAAATCATTGATCAGGGAGTTAAGATCAAAACAACTTTATCTCTTGAAATTCAACAAACTGTTGAAAAAATTGTTAAAGAAGAAATTGCTAAATTAAAGGATTTTAATGCCACGAATGCGGCGGTTGTTGTCCTTGATTCTAAGACAGGAGAGGTTTTGGCCATGGTTGGCTCCTATGATTATAATGATGAGAAGTTTGGAAAATTTAACGTTGCGGAACTTGGTCAAAGACAGCCCGGATCAACCTTAAAACCGTTTAATTACGGTTTGGCTTTTGAAAAAGGCTACACTGCCTCTTCTATTTTTATGGATGTTAAAACTACTTTCCCTGACCAAGGCACAGAAGATTATTCTCCAGTCAATTATGATGGAAAATTTCGAGGACCAGTTCAGCTTAGATTTGCTTTAGGAAATTCTATAAACGTTCCGGCTGTTAAATCACTTGCTGTGTTGGGAGTTAGGGATTTTCTAACTAAACTAAATGATCTTGGTATGCCCGCTTTTGCTCCAAATGCTGACAATTTGAATCGATTTGGCCTGGCCTTGACTTTAGGCGGTGGGGAAACTACTCTTCTGAATTTAACTTCTGCCTATTCGGTTTTGGCGAGCGGCGGGTTAAAACGTGATGTTAGTTCTATCTCAGATATTTCGGACTTTAAAGGTAAGAATATTTTCAAAAAAGTACGAACTCAGGAAAAAAGGGTTTTTTCTACTGAGGTGTCATTTTTACTTTCTCATATTTTGTCAGATAATAATGCCAGAATTGAGGAATTTGGTCCAAATTCATACTTAAACGTTCCAGGAAAAACCGTGAGTGTTAAAACAGGAACAACCGATGACAAACGTGATAACTGGACCGTTGGCTACACAAAATCAATTACCGTTGGTGTTTGGGTAGGTAATAATGATAACAGCCCGATGAACCCGAAGATTGCTTCTGGTGCAACCGGAGCTTCACCGATCTGGTACAGAATTATGCGTGAGTTGCTTAAGAAATATGAAGACGGAATTATGGATAAACCAGATAAAGTTAAAGCCGTTACAATCGATGCATATTTAGGGGGACTTCCAAAAGATGGTTATCCTACTAGATCGGAATATTTTATTGAAGGAACTCAGCCCAAGGATATTTCACCTTGGTATAAAAAATTAAAGATCTCAAAAGCAAATGGAAAATTGGCAAATGAGGTTGAAGTTAAAAGTGGTAACTATGAAGAAAAGGATTTTATTGTAATTACTGAGAGTGATCCAGTATCGACTGATGGTAAAAATCGCTGGCAGGAGGCTATTAATGCTTGGGCTGGCCAACAATCAGATAATAAGTACAAACCACCAACAGAAACTTCTGATGCTTCGACGGACTCTGTTATCGTATCGGTTAAAGATCCGAGTGATCACGCGACAGTCTCATCAGGAAACTTAAACATTAAGGCTAAAATTACATCTCTCGAAAAAATTAAGAATGTGAAGATTATGCTAAATGGAGCTGAAGTAAAAAGTTGGAATGAGGATAAAAGGGATGTCGACGAGACTATCTCCATTACTACTGATGGTGCATATGAGCTTCAGGTTATTGCCACAAATGAAAAAGATAAAGTCGGAGCTGCCACTCTTAAGATTGGCGTAAATAAGCCATGGGATTATGCCACGCCGACTCCTAATCCAACAGCAACACCAACAACCCCATAATTTTCTTAATCTTTTTCTACTGATATTTATACGATTCTTTTAAGCTCAGTCTTTGCCTCTTCCTCAGTAATGTTTCTATCAGGAGAAGAGTAATAAAAACGAAGAGTTAGTTTATCTTGATATAACGTAATAACCTCGATTTTTTGCAGTAATTTAGATTGTTTAGCTAATTCAGATATTACCTCATAAGTTTTATTTGGCGAAATTTCAAATGTCTTGTCCAACTTGATTATTGCGTACGGATGCAGTGGCTTATACTTCGACACTAGTTTGCAGTTGTTAATTAACGTCTGAAAGTCAATTTCTGATAAGAAGACGCCATCTCTACTGGTGATCTCAGGGACAGGCAGTCCATAGATGTTCAACTCCTTATAGATTGTCTCAATTATTCCCTTTACATCAGAGTAATCAGTGTTTGTAGCTATTCCAACTTTATATATCTCATCTGGCAGTTCACCTTTTTTTGGCAGATAAACCTTAGAGATTTCAAACATTCTTAAGGTCTCTTTTTTTCCTAAATTGTCTTTAATATTTTTTAGTAAAGAAACTGAAAGACGCGTCCTCAAATATTCAATGTCTTTAGACAATGTGTTTGCAAGGCGAAGATGTTCTTTTGGTTCTAGCCCAAAATCAGTTAATTGATCTTTGGAAACCATGGAATAATTTATAACCTCGTTTAGACCTAGATGTTTCAATAAAAGTTTGATTCTATTCTGAAAGACAAAGATATCTTCCATTTCCTTTGGTTGATCAACATAAACAATTGGCTGCAAAACAGACGGCACATTTTGATATCCATAAACGCGGGCAACCTCCTCAACAATGTCTTCAGGAATATTAATATCGTTTGTCCTAAATGATGGAACCACCAAAGAAAGAGTGTGGGAATCATCTTCAACAATAAATCCCAAATTTATTAGGATGTCATTAATTTTTTTGTGATTGATTTTAATTCCAATTAATTTATCAAACATTTCAAATTTGATTTTTAGTATTTTATTTGGTGCGGGATTTGGATAAATATCATATAACTTTGAAGCTATTTTTCCTTGAGAATATTTTTCCAATAATTTTACTCCATAAACTAAGGTTGGCTCAACTCTTTGAGAGTCAAGTCCCTTTTCAAAGAAAGTTGCGGCAATTGTTCTAACTCCTGTCGCCATGGTTGTCCTTCTAATTCTGACTTTGTCGTAGGTCTGAACAAAAAGAACTACATTGGTTGTTTTATCATTTATAGCTGAATTTAAGCCGCCCATTATTCCACAAAGGTCAATCAGCCGGCCGGATCCATCTTCCATGACTATATTTCCTCCAGGCAATGTGACTTCTTTCTCATCCAGAGTGATGATTTTTTCCCCTTTCTTCGACTCTCTCATAATCATCGTGTGTTCTTTTATTTGATCATAATCAAAAACATGAACAGGCTGCCCCAATGCTAACATTAAATAATTTGAGGTATCAACAACGTTATTTATCGATTTAATTCCACAGGCGATTAATCTTTCGGAAATAAATTTTGGTGAGGGTCCTATTTTTACATCCTCAATGACAATTGCAGTAAAACGAGGACATAATTTTGGATCGGCTATCTTTATTTTTAATTCTTTTTTTGCCGACAATTCAGTCTTCAATTCTTTAAACTGATATTTTGTTAATGGATTATTTTTAAACATTGCTTTTTTTCCAAACATAAGTAAGATTGCTAAAGATTCCTGAGCGATACCAAGGACAGACGCGTAGTCGATTCGATTTGAAATCACCTCAATATCAAAGACGTAATCATCCCCGACCTTTTCTACACTTTCTATTGATGGACCGCATAAAGAAAGATATTCTCGAACTTTATCAGGGGTTGCGTCGGTATCGATATAGTCTAAAAGCCAGTTATATGTTATTTTAATATTCATATTTAAAATTGTTCCAAGAACCTAATATCTCCCGAATAATAATTTCGAATATCATCCAACCCATATTTCATCATGATAACTCGTTCTATGCCGAAGCCGAAGGCCCATCCGGAAAATTCAACGGAATTAATTCCGCCTTCTTTCAACACATTTGGGTGAACCATTCCGCATCCTCCAAGTTCAAGCCAACCAGATTTGCAGACTCGGCATTTGCCACTTTCAAGCAAGCCAGTTCCACGGCAGACATTGCATGAAATGTCGACCTCGAATGATGGTTCAGTAAATTGAAAATGATGAGGTCGAAGTCTGGTTTTAGTGCCCTTTCCAAAATATTTTTCTGCAAAATAATCGAGCGTACCTTTAAGATTGGCTATTGTTATATCTTTATCCACACATAAACCTTCGAACTGATGAAACATGGGGGTGTGTGTTGGATCCCAGTTCGGGCGGTAACATTTAGAGATATTGATCATCCTGATTGGAGGTTTCCCCACTCTTTTCATCTCGCGATTTTGACCGTTCGATGTATGAGGTGTCAGGACCATTTTTCCAAGTTTTAGATGAGCGGGTACATCTATGAAGGAAGTCTCGACATCATCGCGTGCCGGGTGATTTGCCGGCATATTTAATGATTCAAATGCACCATACTCCCAGTCAACCTCAGGATACGAAACCCGAATAAAACCAATCTTCTCAAATATTTTTGTTATTTCTTCTATCGCATACGAGACAATATGAAGACTGCCTTTTGGGTAATCCTTTCCTGGTAATGTCTTATCAAAAAAAACTTCGTTGGCGTTACTTTCTAGTTGCTTTTTCTTCACTACAATTAATTGATTAATTGTAGTTTTTATTAGATTTACCTTTTGGCCATATTCACGTTTTTCCTCATTTGGAATGTTTTTGATCTCAGAAAGAAGCTTGTTTATTTCTCCGTTTCGACCTAAATACTTAATTTCAAGTTCCGAAAGCTCTAATAAATTCTTGGCGGAATTAATTTCTAATTCGTATTTTTTGCTGTCCATTATAGACATGATTATATACAAAAATAATATATTTGACAATATAACAATTGAACAATGAAGCAATAAAACAGTTTTTTTATTTTGCCTTTTCTACCACTTTCTTGAAGACAGCTGGATGTTCTACGGCCAGCTGAGAAAGTATCTTGCGATCCAATTCAATTTTATTTACCTTAAGTTTATTGATAAAAATACTATATTTCATTCCCAATTCTCGAAGGGCTGCGTTCATTCTCATAATCCAAAGTTGTCTAAAATCTCTTTTTCGTAGTTTTCGTCCCTTAAAGGCATATTCCCCTGCATGCAAAACTGCTTCTTTGGCCTTTTTAAATTGTTTATGCCTGGTCATCCAAAAACCCTTGGCCAATTTTAAGACCTTTTTATGTTTTGCTCTTGTTTTAACGCCGCCTTTTATTCTAACCATACTTGTGACTTTATAAACTTTATAACTTTTTAAACTACATTATTTCTTTCCCAACATCATTAAGACTTTCCTTTTCATTCTTCCAACTACTTCTAATGTTTTCTTTTTTCTTCTCAACCAGCTTTTATTTTTCTTTCCTCTCAAATGACGAAATCCTTGTCCTCTATTCAAAACTTTACCTTTAGGACTGACTCTAAATCTCTTTGAGGCTGATTTTCTTGTTTTTGGTTTATTTTTTGCCATATTACTTTTTCTTTGCCACTACTGCTCTTAGGATTTTTCCTTCGAGCTTTGGAGGCTTGGAAATATTAACTTCGCCTAAGCTAACAATAAATTTGTTAACTAAAGCAAAGGCCATATCTCTTTTTGCGTTCTCTCTTCCTCTTAACAACAAATTAATTCTAACTTGGTGGCCGTCACTTAAAAACTCTATAGACCGTCTTTTCATCCTATCCAAGTCGGCTTGTCCAATAAATAATCCTAAATTTACATCTTTGACAACTCCCTTTTTTACTCCTTTCTTAGCATCTTTTTCTCTTTTTTCCTCCTGATACAAAAACTTTTTAAAGTCAATAATTTTTGCAACAGGCGGTACTGCTTTTGGAGCGATTAGTACCAAGTCGCCTGATAACTCCTGAGCTTTATTTAGCGCTTCTTGCCTGCTCATTACAGCTATCTGCTCACCCTTTTCGTCTAACACCCTTAATTCAGGCGCTTCAATTCTAAAGTTTATAAAGTAAAACTTCCGTGGCGTAAATTTTCTCTTATGAAAAATTCTCAATTTGAGATTTTAATTGATTTATAAACTTGTTAATTTCCAACATACCTAAATCTTTTCCTTCTCTTGTTCTAACCGTTACAAACAATTCGCCTTTTTCTAATTCCTTTTCACCAATTATAATCATAAAAGGTACTTTTTGCAAGGTTGATTGACGGATCTTCCCCCCAAGCGACTTATTATCATCATTCAACTCTACTCGAATCATATTCTTTTCTAATTCTTCTTTAATTTTTTGGGCAGGAACTAGAAATTTTTCAGAGATAGGCAGAATCGCAACTTGGACAGGTGAAAGCCATAATGGAAAAGCGCCAGCGTAATGTTCAACTAAAATTGCAAAGAAACGTTCCAATGAACCTGCGATCGCTCGATGGATGACAACTGGTCTTTTTATTTCGCCCTTTTCATCAATATATTCTAGGTTAAATCTTTCAGGCAGTGAAAAATCAATTTGGATTGTTCCACATTGCCACTCACGACCAAGAGCATCTTTAATCATAAAGTCTAACTTAGGTCCGTAAAAAGCAGCTTCCCCTTCTTTAATTTTAAAGGGAACTTTTTTTGATTCGACGGCCTCTTTTATTTTATCTTCGGCATTTTTCCATACTTCATCAGACCCTAAATACTTATCTTTTTTTTCTGGGTCGCGAACCGAAAGCTGCATGTAATAATCACTTATACCAAAGGCTTTTAAAAAATAGAATGCGTAATCCATAACGTTAATAAATTCTGATGTAACTTGTTCTTCCGTACAAAAAATGTGGGCATCATCCTGAGAAAAATGTCTGCCTCTGGCCATTCCGGAAAGTTCGCCAGCCTGTTCATACCGATAAACTGACGCATTTTCAGAAATTCTTAAAGGCAAGTCGCGATATGAATGAGGATCTGATTGATAAACCATCATGTGCATCGGGCAGTTCATAGGTTTAACCATATATTCGATATCATCTATCTTCATGGGGGAATACATTTTGTCGCGATATAAGTCCCAGTGCCCAGACGTAACCCAAAGCTGTTTTTTTCCAATATGAGGAGAATAAACAATTTTGTATCCTCGTTTTAACTGTTCATTAATAATAAACTGCTCCATTTGACGCCTAATTATGGCACCGTTCGGCTTCCAAATTATTAAGCCCTGCCCAACTCTTTCATCGATTAAATAAAGCCCTAATGACTTCCCAAGTTTTTTGTGATCTCGTTTTTTTCCCTCTTCCTGTTGCCACAAATATTTATCAAGTTCTTCTTTTGTCGGAAAAACTGTTCCATAAATTCTTGTTAGCATTTTATTCTTCTCGTCACCACGCCAATAAGCACCTGCGATAGATAAAAGTTTAAAGTGTTTAAGATTTTCTTTTGGATTTTCAATGTGGCCACCACGGCACAGATCTGAAAATTCTCCGGCCTTATAAATGGTAATCTTTTCTTTTCTATCAACGATCCCTTTTACCAATTCTTGTTTATATTCATTATCGCCCCACTGTTTCATTGCTGTTTTACTGTCCACCTCAACTCCTTCAAATTTATCCCATTTTTTGACTAACTCGTGCATTTTTTGTTCTAGCTTAGAAAAGTCGGATTCTGTTATTTTCAATTCTCCAAAATCAACATCGTAATAAAATCCATTTTCAATTGACGGACCAAGTGTCAATTTTGCTTTTGGATAATAAACTAATACTGCGGCAGCTAACAAATGAGCACATGAATGTCTAAGATTGTCTAAATTGCTGTTCATATTTTTAAATTATAAACTATTAATAAAATTGTAGCATAAAAAAACCCTCCTCTCGGAGGGACATGCTATGCACATCAATATCCCTCCATTAGGAGTTGATAGTGGTAGTGCGAATAATGTTCATTTCAGATTTCATAGGACGATTATAGCAATTTCAAATTCTCTGTCAATATGTGGACGATACAAGACTTGCTCAACTGACTGTTTGCGAGTGAAACGAGTAATTACAGTCAGTTAGTCCCCTTGGGGAAAACTATGATTTTGAGTGGACGATACAGGACTTGAACCTGTGACCTTTACAATGTCAATGTAACGCTCTAGCCAACTGAGCTAATCGTCCTTTATAAACCACCTATACTATTTTATCAATTAATTTGCTAATTTGTTTGAATATTGTATACAATCATAGCATGAATATGAAAACTAAAATTTTTCTAGACAGCGGCGATCCAAAAGAAACGGAAAACACTCTTTCTTTATTGGGATATCTTGATGGACAAACTACGAATCCCTCTTTATTCGCTAAGAATCCTCAGGTGCAACAACGATTATCTACTGGCAACAAATTCACTCAAGATGAAGTTTATGATTTTTACAAAAACATTATCAAGCAAATTAATTCTATAATCCCTAATGGGTCCATTTCAATTGAGGTCTATGCTGATAAAAATACTTCTGTCGAAATGATGCTTAAACAAGCGCTCACCCTTAATAGCTGGATCCCAAACGCACACATTAAGCTCCCAATTACATCTGTTGGATTGAGCGTTGCAGAAATTTTGGTCAAGAAAGGTATTAATGTAAATATGACCCTTTGTTTTAGTCAACAACAGGCAGCGGCCGTATACAGTGCTACAAAAGACGCGAAAAATGGCCAGGTATTTATTTCTCCATTTATTGGCCGGCTCGATGATCAAGGTGTAAACGGTTTAGATCTAATCAAAAACTGTTTAAAAATGTATGAAAAAGGCGACCAACATGTTAAGGTTCTAGTAGCCAGTATTAGAAATATTGATCATCTTTTGGCCTCGTTCTATTTGAATGCTGACATTGTGACAGTCCCCTACGCAGTTTTAAAAGATTGGAAAGAAGGAATGAAAGCTCATTCCGAGAAAAGTAACCTAACTACAATTGATTATGAGGAAATTGATTTAAATAGACCCTGGAACCAATTTGATATCAACCACGAATTGACCGATATTGGAATCGAGAAATTTTGTTCTGACTGGAATAAATTAATCGATTTTTCCAAATAATATACCTTTTTTATATTCTAAGATCTTTATATTTTTTAACTGACCGTTCAGATCTCTATTTGTTTTAACCAATACTGGCAGTTGATTATCTATAAGACCTTCCTGACAATCCCCCTCTCTATTACTAATAAATAAAGCTTGGCTAGTTCGGCCAACATTTAGCCATAAAAATGCTTCAAATTTTTTCTTTCCTAAATCAGCGAGAATTTTGGCGCGCTTTATTTTTATTGCACTTGAGGGCTCTTTCAAATTTTTTGACATATAGTGAGCTGCGGTATTATTTCTATTTGAAAATCTAAAAATATGGAATTTTGAAATAGGAGAATGTTCGAGAAAATCAACAGTGTCCTTAAAATCATCATTAGATTCATCTAAAAAACCAACGATTACATCGGTTGCGATCAATGCAAAAGGGTTAATTTTGTGAAGTTTATTTAGTTTTTCAAGCATCTCATCACGGTTATAGCCTCTCTTCATTAAGTTTAAAATTTTATTTGAACCGGATTGAATTGGAACGTGAAAAAAGTTAACTAAGCGCTTTAAAAAAAGAACGTTTTTGTAATAATTTAGAAAATTTTCGTTGATGCTCCAAGGATGGATCGATCCGAAGCTAATTCGAGGCACAGTCGTACCAGTTATTGTGGCATTGATCAGTTGAATAAGAGTCTCCCCGCTATCAAATCCAAATGCCTCAGTGTTTATGGCCGTCAAAATAATTTCGTTTAACTTTTCATGCTTATTTATTTGCGAAATAATTTCTTTGGTCTTATATGACTTTGGAGTTCCTCGAAGATAAGGAACAATACAGTAAGTACAGAATCTCTGACAACCATCTTGGATCTTAATTAAAGCCCGCCCGGAATTCAAATATTTGTCTTTTCCTATTACTTCCGTATCTATCTGACTTTCTTTTATTTGCCCTGATATTCTTTTTTGAATGATTTTAACCAAAAATTCTTTGTGGATATTGTCTATGACCAGATCAACGGGAAGATCTTTTAGCAAATTATTTTTTTTCCAATATGTAGCCGAACAGCCAGTCACTACTATCTGCCCCCTAGGGTTTTCTCTTTTGAGTCTAAATACTAGTTGCTTTGCTTCACGCTCAGCCTTATGGGTAACGGCGCAAGTGTTTATTATTGCAATATCTGGAGTGTTCTCTCTGAGGCTAAAACCACTCATTTGCATTTCACGGTCGACGGTTTCTTTCTCAGCTTGATTCACGCGGCAACCGAAGCTATAAGTAAAAAAAGATGCTTTTTTCATCGATGTATTATAACCTAAATCACCTAGTTACTTGGTTGTTTTAAAGTTATAGGATTAACACACAAATACTTGACATACCTATAGTTATCTGCTATAATACCTCCTAGATCCTAAGGTTCTTCTAATTTTTAGAAAAGCTTTAGGATTTTTTTTATGAAAAAACTAGTTTCAACAATAGTCTTTTCACTAATTATTTTTTTCGCAGTTTCTCCCGTAAAAGCCGATAATATGGCTGGTGCATCGGCTCCTTTGGTTTATAACTCATTTATAAGCGCAAACGATATTGAAGTGCTTCGCCAAAATAAAATAAAAGCAACGATTGAAAACGTACTTAATAAATACGACTCCCCAATGAAAAATGAGAGCGATTCATTTGTTAAAGCCTGTATAAAATATCAAATAGACTGTTATCTTTTACCATCAATTGCTGGACTAGAATCAACCTTTGGAAAATTTATTCTCCCAAATTCATTTAATCCTTTTGGTTGGGCTCGTGGCTATATGATGTTTGATACTTGGGAAAATGGAATCGACACCGTAGCTAAGGGTTTAAGAAATGGTTATATGGCAAAAGGCGCATTGACCGTAGAAGACATCGGACCAATTTATTCTGAAAGTCCAACTTGGGCTATTAGAGTGAACTATTTCAAAACACAATTTGAAAAAGAAGAGCAAAAATTGACGTTGCTTTCAAACCAATTTCCTGTACAATTATAACCATGTATAGCTACAAAAGAGATAAACTTCCAAAAAATACAACTCAGCTGATTATCGACGTTCCTAAAGCTGATATTAAAAAAGAAGAAGCGGAAGCTTTTTCAAGACTTCAAAAAAATCTGACCCTTGAAGGATTTCGTCAAGGAAAAGTTCCTAAAGATATAGCTGAAAAGCATTTAACAAAAGAAGTTATCTATCAAGAACTAGCTCAGAAAATGATCTCTCGAATATACCAGGAAGTATTAACCAAGGAAGCTTTAAAACCGATAATATCTCCTAAAGTTGACCTTGTTAAGGCTAAAGAAAATGAAGATTGGCAAATTAAAATAGTCGTGGCTGAAAAACCAACTATTACGCTTGGGGACTATAAAAAAGTAATCAAAGAAGTAAAGGCAAAGGCTCAGAAATCAAATATATGGGTTCCGGGAAAGGATAAGGAGGCTAAAAAACCAGAGGAAGATAATAGTAAACTTCTTAATGAAGTATTATCAGCCTTATTAGATGGCTCCAAAATCGAAGTTTCCGACATGGTCATTGAAGAAGAAGTAAATCATCGCTTGACCCATTTATTTGACGAAATACAAAAGATAGGCTTGACTACTGAAAACTACTTAAAATCAAAAAATTTGACTTTGGATACCCTCAAAGCCCAATTTAAGAAAGAAACAGAAGATACATACAAATTAGAGTTCATACTGGCCGAAATAGCGGATAAAGAGAATCTAAAGGTCGAGCAAGCTGATTTGGATAAGCTTTTTGTCAATATAAAGGATGAAAAAGAGAGAAAAACGGCTGAGCAAAATAGCTATTACTACGCAACTATTTTACGAAAACAAAAGACGCTTGACTATCTAATTAGCCTGTAGTAAAATATAGGCATGGTAAAAATGCAAAATACCAAGGTAAAAAGCCAAAATGACCCTGGAAAGAATCCTCTCGAATCCCTCCGTGATTTAGGTGGTTCTGCTGCAAAAAATACTGCTGATGCTTTTGGTAAAATGGGCGGTGGAATGCTTGACCAGTTTTTTGGGGGAAATAATAATAGCCAAGAAGATGATTTTGGTTCAGAATTTAACTTCAATAAGAAAGAAGCCTCCAAAGCTAAAGTGGGTAAACAGGAAGTAAAGATCTTTAATTATCAGGAATATTATGAAACTACTCTCATTAAAAAGCAAATTCAAGAATTGACAGAAGCTATTAGAAAAGAAATTGAAATGATTAAAAAATCTGATACTTCCCTACTTAATGAAATTAAGGATGTCGAAAAACTAACTATCAATGATCTTCCAGAAAAACCTGGGATCTATCACATACGATTTCTAGAATTAGTCTTGAGCATCTTGAAGACATTAAGGGCCAAGGTTGGAGAATCAAAAACATGGCTTCAAGCTTTAATGTCAAAAAAGAAAAAGAGAGGTTCGGCGTTTGCAGCTAGATCAAAAAAACAAGGTACTCAATATTCAATGTCTCAAGAGCTTTCAAATTCAAGGTCAGTGCAATAAGACTTATTCAAGCGCCTTCATAAAAGAATTCACACCATACTGCCAACTTCCCTGAGATGGAGGTGTATATTTTTTCATAATCGCAGAAGCCGTTACTAACCCCTCATCTATGTAATGTTCCTTTATTCCTTTTCCGACAGTTTCGATAGCATCGTCATATGAATCAAACCTGGTGACGGTTGTGCCATAAATACCCCACCCCCAACAGTTATAAGAATTGTCTGGGATAACCCGGCATAAATTTGATTCCTGCATAGCGATCGCCGGAAGCAAGCGGTAATCAAACTGATATTTATCTGAAACCTCGATTATCTTGTCCGTATATTCATAAAGAACTGAGTTATATTTACGCAGGAATGCTTTTAAGTTCCTTGATCTTGCATCCCCAGGTTTTATCTCGGCTGTATAACCATCAGTTAGATCGGCCTTGTATGAAGCGGAAAATTGATAATTTTCACTGTTGTTTTTTCGTTCAGAAATTTCGCCTAAAACCTGGGCAAAATCCTTGCGAGTATTCGCATAAACAAATGTCTTATCAATTAAAAACAAATTAAGAACATTTAGGAATAAATAGAATATAAAAAGAATCGTTACTTTCCTTGCCATATATCCAATATAGAGGAAATGAATAGGAAAATCAATGGTTTATAAACTATACGTCCAATGAGTAAATAAATCTTCAGGCCCCGCCTCTTTAAGTGCTTTTTCCCATACCTCTTCGTAGATTTTTATGCTATTACTTGCGTCAAAATTATCGTAGCTTTCTTCATCACACCAAAGTTTATTTTTATCGATCAAAACTTGCGGCCTCATTTTAACTTTATATCTTATCTCTATAAATTCTTTATCATCTGCTTTTTGCCACTTTTCTGCCTCATTTTTAGCAGTCTCATATGCTTCTTTTTGCATTTTATTCCAGTCAATATCTTTTTTTGTCGCCTGAGATACTTTGCTCCCGCTGAGATTAATAAATATAGGTTCACCGGCAGAATACGAACTAATTCGGGCATTACGATTTCCCATGTAACCGAATTGATTTGTCTTTGGATCAAACTCTGAAAAACCATATGAGTCCTGGATATAGTCAATCAACGACATTTTTTTTAATGAATCCAGTTGCTTTTGATAATCAAATTCTATCGCGGAAGAAGTAGTTAGTTTTTTTTGATACCAAAGAATTTTGTCTTGCTTTTTACTTTCAGCTTGTTCCACATTTAATACGGGAATAAATTCTGTGGTTTTATTATTTTCATATAGAAAGCTATCCAATACATTATTTGGATCTTGTTTTGGTGCAGTTATTGTGATCAATATCATTTTGTGAGTCCGCGGGGACTCGAACCCCGAACCAATGCCTTAAGAGGGCACTGCTCTACCAGTTGAGCTACGGACCCTGGAAAATGACTAAACAAGTATATCAAACGTGACTTTTACTCACAATACAAAAAATATGTATTTATATCTCTGTAGCTTTATTATTTTTATAACCAGCTATTGTTAAAGCTTCGTCAAGAAACCCCTGAACATTATCTAAAGACTCTCTAATATATTTATGTTTTTCTTTTAGGTATTCAACACCGGGAAATTCCGCTTCTTCCCCTGCTGTGAGTTGATTTAGTTCACCAACAATATCGATATCCATATACTTATTCAGAGTAACTATTCCAGCGTATTTTATAGCCTCACTTGAAGAAGAAGAATCTTGATCATTTAAAGAATTAAGCAATGACTGTTTACCATATAATTGAGCTGATAACTCTAACGCGTCAATTCTTTCCAAAGCCCTTTGTTTACTGCTTTCAATTAATAGATTAACTTTACTTTTTATTTTATCCATTATCTTCTCTCTTTTAGGATAAGACGATTCAGGAATTCTATTTAATTGAATTAGATCTTTTAAGATAAAAAATAGTATTTTTCTTCTTTCTATCATGCTTCCCATGCCGCCTTCACTAGTTTTGACATTCGCCATTTCACAAGCCGCTTTGGTTAAAGTTGAAAGCTGAAATGATACTTGCAATTTGTGAGATATATCTTCCGAAAGACCGATTTCTTTAGTAATCAACTTAGCTACCATTACTTCACTTAGTCTATCAACAGCTGCGTCTTTTATACCACCTTCTTTTGACTCTGTCTTCATACGACGAGCCACTGGTCCATCAGCCCCATTTAATAAACTTGTAAGGAAGTATTCTATTGCAAAATCTGGAAATGGTTTTTTTTGGCCAATAATATTACAAATATAATCAGTCATCTGCAATTGAGACAAAGTTATATCATCTGCTTGAAGAGGCCTTTTCTCTATCATTGTTTGATGAATTTTTGTATCAGGAAAATAGCCTTTTGAATCCAAAAAACCAATTATTCCAGGAATAGCCGGTGCGATAATATTTTGAAATTTTCTTAACACACTGGTCCTATGTGTGGGTCCCTTTTTTTCAGCGGTCATATTTTAAAACCTATAGTATATAATACTTTTTATGTAATTTCAAGGAAGAAACCAATTTAAGAAGAATACTTTGTCACTGACTGTGCTCCCAGGAGGAATCGAACCCCCATCACTGGTTCCGAAGACCAGTACTTTATCCGTTAAGCTATGGAAGCTATTGAACATTTATATTATACTAAAACATGCTCCAACTTATCTTATATTTAATCTTGGTATTCTCACTTTTGATTTTCCTTATTTTTATGTCTGTTTATGGTGCGTCTTTAATTTATTCGTCGCTTATGGGGGCTCCTTACGTGCCGACCAGTAATAAACTTCCAATTGAGATACTGAAAGAGATCAAATTTAAAAAAAGTGGTCTTTTTGTTGAGCTTGGCAGCGGGGATGCCAGAATTACACGTACTGCTGTTAAATATCATCATGTTAGGGGCGTTGCAGTTGATGTCAATAGCTTACTGATCATTTGGTCAAAGTTTTTGGCGAGACTAGACGGAACAAGAAGTAAGATTGTGTTTTTTAATAAAAATATTTTGTCGGTCGATTTAACCAAAGCAAATTACATTTATCTTTTTCTTTTTCCTGCCTTAATTAAAAAGTTGCTGCCAAAATTTGATAAAGAATTAAAAAAAGGGACTGTTATTATTTCTCACGGATTTCAAATCGAAGAATACAAAAATAAGCTGTTTAAAAAAGTCGATAGGAATACTTTTCCAACGTACTACTATAAAATTTAAATAATTTCTTCTTTTCTTTTCCTTACAAAGCTTATCCACTCTTCAACAACCTCGAAGATCAATTTAAACGGAGCTTCTATTATGAAGTCAAAGATAAAGATAAAAAAATTTAACTTAGCGATCTCAGAACTAAAGAACTTTCCCATTGAAAGTAATGGCATAAAGAAAAAATCGACCACTGGAGACAATACACTTGGCTTTTCTTCTAAGCGAAATTCTTTGGTTATCTGTCGAATTCTATAAGAAAAAAAGGTAACGACACTAACAAAGAACACAAAAATTGACATGCTTACTAGATTGAAATTGATGTATTTTAAAGCTTCATAAATGAGGCTAAAAGTAACCAAAAATGTCAAAGAATAAAAAATTGTAAATCCAAAGATCAACATTGGACGTCTAGGATTCGATTTTTTTGGAAAAAATGCCACCTTGGTTTCAAAACTTTTATCATCATCAATTATGTCAATTATTCTTTGATATATCTTTTTAGTATTTTCTTCACCAGGAATTTTGAAAAAGCCCAGAATTATCACCATTAAGATCGGCGGAAAAATACTGTTAATAATAATCGCCTGGTTATTCACTTCACCATACAAGTAATTTGAAATAGGAACTTCCAGAATCACTGCAAAGATCATTTTGGTCAACAGTATGTAAATAAAGCTTCGAACCGCCAATGTACGGACACGACCTCCAAGCTGTTGATATTTTTCCCGGCATTTTTGATCAACTTCATTCCAAAGCTTTTCCCTATCGGTTAAAATCGCATTCATTTCTGTAGGTTTATTTTTTATTAAGGAAAAAAGAATAAGAAAAGGAGGTAAATTTTTTCGTGTAAATTTAACTAAATTATCTACATAAGGGTTAGTAACCATGTCATCAACTTTTTTGAAAATAGATGGCAATTTAGGAATGATATTCTTTAATTCTTTTTCTGAATACTCACCAAAGGTTTTATAAAATGTCACAAAAAGGTGGTAACGAAGGTAAGCTTGGTCACTTTTTCCAAATACTTTATCAATTGCTACTAAAAAATATGCGTCTTTTTGATCATCTTTTAAACCTTCTATTTTTATTTTATTTCTTAAAACCTGATAAATGAAAAATGTTAAATTAGACTGTGCTTGAGCTGACTCCGGTTTAAGTGTTTCTTCAATCTCACAAGTAATTAGATCAAAAATAAATTTATCCAAATACATCCTGAGTTCACCGTCACGACCGACGACCATTTGGTTGCGAAGTATGACATATTTATTGATCAAATTCTGAATAGCTACTGTATCTTCTCCTCCTAAAACACCATTGTCGAAGTATCTTGCCCACAAAAGCTCACGTAATAAATTTTCAGCCTCTCCCTTACCACTTGAATTCAAAGAAAAACGTCGCCTCAAAATTCTTTCGATTGCTGCTCTCAAAATCAAATGATCTTCTCGATATTCAACGGCATTTCTAACCCTCTCATAAACTAAAGCGAAAAAAGAAACCGTTTGTGAAACTGACAGAGCAGAATTATCGTCAGGTTTGACTTTCGGTTTAATAGATTTTAACGTGTCAAGAAGTGCCTTCGAATATTGTGAAAGTATTATATCCTTATTATCACCCGATTTTACCTCTTCGTCTGGCATAAGTAAGCCATATTATACGATTTTTACCCATTTTTATCAAGTTGGTGGAGAATCTTCCTATTTCAGGGAATCAACATTTACGCCAGTACTAAAGTCTATCTCTTTTAAACTGTGCAAGATCTTGTTTACTTGTGACTTTAATTCATCGTATTTTTCTTGTGATTTACCCTCGAACTTAATCGTTAAATAAGGACCATTTTGAGAAGCGCGAACGATCATCATTTCTTCTTCTGTATCCATTCTTACACCGTCAATTTCAACGTATTTTGCCGTTGGATATAGCTTTTTTATTTCGCCGCCAATTTTATCAGTGACAACCGAAAATTTAATGTTATCAGCACAACCGACTTTAATTTCCGGAGATGAAAAATAGTGAGGCAGCTTTGAAATCGCTTCCTTCAAGGACAAGTTTACTCTGGTTAAATAAGCTAGCAGCCGTAGTGAGGCTATTGCCCCATCATCATGGCCATAAAAATTATCACAAAAGAAAAAGTGTCCTGATAATTCTCCACCAAAGATCGCGCCATCTTCTCTAACCTTAGCTTTGATAAAGGAGTGACCTGTTTTCCACATTAGCGGTTTGCCACTACTTTGCTTTATTACTTCATCTACTTGCTTAGAACAGAGAACGTTATAAACTATTTCACTTCCGGGAGCAAAATCCAAGATATCTTTTGAGAACAAAGAGACTAATGTATCATTCCAAATTAAACCTCCATCCTGATCTACTACGCCTATTCTATCTCCATCAGTATCATAAGAAAACCCAAGTTCCGCTTTTTCGGAGACTACCCGCTTAGCCAATCTTTCCTGAACCTCTTTTTCAGTTGGATCAGCAACACCGACTGGAAATGTAGGATCAGGTGTTGTATTTTGTTCTATCACTTCACAGCCAACAGAACGCAGTATTTTTGGAAGAAATAATCCGGTTGTGGCAGCACATGAATCAACTACCACCTTAAATTTTTTTATCTTGCCGATTCGTCTCAAGAGATCTTTTTGATAATCTGGAAATATATCCTGCTGGATATGTTCGCCTTTTTTTTCGAGAGATATAAACTTACCTGATTTAACTAGCTCTCTATATTCAATTATCTCTTCAGTTACCATTGTCTCCGAATAGCCTGTCCCGAATTTAAAGCCGTTATATTCTTTAGGATTATGTGATGCGGTTATCATAACCATACCTCGAGTCCTAAAAAAATACTGCGCGAAATAACAGATTTGGGAAAGGGTTATACCAATGTCAAAAACAGTGATTCCCGATTCTGTTAATCCTTTAACAAAGACATCCCTAAAAACTGGACTTGATTCTCTTGAATCAAAACCAATTACACAATCGTAGATCCTTCTTTGTAATAAATAAGTGGCATATCCTTTAGCGAGGATTAGAACGTTTTCTTCATCCAGATCTGTGCCAACCACACCTCGAAGATCGTAACCGCGAAAGATATGATCTGGAACTGTTTTCATAATTTAATTATAAGTAATAACATGCCAATATATCAAGCGACTTTTTAATAGTAAATGGAGTTCCGTTGGTCTTTGAATTAACATCGACCCTGTGTAGTCCTTCATAAAAATTAATCAGATTGTCTACCTTCCAATATTTTGCTTGATTTGATAATTTGGCGATCTGCCAAGACATAAGCTTTGGTATCTTTTCACCCATTTTAACTATCAAAATATTCCTCATGTGACGAGCTAACATTATAAAAATAAAAATATCCGCGGTCGTTTCTGAGAGTACGCCTAAAGAATTAACAAAGTTTTTTAAATTCCCAGGATAACATGAGTCAAGCAATTTGAAGATACTTTGACTTAATTTAAATTCTTTGATAAGAATTCCTTTTATTGATTTCAAATCTCTCGAAGTTGTTTCCTCTTCCCAATCAAAAACTTGAATTTTCTTAGAGGCTATAATTTCCTTTATTTTTTTTTCAGTTTTATCACTTAATTTTTTAAAAACTTTTTTATTTAAGCTATTTGTAAAATAAACTCTTTTCTGCGTAAATAAAGAGGCACTTATAGCCTCAGATTCATCTAATTCAAGAAGTTGGTGGTAGTCAATATTAACAATTTCAAATTCTTTATCTAAATATACCTTTTGTTGATCGTTAAAATAGTTTCTTGACGCAATCGAATCTTCGCCGCAAATGATTGTTAACATGAGTTAATTATAACATTGTAAAATCAATGAAAATTGAAAACTGAAAAATGAAAATTCTGCTATCATAAAACTATGTACGATTTAATCTCCGTTGGTAATATTAGTATTGATCTTTACTATAAAGGCAAAACATTAACTAATAACACAGAGCGTTTTCAACTAGCAATAGGCGGAAAATATTATGCAGATTATTTTCATGAGGATATAGGTGGAGGAGGAGTTAATGTGGCAGCAGGAGTGGCCAAACTTGGTCTTCGTCCCGCAATATTTGGCAAGGTTGGTAATAACCCATTTAAAGATGTCATCTTCAAAAAATTAACTGATAAAAAAGTTTCGACTGAATTTTGCCAGATTGAAGAAAATTATTATAAAATTTCTTCGATCTTGCTAAATGAGAAAGGCGAAAGAACGATTATCCATTACGAAACACCAAGTCGAATGCTCAAAGAATTTTTGATGCATAAGGATTTAAAAAAGGCTAAACATATTTACTTCTCCCCTCTTGAACACCTTGATCTTTATGAAAAAAAGAAAATGATCAATTATATGAAAGGTGATCAAACATTAACTTTTGTTAACCTGTCAGCCTTAGATTGTCGTAGACCAATAAAAGATCTTTCCGGTTTTTTCGATGCTTTAGATGTTTTAATTATAAATTCTCACGAATTTTCTGAACTCATTAAAAGGCCGTACGAAAAGATCAATTTTAAAAATTTGGAAATTAGTCTCCCCTATTTAAAAGATCGAATCCTTATAATAACTGACGCTGAAAAAGGCAGTTTTGGATATTTTAAAGGTAAAAAATATTTCCAAGAAGCAGTAAAGCCCAAAAAAATAGTTGACACAACGGGCTGCGGTGATGCCTATACGGCTGGTTTTATAGCTCAATTTATTAAATCATCTAGTATTGAATCCTCTATGTACTCCGGAGCTAAATATGCTGCAAAAAAACTTGAAAGAATCGGAGCTAATTAAAACCTCTGTCATTCCCGCGTAGGCGGGAATCCAGTTATGGTATTTTTTGTTTTAAAGTATAGTCAAATTATGGTTTTACAGAAAAGAATTTTCCAAATTATTTTAGCTTTTATATTAATTTTTTTATTAATTTTGTTTGTCAAGTATTGGTTGTTTGATTGGTTGTTTAAAATCATATATCCTTATCCATCTCCAAATCCCCCTTTTGTTATTCCTCTTACTTCTACATAACAGAAATTGAAATTTCTGACTTAAATCCCCGTTTTCACAGGAACGACATCAAAATCTCATCGATTCAAGATGTTATATGCCAATCCGCAAGCTACTGCATCAGCCTCATCATCTTGGGTAATTTCAATCTCGGTTGTTAGTTTTATCATTTTTTGAACTGATTTTTTGTCTGCTTGACCGTAACCAGTTACAATTTGCTTTATCTGCAAAGGGGTCAGAAACTCAACTTTTATATTATTTTGAGCTGCAAGCAGCATAACAATGCCTTGAGCCTGGGCTACACGTATAAAAGTTTTTTGGTTTTTAAAGAACAACAGTTGTTCTAGGACCATAACATCCGGCTTGTATTTTTTAAAAACTTCTTTTAGTTTTGAATAAATCTCATAAAGCCTAATTTCCGTTTGAAGACTTTTTGAGGTTTTAATAAGCGCGGAAGTGACGTACTTTTTATCTTTGAAAATTGCAAAACCAGTTCTCTCGATTCCAGAATCTATTGATAGAATCGTCATATTCTGATTATACGCGGAAATCACGTCAATTTATTCGTATTTTATTCGAACAATTTAAAAGAAGTTGTAAAGAAAGTAAACCCATCAATAATACTGAGAAAAAAGATGGGAGAGTCGCTACTTAGTAACTCTCGACTAAAACCCTTGCAGGTCTTACATCTAAGTCCTATCAACCCCGTATTCTGCGGGGAAGCTAATGGGAACTTCTAATCTTGGAGTTCGCTTAACACTTGAGATGCATTCAGTGTTTATCGTTTGGAAATGTAGCTACCCGGCGATGGCCTTGTGGGCCAACCGGTAGACCAGTGATTTCCTCTTCCAGGTCCTCTCGTACTGTGGAAGAGTCTCCTCAAAAGTTCAATCGCTTGCACAGGATAGAGTCCGAACTGTCTCACGACGTTCTGAACCCAGCTCGCGTACCGTTTTAATGGACGAACAGTCCAACCCTTGGGGCCTACTTCAGTCCCAGGATACGGTGAGCCGACATCGCAAAAAATTCTTTCAATTACTTGAAAGTTTAGACTATACCTTCACCCCACTTTAAGTAGTGGGAGCTAGCCTTATTACCTGATAATAAATTATCAAGTCCTCCAACATCATATTGATGTTAGAAAGTCGTTACGGGTCCCGCTTGCGCGGGATTCCCACGGTATTGTCCTTTTATTGCTAAAAGGAGTCCACCGTTATGAGCTAGTATAAATTTCAAAAAGACCCAAATTAAAAAAATGGATTACAAGCGTGAGATTACTCTCATGGCGCCCCAATGTATTAAGGTGCCGAACCGCGTCGTCGATATGAACTCTCGGACGCGACTAGCCTGTTATCCCCGAGGTAGCTTTTATCCGTTAAGCCCTGACCGCAATCACAGCGAGTCAGGGGATCACTAACACCTGCTTTCGCATCTGTTTGAGTAGTCACTCTCACAGTTAAGCCAGCTTATGCGTATGCACTTATAGTCCGATTTCCATCCGGACTAAGCTGACCTTTGCGCCCCTCCGTTACTCTTTAGGAGGGAACCGCCCCAGTTAAACTGACTGCCAAGCACTGTCGTTCGCCGTTTTGGCGGACTAAGATGAAAAAAAATCAAAGAGAGGTGTTGCATTGTCGCCGTGAGGCTCCCTCCTACGCTAAACAGTTAATTTCCTTCCATCAATACCTAGCTTCAGTAAAGCTCTCGGGGTCTTTTTGTCCATGTGCAAGTAGGCCGCATCTTCACAGCCATTTCAATTTCGTCGGGTGGCGGTTTAAGACAGTTATTAAATCGTTAGACCTTTCATGCGGGCCGGAACTTACCCGGCAAGGGGCTACGCTACCTTAGAACTCTCAGGGTTAGAGCTGTCGTTCACTGGAGCTTACACCTCGAGCTAACCAAATAAATTGGATCACCCAAAGCGGTTGACTTACCAGTACTGGACAGGCCTCAGCTCCTATATATCCCCTAAAGGGGTTTGCAGGAACCTGTGTTTTTGCTAAACAGTCGTTTAATAAACTTTTGTTGTAACCACGAGGTTAATCGTGGCAGAGCATATCGAAAACTTACGCTCAGCTTTTTTGCCGAATTCCTTAAACTACCTTTTCCCGAATGCCTTGGTGTACTCCACCAGTTCACCTGTGTCGGTTTGTGGTACGAATTGATTTAATAATCCTTGATAGACTTTTCCCGGAGGCTTAAGTCATTCACCTCTCCCGTCTTGCGACAGAATTGCATTAATTACTTGCCCAAATCTTGCGAAATGGATTTGCAATTTAGTCCTTCATATAGAAGGAGTGACCTATCAAACCTCGTCATCTAAAAAATATAACTCATTAAACCAAGTAGCAGAATATTAACTGCTTGTACATCCCCCGTACCAGACGGTACGCGGTTAGATTCGACTTACCCTCGGATGATTGACATTACCGAGGAAACCTTGAACTTACGGCATTCCGAGTTTTCATCGGAAGATTCACTACTTATGTCAGCATTCTCACTCCTATAATCTCCAGCAGATCTTACAATCTACCTTCACAGCTTATAGGAAGCTCCTCTACCACGCGATATTGCTATCGCATCTCCGTCTTCGGTGGGCTCTTTAGCTCCGATCATTTTAGGCGCAAGATCTCCATCCCAATAAATTGGGAATATTCAGGTGAGCTGTTACGCACTCTTTAAAGGGTGGCTGCTTCTGAGCCAACCTACCTGCTGTATTGGAAATCAAACGGCCTTTTCACTTAAAAGCCACTTTAGAACCTTAGACGAGAGTCTGGGCTGTTTCCCTTTCGCCGAAATCCGCTTATCCGGACTCGACTGACTCCCTAGCACTAAATTACACGTATTAGGAGTTTGGTTGATCCCGATCGAAATTAATCTTTCGGGACCATCCAGTAGCTCTACCCCGTGTAACGTTAACTAGAGGCTATACCTAAATATATCTCGAGGAGAACCAGCTATCTCTGTGTTCGATTGGCATATTACCCCTAACCACAAGTCCTCCCATGTCATTTCACCGACAACGGGTTCGGACCTCCTCTCTCCTTTCGGAGAGACTCATCCTGCCCATGGTTAGCTCACACAGTTTCGGGTCTTACGTTTACGATAAAAGCGCCCTATTAGGACTCGGTTTCCCTACGTCTTCCCCCAAATATTTCGGGGTTAAACAAACCGTAAACGTAAACTCGCTGACTCATTCTTCAATAGGCACGACATTATCAAGCCTTACGGCAAGACTCTGTCTGCTTGTTAGCCAATGGTTTCAGTTTCTATTTCACTCCCATTTCTGGGTTCTTTTCACCTTTCCCTCACGGTACTAGTTCACTATCGGTCAGTTTGAGTATTTAGTCTTGGGTCGTGACCGACCCGGATTCCTACAAGGTTTGCCGTGACTCGTAGTACTTGGGAACAGAATAGGGTTATCTTGGATTTTAAATACAAGGCTATCACTTTCTATGGCCGCTCTTTCCAAAGCGTTTTTTTATCCTCGATAAATCCCATATTATCTGCCCCGCAACACCCACAACTTGCGTCGTGGGTTTAGACTGTGGCCCGTTCGCTCGCCGCTACTAGGGCTATCACTATTGTTTTATTTTCCTTCGGGTACTGAGATGTTTCAGTTCCCCGAGTGCCCTTCTTAAGGAGGAGACTAAAAGGCAGAAGCAAGAAGAAAAATTTCTCCAACTTCCAACCTCTAGTTTCCTCCCTAAGATCCGCTGACTTTCATCAGCAGGGGTTACCCCATTCGGAAACCAACGATTGATAATGTCTATTTAAGGACTCATCGTTGTTTTCGCGCTTAAACACGCGTCCTTCTTCGGCTCAAACTGCCAAGGCATCCACCATTGGCGTTAATCTCTCCCATCTTTCTTATCAGTAAATATTTGTCGAGCTCATAAAAATCCTGTCAAAAGGATAATATGGCTCACTCTTAATGTTGCCTACTTTCTTACAGCCGGAATGTTAAAGTGCGGTGGACCTATGGGGACTCGAACCCCAAACCTTCGGAATGCAAATCCGACGCTCTAGCCAATTGAGCTATAGGCCCAATCTCTAAAAAGCCCAATTTCACTTAAAATCCAAATTTTAAAGACCAAAATCCAAGCCAAAAAAAATCCATTTGGATTTATTTTTATTGTTTGGGTTTGTTTACGTGAGGCTGATAGGAGTGCAAGTTGTGCATCCAAAATGCCTTTACGAAAGTTGTCTTATCATTGGTAAAGGAAATGATAGCAAAGAATATTTTTTTTGTCAACGGATAAAATATCTGTGACCTTTATAAATGATATATTAGTTCTGCCAATAATCCAGTTGCAACAATACCTAAAAACCAGCGGATGATTCTTTTATTGACTTCCTTTTTTGTACGGAAAGGCTCTCTTTCACTTCTTCTTAACGGAATATTCAATTTAGTCATGCTTGATTGTATCATTGTTTAGCTTCACTTTCAAACCCGCTTGACAAAAAAAAAGAAATCCTTTATCGTTTTGTTTATGCCACTAAAAAAGCCAATCGTCTGGTTTGAAGAAGTCGGAAAAAATGATGTAGGATTGGTAGGTGGAAAGGGTGCAAATTTAGGAGAGATGGTTAACGCTTCGCTTCCTATTCCTTACGGTTTTATTATTACGGCGGCTGCTTATTTTGATTTCGTTAAAAAGGCTGGAATACAAGATAAGATCATGGCTTTACTTTCAAAACTTAACTATGAAAATTCTCATGAATTGGAACAAGCTTCAAAACAAATTGGAGAAATTATCATATCATCTGAGTTGCCAAAAGATCTCGTCAAACAAATAATCAGTTTTTATGATAATTTGGAGGTAAAGGAAAATAAATATTTTAAAAATAGCGATTCAATATTAAAAACTGGTATTTCGAAGATTAAGTCGTTATACAATGCTCCACTTGTTGCTGTAAGATCGTCTGCGACTGCAGAAGATCTTCCAACTGCATCTTTTGCCGGTCAGCAAGACACTTACTTAAACGTTAAAGGCGAAGCATATTTGCTGAAAAAAGTTAAGGAGTGCTACGCTTCATTATTTACACAAAGAGCGATCTATTACCGTCATGAACAAAAATTCGATCATAGTAAGGTTGGTCTCGCTGTTGTTGTCCAAAGAATGATCGAGTCTGAAAAATCCGGGGTAGCGTTTTCTATCGATCCTGTTACCAATGATAAAAACAGAATTGTGATCGAAGCAATTTTTGGACTTGGCGAATATATCGTCCAAGGAAGAGTGACTCCTGATCATTATGAAGTTGATAAAAGATCTCTTGTCATAACTAAAAATCAAATTGGAAAACAGGATGTTAAGTTTGTAAAGTCTAATATTTCTAATAAGGAAGTTAAGCTGGGTAAGACAGGTTCCGTTGTCAAGTTATCAAATCAAGAAATTCTTAAGGTGGCCATGCTCGTCCGCGATATTGAAAATCATTATTATTTTCCACAGGACATTGAATGGGCTATTCGAGATAACCGAGTATACATAATTCAAGCAAGACCGATTACAACCAGTAAAAATAATGTAGCGACAAACTTAGGCGGCAATCTCCCACTCTTATTATCTGGGTCACCTGCTTCTCCTGGAATTGGCATAGGCGTTGTAAAAATTATTATGTCACCGAGTGAAATAGGAAAAGTAAAAACCGGAGATATATTGGTCGCACCACAAACAAATCCCGACTATGTGCCTGCTATGAAAAAAGCTTCCGCAATTGTCACCGAAAAAGGTGGCCGTACTTCACATGCTGCTATAGTTTCACGTGAACTTGGAATTCCTGCTGTTGTTGGTGCCGAAGGAGCTACAAAAATTTTGAAGGAAGGTATGGTTATTTCCGTAAACGGACTGACCGGCGATATTTTTAAAGGTAAGGTAATTCAAAAATCTGAACCAAAGAAAGAAGCCGTTAAAAAACTTCACACTGCAACAAATATTTATACAAATTTAGCTCAACCAGACGAGGCAGCTAAAGTTGCCAAAATGCATGTTGATGGTATTGGCTTGCTTAGAGCCGAGTTTGTCATCGCAGAAATTGGCGTCCATCCAAAACAATTTATTAAAGAAAAGAAACAGGATGTTTTTATTAATCGTCTTTCTCGCGAGCTAATGAGATTTGTTACACCTTTTTCCCCACGGCCAGTTATTTACAGAGCCACCGATTTTAAAACCAATGAATATCGCAATTTAACAGGGGGGAAAGAGTTTGAACCTCATGAAGAAAATCCAATGCTAGGATTTAGAGGTGCTTATAGATATATTGCCAATCCTGAGGTTTTTGAAATGGAACTTTCTGCAATTAAAAAAATTTGGGAGAAGGGTTATCGTAATCTTCATTTAATGATTCCCTTTGTTAGAGTTCCATGGGAATTGATAAAAATTAAACAGATGGTTGAAAAAAGCGGATTGTTAAACTACCCAGAATTTAAACTTTGGATAATGGTCGAAGTTCCTTCTTGTGCTTTAAACTTAGAAGAGTTTATCAAAATTGGTATTGATGGAGTTTCGATCGGAACAAATGATCTGACAATGATGCTTCTCGGCGTTGATCGTGATAGTGAAGAAGTTTCAAAGGTCTATGATGAACGAACTCCAGTTGTCGTAAATGTACTTGAGTATATTGTAAAGACTTGTTTAAAATTTGGGATCACCTGTTCAATGTGCGGTCAAGCTCCTTCAGATTATCCTGAAATTGCAGAAAAAATGGTTAGGGCCGGAATAACGAGTCTTTCTGTGACACCAGATGTAATAGACAGAACCCGTCAAATTGTTTTTGATGTTGAACATAAACTCTACAAAGAAAAAAGCGTGAAATAACCCTTCAATATTCTTCAATTTTGTATTAGAATGAAAATATGGCCGTAATAAAAAAAATCGTTGCAAATGAAATAATCAACTCATTGGGATACCCTACTCTGCAGGGTAAACTTTTTTTGGATGACAACCGTTTTGTAGTTTCAAATATTTCTTCTCTCGACCCTGATTTCGAGCTACCTGTTCAGGAACTTAGGGACAATGAAAAGGATCGCTATAACGGACTTGGATCGAAAAAAGCTGCTTCTTATGTTAATAATTTATTAGGGCCAAAGCTTGTGGGAGTTTCTCCATTAAAGCAAACTGACATAGACAATTGGTTATTAAAAGCTGATGGTACAAAAAATAAAAGCAACCTTGGGGTAAATACGATCAACCTTATTTCAAAATTAGTTGCAAATGCTGGCGCCTTGATATCCAACAAACAACCTTATGTATATTTGAATGAAAATTTTATTAAATCCTCACATTTAACCGTTGAATTAAAAAAAATACCAACTCCCCTTTTTACTCTACTAACTGGTGGTAAGGGCGGACAAACCGACTTAGATTTTAAAGAATTTCTAATCTTTCCATCATCAGCTTTTCCATACCATCAATCGTATCAAATAAGCGTTGATCTCTATCATATTTTAAGAAAACTATTTAAAATGAAATTTTTTACTAACCTTGATGCTCTTGACGCCATTAAGCAAGCAATTGAGTCGATGAATCTGCATTATGGTCAAGATATTTTTTCCAGTATTAACTTTCAAGCCGCTAGCTATTTTAATCAGCGTTACACTATTAAAGATAAAGAGCAGCCTTTAACAAGCGAAGAATACATAAAATTTATTAAAGAAATAATAAAAAAATATTTACTTTTGGTTATTATCGATCCATTGGAAGAAAATGATCTGCATGCAAATAAAAACTTTTCTGACGATATTAAAACTGACTTCTATTTGGCCAGTGAAAAATCCAGTTTATTCAAACAAGTTTCGACGGCCGTTTTAAAACTTGGTGAAATCGGAACTATAACCGAATTTTTTAATCAAGTAGCTAAATTAAAAACAGATAAGTTGAATTACATAATTTCATCCGGCCACGCAGAAACAAACGATGATTTCGTTGCAGATCTAAGCGTTGCCCTGCAGTCAGATTTTATTAAGTTCGGGCCTCCCGTTCACTCGGAAAATGTTAACAAGTATAATAGACTGTTAGATATTGAAAAAGAGCTTAAGCTTAGCTAATTCTATGATAGGCAAACTGAAAGGAAAATTAGTAGAAGTCGACAAAAATGTCGGACTGATCGAAACCTCAGGAGGTGTTTTTTATCAGGTCTTTCTTCCAATTTCTCTAACTACACCAAAATTTTTAAACTCACCTGTCGAACTTTACACATATCTCCAAGTTCGTGATGACGCTCTAGTTCTTTTTAGTTTTGAAACAAAACAGCAACATGATTTCTTTTTATTATTGTTGAGTGTATCCGGGGTTGGTCCAAAAACAGCCTTTACAGTTATATCTGCATTGAAAATTGAGGAGATCGTTCGTGCCGTAACCTCAAATGAAGTTGATGCTTTGAAAGTTCCTGGTTTGGGCAGGAAAACAGCAATGAAGATTATATTAGAACTATCTTCGAAATTAAAAAGTGATTTTGATATGAGCAAGATGGTGCTGTCTGATGACGATCAAACGGCTGTCAGCGCCCTAGTATCGTTAGGTTACAAATCACACGACGCAAAAAAAATTGTTTCGAAGCTGCCGAAAAATCTTACAGTTGAGGAAAAAATTAAGGAAGCTTTGAAAAAGAGTAAGTAAGTTTACTTAAGTAAACTTATATAAGCATTAACATAACCTGCTATTGCTGTAAAATCTAATACTTTACTCATTTGGTATACAGCACCGCACAAAAAAGGTAAGGCAGCACATCCTAATGGAATCCACTTATTTTTTCCACGTGCTTTTTCTGCCTTACTTCTTAGACCAGCAGATATGACGTCTGATGCAAAACCCATACCTCCCGATCCAGTCTCATTTCTTTTTCTAAACATAAATTTCATTATACTATAGGTTTGGTATGTTTTCAATTCAATTTTTAAACTTTTACGTCCTGCTATAATATTCTCATGGCAAATAAAAATAATGAGGAAAATCTAAGACCAAGACTTCTTAAAGACTATATCGGACAGGAAAATGTCTCAAAGACGCTAAAAATGTTCATTGATGCCGTTAACAAGCGTGGAAAGCCTTCCGAACACCTTCTCTTTTACGGACCACCGGGAATCGGCAAAACAACCTTGGCCTATATCGTTGCAAATGAATTAAAAGGAGAAATGAAGGTTACATCAGGTGCCACAATTACAAAAACTGGCGACCTGGCCGCTATTTTAACTAATTTAAAAGATAATGATGTTTTGTTTATTGATGAAATTCATCGTCTTCCAAAATCAGTTGAGGAGATGCTCTATCCTGTCATGGAAGAATATTCACTTGATATTATCATTGGCCAAGGTCCATCGGCAAGAACTGTCCGCCTTCCTGTTCCAAGAATAACAATAGTTGGAGCAACAACAAAATTAGCGCTACTTTCTGCTCCTCTTAGAGATCGTTTCGGTTTAATTCTCCGAATAGATTTTTATCATCTAGCTGAAATTGAAAAAATTATAAAAAGATCTGCCAAAATTTTTGGCATATCAATAACTGATGAAGCTGCCCATCAAATATCACTAAGGTCACGTAAAACACCCCGACTCGCAAACAGAATTTTAAAACGAGCACGCGACGTTTTTGAAGTTGATAAACATAAAGAGATCGATGAGAAGCTATTGGAAAAACTATTTCAATTGCTTGAAATTGATGAAGTCGGCTTAACGGATATTGATAAACAATATTTAGAAATATTGGGAAGAAAATTCAATAACACTCCTGTCGGGGTTGGAACAATTGCCTCAGCCATATCTGAAGATGTCCGTACGGTTGAGGAATTTATTGAGCCTTATTTATTACAGCTGGGATTTATAAAGAAAACCACTAGGGGCAGACTTCTTACTCAAAAAGCATTGGCTCACTTAAAAATAAATAAAGCAGAACAGAATAAGTTGTTTTAACAACATAAGATATGAAACCTAAAATTGTTTTCTTTGACTGTGACGGAGTGTTGATCTCTTCAAGCACCTGGACAAAGATTCTTGATCTTGTAAATTTTCCAAAGGATCTTGAACAAAAGCTTTGGACGGATTATTACTCAGGGAAGCTTGATTTTAAATCTTGGATTGATAAACAAACAGTTTATTTTAAAAAATATTTTAATAAGAAACTTTACACTGAAGAAGTGTTAAAGAAAATTGAAGTTAATCCAGAAGCTATTAAAATCGTTGCTTTTTTAAAAAAACAAAATATTCCCATTGCTATAATCTCTTCAGGCGAATACGACTATGTAGAGGTTACTGCTAAAATGCTAGGTATTAGTATATTCCGTGTCAATACTTTTTATCGATACGATGAGTCAGGAAAATTTACAAAAATGGATTTTCTCCATGATGATCCGATTTCAAAAGTCGTTCAGGTCAAAGAAATATGTAAAGAATTTAAATGTGAGCCGGAAGAAACTTTTTTTGTGGGAGACTCCAATAATGACTTAAAAGCTTTTAGATTAACAAAGCACGGGATTTTATATAAAACTAGAGATCCTGATTGTCAAAAATTTGCCTGGAAAACAATCGACGATTTAAATGAGATAAAGCACTTATTAACTGTATAATGTATCCATAATGTTTATCGATGAGGCAAAAATAATGGTTAAGGGCGGACACGGCGGAGGCGGAAGAGTTGCTTTTTTTAGAAACAAAAAGGGGCCTTCTGGCGGCAACGGCGGTCCTGGAGCTGACGTATATGCTGTTGCCACTTCTAATCTTACTCACCTTAAGCCGTACGTTTCCGTCATAAAATACATTGGAGAAAATGGTGGTCCAGGAGGACCAAATCAAAGAACCGGAAAATACGGTACTGAGCTCTTATTAAAAATGCCAATAGGAACAACGATAATTGATGTCGTAACTAAGGACGAAGTAACTGTAAATGAAAAAAATCCAAAGATATTGCTTTGTAGAGGAGGGTTAGGAGGGTTGGGAAATAGTGCATTTAAATCCCCCACCAATCGAGTTCCGCAACATGCTGAACCGGGACACGAAGGTCAAGAAAGAAACTTCCAGTTGATCTTGAGATTAATTGCTAATTTTGGATTAATTGGCCTTCCAAACGCCGGTAAAAGTAGCTTGCTAAATAAATTAACTTCAGCAAATGTCCGAACAGCTAACTACCCGTTTACAACTCTTGAGCCAAACTTGGGTGTCTATAATGGAAAAATTATTGCTGATGTTCCCGGACTGATTGAGGGGGCCTCAACCGGAAAAGGGCTTGGTATTAAATTTCTAAAGCATATTGAGAAGGTCGATCTGATATTTCACTGTATCTCAGTCGAATCCCAGAATGTAACAACAGAATATAATACCGTTGTCAACGAACTGGCTGGTTACAGTCCAAAACTCCGTGATAAAAAATCAATAATATTATTAACAAAAATTGATTTGATAGATAAGAAAGAAATCAATAAAAAATTAAAAGAATTAAATAAATTTAATAAAGAAGTGTTGCCAGTTTCAATTTACGATGAAAAATCGCTGGATGAATTAAAAAAATTATTAATCTTGGACCGATGAGTTGCTCCACTACAATTAATTAATTAATTGTAGTGAAAATACTCGTGACAACTTAAGTAAAAAAATTATGAATAAAACTCCATTCACTAAAAAAGGATACGAAGATCTAGTTAATGAAAAAAAAGAATTAACTGACAACCGAATTGATGCGGTCGCCAATCTTAAAACCGCTAGGGAAATGGGTGACCTGAGCGAGAATGCAGCTTATAAGGTTGCTCGATCAAAACTTTCCTCGGTCGATAGAAGACTTCGCTTCTTAACAAAAATTTTGGATAATGCTTATATTATGCAAGTTGATTTTAAAGGAATGGTTGACGCGGGCTGTCAGGTTACTGTCGAAACTAAATTTGGCGACCGGATTTACCAAATCGTAAATAGTCATGAATCGGATATTGCCAATGGAAAAATTTCTTATTATTCCCCTGTCGGTAGGGCTTTGATCGGAAAAAGAGTAAATGATATTGTTGAAGTAACTACTCCTAACGGAAAAACTACATACAAAATTAAGGACATAAAAATTGTGTGAGCCCAGACAGAATCGAACTGTCATCTAATCCTTAGAAGGGATTTATTCTATCCATTGAACTATGGACTCTTGGAGCCTGCTGTCAGATTTGAACTGACGACCTGCTGTTTACAAAACAGCTGCTCTACCGCTGAGCTAAGCAGGCGTACAAAGTGCCGCGGGAGGGAGTCGGACCCTCACGACTGTAAAGTCACAGGATTTTAAGTCCTGCGTGTATGCCATTTCACCACCACGGCTTATCTTAGTATGCCATCCCACTAACTGGGACTAACTCGTAGTAGCTCCTCACTTCGTATCGGAAACTACGAGTTGAGTTTCACCACCACGGCTGTCTCTTAACCTATATATTATACATAAAAAAATTGGTAAAAATAATTACGATCCTGTTTTAAGAAGTTTTTTGAAATCAAACCATATCAAGGATGTCAAAATAATATTAGCAATAAGAATGTATGTTGGAAAGGCATAATGAGGGAAACTCCAGGTTTTAATTGTTAATAGCGTAATAGCCGAACAAACTCCACCGCTCATATATATCCAAACGCTTTCAGTTTGTGGAAAATTATATGATTTTTTTATCGTCGGTAAAGTTGCTAAACCATCTGCCATGATACTAAAAATAATCGCTATATTTCCAACCTTAGTAATTAGCCAAAGGATCAAACCAAGTATTGATAAAACACCGCAAATAATATCAAATCTAGTTATTTTCCAAACGGATTTTTTATTTAAAAATGAAGCTGACAAGACCATAAGTGGTCCAAAACCAACAATAAATGCTTGCAAAGATTGGATGCCAACTCCCTGTTTAACTTCGCTATAGAACGCAATTAGTGGGGCAAGCGCCCAAAGAAAAAAGGTCACTCGATTTGGTTTTGCCTTACCTTTTAAAGTTGCAATTGCATAGCTAATACTTCCAAGCGAATTTAGAAAAACTCCCAGATAAATAAAATTTTCGTTGATCATAAAATTATTTTGACAACTGCATTGCAGCCCAAATCATAACCGCGGTTGATGTAAATCTAATCGCATAAATTTTTAAGGTGTGCTTTTCAAGTAACTTTGGAGCAAATATTGAAAACAAAAATGCAAAGATCATTGAAAAAGGCATAACCATTATAAGCGAGGTAATGCTGTAATTACCTTCGTATCCCTTATTGGCCGCAAAAATTGAAATAGTAAAAAATATTCCCATTAATGCGACTGGTGTAATATGCGCCGCATCTAGTTTTTTTATATCTTTCTTGAATAATGGTATGGTTGGAATAAGCAAAACAAAATTAATTATTGCGATCCAAAGGTTTGTCGTCCATAGATTATTATTCATTAAAACTGCTTTGATTAGAGCGCTACTAATAGCGGAAAATAAAACAGTTAATATGCCGATCGCTATTGCCTTTTTAAAAAATGATTTCAAGCTGAACTTTTCATCTAACGATGTCAAAACTCCTGCAACAATAATGAGACCGATATAAAATAGTTTAAAAGCTGGAAATCTATCGGCAAAAAAAAGATATCCTATCAGCAACGTAAAAATATTTCGGAAATTATAAAGCGGCATAAAAACTGAAACATCTAAACTGGCATTTGAAAAAATATAAAAAATTGTATTAAGGGTCCCAAAAATTGCTGCTAATATAACGAAAGTCCAACCGTTTGGTAGAACAGCATGATAATAAATAGCTGGTGGAATTGTAAAAAGCAAAGTAACCGTAGTTAATAAAAAATTAAATAACCACGGATTACTAATTGAATGTTTGCTGGTTAATTTGGCAGTTATAACGAATAAACCTGATACAGCTGCCCCAATCCAAGCATAAATATAAAATGGCATAGTGTGAATTATATCAGTTTAAATATTTTTTAATATTCAAAAGGTGCTCTTCGTAGGTTACAGTGCAATGAATTTGTTTAAAATGATCATGAAGATAAAATAGACAGTCTGTTTCTTCCGGATTAAGAGCCGCATCAATATAATCGATATTTGGGCTGCAAATAGGGGTGGGCGGCAAACCTTTATGTAAATATGAGTTATACAGCGAATCATTTTGTTGTTCTTTTAGATCTATCGAACCCCACCATTTTCCTTCGCTGTTTTTTCCCAGTGTGTACTGCATAGTAGCATCAATTTGAAGCGGCATTCCCTTATCCAGCCTATTCCAGATAATTCCTGAGACAAGCTTCATGTCATTAAGGCCGGCCGCTTCACGGGCAATTAGAGAGGCAATTTTTAGTCCTGTCACCCACCTAATGTTAGCGGCTATATATTTTTCGGCGTAAGGCGCAAATTTTTCATTAAAACGATTGATTAACCGCTTTGCTACCTGCTCTCCATTTTCATCAACAGGTATCAAATAAGTATCGGGATAATATACCCCTTCAAAATATTCTGGTGAGGAATTAGTGTAAACCGTATTCCATTTCGTTAGATCATTTTTATTCCAACCTAAAGCATCTGCCAAGATCTCTCCAACCTGTTCCTTTCTAAGACAGCTTGAATAACTGATCCAGACAAGGTCAGGTTTTCCGTTTATTTTTTTAAATATATCCAAAGCCCACATATTCTTGCTTAATTTATAGCCTCCAGGTTTTATTTCGTTAAAATAAACAAAGGTGTTTATGTAAGAATCTAGGACTTTATTATCCTTAATGAAGCCATCGTCTTTTAGTTTTTGAACTAAGTTGAATCCATCAAGATTTTTTGGGATAATAAAAATTTCCTTTTCTTTATTGTTACCCACAGGGCCAAAGTAATACCAATAAAAAGGGGCAACTATCACAGCTACTATTAATAAAAAAACTGTTATTTTTTTCATATGCTTATTTTTATTATAACTTTATAAGTATCTAATTTGTGAGTATGATATTATTATTTATATGTTAAGAAAAAACATTCTTGAAAGCGCTAAAGAAACAAAGAAATGGCTTAAAGAATTGAAGTGGAAAAAAATTATTCTTGTTGGACTTATCTACACAGTGTTTACAACCCTTATCCACCAACTGGAAGCTGTTCTATCCATGAAATACTATCAAATGCCTCAGTATTTTGGTGTTTGGAGCAAATTAATGATGCCAAAAGCCGGTCCGCCACCTCCAGAATTTTTTATTACCTCTCTTATATTTACTTTTTATTCAGGAATATCGTTGGCGCTTGTTTATTATTACATAAAAGACCTATTACCAAAATTATTTTGGAAACGGGTGTTTTTATTTGCTGATCTGATGGTCGCTGCTTCATTTATTTTCTTTACTATTCCATCTTATTTGCTATTTAATTTGCCTTATCAACTGATCCTTAGCTGGTTTGTAAGTAGTTTCGTTATTCTGCTCCTTACTTCTCTTACCCTTGTAAAAATAATTGACTGATTGGAATATATTTATTTGAGTTTTTTTATTTCCTCACGAAAGAAAATATAGTAGATCAAAATTATAGAGCTTCCAAGTGCTAGCCAAATAAGCTCCTCTATCGGCAATGCAAAACCAGATAGTCGAAACACCAGAAGATAATCCTTCCCAGCGAACACCCAATTATTTAAATAGAGACCTGTAAATTCAAAAAAAATACAAAAGTAAAAAAAATATCCTGCAGGAAAAATTAAGTTTTGTATTTTATTCTTTCGAAATAGCAAAAAAAGTCCAAAGGGAATTATTCCAAAAACTGTACCTACTAACACATATATATTCTTTAGTTCAAATAAAAGCGGGTTTAGATTTAGCGTAATTAAAAAGATTATAAAAATGCATAGTGAAATAATAGACGCATATTTCATTTTATTTCTTACAAATTTTTCTTTTTTATTAATAAGCCACTCATAAAACAAAACTACAGAGTATATTCTCAAAAAACCCCACAGAATGTTTTCGACACGAGATATTCCAAGAATTCTCACATTTGTAATCGAAGGAGCAACTGTCCAAGCACCATTAAAGCTGGTTAAATAATCAATTATTATCATTAAGGGTAACAAGCTTGCGGCAAATATTATCGCTTTGTCAATATCCTTTTCTCTTTTTAGAGACAAATAAATAGCTAAAGTTCCAAAAAAAATAAGTATCATCGAAAGGAAATTAGCATGAATGAGGATGCTCAAAACACTAAAAAATATTGGGAAAAAAAATAATACAAATAAATCTCTTCTTTTTATCATTACAATTATCAATTAACTTCGATAAAACTACCAAATTAAATAATATATTTTTATTTTTATTTAATCAATAAAATTATTGAACGACCTAATAAAAAACGTTCTGCTATGAATTTGTCATGATATAATGGACACTCATATGACATCGTTAGAACAATCCAGACCAATAGAATTACGGCAATATAATGAACGTTATATTTTAAAAACTCATTTTCCCAATTCAACTGCACTAATTAGAACTCAAGCAACTAATATCTGTAGAACATTGCGCAAGAATGGACTGTCTGTTAGGTCATCTACTTGTGATAATAATGGTTCTGTTGGTGATTATTTTCAGTGCGCCTTGCCTGAATCTGATATAGATTATTGGATAATAATAGTTGAAGATGAAAATCACAAAAAATCGTCAGAATATGCCGCGAAAGATTTTTTACTTAAAACTATTATTAATAAAAAACAAGACATACGTGTGTTTTCAGTGAGAGATCTTGAGAGGGTTGCCAAAATCCCTTATGAAGATGTCGACAAAATGTTCTATCGTCATAACGATAATTCAACAATATTTGCAGCTATTGCTGCTTATCAGCAAGTTTGTGGTACGCCATTATTTCAAGCAGATCTAAATGATGAATTAAAATTATCTAGTTCAGTTCTTTTAAAAACAATGCCAACGTTACCAAAATTGGATATTCGTAGTAAAAACGTCATTAGATATATTTTAAGGAATATATTTGATGATTTACCAGAAATTGAAAAGCACATATTGATAAGAGCTCATCAATTTACAACCGAAAATATTAATTTTAACTTAGCAGTTGAGGGACAATACTCGAATGAGCTTGCTCATCTAACCAATATGGGACTTTTTGAAATTTCTGAACACAACGGCCCATATTACAGGCCGCTCTGGATTTGAATAAAATATTTAAAATCATAAATTTATTTGTAAAATTACATTGCAATATTTTATTGTAAGATTAAATTTAAATGGATAAAAAGGCAATAATAAACATCTACACTTCACGCCAAACTGATATTGACAAACATAATCTCGACTTTCAATTAAAAGCATGCATTGAATACGCAAAAGAAAATGGATATGAGATATTTGAAGCCGCATATGTTGATGACGTAAGACAAAAGGATCCAAAAGATACGAAAGAATTGGCACGTGCTCTAGAATATTTGTTGGCCAACAACGATAACGTTTCAAATATGATAATTTATGATTCAGCCCTGCTTCCAAACGACAAGTATTTACGAAGTATTTTGTTCGCTGATTTTAAAAACGACAGTTTAAAAATCATATCCACAACTGAAGGTGAGATAAAACTAAAAACAAGCATATTCCTCCAAATACTAAGATATTTTGTCAATCACATAATAATATAAAATGGTGTGCTACAATAAATAGTTCAATATTAATTGAATCGTATTATGTCTAAAGAAGGAGTGGCACATCTTCAAAATGAAGGCGGTAGGAAATTACTTGATATTGTATATAACTTAACCATTGAGGACCCGGAAAATCATCTCGCTGAAACACAATCATTTCTGAAAGAAAATAATGGAAGTCTGATCTTGTACGGTAACCATATAGCCTATGATGATCCATTACTTGCAGGCATGCTCTATCTAAAGTATTTTAATCAAGCAGATGATAGGCATCTTATCGTCCCCGCATCGCATTGGCATATGAATCCGGAAAATAATAAGTTATTTTATCAAGGTGGAAAACTAGTTGAAAAACTATTTCATGCAGAATTATTTAGCTTGATACAGACCTATATGGTAAATAATGAAAAATTCCCAGGTTATACACCAGAAATCGCTGAAGCAAATCGTCGAACTTTTTTTGATCGACTAAAAAAGCTAAAGTCACAGAATATTCCTACTGACGTTTTAATTTATCCTGAGGGGCATAGAAGTGAAGACGGTGTTATACAAGAGATGGGAAAAGGAATGATATTGGCAGGATCAATACTCAAGCCTTCCGTTTTTCTTCCCATAGGTATTTCGTATAAAAACGATAGATATGCTCGGAATATTCCAAATATGCGTTTTTTCCTTAAAAAACCAATTTTGCATATAGGAACTCCAACATTTATGAGGGAATCAAAAGAACGACCGGAAATAGAACCACTCGTGGATAATCTTGCAGTGTGCCTACCTTTATGGATGAGGAGAAGATGAAAGTTGATTATTATATTATCCTATAGTACAATATTGAATGGGGAAAGAAACTGCAGGCTTCACTGCTATAATAACACAAGACGAATTTACAAGGTTAGGCTGCAACAGAATAGCAGGTCTACTGGGACTACCACAAAAAGAGGTGATTCCAAACGAAGTAATCCAATTTTCTACAGTAGTATATGCACTCCAAATAGGAATGGTTCCGCTAATTTCCCCAGCTATCTTTAGAAGAGTCACAGACAAATATGCAGGTAATTCTGATGATAACAGATTAAACGAAGAGCGTTGCCAAGCTATTTTACAAGCAGCTGATCTAATAAGAGGAGGACTTCCCGGCTTTACGTCGTATGGCATTTCTTTTCCTTCATACAAACAAGAACTTGAAAAACAAAAGGAAACATGGGGTGAGGCGGAAAGTTATAAATCACTACTTATTGGAGCCTCAACAAAAGATACAACAGATGAATATACGGCTGGGGTACGTTCAATTTTCCCTAAAGCTCAAACGTATATTATTGATGTCGAAGGAAGAGAAACAACAAAAGCGCAAGGATTTTTATTTGGAAGCGGTTTATCGATCCCTTTTTCAGATAATTCATTTTCGAGCATTCACACAAATTGCCTCCTGCCAAAGCTAAAAGGAAAAAATATTGGAAATAAAACTAAGCTTGAGCAGTTATTTGCAGAAATGTATCGTGTCCTGTCAGATCAAGGACAGCTAATAATGTTTGAGGATGGTATGCCTGATGCATATGGCGACGGATATAGTTTTCAAAAAGCCATAGAACAAATTGAAGGTTTATTAAAACAGCAAGGGTTTAAAAAATTTGCTCTTCAAACCGCAGAAATTTTTTCTAGTAGGCAAGATATGCTAAGATATTTTCGATCTAATCATAATGAAGAAATAAATTCGGTGTGTGGACCAACAGATTCTTTTTTAATTACTGCAACAAAACAATCCCCCTTTGACTACACTAAAAAAAAGAGTGATAAAAAAGCAGTAGAGCCTATTCTTTTGTGACCCACTCATTACCGCAACCAAACCTGAGGCTAATTGTTAAAGAAATTCAAGATTGGTATTCTAGCTTCGGGCAGAATCATCAATTCCTTCAAACTTACTCCGTTTAGAAATTCAAACCAGATTATTTATTTTTTGTTTTTCTTTTTTGATTCCCGCCTGATCTAATTGCTCTTCCCCATTCACTAAAAAAAATAGAAAAAGCCTGAGGTAATAATGAATAGGCGCCCTCGGGCATATTTACCCATCTCCCATCGGGTAGTTCAAAAGACGCACCACTTTTTTTAGATGGAACTTCAGTATAAGTTAGTTCTTGTTTTTTAGCTTCAAACATAGCAAATATTATACGTTATTTTTTTAAAAAAGATAGTTTAAGTTATCATGACAGGATAACAGTTTGCTATTCCTCTTTTTCTTAAAGTCATGAAAGGATGTTCATGAATACAGTCGTGCCAGACAGGCAAAAAATCCTCTTTAGCCATTTTCATCAAGCCCTGTTCACCAAGTTGGGTCAATGAAATACTTTTAGAATTGGCAAATCGTATCGGCGAACAATGATACATAGGGTCAACTGGATCTTCGTAGGCTATCCAGCCTACGATAATAACATAGGGTACTTTATACAATCGACATGATAAAGTATCAAAATCAAGACCATGATAAAAAGCAGCATCAAATCCGTTTGATTCGGCGTGATCCATCATTTCATTCCAACTAACACCGTCAGAATAACCTTTTCCTAAATCGTGCACAATCTGATTCTCAGAATAATGGAAATCGAAGGCTTGATATGCAACATGAAGAGCACCAGAGGCGCAGGTGTAATCAGTCATTGGATTATGAGGACGCACGTTTGGATTTGAATAATGATATCTATCTGTATATATCTCACGCATAAATAGGTATTATAGCATGAGAACCTAAAATGAAAAATAGAGTTTGGACCTTTACTGCATTATGTATAACGCAAATGATTACTTTGTGAAGCGTAAGGGATTCGAACCCTTGATATTCACCCTGAAAAGGTGATGTCCTAGGCCACTAGACGAACGCTCCTATCCTAATTTTACCACACAACAAACACCTTTTCTATTTAACACCTAACCCTACCCTGTTAAACGCTTGAAGCCGCCTAACAGGGTATTTTCCAACAAGTTATTTCATCTTGCTCTTCAAGTCATCAAGAAGCTCTTTTGCTAATTCTTTACCACCTAAACCGAAAGCTAATCCTCCAGAAATGGATAGCATTGCTACAATTCCAGTAAAAAGAATTCTTATGAGAT
>Ga0247841_10001134_pt1 | contig 62902 bp, 62 predicted proteins | sample LaCruzMarch2015__2_FD_192410 | JGI IMG/M metagenome (GOLD analysis project Ga0247841, IMG submission 192410) | Freshwater microbial communities from meromictic Lake La Cruz, Castile-La Mancha, Spain - LaCruzMarch2015_18m | ecosystem: Environmental > Aquatic > Freshwater > Lake | place: Spain...
GAGAGAGACACCAGAGAACCAACTGCGCCTTGTGCCCCGAATTGAACAAGAGCATGGTAAGATTGCAAACCCAGAACCATACCGGTAAAAAAGCTTACCAGCATGATAATCGCTGTGGACCTTGCCCCGATGTAATAGATCTGCGAAACAACCTTGGACAACTGCTTAGAACGAAAGGTTTTCAAGAGCGCCATAAAAAGGAAAACCGTTGCCGTACCTAAACCGTTAACCCAGCCGATTACCGCTCCCCCGATAAAGGTAAACGGCTGGGTTAGTAACATTCCCAGCCGCAACTTTGTGTTGCTTTCGGGATTTTCCCGAGTATTTGTATCATCCGTCATTAATACAATTCGCCTTTTTAACTTACTTGACCGGTAAATCCCATTAGATCACTGAACCGCAAAAGCCGCGCCCCAGTGATTTTTTGAACATTGCGGTGAAATCTTACATATTTATCTTGATTCGTCAACAGAAGAATTAACAGGAAAGATAGCGCTGATTCTATCGGAACAATATAGAGATTACTATGGGAATGAAGTATAATGCGGATACAGCAACAGTGACCATACAAAACCTGTTTGTCCATTTCTCGATTTTCAGCATACGTTGAGACCAGTCTGCCTGCTCTGCAGCGCGTCCAAATTGCTTGATTAGCCCGGTCGCTGACGGGATTAATTTTTGTCTGTTTATTTCAAGATGAAATGCGGATAAATCTGTCATTGTTTGCATTTTGTTTGCTCCATAAGTTTTCAATTAAACTGGATAATCTCAAAGATGATATTTTCTCACGGCGGCTGTAATGACACCGCCAATCTTCAACTCTTCTTTCGGCCGAATAACAGGATATGCTGAATTAGCCGCTTCCAGAACAACATCTTTTCCTTCTCTGCGGAAATATTTCATCGTCCACTGTCCATCTACTTCAGCTAGAACAATGTCACCGATATTCGGAGATCTGTCTCCATCCACAATAACAAGATCACCTTCCATGATGCCGGCATCAATCATCGAATCTCCCGTGACCTTCAGCAGAAAAGAAGAATCCGGCTTTGTGACAAGGTATTCATCCATGGATATAACTTCCCGAGGTTCTTCTTCTGCTGGAGCTGGAAAGCCGGCAGCTACATTGCCAACCAGCGGAATGCCAAAGGATAAGCGCATAGGCTTGAGAAATCCATTTGCGTCTTTTTCCAGGGTACCTTTTTCCAGGAGTTTTTCTATCCAATAGTGTACTACACTTTTGGAACGTACTCCGAAAAGATCAAGCATCTCAGCGTATGTGGGCATTCTTCTTTGTTCGCGATAAAAAGAAATGATGTCACGCTCAATGGAATTAATGTCTCTTGTTTTCTTCATGGCCTCTTTATATAGAACGAACGTTCTATTGTCAAGAGATTTTTTTAAATTTTTTTATTGGCATATTTATGCCAAGTAGCTATCAAATATTAGCCCTACTTAGCTTCGCACGTAGGATAATTCGACTAGCGCTTCGAACTTCACTTCGTTCGTTTTCAGCGAGTCTCATTAAAGGTTGATTTACCGGGTATAATACCAAGTAAGCTTTCAAAAAACTCATATTTTATTTAATGAGACCCCAGTTTCAGAATCTGAAACTGGTTGGCCGAACTATCCCGCACAGAAACTGCGTCATAATCTCCGTTTGTCATGACAATTACGACACAGCCTTACAGCGGGGTTTTGAAAGCAACTTGGTATTATTCAGTGTGGCGATCTTTTTCCCTTTCGCCAGCTTCTTAATTCTCAATTCCAGACGCATTGCATCTGTCCTACTCATGGGATTGCTTAGACTGGATAACACTACAGGCCGTCTTGAGCGAGTATATTTAGCTGCCAGCCCCCGGCTGTGGGCAATCAACCGTTTCTCCATATTATTGGTAATGCCTGTGTACAGAGTATCATCCCTGCAGCGCAAAATATAAACTACCCATTCCGTATTTATCAGCGCCTCTTTTGTCTTCATATTGATAACCATCTACTATATTTCAACTATAATCATTAACTATCTTTTCAAAATAGTTGTGACCGTAATAATTTGGTGCTTCTGGAAGTTCACTGGTAGTTTGCCATATTTTAAATGCAAAACACTGTAGCCGGTTATTTGCTGAAAATTAAGTGATTTTTTCTTTATTAAAAAAATAAGTCATGCTAAATTGAAATTATTGAAAAAAGCAAAATTTGTAAATTAATTGTTAGCACGTTACAAGAAATGTTCACAACATGAAATGAGATGTCATGCAAGGCTTTATTGACTACCTAACATTCAGGTCTTTTATCAGTCCTCATGTGTTATTGGCTTGCTACTATATTGGTGCCCTTGGTGTTCCAGTTGGAAGCTGGTTCTTTGCTGGGTGGATAAAGCGTAAATACTTGGTTGTTTCTGATATTTACGAATCTAGTAAGACAATGACCTTTAGCAATACAAAAACAAAAGATCGAATGCTATTCTATGTTTTGTTTGCATTGTTCCTTTTCTGCGTGGAAATTGTATGGCGCATAGTATTTGAGTTCTTGATTGCCTATTTTCAGATGAGGGATGTTCTTCTGGAATTGGCAACGCATTGAGCTGAGCGTTAATAATGTGCTCCAAGGGACGCGTTAAAAATGAGGCGCAAAATATTCTATTAACTGTAGTTGCTTATTTGTAGAGGGGACAGTGATTCCGTTGATTCGGTAATTGCCTTTTTATGTATAGCTTCCTGCTATCCACAAATCGTCGACCTTTATAAAAATGCTTGATTTCAGGCCGTAACAGGTATAATTTACTCCCAACGACCCAAGACCGAACATTTTATAGCTCAACAATGAACAAGTAACATCTTATCAAACAAATATTTTTAGTTACATTAACTCAGGGAAAATAAAAGGCTAGTGACTGTGTTAATAACTTGTCCTTTACTTAATCGTGGCTATCAAATGGTACGCTTCTTCGTAATCTGCTTGATCGCAGTTGTCCTAACTATGGGTATTGTACCTGTCGTCGCAAGCAAGACTCCTGATCCCGTAAAAACCAATATCATTGTCGGCGGAGAAATTGGTTATCCGCCTTATAGCTTTCTCGATGAGAAGGGTAAGCCGACAGGTTTTCAGATAGAACTGACACAAGCCATCGCCAAGACCATGGGCATCAATGTTGAAATTCGACTTAGGCCTTGGCCTGAAACACGCAAAGCACTTGAAGACGGCACAATTGATATTATACCGGGCATGTTTTATTCGGAGGAAAGGGCAAAGATTTACGATTTTTCCCCGCCCTTTGCCATTGTAAGTACTGCAATTTTTGCCCGCAAAAATTCACCATCTGTTAAGTCCACAGAAGACCTCCGCAATAAGGAAATCATCGTTATGCGTGGCGAGGCCATGCATGACTATATCCTCAAGCATAGCCTGACGAACAGAATATTGCTGACCGAAACACCGGCCGACGCGCTAAGAATGCTGGCAGCGGGGAAAGGCGACTATGCATTAGTTGCCCAAATGCCCGGATTTTACTGGATCAAGGAGCTAAAGCTTTCAAACATCATGTCTGCTGGCCCTTCCCTTGAACCTTTTAAAAATTGTTTTGCAGTCAGAAAAGGAAACAAACTCCTGCTGTCACGTTTCATAGAAGGTCTCAGTATCATCAACCAGACCGGAGAATATAGTAAGCTTTACGAAAAGTGGCTGGGAGTTCTGGAGCCAACCGGAATTACTTTCGGATTGGCTGTCAAATATACCGCCATTGTGCTTATCCCCCTGATTTTGCTCCTTGCCGTTTCATTGCTGTGGACATTGATGTTACGCTCCAAGGTGAATCAAAAAACAAGTGCTTTGCGGGAAAGCGAGGAGCGCTACCGAAATCTCTTTGAGAATGCTCACGAAGCCATTTTTGTGGCTCAAGATGGTAATCTGGTCTTTCTCAATTCGAGAACCACCACACAGATCGGTTACTCCGTCGAGGAGCTCAAGTCAAAATCATTTATTGAGTTCATTCACCCGGATGATCGGGAAATGGTTATCGAGAATCATATTAAGCGAATGAAGGGCGAGGAGATTCCGAATATCTATTCTTTTCGGATCATACATAGAGACGGCAGCGTTAGGTGGACAGAACTGAATGCCGTTTCTATAAACTGGGATGGAAAACCAGCCACACTGAATTTTATGACCGACATTACCGAACACAAGCAGGCGGAAGATGCTCTGCGGAAGAGTGAAACAAGGTATCAAATGCTATTCAATAGCTCTCTTGACGCGATTGCTGTTATGGGCGGTACACCCCCAAAGGTTCTCTTCGCCAATCCTGCCTTTCTGCGGCTGTTTGGTTATGCTTCAGAGGAAATATTGGCATTTTCTGCCGATGACATATTTCTGCTGGTCCATCCCGAGGATCGCGAAATTGTTAAAAGCCGCCTGCATAATAGATTCCGACAGCAAGATTCGCCCAATAAATATGAGTTCCGAATAGTTACCAAAGACGGTCAGGTTAGGTGGGTGGAAGTATCGGCCTCATCGGTTTTAATTGGCAATAAGCTTTTTAGTCAGGCGATATACCACGACATCACCGAACGCAAGCGGGTGCTGGAATCCCTTCAGAAGAGTGAAGCAAATTATAAGCAACTTTTTGATAACTCACCTGTTGCGATATACCAAATAAACTTTAGAACAGGAAAGTTTATAAAAGCTAACGATGTCCTTTGTAGGTATCTTGGATGCAGTCAAGAGGAAATCACTTCACTAAGTCCATACGATTCCCTGGCTAATGACAGCAAAAAATTATTTTCAGAACGTTTAGAAAAAATGAGTTTAGGCGAAAAAGTAACAGAAAATCCAGAATACGAGGTTGTAGATAAAAATGGTAAGCGCAGCTGGCTTCAATTAAATAGTAAAAATATTTACGATTCAGAAGGTCTTGCAGGAGCCGACGTTGTTGCTCATGACATCACCGAGCGCAAGCAGACAGAAAAGCAACTGCAAGATACCCTTGAAAGCCTCAGAAAGGCGGTTGGCACTACCATCCAAGTCATGGTGTCCGCTATCGAGGTCAGAGATCCCTATACGGCAGGTCACCAAATCCGTTCTGCGGGTCTTGCCCGTGCCATTGCCACTGAGATGGGACTTTTACAGGAAAAGATCGAAGGCATCCGCGTGGCCGCTTCCATCCATGACATAGGTAAATTATCCTTACCTTCGGAGATATTGTCCAAGCCGACCAAACTGTCCGAAATTGAGTTTTCGTTAATTAAAGAACATGCCCAAAAGGGATATGAAATTCTTAAGAATGTAGAGTCACCCTGGCCATTGGCAGAGATTGTTTACCAGCACCATGAACGAATGGATGGCTCAGGTTATCCAAGAAATCTCAAAGGTAATGACATTCTTATAGAAGCCCGCATTCTCATTGTTGCCGATGTGGTGGAAGCCATGTCCTCCCACAGGCCATATCGTCCTAGCTTGGGAATTGATGCAGCACTGGAAGAAATCGAGAAGAATAGAGGAACCTTTTACGACGAAGCTGTCGTGGTTGCCTGCCTGAGATTGTTTCGGGAGAAAGGTTATCAATTGGACGTAACCTGATTGCAAGTGGTAATCCGCACCAAAAGGCTGAGACCAAAATTACTGATAGGTAGACGAAAGGGCAAAACCCGCTTGCCGGTTGCAGATAAAAACCACGCAAACCCCGTTGGTAAAACAAATTGGTGATGATTTGCCTAGCTATTGCTAGTGCTTGATTGCAATTTTCGATAGACAATTCCAAAGATACGCGTCATCCATATTTTAGGAATCATTTGTACAAATAGCATATTAATCCGGTTGCTAATCCCCGGAATAATCATCGCTTTACCTTTCAAACAAGCAGCTACCCCTTTTTTAGCGACAAAATCAGCAGATAAAATCATAAACTTGGGGATAGATAGTTTTGCGCCTTGGACTGGATTGTGAAGCATATTTGTTTCTGTGTAATTTGGACAAACCGCGGTAACATGCACGCCTGTTTTTTTCGCGTTCATTTCATCATTTAAAGCAATGGTGAATGCAAGCACATAACTTTTTGACGCGGCATAGACATTTTGCAGCGGAATACCAATCCATGCTGCCGTGGATGCAACATTAAGGATATAACCACTTTTGCGCGCCACCATGTCTTGCAAATATAAATGGGTGAGGGAGGTCAATGCTGTAATATTTACGGCCAGCAATTCTTCCTGCTTTTTCAGGTCAATTTCATCAAACGCGCCGTTAAATAATAAACCCGCATTATTGACTAAAAAATCAACCTTCAAACCCTTAGCTTTAGTGTGATTATACAGCGATTGTGCCGCGTTGGTTTTGGCCAGATCACAGGGAACAACATGACACGCTATACCATGATTTTTAGTTAAAACGGCTGCAGCTTCTTTTAGTTTATCCTCACGACGGGCAACTAAAATCAGGTCAAATCCTTTTGCGGCAAGCTCCTTACAAAACTCTAAACCAATTCCTTCCGATGCGCCCGTTACCAGCGCTGTGCGACGATTTGTCATAATGCCCACTCCATGTGTTAGGTTGAAAAATCCAATAAGTCTTTCTAACTATAATTAAACTATAAGAGCATTGACTTTGTCTGTCAAGGGAATATCGGCCAAAAATTGCGAGACAAGGGGGCAGTAAATATTTGCTTGTAATGAACGCAAATATTAGCTATGAAATACCGGAATTCATTTGTCAAAAAAACCATGATTGTGAAAAAAACACTGTGGGGATAATTATGGGCGAAGACATCAGCGATTACACAAAAAACATGGTGGACTTAAGAAGGCACATGTGGATGGACGGTGTGGAAGTGGAATTACGCCGCCTTATCTGGCAAATTGCCACTGTCGGCAAATATATCTCAGCAAAAATTCAGGAATCCAATCGAAAGCTTGCCGGATTCCAAAATATTTATGGCGATGACCAGCTCGCCCTGGATCGCATTTCCGATGAAATATTAAAAAGTCAATTGCATTTTTCCGGGTTTGTCCGTCAATATGCCTCCGAAGAACTCGAAAATATTGTTGATATCGGTACCGGTAAAGAAAAATATATAGTTACGGCAGATCCGCTGGATGGGTCATCGCTTGTGGATACCAATCTGGCCATCGGCACGATTATCGGCATTCACAAAGAATCTGTTTTGGATACGGGCAGAAACACAATGGTGGCAGCGCTCTATATTACTTACGGGCCTTTGATCACGATGGTCTACTCGGCCGGCAATGGCGTGCATGAGTTTGTGCTCAATCGGGAAGGCGAGTACCTCCTGTCACAGGAAAAAGTCAAATTGAAAGAGAAGGGTTCCATCTTTTCACCGGGCGGCCTGCGCCGTGATTGGACACCGGAACATCTTAAATTTATCGAACAACTGGAAAAAGAAGGTTATAAGCTGCGGTACAGCGGCGGTTTTGTCCCCGATATTAATCAGGTACTAATCAAGGGAGGTGGTGTGTTCACTTATCCTGCGTTGCAAAAATCGCCCCAGGGGAAGCTGCGCTTGCTGTTTGAATTGCAGCCGATGGCCTTTATTATGGAGCAGGCAGGCGGCATGGCAACCGATGGCCAGCAAGACATCCTCGCCCTGAGGGTGGAAAGTGTCAATCAATGTTCGCCTATTTATATCGGCAGCACAAAAGAAGTGCTTATGGCCGGACAATTCCTTTCGCAATCGCAGGTATAAACTCACTAACAATTTGTATTCAATAAGGAGCGCAAATGATTTACGAAAATAAAACCCAATTACAAAAAGGATGCGAGCAGATACTGGAAGTGGATGGCACTGATATTCGCATATTGGATGAAGCAAAGTTAAAAGATAAATTGATTGATGATTTGATTTATACGGCTGTCTTCAGCCCTGATCCGGCAATTCAAGCCGCAGCTTCGTGGCTGATCCGCCGTGCGGCAGCCGCTTTGGGCATTATGTCCGCTTCTATTCAATCGCTCTATGAGGCTATGGGAAAAAGTGAGGTGCAGGGATTTACAGTACCGGCAATCAACGTTCGGGCAATAACTTACGATTTTGCCCAGGCGGTTTTTCGCGCGGCAATTAAAGGAAAAGTAGGCCCGGTTATTTTTGAAATTGCCCGGTCAGAAGTGGATTACACATCGCAGCGGCCTGCAGAATTTACCTGCGCGGTGACGGCTGCCGCGATTAAAGCCGGGTATCAGGGACCGATCTTTCTACAGGGGGATCATTTTCAAATAAACGCCAAGAAGTTTGCCGCAGATGCCGCCAAAGAAACTCAAGCGGTTAAAAACCTGATCTGGGAAGCAATTGAAGCCGGATTTTACAATATTGATATAGACACTTCGACGCTGGTGGATTTGAGCAAATCAACGGTGAAGGAACAGCAAAAAGTAAACTACTGCCTGGCAGCGGAGCTCACAACAATGATTCGTGATCTGGAACCGGAAGGGATTAATATTTCAATTGGCGGCGAGATTGGTGAAGTCGGCGGGAAAAATTCTACAATAGAAGAATTAAAGGTCTTTATGGAAGGCTACAATGAGGAGCTTAAAAAAAGCGGTGAGTCACTCAAAGGCATAAGTAAAATCAGCATTCAAACAGGGACAACGCATGGTGGAGTTCCTCTGGCCGATGGAACCGTGGCTAAAGTTAAAATTGATTTTGATGTACTGGAGGCCTTATCTGAGTTAGCGCGTACAAAATACGGCCTTGCCGGCGCGGTTCAGCACGGAGCATCCACTCTGCCTGACGAAGCCTTTGATAAATTCCCGGAAACTACCACCGCCGAGGTTCATCTGGCGACAGGTTTCCAAAATATGATTTACGATAGCGCGAACTTCCCGCCCGATTTGAAAGAGAAAATATATGATCATTTAAAAAATAAAATGAAAGACGAGTGGAAAGAAAAGGATACCGAAGAACAGTTTATTTACAAGACACGTAAAAAAGGATTTGCCCCGTTTAAGCTGGAATTATGGCATTTGCCGGCGGATATTCGCAATAAAGTATGCGCTGAACTGGAAAAACAGTTTTCATTTTTATTTGAAAAATTGAAAGTCAATTCCACAAAAGATGTCTTGAATAAATATGTTCAGACCGTGGATGTGCATTTGGAGCTACCGGCAGCCTTAAAAAGTTAACTGAACAATCAACCTATTTTTCGCATTGCCAGCTGACGATATAATCCAGCGGTTTTTCCTGGGGAGCAGTGGCATCAGCCAGCCATTCCCCTTTGATACCAAGCTCCTGCAGAGTCAGGGCAAAATGGCTCATTGCGATACCCAGATCAATATCCTGCAGAGAAACCATCCCCATTAATTTATAGCTGAAAGTTCGCGCAATGTAGAAATGAAAGACGTTTGGCTTTGCGTCATATAAAACGCGCCAGGGCTGCTTGTTGGTAGCAGAAGGGGCAATGCGGACATTCTCCAGGGCTTCGGCGTAAATTCCTGCCTGCTCTTGCTTTAAAGGTGTGGAAAAATTCCCGGTAAAGAAAATATCAGACCAGGGTTTTCGCTTATCGGAACCGTTAACGCCGCGCATCATTCTTTCGGCTAAAGATTTTCTCTGTGCCGGGTAGCCTATAGGCGTTACGGTGGGCAGCAATTCATCTTTTTGCAAATCAACAGCACGGGCAAAACTGCTGGAGCTGAAAGTTCCACCGAGCCAGCAGGTTCCCAATCCCAGTTCGGTTGCCCGTAAAATCAATAATTCCTTGCAGTAGCCGTAATCTTCCATGGCGTTTACCGTATCCTTGATTGAGCCTGCGACAAACAAGCGGGCATTTTTGATAACGCCATAGGTGCCTAATTTTTTCCACTCCTGTGGTGACGATGAATCGGCGATAACCAGTGTGAATCGGGGTTTACTGCCAAACGGACCGGCAGGCAGAGAATTCATAATCTCCTTTAGTTTTTGCAGTGTTTCCTCCTCGATTGGTTTGTCCACATAAGTGCGGCATGAAAATCGTTTTTTGATGATTTCAGTTATTGCCGGCATAAAACCTCCACAAATATTATTTACAAAAATCCTTTGTAGATGTACTATAAATAAACGGAAAATGAAAATATATTTTACTGAAAGTGTAATGGAATGAGGAGCATTTATGAAAGTAGCAAATGTTGAAGAAATGCGCGCTATGGATCGCTATACCATTGAGAAATTAGGAATTCCCGAAGAAATCCTGATGGAAAATGCCGGACTTGCAGCGATAAATGTGCTGAAAAATAAAATCAGCATCAAAGACCGAAGGTTCGTCATCTTCTGCGGCTCAGGCAATAATGGCGGTGATGGTCTGGTTGTTGCCCGCCTGCTACATTCCGGCGGTGGCAGCGTAAAAGTTTTTTTACTTGCCGATAACAGCAGGTATCGGGGCGCAGCGAAAACAAATTTTACCATAATCACAAAACTACCGATAGAAATAATTAAACTAGAGAGCGCGGTTTCCGCCAAAAAGGATATCGCCCATTGTGATGCTATAATTGACGCTATTTTCGGCACCGGCCTTGATCGCCCTCTTACCGGAGTGGCCTCAGACGTTATCGCGCTCATCAATAAAAGCCAAAAGAAAGTTTTGTCCCTGGATATTCCCTCCGGGGTTAAAGGCAATACCGGCAATGTAATGGGTACGGCAATAAAAGCCGATTACACCGTTACTTTTGGTTTGCCCAAAATCGGCAACATGCTTTATCCGGGCTATGAGCTTTGTGGGGAATTATTTGTCAGCCACATTTCTCTCCCGCCATCTGTCTATAAGCAAGATAGCATTCAAGTGCAAACCAATGACTATGTCCAACTTCCCGCTCGGCCTGCGGAAGCTTACAAAGGCTCCACAGGAAATGTCCTTTTTATTGCCGGCGCGGCCAATTACTACGGCGCACCTTATTTTGCGGCAATGTCCTTTCTGAAATCCGGCGGTGGTTATGCCAGGCTTGCCGCGCCACGTTCTGTAGTTCCTGTTATCGCGAAGCGGGGACGGGAGATTGTTTATTTGCCGCAGGAGGAAACATCGGAGGGAAGTATTGCCTTCAACAGCAAAAAAGGATTGCTGGCTGCTGCGGCAAATGTGGATATGGTGGTCATCGGCCCCGGTATCTCATTGCAGGAAGAAACCGTGAGGCTGGTCAAAGAGTTGACAGCAGAGATCAAAGTACCTCTGCTCATTGACGGTGATGGTCTCACGGCGATTGCCGACAATCCGGAAATATTGCGCAGCCGGAAAGCCCCGACAATCCTGACGCCGCATCTGGGGGAAATGGCGAGGCTAACCTGCAAGTCCGTGGCAGAAATCAGCGGCAATAAAATCGTGATTCTTCAGGAAACAGCAGAAGCACTTAAGGCTACGATTGTTTTGAAAGGCGCGCATTCACTTATTGGCACGCCAGGTGGTAAAGTTTATATCAATTTGAGCGGCAATGCAGGGATGGCAACAGCCGGTTCCGGTGATGTTCTCACCGGTTGCATTGCGGCAATGTATGGAATGGGATTAATGACTGATGATGCGGCATGCAAAGGAGTATTCCTCCACGGTTATGCAGGAGATCTGGCCGCGGCAAAAAAAGGCGCCGACGGCATCACGGCAAAGGACATTATGGAATTTCTTTCGCAGGCGGTGAAGAACGACCGTGCGGGAATATCGGCGCAAAATACTATTAGTCACTGGTAGTCAACATGGGTAGATGTGCAGCGGTTTCGTTCTGCAAGACGTAATCATTAATGTTGTTTTCTCGGTATTTATGATATTGAATACATAAGGATGGAATATATAATGAATAGAAAAATATCAGTTTTGATCACGGTAATTTTGGTGCTATTTATGGCAACGGCGATTAGCGCCATGGAAAATGTCCCGCCTAAAGTGGGAAGCGCAATGCCTGATTTGGAATTGCAAATGTTAAATAATCCTGCCGATCTTCAATATCTTGGTCTGCCTGCGGGAGGCAAATCCTATAGGATTAATCAGGTAAAGGCCAAAGTTGTAATCATTCAAATATACAGCATGTACTGTCCTTATTGCCAGGCCGAGGCGCCTAATGTAAATCGTCTTTACGCGACAATAGAGAATAATCCGGCTCTCAAAGACAAAATTAAAATTATCGCTATTGGCGCCGGCAATACACAGTTTGAAGTTGCAACTTATAAAAAGAAATATACAGTAGCGCTTCCACTGGTTCCCGATGAGAATTTTAAAATACATAAAATAATGGGTGAAGTGAGAACGCCTTATTTTATTGCGGTAAAATTAAATAGTGACGGCAAGACGGAAGTTATTTATTCGCGTCTGGGGGCTTTGGGAAATGTAGATCAATTTCTGGCACAACTTGTAACTTTATCAGGATTGAAATAGGAGGGTATCATGAAAAAAACAGCACTTATGACGATTATCGTTTTTTGCTTTTTTGGCTATAACGCTTATGCCGCATCCGATGCATTTAAAGATAATATTTATCATCACGGCCAGTTAAAACCTGTTGACAGCAAACTGAAAGTTAAAATTGGGCAAAAGGCTCCCGATTTTACACTCAAGGCTGTAAGCGGGAAAACTGTGTCGATTAAGGATTATAGAGGCAAGAAAAATGTTGTAATTTCTTTTGTTCCTGCCGCATGGACACCGATTTGCTCCGACCAGTGGCCGGGCTACAATATTATTTCAGATATATTTGAAAGTAATGATGCTGTCTTATTGGGAATCACAGCGGATAATATTCCCACTCTTTTTTCCTGGACAAATCAAATGGGGAAATTGTGGTTTGAAGTTTTATCCGATTTCTGGCCGCATGGGAAAGTTGCGGCAAAGTTCGGCGTGCTGCGATCGGAGGGTGTTGCGGAGCGGGCGATATTTATTATTGATAAGAAAGGCATCATCCGTTACATTGATGTCCATAACATAAATCAACGTCCGCCTCTGGAAGACCTTGTGCGGGAACTGGAAAAGTTGAAGTAAATAATTATCGAGAGTTTGGTTTTGATGGTCTTGTAAAAAGTCGATTTTTGCCATTCCCGCGAAAGCTGGCGAAGTACCCTTAAGGGTAAATCCAGTATTATCAATGGCATGCTGGATACCGGCCTGCGCCGGTATGACGGTATTTGGACTTTTTACGAGACGAACAATTTTGGATGAAAAGTGGAGAACAATGAATGAGAAGCAAATGTTTCATGTCCATAATATGATCATGATCGGTGCTACCGGCCGTAACACCGGTAAAACCGAGATGGCCTGCAGGCTTATCAAAAAATTTATTTCCAGCTACACCGTAATCGCGCTGAAAGTTACAACAGTCAAAGAAGCCGATGGAAAATACCACGGTGGGGATGAGCGCTGTGGGAAGTATAGTTCTTTGGCGGCAAATTATGCACTAACTGAGGAAGTCTCAGATAATCCCAAAAAAGATACAGGCAAGATGCATGCAGCAGGCGCACATAAAGTTTATTGGTTGGAAGTAAAAAAAGAATATCTGACAGAGGGCATAGAAAATTTTTTAAAGCTTATCAGTAACGGCCCCGACAAAATCATCATTTGTGAATCCAACAGTCTGCGCACAGTTGTCAAACCTGGATTATTCCTGATTAACCAGAATATCAGAGACTCATCAATCAAGCCTTCCTGTCAGGATGTGCTCAGCCATCACGATTATATGATCCATTTTGATAGTGAAAAATTTGTTTTTGATGTTGATGCAGCTGATATAAATTATGCGGACAAGCGCTGGTCTGTCAGAGAAAACGCAACCGCCATTGTTCTTGCCGGTGGTCAGAGTAGCAGGATGGGCGAGGATAAAAGCCTTCTTGTCGCTGATAATCTTCCCATAATTGAGAAAATTATCCGCCAGTTGACGGGGCATTTTCGTGAAATTATCATCGGAGCCAATGATCTTGAAAAATACCGTTTTCTAAATCTGCAGGTTGTGCAAGATCTGGAAAAAGGCAAGGGGCCGCTGATGGGCATATATTCGACGTTGCTGCAATCAAAGCATGAAATAAATTTTGTGGTGGCCTGCGATATACCTGATCTGAATATGGATTATGTCAGAGAGTTGATGCGGCAGGCGAGGTGCCACGAAATAGTTGTGCCAACCTGGGGCGATGGGAAATTTGAACCACTGTTTGCTGTTTATAATAAGTCCATCCTGGATAAAGCAAAAAAACTGCTGGACAACGGCCGTAGAAAAATCAACCTTTTATTTGAGTCAGCCGATGTCAAGTATCTGCCAATGCCGGATGAGGTGAAATGGTTTAAGAATTTGAACACAAGGGAAGATTATAAAAATTACATAAAACAAGGACAAGCAGGGTAGAACATAAGTATGATTTCTTTTGAAAAAGCTTTTGAAATAATCATGAATTCCGCGTTCACACTGGAGAAGGAATCTGTGGAATTGGCGCAATGTCTTCACCGGATTCTGGCCGAAGATATTAAGTCAGACATTGATATGCCGCCATTTAATAAATCAGCAATGGACGGCTATGCCTGCCGCAGAAAAGATTTGCATGAATCTCTAAACGTAATTGAGACTATTCAGGCAGGTTACCTACCGCAGAAAACTGTTGGGAAAAATGAGTGCGCAAAGATTATGACCGGGGCTATTGTGCCCAAGGGTGCGGACTTTGTAGCCAATGTAGAGAACACCGAAATCACACCGGACAATAAAGTTCGGATCACTAATAGTAATATGCCCGTAAATATTTGCTATCAGGGGGAGGATATTAAACGTGGTGAATTTGTGCTAAGGCGAGGAGCATTGATTTTACCCCAGCATATCGCGGTACTAGCCAATGCCGGCATTAGCGTTGTTCCTGTACATAAAAAGCCCAGGATAAGCATTATCACTACGGGGAGTGAACTTAGGGAACCGGGAATGGCTCTGCCGGATGGCTGCATCCGCAACAGCAACAGTTATCAATTGATCGGGCAGCTCCAAAGAATGGCAATTGAGCCAGACTATCTGGGCATCGCCGCTGATACGGAAAATTCACTGGATCTCCTTATTAAAAAAGCTTTAAGCTGCAGTGATGTGGTTTTGCTTTCCGGGGGAGTTTCCATGGGAGATTATGATCTGGTCCCCGCTGTACTTGCGGGAAATGGTGTCAATATCTTATTTAACATGGTGGCGATGCAGCCCGGGAAGCCGCTGACATTCGGAACCAGAGGCAAAACAGCAATATTTGCTTTTCCCGGTAATCCTGTTTCGACTTTTTTCCCTTTTGAAATTATGGCTAAACCTTTTATATATAAATTAATGGGGCATGACTATATAACCAGGACGTTTCCACTAATCACAGGAGTTGAGTTCACGCGCAAAAGAGCTGAGCGGAAAACCTTTATTCCGGTTAAGATAGTGAACGGTGAAGTTTTTCCGGTAGAATTCCATGGATCAGCTCATATAAATTCTTTGTGTTTTGCTGAAGGTATTATCTCTTTTCCTTTGGGAGTATTGGAAATTAAAAAAGGCCAGGCAGTTGAAGTTATTTCCCTGTAAAAAAGAGCGTAGGAGGATTAATGAAGAACCTGTCACATTTGGATGAGCAAAATAAACCGAAGATGGTGGATGTCACGGATAAAGAGGAGTCACATCGCATAGCACAAGCCCGTGGCTCTATCCTGATCAACAGGGAAACTATAGATTTAATCGTGGAGAATAAAATAAAAAAAGGCAATGTCTTAATTACTGCCGAACTAGCCGGCGTACAGGCAGCCAAGAAAACCTGGGATCTCATTCCCTTATGCCACAACCTGATTTTATCTAAAGTACATGTGGATGCCAGAATTATAGAAGACGGTGTGGAAGTTACAAGCGAAGTCAAATGTATCGGGCAGACGGGTGTAGAGATGGAAGCCCTTACCGCTGTGAGTATTGCGCTTCTGACAATTTATGATATGTGCAAAGCGGCAGATAAAGGGATGATTATCCGGGAAGTGAAATTGATCAAAAAAGAAAAAACCAAACGGCTAGTGTAGTCATTGCGAGGTCATGACAGTGAACGCGGCAATCAGAACAAGGGGTTGCCCCGCTGAAGTGGGATTAAAACAACCCCTTGTTCAATGATGACAGCCTGATAGGGAGACCCAAATGGATTTCAAGGCAAAAGTTTATTCAGTAAACATTTCTGAAAAAAAAGGCACAATAAAAATACCTGTGAATGAAATCATGCTCGGAAGTAATGGCATCAAAAACGATGCTCACAGTGGTTCCTGGCACAGGCAGGTAAGCTTACTAGCCAAGGAGCGGGTGGATGATTTTTCCAAAGAAGCAAATAAAACAATTCAATCAGGGGAATTTGCTGAAAACATTACTACTTCCGGAATTGATTTAATCAAGGTAAAACTCCTGGATCGCTTTAAGATCGGAAATACTTTGCTGGAGGTGACACAGATAGGTAAAACCTGTCATGGCAGTAATTGCGCCATTTTCCGTGAAGTTGGAAAATGCGTCATGCCAAAAGAAGGGATTTTTACCCGAGTGCTAAAGGGCGGCACAATTAAAAAAGATGACAAAATTATTCACTACCCCAAAACGCTTAAAGTAAAAGTAATAACTCTTAGTGACAGGGCAAGCGTGGGCGATTATGAAGATCTAAGCGGCCCGCAGATAATCGATATTGTAAAGAATTATTTTCAAGCCCGGCCATGGAATATATCCTTTGAAAAAGTCCTAATTGCGGACAACTCTATCTTGCTCAAAAAAGAAGTGGTAAAAACTCAGAAGGATAATGTTGATATATTATTTACAACAGGAGGCACAGGAATAGGTTCTAGAGACATAACCCCCGATGTTATCGGGCCAATATTGACAATGGAATTACCTGGTATTATGGATCTGGTCCGGTTGAAATATGGTGAGAATAATCCTGGTGCCTTACTTTCCCGGTCTATCGCCGGAACAATCAATAAAACCCTGGTTTTCGCCCTGCCGGGAAGTGTTAAGGCCGTAAAGGAATATGCCGACGAAATAGTAAAAATACTGGAGCATTCAATATTTATGCTCCACGATATCAGTCAGCATTGATCCAACGCGGCACTTTACAAACCTTCATGTTGCCTAAATGTTATAAATTTCCTTGACATACAAAATCCTTTTTCATACACTTCCACCGTGAAACAGTAATACCTTATCGAAAAACTTTACGGAGGTTTTCTTATGAATATCAATGAAAAAATATACAGAGATGAACACGGCATACCGCACATAAAGAGCAAAACAAAAGAAGATTTATTCTGGGGACAAGGTTATGTCCACGCGATTGACAGGGGCATGCAAATGATCATGATGAGAATACTTGGGCAGGGCAGAGCAGCGGAGCTCCTGGATTCCAGCGATGAAATGGTAGGGATTGACAAGTTTTTTAAAAAAATGAACTGGGCCGGATATACATCGGAAGAATTAAAAAAGTTACCTGAACAAACAAAAAAATATTTAACTGCCTATTGCGATGGAGCAAATGAAGCGCTCTTACATAAATTTCCAGGAGAACTAAAACTATTAGGTGTGAAATATGAACCATGGAAAATGGAAGATATAATTCAAATATCAAGGATGATCGGTTATCTGACACTATCGCAATCTCAGGGTGAAATGGAAAGATTGTTTATAGAAATGGTGCAGGCAGGCATCAACCGTGAAAAGCTTGAAGAATTATTTCCGGGGATACTGGGCGAACTGGATATTGATCTGTTAAAGAACGTTGTTTTGAATGAAAGAGCAGTACCAAATTGCGAGTTGTGGAATATAGCAGTTCCCAGAATGATGGCTTCTAACAACTGGGTGTTGTCAGGTAAGAAAACAACTTCCGGAAAAACTATACTGGCAAATGATCCCCACTTGGAAGTGAACAGGCTTCCTAATGTCTGGTATGAATTATTTTTTGAGCAGGAAGACAGATTTGTTTATGGCGCCACCATGCCCGGCGTTCCGGGGATTTTCATCGGCAGATCCAATGATTTATCCTGGGGCGCGACCTATTCTTTCATGGATGCCGAGGATTCCTGGATAGAAAAATGCAAGGATAGTAAATTTTATAGTGAAGAAAGCGGATGGTTGCCTTTCCAGAAGCGGAAGGAAATTATCAAAAGGAAAGGTAAGGAATCTGTTGAAGTGGTTTTCCATGAAAATAATCATGGGGTATTAGACGGAGATCCATCCATTGAAGGTTCCTACCTGGCAACAAAATGGGCGACAAGTCAATCAGGGGCAGTAACCATAATCAATATATTAAAATTATTGGATGCCGGGACTGTTGAAGAAGGAATGAATTGCGTGGGCAAGGTGGAAAGTTCGTGGAATTTTGTACTGGCTGACAGTAAAGGCAATATCGGATACCAGATGAGCGGGTTAATGCCAAAAAGACGCGATGGGGTTAGCGGCTTTATTCCACTGCCCGGATGGGATAAGAAAAATGACTGGAACGGATTTGAAAGCTTTGAAAACCTTCCCCGTGCTATAAACCCCGCTGATGGAATTTTTGTTACAGCCAATAATGATCTCAATAAATATGGCCATGTAAAGCCGATCAATATGCCGATGGGGCATTACAGGGCGGAAAGGATAACGCAATTACTAAGTAAGGATAAAAAATTCTCAGTAGAAGACATTTTTCAGATGCACATGGATGTTTATTCTGTTCAGGCGGAAACTTTTATGAAAATAGTAAAACCGCTTTTACCGGATACTGAAAATGGTAAAATATTGACAAACTGGGACTATCGATACAATCCGGAATCCGAAGGCGCGTATCTTTTTGAAGAATTTTATAAGGAACTTTACCGGGAGGTGTTCGGTAAAAATAATATGGGAATTGAAGTGATAGATTTTCTGAAAAAGGAAACCGGTACATTTATAGATTTTTACCTTAATTTTGACAGGATTTTATTAATGGAAGCTTCATCCTGGTTTAACGGGAAGAGCAGAGAAGACATATATAAACGGTTATTGGAAAAAATATTGAAAATAAAACCCAAAAAATGGGGAGATGTTCAGAAGGTTATCTTCAAGCATCTTATGTTTGGTGGAAAGCTGCCGGTATTTTTAGGATTTGACAGGGGCCCGATTACAATAATCGGCGGACGAGCGACTATCCATCAGGGGCAGATTTACAGAAGCGCAAACAGGGAAACCACATTTGCTCCATCATTCAGGTTTGTCACGGATTTTGCGAAAGAAGAATTCTTTTCAGCTATGGCCGGCGGGCCTAGCGATAGAAGGTTTTCAAAATGGTATGCATCCGGGTTGAAGGATTGGATAAAAGGGAAATATAAAACGCTAAAATTAAATCCGGAAATAAAAATTAAATTTATGTGAAAAATAGAGTGGCAAAAGTCTCAGCTTATGAAAACTTTGTAAAGTCTGGTTTTCGTTTTTCGAAGAACGCTTTGAAGGCTTCTTTTGCTTCCGGCGCCAGCAGCATTGCGCTGAAATGTTTGCCCTCTTCCGACATCTTCGCCATGACTGCATCAGTTTGGCCGGTTTTCATTAAACTCTTGGTCATGCGCAACGATGATGCCGGTAATGACGTAAGCTTTGTTGCCTGCGCCCTGGCAAACGAGAGGAGTTCAGCAAGCGGCAAAACTTTATTGACCAGTCCCATCTCATATGCCTCTTGCGCTGAAAATGATTCACCAAAGAACAGTTTTTCCGCCGCGCGCTGATAGCCAACTGTCTGCGGCAACAGTATGCTGGATGCAAATTCCGGGCACAAGCCAAGTTTGGCAAACGGCATGGAAAACTTCGCGTTACCTGCGGCATAGACCAGATCACAGTGCAGCATCATTGTCGTACCGATACCGACTGCCGCGCCGGCTACCGCGGCAATGACAGGCTTTGTTGCCGCAGTAAGCTGCAACATGAACTCGGCAACCGGCCGATCGGCAAGTTCACCTTGGGTGTCACTATTTAAGAAGTCTTCCAGATCATTACCGGCTGTAAAAATTTCAGGCTTGCCGGTAAATAATATGACGCGCACCGCCGCATCGTTTTGCGCGTCTTTCAGCGCGTCCGCTATTATCTGATACATCGCGGCAGTAATTGAGTTTTTCTTTTCCGGACGGTTGAATTCAATTTCAAGAATACCATTTTTCTTGCTTGTTAAAATATCCATATTATCTCCTGATCTGTTTAGCCGTGCCGAAAAGGTTCGACCGGACAAAAAGTATTTATCAATTCTTCTGCAAAATAATTATGACTGCCTGACCAATTTAGAAGATGGGAAGACATGCTTAAACATTCCCGCCTTAATTAGTTTTTGATTCGGAAAATTTTCAGACTATATCTCCGCTATTTTCCCTACCAGAAAGATCCGAAATTATTTCCCCTTAAACAATGCATCTCTGCGTTCGATGAAGGACATTAAGCCTTCTTGCATGTCCTCGCTTTTCATAACCTCGGCCACATCCTGAAAAATGATTGCTTTGGCTGCGTCTTCACCCTGAAGTGCGGCCACACGGCAGGATTTTAAAACATTGCTTACACCCAGCGGAGCGGCGCTTGCCACACGTCTGGCAATTTCTAAAGCTTTATCGAACTGCTGCCCCGGCTCGGTCAGATGCTGGACCAGCCCCAAACGGTAGGCCTCTGCCGCGCTCATTTCGTCACCGGTCAACATATAACGTTGGGCGTTTGCCCAGCCTATTTCTTTAGGCATCCTAAGTGTTGCGCCTCCGGCGGGGAAAAATCCACGACGAACCTCCAGCATTCCAAAACGGCTATCCGCAGCCGCCACACGAATATCTGTATTGAGCATCACCTCAAAGCCCCATGTATAACAATAGCCCTGAACGGCCATGACAATGGGTTTGCGGCAGCGGACATCGCTCATCATATAAAATGGATCAATTTCATTTTCTTTGACGAAGGGAAATCCTTTACCAATGTCAAACGTTCCCGCCCAGTCGGTTAATTCCAGTCCGGAGGTGAAATGAGGGCCTATCGCATAAACAAGCCCCACACGCGCGTCATCATCCGAATCCAGCGTGAAGTAGGCCTGAGCCAGTTGGTGATACATTTCCTGATTCATTGCGTTACGTTTTTGGGGCCGATTGACTTCGATCAGCAAAATGTGTTCTTCGTTTCTAATATTAATCGTCATAGTGTATACCTCTGTTTAGTTAGTATTTTACAACTGATACCAAGTCGCTGTCAAACATTAGCCCTACCTTAGCTTCGCACGTAGGATAATTCGACTTAAACTTCGAACTTCGCTTCGCTTTTTCTTAGCTAGTCTCATTAAAGTCTGATTTACCGGGCTTCATACCAACCTCCCGCTATATTTATTTTGATTTGTCATTGCTTGTTAACGTGCTACATCTTCCAAATCCAACTTCTTCAGGATTTGCTTAGTAGGCACGCCATTACTATCCCATCCACGGATTCGGTAATATCTGGGCATCATCTTACCTAAGGGAACCTTACTTTTCTTATTGCCCGGGATCTGCTCCTCATCGGTAAAACGTTTGGGAAGATTATCATCTTTAGCAGTAAATCCCTCCCTGATGTTGTATAGTCTCTCCATGGAGAAGCCTCTTTCGCCCAACCGCAGGAATTTACCAAAATCCATATCCATACCAGTGGCCATTTTTAGCGCCTTGGGATGGGGTAGCAGGGGCAGATGAAATCGCGTCATGAACGCAGGCAGGCGCATAATAAGTTCGATAACAAGCCACGAATATGTCAGTATCTTAGTAAATATCCAGCTCATTAATTTAGAATTAGGGACATTGTAAAGAATAGGCGGAAGTAACGTCCATGAGGTGAATAGACAGTTGCCCCCCGCGCTGATGGCGGCTAAAAGATTCTGGTCAAGGATGACATATGCGGGCTTTGACCGGTAATGGTATGGATCCAAGATGGCAGGACCGGTCGCCTCAAAATAAATTACATAGCCGCCGTCAAGATGGCAGGCCCCGCGATTTGATGTTGCATAGCCCAGAGCATGGCCCACTGCTCCTCTGGGTTCATAGCCGGCTATCTCCATTCCCTTGGAATGGGGCGCAAAATCTTCACCACCATATTTCTTGGACAGGTAACGTACACCTTCTGCAAGGTCTGCCCCGATTCCCTGACGATAGGCAATGTCTCGAAAGACCTGGGAGATATTTTCCTTTTTGCCGAATTCAATCCCGCTATTCCACATACCCTTTTCACTGAGTTCAGCGGCAAAACCCATGATCGTACCCACAGATATGGTGTCAATGCCAAGAAGATCGAGCTCGTAATTCCATCGGATAATAGCATCCATATCATTTATCAGCATGTTTGATCCTAAGAGACACAGTATCTCATACTCGGGTCCTTTGATTTCGTGCCCGTCGAGATTGACAACCCGGGCGCATCGGATCGGACAGGTGACACAACCACCATTCTTCACAAGTCGGGTTTCGGCCAAGGTCTGGCCCGAAAGCATATCGGCATCTTTATAATGGCCTGAAGTGAAATTTTTCGTAGGCAGGGCATTATGATCCGATAAAGATTTTAAAAACCCTGAAGTCCCATATTTAGGGGCAAATGCACCTGTGGCCGGATGTACTTTGAGCATCCCGATCCATTTTTTTATTAGTTCACTGAACCCGGAAGGGTCATGCAGTTCTATTTTATTGTTTCCCTTGGCAACAATCCCCTTAAGATTCTTGGAACCCATAACAGCGCCCATTCCAGATCGGCCGTGGCTTCGGTCCTGGGATGCAACAATTGAATACTTAACAAGATTCTCTCCGGCAGGTCCGATAACCATCTTTCCCGCTTTTTTGTCGCCCATCAATTCCTGCGACTCTTCTGTATTCTTTCCCCATAGAGACGCGGCATCTTCTATCTTCACTATGTCATTATTGATGTCGATATAGACAGGGCTTTTGGCTTTTCCCCGGATCACGATACCATCCCACCCGGCTTTCTTCAGATGAATTCCAAAGTTTCCGCCACTGTTGGAGTGGCCGATAGCGCCTGTCTGGGGGCTCTTAGCGGAGATGTCATAACGGCTCGTTGAAGGGGCATTTGTCCCTGTAAGCGGAGATGTCATGACGATAAGGATATTATCCGGTGACAGAGGATCGATACCGGGCTTCAGCTCGTCGAGCATGATCTTGGTGGAGATAAATCTGCCTCCTATAAAACGTTCCCTGTCCCGGTCTGAAAGCTCGAATGTACCTACCTTGCCTGATGAAAGATCAATATCCAGAATCTTTCCCATGTATCCCTTATATTTACTCGCCATAACATTACTCTCCTGTAATTGATCTTTACTTAGTATGTTTACTTATTGCTTTCGTGGTTTTAGAGTATAGGGAGGGTATTTTTGCTTGTCAAGAGATATTCTAACAGAGGATATTCTGCAGAATATTTTCAAATATTTTTTAATTGATTTTATGAGGTTTTTAGTTTTCCAAAAGGTCTCTAAATCGATTTTCCTATGGTAAATCCTTCTTCGATGGCGTCCTTGATCATTCGGGCATTGACACAATCCCCTACACAATAAATCTCGGCAGCACTCCCCTGAAATTGCTCGATCTTCTTTGGATCTGCCTTGTAGCCTGCCGCTATGACCACCGTGTGCCCTTGGAGAAATCCGACGGTTCCATTCTTCATAACATCAACACCGTGTTCGGTAATTCTGGTTACGATCGTTTCGGTTTCGAACTTCACCCCGTCTTTTTTTAATCGCGCCAGGAAAAAGGGACGATAGGTGGGCGTTAAGGTAGGCGCAATCCGCTTAAGCATCTCCACAACCGTCACATCTCCCACACTCTTATTAACAATAAATTCCGCAATTTCGCAGCCAACGGTGCCTCCGCCCACAATGATAACTGCCCCGCTCACTATTTTTCGTCCCGTGAGAACATCCTCTCCCAGAAGCACATTGGATCCGTCGATACCGTTGATATTGGGGATAAAGTCTTCAGCCCCTATTGCCAGCACCAGCGTGCCGGGTTTTTTCTTTTCGATAAGTTCATGTGTCACATGGACGTTGAATCTGAATTTGACCCCTGCTTTTTGACAGCGGATATAAAGGCTCTTGCTTAGATTCCGGATCTCATCTTTGAATGGTGGAAGGGCTGCGGTAATCAACCTGCCTCCCGGATTGCTTGACTTCTCGAAAACTGTCACTTCATGGCCTCTGGCAGCGGCCGTCATTGCCGCAACCATACCACCAGGGCCGCTACCGATAACGTACACCCGCTTTTTTCTTTGAGCTTTACTTAGAAGACCTTCACCTTCTTTGCCTGCCAAAGGGTTCACGCCACAAAGCGAACGCACTGGGCCTTGGTTGTCTCCATAAGCTGAGGCCATGATTTGTGCAAGACAACAGGAGCAGGCAATGCAGGGAATAATCTCTTCCGTCCGGCCTTCCCTGGCTTTGTTCGGAAGTTCCGGATCAGCTATCAAGGCGCGGGCCATGCCGATAAGGTCGGCCTTCCCTTCCACCAGTATTTTTTCCGCGATGAAGGGATCGTTGATACGGTTTGCCGCAATAATCGGTATTCTGACATATTCTTTGGCTTTTTGAGAGAGATGGGCAAATGCCCCCTTGGGCAGCGAAGGCGCAACAGTGGGGATGGGGGATTCATGCCAGCCTGTATAGATGTTTATCATACTGACACCGGCCTTTTCCAAAGCGATTAAGACTTCTTTTGAATCCTCTATGGTGTGCCCACCCGGCATCTGTTCTTCAACATTCAGGCGACAGATGATGGGGAAGTCATTGCCAACTTCATTCTTTATGCTTTCGATGACCTCAAGGATGATCCTCATCCTGTTTGCCAGGCTCCCTCCGTAATCGTCGAGACGATTGTTGCTTATGGGAGAGAGAAAACGGTTGAGAATATACCCGGCACCCACGAGGATCTCCACGGCATCAAAGCCACCTTCACGCGCCCGGCGTGCAGCATTGCCGAATTCTGTAACAATAAAATGTATTTCGTCCCTGGTTAGTTCTCTCGGGACCGCATGCACAATTTTATTAAAAACTGGTGACGGGCCGACGAGCTCTGGAATGTTATTCTGGAGTACCACAAAATATGAGAGAATCAACTGCGCGGCAGTTTTTGCGCCATGAAAATGAATCCGGGATGTCAGGGAACGAATGCCCGAAAGAAAGCGATCGTCAAAAAGGCCTGGTTCTATGCGCGCACCGTCTTTGATCGGCGTAAAGGGTATGATGATGAGACCAGCCCCGCCCTTTGCCCTCTCGGCATAGAAGTTGATGAAGCGGTCGCCCACTGATTCATCCGGTTCTATAAAACCGGTACTTATGGGGAGCAGGACAATACGGTTGCGCAGTTTCATCCCCTGTACTGTGATGGGTGTGAATAATCGATTAAATTCCACTTATTTGATCCTTTTAAATTGGGACTAAGTTCCCAAACGCGCATCGAGATGTTTGGCCAACCGCTTACCCAGTGCCGCCAATGTCCAGACCACAGGCGCACCAAGTGCTGAGGGCAATACACTGGCATCACAGCAATACAAGTTTTCAATTTTTGTTTCCAGATTGGAGTCCAGAACTTCTCCGATGCGGCAGGTACAGGACGGATGAGCGCCCAATGGCATTACCTCGACAATACTACTGTCTTTCGCTCCGGCCTTTTTAAATATTTTTTTAATAATACCTTTCCCTTTATCCAGCTTCAGTTGATCTTTATGGCTGATCGGCTTGGAAAAGGATGTGCCGCCCAGAAGTTCTCCTTTTGTTTCATCTCTGATCTTGACCATGATGCCGGACATCCGCCAGTAATCAGGGAAATGGCCGATTGTACTCGGTCGAAATAATAATAGACCGCCAAACAAAAGCCAACTCGGCATAACAGGAACCAGCACAAAACCATCCTCTTCCCAATGCTCAGTTGAGCCGACTGTCATCGGATTGTCCTTAGTAGTTGTGTTGATCCCCGGAATAACTGCGCCGACAAACTGAAGCCAGTCACAACAAAAACCCCTGCCCGCATCGCTGATACCCAGATCGCGGAGGAGATAAGCATTGGATATACTGGCAGACAGGACGACCGATTTGCCGTAAAATTGCTCGCCTTTCGATGTCTCAACGCCGATAACCCGACCTCCCTCGGTAAGAACACGTTTTACAGTCGTATTCATTTTCAGGTCTGCTCCATCTTTCACAGCCTCATCTCCAAAAACGCGGGCGGTCCATTTCGCCCCCCGCTTACACCCTAACATGCACGCCGTACATCCCTCCTCACACAGGTCCGGATCAATGAAATTATCAATCTTTCCCCAGTTTTCGCCCGCTTCATTGGCCGCTTCCAGCAGCCTGAGATTTCCCTTGCCGATAAGCCGGTCGGGCAGCTTCTGAATCCACAGATCCTTTCGGGCCTCTTCCGTTTCTTGCCTAAGATCAATTCCGAAAGGATCGAAAACGGATGCCGGAGCCGGAAACGCAGCGCCGGCTGCAATATTTGATGCTCCACCGTAGGTTTTAGCGAAGTTGACAAAACAACCTTCCTTGCTCATGGTTACACCGAAATTTCTTAACATCAGGGGAAGAGAAAATACATTGCCCAACATATTCACTCTGAATCCCGCCTCCAGCAACAATACCTTCTTCTTCCTTTTGGCCATCTCTCGCGCGACCGTTGATCCGCCAACACCAGACCCAACTACAATGACATCATATTCTTGCTTGTTCATTGTTTACCCTCTCGATCTTTTTGATGATGATTTAAGACCACCTTCTAGACTTTGACATACTGCTCGCGCATCAGATCGACATCCAGTGGAACCGTTTTTCCCCGTCCGTAAAGAGATTCAGCGCTTCTCCAGGACAATGTTCTGCACACAAACCACAACCAAGACAGAACCGACTGTTATACTCCCCACGGTTGCCATCCTTGAATAACCCCTTTGTAATATATCCGATTTTTCTGAAATTGTACACCATATCGAGTCCGTTTAATTTTTAAGCACCGCAAAGAAAAAACTTGACAGAAACACAAAACGTGCTACCAAAGTAAAAAACGTGGCACTGGAAAAAAGAATTAGAGATGACAAGGAGAAATCACTATGCACATGGCAGACGCTCTACTCTCCCCGGCAGTGGGAGCAGCGATGTGGGCAGGCTCTATGGCGACTATAGGATATTCATCAAAAAAACTGAAGGAAAGCATTGACAATAGAACAATCCCTCTAATGGGGGTTTTGGGCGCATTTGTTTTTGCGGCCATGATGATTAACTTCACCATTCCCGGCACAGGTTCGAGCGGGCACTTAGGTGGCGGCATGACTCTGGCCGTCATCCTTGGCCCCTACGCGGCATTTGTCGTCATGGCCTCGGTATTGACGGCACAAGCGCTATTTTTTGCCGATGGCGGATTGCTCGCCCTGGGCTGTAATATCTGGAATCTGGGTGTCTATCCTTGTTTTCTAGCCTACCCACTGATCTACAAACCTATCGCGGGAGATGGAACAAGCGCCCGACGGATATCCATCGCCGCCATTGTGAGCGTACTTGCCGCCCTGCAGCTCGGCGCTTTTTCGGTTGTGCTGGAAACACTCCTGTCAGGGAAAAGTGAATTACCCTTCGGCACCTTTGTCCTGGTGATGCAGCCGATCCATCTGGCCATCGGTCTAGTGGAGGGATTTGTCACTGCCGGAATTATTACCTATGTGCAAAAAGCCAGACCGGAAATTCTCCAATGCAGCGGCGCATCACACCCCCTTGATGAAGGCATTTCGGTAAAAAATGTTATGATTGTCTTTTTGATTCTGGCCGTAATTACAGCTGGAACCCTCTCCTGGCTTGCCTCCACTCATCCGGATGGGCTGGAATGGTCCATTGAAAAAGTTACCGGAAAAGGAGAACTTGCCGGGCAAGAACAGGGTATCGCTCCCGTTCTCAAGAGCATTCAGGAGAAGACCGCCTTTCTTCCGGACTATAACTTCAAGCAGGCTGTTCAGGAATCCAGAAAGGAGAAAGCCCCTGTCTGGCCGGGAATTGAAGCAGGCACTTCGGTTGCCGGCATTGTGGGGGGAGGAATTGTTCTGGGGTTTATTTTTTTGATCGGATTCGGGATTCGTTTCTTCAAGAGCAGGATAAAACCATGACCTTTGACGAAGAATACTACAATATCGGGCTTCTCGATCGGCTTTCCTACCAGAACACTTTTGTGCATCGGCTGGACCCCAGGGTCAAACTGATCGTTACTTTGCTCTTTTTATTAACGGTTATCTCATTTCCCAAGTATGAGGTTGTCGAACTGTTCCCACTTTTTTTCTATCCGGTATTACTAATGACGCTTGGCGATATTCCGCTCATGTTTATAATCAAGAAGGTCGTGCTGATTTCACCCTTCGCCATTTTTGTCGGCATCTTCAATCCCCTTTTGGATGCAGGCCAGGTCGTTTTGCTGCAGGGGTTGACAATTTCGGCGGGATGGCTTTCTTTTTTTTCGATACTGGTCAAATTCATTCTCACTGTCAGCACGGCGCTCCTGCTTGTAGCCACGACCTCTTTCCCCGGGGTTTGCCACGCGCTGCGGCAGTTGGGCTTTCCTTCGCTTTTCGTTTCGCAGCTCCTTTTTCTTTACCGCTATATTTTTGTCCTCATGGAAGAAACCATGCGTATCGTCAGGGCGCGCGACATGCGTTCCTACGAACGGCGCCGCACGGACATCAGGATCTTTGTCCGTCTTGTCGGGATCCTTTTTCTCCGGACCATCGAAAGAGCCGAACGAGTATATTACGCCATGCTTTCACGCGGGTTTCAGGGGGATATGCCGACCCTCAAACTTTCCCGTATTACTGCACGCGATCTGGGTTTCGCTGCATTCGTTATGGCCTTTCTCTTCATCTTCCGGTTCTATCCCTTATCTGAAGAGCTTGGCCGATTTGTTCAGGGAGTGTTTTCATGAGCCATCATATTGTGGAGTTTAAAAATGTTTTTTTCCGTTATCCGGACGGAACCGAAGCGCTGCGTGATCTTTCCTTCCGGATTACGCATGGCGAATCCGTGGGCATCATAGGCGCAAACGGTGCTGGCAAGTCTACCCTTTTGCTGCACATGAACGGCTACCTCATGCCAACTTCAGGAACGGTAAATATCGGCGATCTTCACCTGACGCGTCAAACCAGGTTAGAAATCCGCAGAAAGGTCGGTATCGTTTTTCAAAATCCCGACGATCAACTTTTCATGCCGACCGTTTACGAAGATGTCGCCTTCGGTCCTCTCAATCTGGGCATGGATGAGACTCACGTACGAGAAAGGGTGGAAGCAGCGCTGAATCTGGTAAATAGTCTACACCTGCGGAAAAAACCGCCACATCATCTTTCCTGCGGCCAGAAAAGCGCCGTTGCCATCGCGTCGGTGATGGCCGTGGAACCGGATATTCTGGCAATGGACGAGCCGGCGGCAAATCTCGATCCAAAATCAAGGCGACTGCTCATTAATCTACTCAAAACATTCACTCATTCGAAGATTATTGCCTCACACGATCTTGACCTGATTCTGGATGTCTGTCAGCGCTGCATTGTGATCCGTGAAGGTACGGTCGTCGCTGACGGGCAATCTAAAGAAATTCTCTCCAACCGCGCCCTGCTTGAAGCAAACAACCTGGAGCTTCCCCTCTCTCTCCAGAGAAACTAAGGAGGCTTCCCATAGCTCCTCGCGACTGATTCAGGGCAAATCCTTTCCTTTTGTCGCCATCAGGAAGCCGGCGTGCTTTAGACTTTTTATCGATTTTAAATTCATAAAGAGCTTCTCGATTTCCGTAGCTTTGCCTCTGGTCACAATAATTTCAAAGCAATTGTGGTGATCAAGATGAATATGTTGTGTGGAGAGAATACAGGCGTGATAATCATGCTGGACATCCAAAACCTTGTTGACCAGCTCCCTTGTGTGATGATCATAGACCAGTGTTATAGCGCCGGTTACTTCTTTATTTTCCGTCCATTCTTTTTTGACCAACTCTTGCCGGATTAAATCGCGGACAGCTTCGGAACGGTTTGTATATTTATGCTGTTTGATATGAGAATCAAATTTTTTTAAAAGGTCATCTTCCAGTGACACGCCAAAACGAACCAGATCAGCCACAATATTTCCTCCCTCTGATTTAGTGTCCTCCGAAGATATAATTAATAACTCTCGTTGGTCAAGAATATTATTGCAACTTTACTGAGTCAGCATTTTTCCCCGATGATGGTGTAAGCTGTAAGCGCTGCCATGAAACTGCCCACCTGTGTTCTATGGATGAGCTCTTCGATCCAGTCGCTACCCTGGGTGGCGGAAATCACGCCCCCGGCAATGGCCTTTTGCACGGTTTTACGTAAGTTGTACACTTTGTCCGCCGTTTGAAAATCATTTATGATGCATGTACCGGGATAGATTTTTATATCCGATAAGCCGGCAGAAATGAAATGGCCGAACAAGTGGCGACCGATCCAACTGTTAGTAAAAGAATCACACCATAAATTCTCTATGATTCGCGTAATTTCAACATTCGAAGACGTCACCGAAAAAGTGCCCCAATCATTATCATATATCAGAAGCAAACCAGCCGGCTTAAGAACGCGGACTAGTTCGGAGATTGCCTTTTGCGGCAGTGGTATATGTTGTAACACCCGATCAATACGGCACCGCGCAAAGGAATTGTCAGCAAAAGGCAATGCTTGCACATCTCCTGCCTGAAATTGGACAGGCAGTTGTTTGGCAAGTTCATGCGACCGGGCTTTCTCTATCATTGCGAAGCTTACGTCAAGACCGATTACTTTTCCACCCGGCATGATTAGTTTTGCAATCCGAAACGCGTCATCGCCAAGACCGCAACCAGCATCAAGAACATTCATTCCCGGCGTAAGCTTTAACAGCTCGTAGCTTTTTATCTTATATGCTTTGTAATACGTCAGCGAATCCAGCAAAGTTAAGCAGTCAAAGTACGCATCCATATCGCGTGCGCTATCTACATCAGCGAAACCTGTCGAGAGATATTCGTCGCTCATCAAAACTCCCTTAGCATTTGTTATATCGCAGGCTGATCCTTGTTGATCGTGAATTACTGTCAGTGGTGGTCAGATAATTTCGTCTTCCCTTTAAAAATACGGTAAACAAAAATGGTATAACCAATTACTATCGGCATGCCGATTATGGCAATGACACTCATCAATTTTAGCGTTTGCAAGCCGGTGGAACTGTTAAATATCGTTATGCTTAAATATTGATCGTTGCTTGCTTTGATCAGATTGGGAAAATGAACCGCGGCAACCGCAAGCCACAGACCGATAAAAGAAAATGACGATTCCCAAAACGGAGCGGAGTCATTTTCTTTTTTGATAGAGAAGAAAATTCCCGCAAGCCCCAGCAGCGTAAAGAGCATTGCCACATAGAACAGCCAATTGGACATAAGCCCCCTGAAAGTAAAGGCCAATGTCGTAAAAAATGCAATGGCGGTGATGAGATTGACCCAGACCAAAATGCTAACTGCGCGAAAAGACCGCTTCCGCAACTCGCCTTCAGTTTTCATCACGGCGTAAGACGCGCCCTGCAAGGCAATAGCGGCAAGCCCGGTAATGCCAAACAATAGCGGCACAGGTCTGAGCAGCGTGAAAAAGCTGCCGGTAAATTCCATTTTATTATCCAACGGCACTCCATAAACAACATTACCCAGAGCTACGCCAAATAAAAGCGCGGCAAGGCCACTGCCGAAAGTAAAGGCTTTCTCCCAGAGCAAGGCCCGTCCCTCATCACCTGCGCGAAATTCCATCGAGACAGCCCGAAAGATCAGGGCGAATAAAACAAGCATCATCGCCATATAAAAACCGGAAAATGCCGTAGCGTAAGCATGGGGAAAGGCCGCAAATAGCGCACCGCCACCGGTGATCAGCCAGACTTCATTGCCATCCCAGACAGGGCCTATAGAATTAATCAATATATCCTTCTGCTCTTTGGTCTTACCAAGAAAAGGAAGAAGCACTCCCACTCCCAGATCAAATCCATCTAAAAGAGAGTAGCCGACAAACAGTATCAAAACTAGAACGAACCAGAGCATTTGATAGTTCTGTATATTATCCATTTAGTATTCCTCCAAATTGGTATTAATTAGACTGCCGGACCTTTTTTAACAATTTTCACAAACAGCATGACAAACATTATCGCCAAGAGCAGATAAATCAGGAAAAACATAACCAGACTGAATACTATCTCACCTGATGTCACGACAACTGACGCGGCATTGGCGGTCTTCATCAATTTATAGATTATCCACGGTTGCCTGCCTACTTCTGCCGCTATCCATCCTGTTTCATGAGCGATATGCGGTAGCGGTATCAGAAAAGGCAGGATAAAAAGATATAATTTATTCTCATAGATATTTTTAGTCCAAAGCAGATACGCGCCGAGTAATCCCAAGGCAATGGCAAGCATGCCTATCCCCACCATTATATGGTAGGCTTGAAACACAAAGTTAACAGGCGGCCAGTTTTCTTTGGGGAAATCTTTTAATCCTTTTATTTCCGAGTTCCAGTCAAAGTTGTATAAAAAGCTCAGGCCTTTGGGAACGTAAATTCCATAGGTCTTTTCGTTTTGTTCATCAACAAACCCAACGATATAAAGCGGTACGCCTTTGGCAGTATTAAAATGGCCTTCCAGAGCTGCCGCTTTTTCCGGCTGCATGTTGATGACTTCAACCGCATGAATATGGCCTGTTCCCAGTTGCAGCAGTGGCGTGATAGCAAAAAGAATTATGCCGATTTTCAGCATTGTTTTAGCCGTCCGGCCATGCAAGCCTTTTCTGACATAGTATCCGGCAATTCCCGCGACCATGATCGCGCAAGTCATCCACGAAGCCAATACCGTATGGCAAAATCTGATGATCGTTGATGGATTAAAAACAGCATCGGCAAAACTTGTCAGGACTATTTTGCCCGCTTCATTTATCGCATATCCCGCGGGAGTCTGCATCCAGGAATTGGCAACTATTATCCAGAAAGCGGAAAGATGACCACCTAAAAACACAAGCAGCGCCGCGACCCAGTACACTTTCGCGGACACCTTGTTTCTGCCGAAAATAAGCACGCCGATAAATACCGATTCCAGAAAAAAAGCGATCACGCCTTCGGCTGCGAGTATTGGCCCGAAGATATCTCCTACCGCCCGTGAATATCCCGACCAGTTAGTACCGAAGGAAAATTCCATGGTGATGCCGGTTGCCGCTCCTACTACAAAAATAAGCCCGAGCAGTTTGGCCAGAAAATCCGTTATCTTTTTATAAATTTCATCTTTTTTAACAATATACAAAGTTTCGGATATGAGTATGACCAGGGCAGTACCCAATGTCATGGCCGGAAAGAGAAAGTGGAAACCTATCGTAAAGGCGAACTGGATACGGGCAAGGAGTAACGCGCTCATAAACACCTCCATGTTTTTGATGTTGAACATTAGCGGATTGAAGGTAACTTTTCAACTTATTTTTAGCTGTCATTTAATCATCAAATATATTATCATACTGACAAAATTTAAGGAGGTTACTATGAAAAGAACATCAGCAGTTTCTACATGTATTATTAGCGCGTTGTTATTTGTTTTAATGGGCTTCTGTCTTTATCCACAAGCGTCTTATGCCGACGCTCCGCACGATGTAAAACTGAGCTATGATTTCAGTGCGCAAACTCTGGCGGTAACAATAACTCACAAAGCTTCATTCCCCAGCTTTCATCACATAAAAAATGTTGAAATCAAGAAAAACTCTAGCGTAATCAGCACAACTAATTATGACACACAACCAGGTGAATCGCCCTTTACCTATACCTATAAAGTGGCCACCGCCCAAGGAGATAAATTGGAAGTGACTGCAACCTGTAGTCTATCCGGCAGCAAAACCGCAACCATTACAGTAACAAAGGCATCGAAATAAGCATAACACATGCGGGAAAATAGTTGGGATATAGCAATCACTGGCGGAACTCTTTTGACCATGTCCACCGGCATAGAAATTCTCGAAGATTCCATCATCGGCATCAAAGACGGACTTATTGTCGCAGTTGGCCAAAATGGGAATCGAGGATGTGACGGCATCAAGGCACAAGAAACGATTGATGCATCCGGCTGCATCGTTATGCCCGGGATAGTCAATACGCACACGCATCTGCCGATGGTCTGTTTCCGGGGCATGGCTGACGATCTGCCTTTAATGGAGTGGCTCACTAAATATATTTTCCCGGCAGAAGCACGGTTTGTCAACAAAAAAATGGCCTACGACGGTGCAACACTGGCCATGGCGGAAATGATTCTCTCCGGCACGACAACTTTTTGCGATGGCTATTTCTTTGAAGATACAATCACGGAAGCCGTAAGCGCCGCCGGAATGCGCGCCGTTGTATCGCAGGGATTTGCGGATTTTGCCACACCGGATAATCCCAGGTTCGAGAAAATGATGGCGGCGGCCGAGCGCTTTGTGCAGCGCTGGCAGTCGCACGCGCCGATGATTACACCGGCATTTTTCTGTCACTCTCCCTATACCTGTTCTCCCGAAACACTGGTCAACGTCAAAGAAGCAGCCCGCGAAGCAGGCATCCTCTATCTTTTGCATTTGCTGGAAAATAAAGATGAGATCGACACTATCTTCAATCGCTATGGCAAAAGGCCTGTGCAGCATCTGCTGAATCTGGGTGTTCTGGATGATCAGACTATTGCCGTCCACTGCAACTGGCTTACAAGTGATGACATGGCTATTTTTGCTGACCTGGGCGTCCGCGTTTCACATAACCCGGAGAGCTCCATGAAGCTTGCGGCAGGAATTGCACCTGTTCCAGAAATGCTGAAGCGCGGCATCAAAGTGGGATTGGGAACGGATGGATGTGCCAGCAACAACGATCTGGATATGTTCCGGGAAATGGATACAGCGGCAAAAATTCACAAGGTTACATCGCTTGATCCTACTGTAATGAGCGCCCAGACAGTCCTGAAAATGGCCACACTGGGCGGCGCAAGTGTTCTGGGGCTGGATAAATTTGTCGGTTCAATCGAAACAGGAAAACAAGCAGACATCATCTTAATAGACATGAATCAACCGCACCTTACACCGCTTTATAATTGTTATTCTCATCTTGTTTATGCCGCACGCGGCGCGGATATAAAAACCAGCATTATAAACGGCAATGTTGTGATGAAAGATCGTCAGTTGCTCACAATTGACCTGCCGACAGCCATGGAAAATGTCCGCACGATTGCGGCTGATATTATTGCCAGCAAATAGGTTAAAAAGTATTTATCGTATTTTTTGCGTCACGATCACGGGTTAATGCCCCAAAGCAGGCTTTGTGGTATTAACCCTCCGCTTTGCGGGATTGTTCAACTTGCCAATTGCGCTGCGCTTCGCTATCGCAATTGGAGTTTCACAAATAGTTTCAAATACTTTCCGTAACCTTCTTTTTCCAGATCTTCTTTAGGGATAAATCGCATTGCCGCCGAGTTCATGCAATAACGTAATCCTGTCGGTTGCGGGCCATCAGGAAAAACGTGGCCTAAATGGGAGTTTGCTTTTGCGCTTCGAACTTCAGTTCGGGTAGAAAAAAGGCTTCGATCCTCTTTCTCAACAATATTTCCGGTCTCCAGTGGTTTGGTGTAGCTAGGCCAACCAGTGCCGGAATCGTATTTATCCAAAGAGCTGAAAAGCGGTTCACCGGAAACAACGTCCACATAGATACCCTCTTTTTTGTTATTCCAATAATCATTATTGAAGGGTTGCTCTGTGCCGCACTTCTGCGTTACTTCGTATTGTATTGGTGAAAGTTTCTGCTTCAATATAGCGTCATCCGGTTTAGGTTTATTCGACTTAATAGGACATACTTGCTGAAGGCCTTTATCGTCTCCCCATAATTTCTTGATGGTTTGATCACGCCCGGACCCCGAACGGTAGGAATTATAACGCACAGGATTTTGGGTATCATAATCCTGATGATACTCTTCTGCCGGATAGAATTTAGTCAATTTTATTAAATTTGTGGCAATACGTTGCCCGACTTTACCTGATTTTTCCAACGCCTGTTTTGATTTTTCGGCAATCTGCCTCTGTTTGTCGTCTGAATAAAATATGGCACTGCTGTATTCATGACCTCTGTCGGCAAACTGGCCGCCTGCGTCGGTAGGATCAATATGCCTCCAGAAATAATTTAAAATTTGCTCATAAGTCACTATCTTTGGATCATAATAAACCTGCACAGCTTCAATGTAACCCATTTGGGCATAAGTCTCGTAGGTTGGATTTTCACCTTTCCCTCCTGTATAACCGGATACAACTTTTATAACGCCTCGCAATTTTTCAAAATCCGACTTCACGCACCAAAAACACCCTCCGGAAAGAGTAGCAATATTTTCAGATGTTATTTCACTTAGTTTAACCATTTTTATTTTTCCCTCCGTCTGTCCTGCATTGCCGTTTTGACAACCGAACAAAAAACTAAATATTATTAGGCACATTAATATTTTTCGCATTTTTGATCTCCTGACAGCGTCTCTATTAAAATGTTAACGATGATCTTGGGATTGTCAAATAGGTCTGAAGCTGTAAAAAGTCGCGTTTGTACTTTTTTGTCATTCCCGTCGCAGATGACCTTTAGGTCACGAAGGCGGTAATCCAGCAGTTTCGAAAGGCTCCTGGATATACCCCGACGGGTACTTCGCCGGCCTTCGCCGGTAAGACGGTTATTGGTCCTTTTACGAGGCCTTCAAATAGGATTGCTTATTTTTTAACGGTTCAAAAATTGCGTAGAAAGAAGATCTATTCCCTGTTTCAGAACATCGCCTTCAGGCACTTTTCCATTAGGTGTTAGCTTATCAATAATCTGGGGAAGCACAGCAGCAAGACCATCTGATACCTGGTTATCCGCAACTCCCAGTTTATTTGCTATTTCATGAATTCTGTCCGCACCCACGGCATTAATGATCTGATCCGCGGAAATGGTCTGGTTTGCACCTGTCCCCACCCAGGAAGATATTATATCCCCCAGACCGCCATTCTGAAACTTGTTGATTAGTCCGGGAAGCCCGCCAATCGCGGGATTGTTGATAAGGTTTAACGCCTGCTCCATCAAACCTTTGTTTTCCGCACTCCCTGACATATTATCGCCCACTATTGATACGATTTTATCAAATAATCCCATTTTCTGCCTCCTTGTTGTCAGATAGAAATTGCGGTTGCCCGAGGATTTACCTTAAGCAACCGCAATCGATTTATTATTTTACTTGATTACTTCTTTTTCTTGGTATCCGCCTTCTTTTCTTCCTTTACTTCTATTTTGGTCGCGGTCATCTTGTATTCAATCGTGACTTTAGAGCCGACTTTCAAATCTCCTGTAACCTTGGTTGAGGCATCGCGGGTTACTTCCCATTTATCGTTGCCTTTCTTCAGCACGATCACATCACCTTTAATTTCCAGAACCGGCCCGGTCACCTGGTACTTATTGGGAGCGGCTGCAAACGCAACTGTGGCAACAAAAACAAACGCGAATACCAACATTAAAATCTTTTTCATAAATAAATCCTCCTTATAAATTTGGTTTAAAATCTTTAAAACTATCATCACGAGTTAACTTAAAATGCTAGATAGCAAGATAATCTTTAATAGCATCAAAAGTCTTCTGTTTGATTCCCTTCACTTTCATAACATCTTCAATTGATTTGTAAGGCCTGCCGTCAATGATAGCCTGTGCCTTTACCGGACCGATTCCCGGCAGAGCTTCCAGCGATGCCTTATCCGCAGTATTAATATTGACCTTTGTTCCCGGCGCCAGTTTGGTTGCGGCGGATTTAGCGGTTGACTTTGTCGATTTGACGGCCGAGGTCATATCAATTCCGCTCGCTTTCGTGGTAACAGATGACTTTGCAGCTGATGTCTGCGCTTTGCCCACTGTTACAAACGGCGTTATGGCTGCAACTACCTTCGCGCTTAGTCCGGCTTTGGTCAGTTCGTCCGTCGACTGATAAGGACGACCGGCGATGATCTTCTTGGCTGTTGCCGGACCGACTCCCTTGATAGCCTCCAAATCTTTTTGCGAAGCGTTGTTAATATCAACTAGTCCGGCGGCGGCCTTCAGAGCTGTAGCTTTCGGTTCTTTTGCGGCGGATGTCGCTTTTGTCGCAGCAACAGACACGGGTGCAGACTGAGCTGCACCGACAGTAACCAAAGGTTTTATTTTATCAATTACTTTCGCACTCAGTCCCGCTTTAGAAAGCTCATCAACTGATTTGTAGGGACGACCGGCAACGATTTTCTTTGCTGTTGATGCGCCAATACTGGGAAGAGCTTCCAATTCTTTTTGCGAAGCATTATTAATATCCACAAGACCGGCAATGCTCTTCTTTGCATCGACTTTTTTAGCAGCCTGCACCGGAGTTGCCCACGCAACGAAAATAAATGCTGCACTGATTAGTAAAGCAAAGGACAATAACCAAAAATTATTCAACGATTTAAAACCTGCTTTTTTCAACATAATACCTCCTTCTTTTATTGTTTAATGATGTTCTTTCTGTTCTCGATTTGATAAAAAGTTTTTACCAGAGTCCATAACCCTTGTCAAAGATAAATATATTCGAATCCATCAATCAGCATAAACATTGACTTCCTGAAAATCAGTTGGCAATTATCGGTTAAGCATTTAATTTATAACAAGAAATAACGAAACTTCTTGACCACGCTAATGTTTCGGGATAATTACTTTAGCAACTTCACAGAAAGGTTGACCCTATGACTGATGAGAAAAATAAAAATATTGAGCTGGAATACCCCTGCCCCTGGGCCTATAAAATTATCGGCCCGGATAAAGAACAGATGCAAAATGCTGTGGCAGAAATAATCCGGGATTGTAAGTACAAAATATCCGCTTCGCACACAAGCCAGACGGCTAAATACATCTGCCTGAATGTGGAGCTGACTGTAGAGAGCGAGCCCCAAAGAACTGCTCTCTACGAAGCACTGAAAGCTCATCCGGCAGTCAAGATGGTCTTATAAAATTTTACACCAAGTAGCTGTCAAACATTAACCCTACTTAGCTTCACACGTAGGATAATTCGACTAGCGCTTCGAACTTCACTTCGTTCGTTTTCAGCGAGTCTCATTAAAGGTTGATTTACCGGGTATAATACCAAGTAAGCTTTCAAAAATTAATAGTTTATTTAGTGAGACCACAGTTTCAGCATCTGAAACTGGTTGGCCGAACTATCCCGCACAACGGGGTTTTGAATGCAACTTGGTATTAATGAGCCCAGTACTGACGGTTTTCCGACGTGAAAGAACGCTGCCGGGGATTTCTACTGGATTTGTCGCTGATGGTAAAAGGCTTTCTGCTCTGCTCCGGCTTTCTGCCGTTGGAATTATTGTTGCGACGGGCAGGAGCAGGAGTGGCAGATAGTGGCATGCTCATCGTCAGGCCATCAACGCTTTGGTATTGCAGCTTTTCTCCCAGTACTTTTTTCAGACTGTGCGCAAGCCCGACATCCTGACCTGTGACAAAAGTAAAAGCATCGCCGGTTTTTGCGGCACGTCCCGTCCTGCCAATACGATGAGTATAGGCATCCGCAGTTGACGGCATATCATAATTAATAACATGAGAAATTCTGGTCACATCAATGCCGCGAGCGGCGATATCTGTGGCAATCATAATCTCATAACGCCCGTCACGGAAACCATCCAGCGCCTGCTGACGCTTTGGTTGCGTGAGATTTCCATGCAGCGATGTAACCTTGTATCCTGAGCTATCGAGCTGTCTGGCAAGACTCTTGGCGCGGGATTTTGTTCGAGTAAATACCAAAACAGATTCCGTATCTGTTTTATCAAGAATATCTTTCAGCAGCGCTGTTTTAGACTCCATAGGAACCGGATAAAATCTGTGTGTGACCGATTCCACCGGCGCCGTAAAGCCGATTTTAATGTTCACCGGATTCTGCAGCAGATCATTGGCAAGCGACCGGATATCGTCCGGCATCGTGGCCGAAAATAGCAAGGTCTGGCGCTGTTTGGGCAGGTATTTCACAATTCTGCGAATATCCGGCAGAAAGCCCATATCAAACATGTGATCTGCCTCATCGAGCACCAGTACTTCAACCTTCGATAAATCAACAGTACCACGATTGATATGATCCAGAAGACGGCCGGGGCAGGCTGTGATGATTTCAACTTTATCGCGCAGTTTCTTAATCTGGTTTTGGATACTTACTCCGCCATAGATAGACGCGCTCTTCAGTTCCGTCCTTCGTCCCAAAACCCCTATGGCATTATGGGTCTGCTCGCTTAGTTCCCTTGTTGGAGCGATGATTAGCGCTCGAACATGGCCGCGCGGTCCTTGCATCAAGCGCTGCAAAATTGGCAGCACAAAAGCCGCTGTTTTCCCCGTGCCTGTCTGGGCAAGTCCCATAACATCACGGCCTTCCATAATCGGCGGTATTGATTCTAACTGAATCGGTGTAGGTTTTTTGTAACCTTGCTCCTGTACACAGGCATTTATTTTCGCGTGTAAATCAAACTTCTCAAAACTCATTTTTTCTTCTTCCTTCATTTTTTTATAGTGAAACTCCAATTCCGAAAACATAGTGCATCGGAATTGGTAAGCTGAACAATCCCGCAAAGCGGAGGGTATAGACTCCGCAACTTTTTTTTCGAATTGTTTCCAAAGCTTTCTTTGGATTTTATACCCATGGTTAGTGAGGGAACCCATTTCTAATCGTTACGGCAATTACTCGCCGCTTTACTTGCCTTAGAGCAAACGCAAAAAGCGCTCGCATTCATGGCACTATAGCTGGATTCTATTACGATTAGCCTGATTGTCCTACCGAAGATTCCAAGAGAAAAAAGTTGGGAAGGTAACTAACTATCGCTATCACGAGGTACTCTTTACAGGCATAACAAACAAATAGCAAGGAAAATCTTTTGCATACCAATTCGCTTCCTTTGGCTAACTTTGTTGGCTGCGTCGTCGGCTTCCTCAGCGTATGTAAAATACGCTTCCGGCACCTCCTCCTTGTCGCCTCGTTATCCTTTGAGATCGAATGGTATTTATTGCATTTATAGTTTAGCCTATGATAATCATCATTGATCATAAATAGATCTTTGCATAGCGGTACAAAACCAACAATATTGTCATTCCCACGCAGGTGGGAATCCAGTATTATCAATGGTTTCCTGGATACCGGCCTGCGCCGGTATGACAATTATATGGATTTTGCAAAGCTCTCAAATATTACTGATATAAGGCAAAAAATGAATCCATCTCCTCTCTTTTCCGCTGATTATTATAAACTTTCGACTGCTGCGCTGGAAACGGCGCTGCACCATGTAGCCGCATACAAAGACTGGCAGGCATTTGATCCCGGCTCATCCGCTTCTATTGACAGGCGCTTTCACGCAATGCCGATAATTTCCAAAAATGACTTGAGAGAGCTAACCTGGCGCAATTTTATTCCTGCAGGGATGGATATCGATGCAGCGTTAAAGACAGGCGCAATAGAACTTGTCCAAACCAGTGGCACAATTAGTGAACAGGTTTTAAATGTCTGGTATCAGCCCTGGTGGGACGCGTCAGAAAAAGCCTCTTGGCGCTATAATTCCTTTACAGCGGCATTAGAACTAGGTAATCACAAGGAAGCAATTCTCACCAGTCCAATGAATACAGGCATTTTAGCTGAAAATGGTTTGCTGACAATGGATGCGCGCTTGCGTGGCCGCTTTCTCTATCTTAATGAAAAGATCAATCCATCCTTATGGGACGATCAACTGATTTTGCGCATTCTTGCGGAGCTGGAAATATTTCAACCGGTGGTGTTGGAAGCAAATTCCTCTTATCTCGCTGCGGTTGCCCGCTACGCTTACAGGCATAATCTTAATGTGTTTCAGCCACCGGTGATAATTTTTACTTATGAAAATCCGGGCATTCTAGCCAGAAAACAAATCCGCAAAGTCTTCCATTCACCACTTATCAGCTCCTATGGATCGACCGAAGAGGGATATGCGCTCATGGAATGTGAACAGGGGGAACTCCATCAGGTTGCAGATTCCTGCCGGATTGACATAGAATATATGCGGCAGGAATTCGGATATCCTCATGTCGGAAGATTGCTTTTGACCACACTGACCAATCCCTGGCGATCATTAGTTCGATTTGATGTGGGCGATCTGGTGCAAATCGATCCCGCGGGTATTTGTACATGTGGCCGCAATGACGGATATATCTGTAAAGAAGTTGTCGGACGGACGGCTGATCTTACCTATACAACAGATAATTATCCTGTAACCACGGCAATGGTTGAGTCTATCATCAGTAGATTCGAATCTGTTGCCGATTATCAGGTATTGCAAAGAGAAGGAATTTATTCTGTCCATATAGTTCTTGAGGAAACTGCCGCTGCTTCTCAGGCGCTTAAGGAAGAAATAATCGAGAACTTACTGCCACTATATGGAAAGAACGCTATCATCAAAGTTTATTTTGTGCCGCAAATTGTCGCCGAATCATCCGGTAAATATCGCCGGACACGCTCAGATATAGAACCGGACTATGATCAGCTTTTTGTAAAGGAGATCGGAGTATGACTTCATCAAAACCTGCTGATATTTTTTTGGTCGCCGGAGGCCCGCAGGCGAAAAACACTAGAGAGATTTTGGCTGAAGTATTGGCAACCTGTAAAAAGAAAGCTCCCAGCGTTGCTTATATCGGCACAGCAAGCGGTGATAACAAAGAGTTCTTTTTAATGTTAAAGTCAATAATCATGGCAGCCGGAGCGGGAAATGTCACGCTTGTTCCCATCGTGCGGCAATTTGATGCGGCTAAGGCTAAAGATATTTTACTCGCCAGCGATATTATTTTCATCAGCGGTGGCGATGTGGAGATGGGAATGAAATATTTGACTAAGCGAAAATTAATTCCTTTTTTCCGAGAACTCTATGACGGAGGGAAACTTTTCTGCGGAGTTTCCGCCGGAGCCATCATGCTGTGCCGCAACTGGATGTACTGGCGTGATCCGGATGATGATGACACGGCAGAACTTTTAGATTGCCTGGGATTTGCGCCGCTGCTTTGCGATGTTCACGCAGAAGAGGACAACTGGGTGGAAATGAAAAGATTACTCGGTTTCTTCCCGCAAGGCACAGCCGGTTACGGCATCCCATCCGAAGGCGCACTGCGGGTTGCCCCAAATGGTAAAATCACATCCATCGGTTCTGGGCCGGTACAATTTATTAAAAAAAGTGATTACATAATAGAAAATTGGTAAGAGTGATCATCCTGAACTTCCCCTAGCAGGTTTCCGGTAGTTGATAATATTTTTTCTATGATTAAATAAGATAAGCAGAAACGTTGCGAGGGCGCCGGATACTGCGCTGAATTTCCAATGCAGGGTCAAAGCTTGTCCCAAAGCCAGAGTAAAAACCATAAAAAATGAAGCAATAAAAGTAATCCTGCCAATCCCGTAAGCGATAAGCCAGATTGCCGCGGAAGCAAGAGCCGCCCCCGGCGCTATAAGGAATGTAAAACCTAAATAGTTTGCCACTCCTTTACCTCCGCGAAAATTATGGAAGCAGGGGAAGCTATTTCCTAAAACCAGAAAAAATCCCGCCCAGGGCAAATACCTTCCCTCCAGATAATACACGGCCAGCGCCGCCACTCCCAAAGCCCTACCTATATCGAGAAGTAATATTACCGTCGCCCAGAAATATCCAGCCTGCCTATAAACGTTTGTCGTTCCCGCATTGCCGCTGAAGCTCAATCTTGGATCAGCCTTACCGGTTAGCTTGAAAAATATGATGGCGAAGTTTATGGAACCGGCCAGATAAGCAACAAGATAGATTAGTGTAATTTTTCCCATTATATTTTCCGATATCTCACAACTCTAGTTCAAGCAAAGATGCCTCATCTGCACTACATAGATTGAACCCTTGGTAAAACCCTTCTACATGTCATGCCGGACTTGATCCGGCATCCAGAACTTACCAAACATACTGGATGCCGTGTCGCGCTTCGCTTGCACGGAATGACAACATGCGGAATTCAATATTACGCCTTCATCCAATCCGGTGGCTTCAGCCTGCCCTGCGACACATCACGCATTTGAATGCCGCTGACGCTTTCATGGATTATACCATCTAAATCATAAATTAACGCGTTAAATATTAAAGTCTCCCGACTGGTATTAACCGGAATAACTTTACCTATATATCTCCCCTCTTTCCTGGTTTTGCGGTAAATTTTTCTTTCTGCAAACCCCACCGGAAAGGCAACAATACCGGCATAGCGCTGTCCCCATGTACAGGCGGCATGCAGCGAGGCATCCAAAGGAAAAGGTGAACCAATCAAATCATCGTTTGCTTCACCTTCTCCACCGTAAAGGTGAGCAATGGCACCTTCCGGCGACAAAGAAAGTTCGCCAACGATATTTTGATAGGCTTTCCCGAAAGGCACCAACTCCCGATAAATTGCCGCCGCGGGCACATTGAAGTGTTTACCGCACAGATGCTTAATACCTGCAAGTTGAGAAACTGGATAATCTTGAATCGCTGACGATGCAAATTCAACATAAGCGTGTTCCAGCATCCGGCTGATTGTTCCAGCCTTCGACTTGGCCATAGTGGAGATTGTCACACTAAGAGAAGCGTCAGCGGCCTCTTTGATATCGGCAAATACTTTCTTTACTTTTTCTTGAGGATCAATGGATAAAAAGCGGAGAAAACGCGTTTGCTTCTGATGGCAGACATTCACTTGCGGAAAGTTTGCCGCAGCAACTTTCGCCATGACAATCAGAGCTTCCACAGCCGGAAATATAGCTTGCCCTTCAAAATAATGATCCTGAAGATACGGATAGGCATCAATCTCTAAAGAGTAGCGCTCTTTTTTCTTCACGCCGGAAATGATTTCCATAGATGAACCGTTTTGGGGTCAACTGCAACAGGCTTACCCGATAAACTCAGGGCGCAGTGTTTGGTAAACCCGACACAAACTATATGACCTTTTTCAGCATGCGTAATTAAGTAATCAAACTGCAGGCGCACCCGCTCCAAATTCACCGGACGGGTATAAATATACATCAGATCATCATAGTAAAGCGACTGATAAAAATTTATGCCTAAATCAATGATCGGATAAACATAGCCACTTTCCTCTATCGCCTTATAAGTATAGGCGGCATCACGCATGAGAGATGTCCGGCCAAATTCAAAATAGCGCAGATAGTTGGAGTGATAAACAACCTGCGAACGATCTGTATCGGCATACAACGTCCGATGCTTCGCACGATGCCAGATAAGCCCCGAGATCTGATCGCGGGCATAATGCTCATCATCATTAAATATCTCCGGCTTAAAAGGCTTGGGCTTCATTTCAAACTCCTCGAAATATTACACAGCAATTTGTTCCGCCAAAGCCAAACGCGTTGGATAAGGCGATTTCGTATTTATATTTGCGGGCGACGTTGGGAACAACATCTATATCAGCAAACTGAGGATCGGGAATGTGATTGATTGTCGGCAGGATTAGACCTTTGCGCATACCTTCAATAGTTAAAGCAGCTTCAATTGCAGCGGTAGCACCTAGCGTGTGCCCCAATTGCGACTTATTGGAGGAAACCGGAATGGCTTCTATCTTTTTGCCGAATACTTCTCTTAAACACTTTACCTCGGTACTGTCACCCTTGGGCGTGGAAGTACCATGGGCATTGATATATTGGATATCTTCCGGCTTTAAACCGGCATCATCAATTGTCTCTTTGATCGCGCGAATAATTGTCCCCGCATTGGGGCTGGTGTAATGATGAGCATCGGATGTCCAACCAATACCCAGCACTTCAGCTTTAGGTATTAGACCGTAAGCTTTAATTGTTTCTTCTGCCGCCAGAACAACGACACCTGCGCCTTCGGAAAGAACAAATCCTTTACGGTCAATACTGAAAGGACGGGATACCTGCCCATGATCATTATAGCCGCGATCATCGGGATGGACCTTAATCGTAGCGTTCATATTGGCAAAACCGTGAATGAGTTCCGGCAAGATCGGCGCGTCCGCGCCTCCGGCAAGCACAAAATCACAATCTCCATCCCGAATCATTCTCGCCCCGATACCGATAGCATGATTACCGGAGGCACAGGCACCCTGCGGTGAAAATATCGGACCCGTAAATTTCAGCATCATCCCGGCTTTGCCGGAAGGAATATTTGCGCACAGGTTCGGCAGCAAATAAGGGCTGACTCTGAGCGGGCCGCGGTGCTCCAAATCGTGCATGGCAATGCGGAAAGCATCGGAACCGTTAAGCGCGGAACCGATAAGACAGGCCATGCACGGGGCAATCTTGTCGTCAATGACTATGCCCGAATTTTCCAGAGCCTCTTTGCAAACGGCCATAGTTAAAATCACAAAAGAGGCATTCCAATTATACACTTCTTTGGCATCGGTAAAATCAAGCTCGAGGGGATACCAATCGGGAATCTCGCCGACTATATCGCAGGCCGATTCAACCTTGCAGCGGGTTACCTTGCGAAAACCGGCCTCGCCTTTCACCGCACGTTTCCATGTTTTTTCAAAGCTGCCGCCCAATGGCGTCGCCGCACCATAACCGACCACAAATACTTTTCTGTTTTTAGGTGCTTTCATAATTTCACTATATCTTCTTTATGCCATTCTATGCAAGATCAAACAGGAATTGCACCCGCCAAAACCAAAAGCGTTTTTCAGCACAAATTCCTGGCTTAGTTTTCTTGCTCCTTCTGCCACGCAATCGATATCAATTGACGGATCAGGCAGATAGTTAATCGTAGGCAGCAGCGTGTCTTTGAGCATTCCTTCCATGGCCAGAATTGCTTCAATGGCGCTGGATGCGCCCATGGCGTGCCCCAACTGTGATTTGTTTGCTGATACCGGCGGCACTTTTTTTCCGAAAATATTGCGCAGAGCGTCAGCTTCCACCTTGTCGCCCACTTTGGTGGATGTACCATGCGCGTTGACGGCATCAATATTCGACATTTGCAATCCGGCATTAGTCAAAGTTTCTGCAATGCATCTCTGGACGGTCACAAGGTTTGGGGAAACAGAATGGCTCGCGTCGGACGTCATTCCCGATCCGGCTATTTCAATCTGTGGCGCAAGACCATAGGCTTTGGCAAAATCTTTTGTTGCTAAAATAATGCAACCTGCACCTTCAGAAACGACAAAGCCTCTTCTATTTACCGAAAACGGTCTGCTGATTTTTTCAGGCAATTCCCAATCCTGCCCTTCTTTGGGGCGATAAGCGCCATTCATTGACGCAAATCCGGCCACAATCGGTTCAACCAAAGGAAAGTCAACCGCACCACCGATGACAATATCCGCCATGCCACTTTTGAGCATCATGTCACCGATAATAAGAGAGGTAATACCTGTAGCACAAGCAGTTATCGTAGAACAAATGGGGCCTGTAGCGCCGGTAAGAATGGAGACTTTACCGCCGACCATATTGATGCAGGAATTGGGATTGGCAAATGGATGAGGCATTTTACGCTCGGCAATCAGCAGGCGATCTGCCGCAAGTATCGCGTCCAATCCACCAACTGCAGTGCTGAAAGTAACTGCCACTCGTGGGGCAATTACAGGTGTTATTTCAATACCACTTTTTTTGAGCGCCCGATAAACCACTAAAAGGGCGTATTTGAATATCGGCGAGGTCCAGTGCGCCATTTCCCTTGGTTGCAAAAAAGGATAGGGTCGGGTATCCACATCCGCTACCTGCCCTGCGACACGCACCGGAAAATCGGCAGTAAGTGGAAATCTGCTCAAATAGCCGATACCGCTTTCACCCTGTACTGCCTTTTGCCACTGGCTTTCCAGATCAGTACCTAAAGATGAAACGGCATCATAACCTAATATTACTGTTTTTTTTGAACCCATACCGCCATCCTGAAGCTATTATGCCAATTAGGTATTATACATTAAGAATATAGTCCCACTTAGCTCCGCACGTGGGATAATTCAACTTACAGATATTACCATGCTTCGCTTTTAATATCTGAGTTTCATTAAAATTGATCGATTTTGCATAATACCAAGTAAGCTTTCAAAAATTCAAATCTTAATATTTGAAAGCAACTTGGTATTACCATGGAATGAAGCTGTACAACTTGGCAAACATTTCATAAACTTCAATCCAGTTTTGTAAATCTTCGGTTGATTTCATATGTTCACGTTTGCTGACCATGATCCAGCTCATATGTGCCGCGCCATCTTTACAGGTGGAACAATCACGCGTGGCCGATGTACAGCAGCGGTGCACAGTTTTCAAATCGGCAGCCCATCGGGCAAAGTGAATTAGGCGACGTGGCTGTGGGTTTCTACTGTCCAGCGATTCGGTAACCGATGGGCATTCGTTCCAGTCAAATCTTCGCCCCATCATCATACCCGTAGTGATTATCTTGTGATAATACTTACTGGAAATCACAGTCCGCGGATAATTATCCAGCACGCAGTCCATCTCATGACATAAATCCTTTAGTTCATCTGCCTGCCAAGAAAACCCGTCAACGCTTTCATCATTGGATAAAAGCTGAAGATGCACCTTTATGCCGACATCCGCTATTTGCTTTATTACCGTTTCAATCTTCCCTATCTGCTTCGGCGTTATCGTATAAAGATAGTAGGCGTATGGATCACCGGCATAATTTTTACTGGAAATGGCAAAAGTATCGCGCCCGCGGAGAATCTTTTCATCTTCACCGCCGCCCCACAGAGAAATTCCAACCATCAAATCGGGAAGCTTTTTACGATCAATTTTAATCAGACCGTTTGTGGCACAGTAAGTAGGCAAACGATTGTAGAAAGCTTCCACCCGATCCATACACAACGTCGGTTCACCCCCGATTAAAATCGCCAGATTCACTCCACGATCTTTTTCCGCATCAATAAAATCTTCCCATTTTTTTAAATCGTTTTCTTCTTCGACTTGATGCTCCCCGGACGAAAAGAAAAAACAGCCTTTGCAGCGTAAATTGCAGCGGTTGGTCACATCGTATATTGAACTCCGGATATTAAGAGTGGATATTCGTTTATACCGATCATACCACTGCTTATCCAGAAGAGAACTTACCGTCTTCATTTACCTTACCTTTTTTACAGCCGCTAAAGCTGCATTTACTTTTTACTTTAAGACGATTGCGGCGGACTGACTATTTGCGCGCAAAGATTATCCCCTTTTTCATAACCCATTACCCAAACCGCCAGATAAGTATCAACATAATCAAGCCATGATTGAAATGTGGCAAGATTGTTCACGTGACGGTAAAGACGGGCGGTAACAACTGCTGAACCCGCGGCATAATGCCGGCAATCAGCACAATCGGTATCCGGCACACAACAGGCAACCGACCTGTCCCAGTTTAAGTCCGTTCGATATTGCCGGAAAGATCTTCCTAAGCCAATGTCTTGTGAAGGGTTCTGGCGGGGATAAGAACAACTGTATAGATCATGCAAGGAGTTTTTATGAGCATGGGCTACGGCATTGTAAACTGAAAAAAGAACATTGCGCGGATATTTATTAAGAAGCGTGATCATTGTTGACTGGACGGATTTCAGCGACTCTTCATCGTGACGCAAAGGACCGACATAGCCTACCGGAGAAGAAAAAACGTTAAAAGTCAGCTTGCAATCGCAGGCATTGAGCTTTTCGGCGACTTCATTTGCCTCTTCAATATTTTCCCGCGTAAATGTGTAGACAAAGACAGCCCGCGGGTCATTCGAATAATTTTCAATTTGTTTGACTAACAGATTTTTGGCTTTTCTTACGCGGAGACTGGTTTTATCGTTTCCCCAAACAGAAATATGAATCTTGTAACCGACCGATTCCGGTATTTTTTTAAATCCATTGGTAGCAATACTGCCCAGCGGCATTTCCGAATAGCATACATCCAGCAGCTCCGGTACAAGTGATGGTTCGGCGCCGGCTAGTACCACGTAAGTAATACCACGGGCTTTCTCCGCTTGCATCAACATGCGCCATGCTTCTGTGTCCAGGTTCTCCGGGGCAAACTGCTTTTCTCCTTCATAGTAATAGCAGCCGTCACAACGGATATTACAGCGGTTACTCATGTCATAGGTGGATTCTCGCAGAAAAAAATATTTTCTTACTTTTTCCCAGCGAGTGCGCACCTCTGGATTTGCTAAAAGTTCAGAGAATTTTGGCTTGGCAGGTGTAGAGACTTCTTTATTGTTAACAGTCATAAACAATTATCTTCTATCAATTAACTCTTCGCGGTAAGTTTTTCCCGAATATAATCAGCTATCAGGCGAATGGATTTTAATTTCGGATAATCGTCTTCGTCAATCACAATCTTGTATTCATCTTGCAAGACCAACGCGATAGTTGCCAAATCCATACTGTCAATACCCAATTCATCCACTAAATCCATCTCCGGATTGAACGTATCTACTGTAACATCTTCCAGCTTCAGTTCTCCAATGATAATTTCAGCTACCTTCCGTATAATGCCCTTTATATCATTTGTTTCAGGCATCTTCTTCCTCCTTAATAAGTTTGTTTATCTACTTTTTCTTTGCGACGATTTGCCCGCTGCAGACAATATTTTCTTCATGGGTTACTTTAAAAGCAAATAAAATTTCTTGACCCGCTTCTTCACGATTTATATTCACCTTTAAAGATTCACCCGGACGAACAGGTCCGGTAAATCTCACTCTTTTTAGCGCTTCAAAAATAATTTCTTCGCTCCTGACAGCAGCATCCTCAATAATGGCCTGCTGGACAAGATTAATTAAAGCTATTCCCGGAAGAATCGGTTCATTGGGAAAATGACCCAAAAACCAGGACGAATCAGTAGGAACGTAAGCTAAAGCTTCAATTTTGTTAGGAGTTGTCGAATTAACTTCCCGCAGCAATTGCCTCTGATCTTTCAAGTCGCAACCCCTTTCTGATCATTTCCGGATAAAATTATTCTAAGTAATTTAACTACATATCACTGATTATTAATTCAATCAAAATAATTTTATATAAATTTATCAGGTCAATTATTGTTCATCACTTCTTTGTTGATCAAATCTGCAAGTGGAACAATGCGCAAGCCTTTAGCGATAAGTCCTGCAAGCAGCCGCTCAATTTCTCGTAAGAACAACGCACTGTCTTCTTTTCTACGGGTGGGCACATCGTGCAGCAAAATAATATCATCGGCCTTCACTTTTTTCATGATCTTAGAGGCAATATCTTTTACATATAAATTACCGGCATCAAGCGCGCGGCAACTAAAAGTTACGCAAAACATATCTAATGCACCCAGAATCGGGGAGAGCTTGGGATTAACAATGCCTACCGGCGGCCTGAAAGCCTTTGTGTTTATCCCCATTTTCCGCAATATATCCTGAGCGGCAGAGACTTCATGATAAAGATTTTTAAAGCTTGTCAGCATTAAAAAAGGATCATGGCTAAGCGAATGATTACCAATACTATGGCCGCGGGAAACTATATCTTTCATAATTTCAGGATAGCGCATGGCATTAATGCCAGAGACAAAAAAAGTTGCCTTTACTGAATAATTATCGAGCAAATCAAGAATTTGCCTTGTCGTTGGTTCGGCAGGACCATCATCAAAAGTTAGCGCGACCATATTTTTACCCGTTTGACCACGACTGATTACGGGCAGCAGAAAATTAGTTTGCGGGAAAAAACAGGCACTGACACAAATCAGAATATAAAAAAGAGCAATCGCAGCTGCGAAAAATGGATTGTAGGCAAATACCAAGGCAGCGGCAGCCAATAGGACTATTCCCGTAATTCTAGCCGGGTTCCTAAAAAGCATCTTCCTTGTCACGAGATCGCCCTCACTGAATCAAATGCTCCCATAGTGGCCCCGTATATCCTTTTTCATAGAGCTTAGGCAAAACACGGGCGGCTTTACTTTCACCGGCACCAACTATCCAATTAAAACGGCCACTGGCATGATTCTCCACTGCCTGCATAATTTCTTTATCGGATATGTGCGATGATTTGTAAAACACAGGTGGTAAAAGACTTTGCGTGGATGAAATCTGACCCTCCTTCAAAGCGATATCATACAGCGCGGTATGAGGATAAATCCGAATACCGCAAAAAAAGAAAAAGACAGATTTTTCCAATTTATCCACGCCATTTAGTGTGTCTTGCAGCGTTAAAGCGTTTTCACCGGGGCCGCCTGAAAGAAAATAGTGGGCAATATGCAGGTCTGCTGCCAGCGCTTGCTTATGGGCGGCAAAAACATCGCGGGAGGCGAAAGGCTTTTGCAAGTTTATGAGCATTGTATCAGATAAAGATTCCGTCCCAAATTCCACATGCGTGAGCCCCGCCCCGGCCAACAGCTTATAATAATCGGCAGGAGGTATAGTGGGTGCAAAAAATCCACCCCAGGGGATGGATACATGAGCTTCAATAAAAGCCTCGGCAACCTTTAGGCTATGCTCATAGCTGGCATTAAAAGCGGAATCGGTGATGAATATATATTTGGCGCCGGCATCCTGCAATTCGCGGGCTTTTTGTGCTATTTCGCGAACCGGGAAAAGCCGCATCCGACTGCCTTCAATATGAGGATAGGTGCAATAGCTGCAACGAAAAGGACAGCCCCTCTTTGTTTGAAGATTAAGCATGCCACCATAGGAAAGATAAAAGCCTGTGTGCAAACTTAAGGGATCAAAGCGCCTTTGGAAGGCGCCGCCCCATGGATCGAAAGTGACAGTTACGGTATCTTTAGTCACAATTCCTGGCATGGACTCAACACTTTCGTTTTTTTCCAATGCATCCAGAAGTAAGGGTAATCTTTCGCCTTCCCCGGCAATACCATAATCGGCATCCAGTGCCTGCAAAAATTCCACTGGGAAAACGGTATAACCGCTACCGCCTAATATTAATTTTGCTTGTGAATTTTTTCGAATCTGGCCTACTATGTTTGAATAATCGGATAAAAAAGTGCGGCAGTTTATTGTATCAGTATTATCAACATTTCGAATTGAAATACCTACAAAATCGGGAGAAAATTCTCGAATAATCGCGCCTAAGTCATCCAGATGGGCAATAGTATTCAAATCTACTATTTTTGTCGAATAACGGGAATCCAGAGAGCCGGCAACATAGTCGAGCCCCAACGGATATACTGCATAGGGCATTCTCAAAGTGTTTGCCGAAATTAGCAATACTTTCGTCTTCTGCACGTGAGTTTAGGCTTTCTTCCGTTGATTATTGAAAATATAAGTAGCCAGCGCGAGCACCGATCCAAACACTTTGGCACCCAGTTCTTTGCTGTCAATTTTCACGCCATAGTCTTTTTCAATCATCATGACTAATTCCAGCACATCAATAGAATCAATACCTGTATCGCCGCCAACAAGCACGGCATCATCTTTGATGTCTTCAGGAGTAACATCTATCAAACCCAGTGTTTTAATAATATTTACCTTAAGTTCACTAACCAATTCTTCAATCTGACTCATTTAACACCTCTTTTTTAATCTGGCGCGTCTAGAATCGCCTTATCGTTTTGTGTTTGTTATTTCCTGCTTTTCCACCGGCAGAAACTCAGTTCTTTTTGCTTCACTACCAAGCATTTTTTCTAAAATAACGCGTACTAACCACCGGCTAAACGCCTTTCCATATTTGGGGCCTGCAAGGTACGCTCCCAGCATAAAAAGCAACCAGGAAATACCATAAATCGCAGAAGTAATGGCAGCGGCAATTAAAGCACTAAAGTTCGCCATAGCAAATCCACCTATAATAACAGCCGTGGGTAAGCCTATCAGATAACTAACAGCAATCAAAATAAGACCGACAATTACGGGTGTCGTAAGTCTTTGTTTAAAGATACTCAGATCAGCATGCTCACGTATCGCATCCCCGCAAAATTCTTTCCGGGCAAAATAAAGCGCCGTTTTTTTAATAATGTTCACTGTAACTCCTGTAAATACATGAATTTTATTTCCCCAAAATATAAGGTATAATTACAATAAGAGATAAATAGGAATAAAATACCCATCTTTGTATATAGATATGGGTGAAATATTTCAAGGAAAATTTCTTTAGCTTGCTTTGGGGGTTCATACCCGTTATTTAATCGAGCAGGTCATTTCGCATGGCGATGGCAACGGCATGGGCTCGATTAACGGCACCAAGTTTTTTCATTGCTTTATCAATGTGAAACTTCACAGTACTCTCACTGATATTGAGGATATTTGAGATATCCCAAGTGCTTTTCCCCTGCATAATCCAATTCAGGATTTCACCTTCCCGCGGAGTTAAATTAATATTAGCAAAAGGCAATTCGAAGGCTTGCGATATATCCTGCTCCAATTTTCCGCGTTGAGTTTGAGTTATGTTACGAGCGACAAAGACACCTCCTATAACTTTGCCATGGGGATCAGTAAATGTCCTGGCTCTGACCTCCAATGATATATAGTGGCCATCCTTGTGAAGTGCCCTCATTGCAAAGGTGATTTCACGCCAAACTTCCTCAACACCTTCCCGATAGAGCTTTTGAATCCGTTCAATATCATCCGGATGAGTAATGTTTAAACCTTGAATATCAATCATCTCTTCCGAATCATATCCCACTATTTCGATTGAATTCGCCATGTATTTAATGATGCCGTGCTCATCTACCAAAACAACACAATCTATTATGCTTTCAGCAATCAGTCGGTATTTCTCTGCCGATTTTGCCAGCACTTCCGTCACCTTTTTGCGGTCGGTAATGTCGCGAGCGATGGCCCACATACTTATAGGAGTGCCTTCAATATCCCGCATTAGAACGATACGAAGCTCCACAGGGAAGACAGTTCCATCTTTTCTCCGGTATTCTTTTTCATAGATATGTGAATAACCTTTTGTAAGTACCTGCTTTTCAACAATGTCGGCTTCGATTATATGCCATTTTTCAGGTGTAATATCCTTATACGTGAGTGCGACAATTTCTTCAGGTGCATAGCCCAGCATGTCCAGATAAGATTGATTATAATCCTTGATATTGCCTGCCATATCAAAGCTGACAAAGGAGTCCATCATGCTTTGATGCAAATTGCGATACTTGATCTCCGATAAACGCAGCCCTTCCTCCGCCCGTTTGCGCTCCGTGATGTCTCTGCCAATGAGTAGAATCCCTGAATTCTTAGCCTTATCCGTAAAGACCGATGATTTAACATCGAAAATGTGAATTGATCCATCTTTAGGTGAGGCAATTGACCATTCGTAAGAAATATCATCTGTACAACCGCGACGCCGAGCGTCCATCATTTCATCATACTTACGGCCCAGTTCCGGTGGAATAAAATCCTTGAAGCGCATCCCGATAACATCCATGCCCCCTGCAATATTTTGCGCTGCCGGATTGGCATACGTAATGATCCCTTCTAAATCCTGAGTGATGATCGCGTCATGCGCTGCTGTGGATAGCTTGCGGTATTTCTCTCTCGATTTTATCAAAACCTCTTCCATCTGTTTGCGATCGGTGATGTCTTGAACGGCCGTCAGAAAAAACTTTTCATTGCTAATGCTCATCATCACAGAATTGAATAATCCATATCTCAACAATCCGTCTCCTGTACTGATTTCCATTTCGAGGTTTTCGACGCGTCCATTTTTGTTTAGTTCATTGAAAAAAGCCGCTCTTTGCTTTTCTGTAAGAAATCCGCCTTCTATGGCTGTATATCCGATGACTTCATGTCGCTTACGTCCTACAAGTCGAAGAAAAGCATCGCTGACTTCAACAGCTCTGCCGTCTTTTATTGCAGTAATGATTGTGGGAATTGAATTTTGCAGGAAAGCTTTGGTGAATTTCTCTGAATTTACTTTTGCCTGTTCGATTTTCTCAAAACGCAGGCAATTGAGTTCTTCGATCAGTTGTTTCTTGGTTTTTCTTTCATCTTCCACAGTAAGCCCTAAATAAATGAGTTCATCAGTATAGTATTGCCAAATATATCGGCGAATTTAATTTCATTTATTTCTGTTCGAAGTCAAGTACTATTTTCAAGGGCGACGATACCTGCGACTCCAGAGCACCAACGTACTTAACACTATGGTGCGCTGGAGTCTGCACTAATGACTCTGTATCTTAGTGAGTGAAGATTCGTGAGGCGGCGCCGATCACGACAAAAATAATGATCGCCGCGACGATTACGGCAATCGTGTATCCTACGGACTTTTCTTGAGGAGATTTCATAAGAACGGGTAACCCGAGATAGAGAAGATATAGCCCGTATAACCCCAAAATACTGAGGACAGCAAGAGCAGGGATAATCATAAAAATACCTACCAGCCAACCAGGTATGTAAGAATACATGGCCACCTTAAAGGCCTGATTGATATTTTTCTCGCCGGAAAAGGTAGGGGCAAGAACATCAATAATGAAGGCAAGGGCATATACGCCGACAAGAGTGAGACCGTACTGAACAACCGCGTTCAGAATGCCTGTTACTATCGGCACCCTGTATGATCCAACCATAGGAAGGCTGACTCCCACAATGGACAGGCCGATAAAAGAGGCAACCGGTCCTATGGCTGCCAATATAATAATATAGTTCTTGTATAAATCACCAATTGGTGTCGTCTCCCCCGCAATGGTCTGCCACTCCTCCTTTGGTTTAAGCAAAATTCCTTTGATGCGCTCGATGATATTCATGTTTTTCCTCCTTAGTAGTTGTTAATGATATCAAAGAAGAACTTCCTCTTTGTTTAGTGAAGTATAAGCAGAATAGCCTTTTATGTCGAGGTTTATTTATCAGGAAACAAAAATTGATTGACTTACCAATAGTGATAAGTTATTATATTTAATAATGTGGCATATAAGAGAACATCGAAAATTAGATAAGATCATTGAAAAGCTGCCCTTGCAAGTTGTTAAAAAATATGAACTTTGGAAAGATATTGTCTTTCGGCATGGCCCAAGTAAATTAAAAGAATTCCCGGGATTCCATGACGAAATATTAAAAGGCAACCATTCAGGTCAGCGTTCGTCGCGTCTAAATTTGCAATACAGGGTTATTTACCAGATAGAGAAGGACATTGTTACCGTATATGTAATAGATATAACGCCTCATGATTATAAAGGAGTTACAAAATGAATAAAATTAACAAAAATGATTATAAACCAGCCAAGCGACATGCTACTTTAACAACAGGTGAAGTTATAAAAATGCTTCGTGAATTAAAGGTCTGGACACAAGAAGAATTGGCAAGACGTTGTGGTATAAACGCAAAAAATATAAGTCTGTTAGAAAATGATAAAATAGAAATTGGGAAAAAGCGCGTAGAACTAATCGCACGGGCGTTTGAAGTTCATCCAGCCATAATAATGTTTCCTGAATATGAATCAGAGGCAATTAGCAAGGCAGCATAGCTGCTACCGATTTCCATATTCCGGACAAACTCTACACGTCGGCAAGGCAATCATTTATCTGGCACACGAAAGCGAAGATTAAGCACGACATCCAGACCAGAAAAAAAGGGGTCGCCGCTACTTGGCTAACCCCCTGTTTTTACTGGTGCGCCCAGCAAGATTCGAACTTGCGACATCCAGATTCGTAGTCATCATCATTCAGCATATAAACTAATAATATCAAATACATAGAATGCTATAATATATTGTATCGTAAATATTTATATACATTGTAAATTCAATATGTTATATAGACGTTTAGTCGTATATTTTTTCACAATTCTTTCACAAATAAGGGGTAAAATATGTCAGAAAAGAAACAAATAACCAAACTTTCATACCCCCACAAGATTACATTGTACTATAATGGATTAAATCAGAATATCTATTACTACTTTACATGGAAAAAGAAGTCTTACAGAGGTTCAACTGGGTCAGATAAAATTGAAATATCAAAAAACAACGTAAGTGAAATATTCTTCGATGTATCAAAGGGTCTTCGAGGAAAAGGACGGAGTAAAACTATAAAGTTTGAAGACATTGTTAAAAAGTTTTTTGATTATAAAGGAAAACAAAATTTATCCGAACGAACATTAAGTGAATATAAACGACAATCAAAATACCTTATTGAACGGTTTAAAGTTCGTGACCTTGAATCTCTTTGTTCAAAAACTGAATACTTAGACTACGGTGAATGGAGACGAAAATATTATCATACTCATGAAACGAAAAGACAAATAATTTATAAAAGAAACGGTAAAAAATTAAAAGGTCGATTACTTGAACACGTTGGAAATGTTCCTGTGAACCGTGAATGTCGTCTCCTTGTAAACATTCTTCATTTTTCAAAAGAATATCTTGGTTTATTAAAAAATATCGAGATACCGAGTTACAAAATATTTCCAGAAAGAAGACGAGAGGGAATTCTAACCAGAGATGAATATCTACGACTTGAAGAATACTGGATGAAAAAAAATCCGTATTACTGGTACATACTTTCATTCATCAATAACACAGGGATTAGATACCCAAGTGAGTTATTAAATATTTGTTGGAAAGATATTAATCTTGAAAGATCATTCGTACTCATCAGAAACAGAAAAAATAAAAATAAAACTCTTCCAGTTAATACACCTGTTCCTCTAGTTGGAAGATCAAAAGAAATCATAGAAACTTTAAAATCAAGAGAGAACATTTCCAAAGAACCTGACGACAAGGTATTTGTAAATGATAATGGAATTCAAATAAAAAATATCCGTAATGGGTTCAAAAAAAGTCTTAAGGAATGTAGTATTGATGAAAGTTTAACAATATATTCTCTCCGTCACCTATTTACTACTCGTATGGTTCGACGTCCAGACATTCCAATAAAAATATTGTCAGAAGTTCTTGGTCACAAAGACACAACAATGATTAACAAATATTATTCACACCTCAGGACAGAAGACTTAGTAAATGTATTCCAACGATCTGAAGATCATAAACAAGAAATAATCGATCATCAGAACGAATCACCGTCAAAAACATCAAAATAACTCAGGAGGATTGTCTGGAACGAGTCTTTATGTAGTGGTCGTCTCTACCTCTCTATGTCCAGATAATGAAAATGTTAATCAAAAGTAACCTTAAACTCAATTAAACGATCTATGAACGACGAACTCAATTTAATGATAGGTTACTGTATTAATAATTCATAAAATCCAATATTTGTTCGTCCATATCAAAATATTCAAGAAAATATTGTATTTAAGTTATATAACTATCATAGAAGTTATTTTATCAGAAATATAACTAGACTTAAATGAATGTAAGTACTTGATTATATTAAGATACATTGTGAAATATAACTTATAACCTTGTATAATAACTTAGTGGGAGTAATAACATATATGTTATTACGACATACCAAGAAATAGATTACACTCCCCCAGTTATTCTTCTTCCTTCCTCAGTCAATTTTGACCTTGAATCCAAATATCCCTTCTTTATTAGTTCTGTTTTCATTCTTGACACATATGATTGTTTTACATTTAGTAGTCTACCTATTTCCGTTTGAGTTTTACCTTCATCCAATAATTTTAATAATTTTATTTTGTTCTCCGATAATGTTGTTTCCTGTCCGTCATGTGTCCATGTTGATCCATTTAAGACAAATACATTGTTATGAAGATTTTCAGATTCTTCATATCTGAATTTATTAAACTTTAATTTTAACTTCAGAATCCTTGATCTCATCTCACTTGTTCTTTCAATATTACACCACACATCTATATTATCCGTTCTACCTGACGTTCCACGTTGTTCCTTCTTCCCTTTTGTTGTGTGATGGAGAAAAATAGTTGTTACACCTTTTTTTCTGAGGGTCAGGAAATATTGATTAATCGGGTCATATGAACTTTTACTATTTTCATCAATTCCAGGTGTAAGACTTGATAGATTGTCAAACACACATACTTGAATATTATCTTCTTCAATTTTCTGAATGATATGATTTTGAAAATCTACATTGGTCAAATTGAAGTTCATATCCTTATTGACCATAGAGGAGAAGATATGAAATCCTTCCGTACCTTGAAGACCAAACAACGTGATACGTCCCTTCATTTCATAAATTGGTAACTCACCATCAATGTAAAGAACATTACATTGATTCTCTACTGTCCAACTTCCAAAACTCTCTCCAGTCAAAAGTGATTTACACAAACCTAGAACAAACATTGTTTTCCCAACACCAGCAGAACCTGTTATCATAACAATTCCTTCTCTCCTGATTATTGGGTTTAAATAAACGAGACCATTTTGAACATTCAAACCCATAAAACTTTTCACATCAAGAATTTCATATTTTGGTTCTACTACCTCAGGAAACAACTCGATCACATTGTTTCCAATAGACTCAGTTTTATTAGTTTCCGTTACAAACACTTCATCCAATTTTTCACAAATTACTTTACTCAAATTTTTAAACCTCCATCTGGTGTCTAATACAATTATTAATTTTGTTTCTTAATTTACTAATCAACATCACTTCTGTTTACGTTATTTAACATCACAACATTTTCAACATCACTTTCTGTCAAATCAATTTTTGACATAGTTATAGAGTCTCCATTTTTACATGGATTCTGACAGGTTTGTTTAGAACGAAACTCTCCCGTCATCGTGATTCAAAATTTTAAACCACGACCTTATTTCTTTTGTTTTATGATGTTGGTTGAATAGATTTCAGACGAAAAGTAACTGATAAAAACATAATTTCTGATTTTCAATTGTGTTACTCTCATTTATTGAGTAACACAATTGTTCAACATCCTTTTCTCATTTTGTTAGGTAGATTATAACACAATATAAACACTTTGTCAAGGATTATTATTGTTTCAAGTACATGTATTAATTGATTATTCTTAGATTTATGGTAACTATTTGACATTATTTCTAATAATTTTTAGCATGTTAAATACACGATATTATTAAATAATAGTTGATTTTTACAAGACTTTGGCATACTGTAACTTACTAATATTACTACATATACAAAACTACTGGGTTGGATATAGGATGAGACTGGTTTTAAGACGTTTTAGTCATAGAAGAAAAATAACGGGGAGAGTAATCCCCCCGTTATTCTATCATGGTTTTATGAATCTTCTGGAGTAGATGACACTTAGATCATCATTGATGTGTTTAACTTCAACCTTACCTTCATTTCCATGATTATTTTCATAACTTTTTTTTAAATACTTTGAAAATAGTATTTTCTGTTCATCTTGTCCGTTATAAAACATGACAAAGTCACCTGATTGTTTTTCTTTAAACCAATTATTAACATCAAATACTTTATTTAAATTTTCATTCATAATAACTTTATAACCTCCTTGTCCAAATTACCTTACCTATTCTATTATAACTCAAAATGACCTGATTACTTTTTTTCAATTAGTATTTCATCATCTTCATAATCAAATGATTTGTCCAAATGTGAAATAAGTAAATAGATAATGTCCAACATACATTTTGTTTTTAACACAGGACAATCCGTTGATTCAATTTTTTCTGTTATCTTTGTAATGATGGAAGTTAAAGATGTTCCATCACCATTGACTTCATAGTCTGGTCGTTCTGAACTCTCTCTCAGTCTCTTGTTCTTTGTTCCTTTGTTTAATAATTTGTCTTTTTTTATAAAATCTCTGAATTTCATTTTTTATTTCCTCCGAATCATAATTTTTAGTAAATAGTTAGTATTAAACTTTCGATGGAAAACGTAACAGTTTCATTGATCTACAGAGTATTTTCACATTCATTAACATTTCTCTTGACATTGAATACTAACTATCATATACTTATTTATATAAAAGATAGTATTCAAACAGATGTAAAAGGAGAAATAAGATGAAAGAAAAGAATCCAAATCATCCCAAGAGAGGGACAAAAATTGTTGTGTCACCGATACGAGAGATAAAGGACATCGAGAGTATCAAGAAACTCTTGTCCCAGAATACTCGTGACCTTCTTTTGTTCACAATTGGAATCAATAACGGTTTGAGGTGTGGTGATATTTTAAAACTAAAAGTTAAAGATGTGAAGTATCTCAAACCAAATGACACTTTGAAAATCCGTGAACAAAAAACAGGAAAAGTAAATGTATTAATGGTCAACAAAACCACATATAAAATCCTTAAAGAGTATCTGGATGAACAGAATCCAAATGATGATGATTATCTTTTTAAATCCAGAAAAGGTAATCAACCGTTGACGGTAAGTTCGACAAATCTTATGGTGAAGACTTGGTGTCGTTCAATTAATCTCAAGGGTAACTATGGAACTCATTCGTTAAGGAAGACGTTCGGTTATATTCAGAGGACAAAATATGGTATCAGTTGGGAAATTTTATGTAAACGATTTAATCATTCCTCACAGTCAGTAACCATGAGGTATCTTGGAATTGAAGATAGGGAAGTCAATGGAATTTTGATGAATGAGATATAGTAATTTTGAATAGGACGAATAAAAAATTACTGATAAGGAAGAATTAATGAATAATAATTGTTTACAAATTCCGATCCATAAAAAACTATTCGTTATTTTATTTGACATTGAACATAGAATCATTGATAATTAATTCATAATTATAGACAATTAATTTTACAGGAGAAAACATTATGAAAAAGTTTATTCTAACATTTTTCGTCGTATGTTTAATCTGTGGATGTGTGAGTGTTTCGGAGAGATACACCTCTGATGGGGGACTAGTATATAGTATTAAGTGTTCAGGTTCAATTAATGACTGGGATAGTTGTTACAATAGAGCTGGTGATTTATGCAAATATAAAGGATATGTAATTGAAGAAAAAGAAGAAAGACCGAGTAGACCTATTATGAATCAACCCACTACTTCTATGGAACGATTTTTAGTCATAAGATGTAAGTAGTATATACTAATTACCGGTTATTTACAGACTTTTTTTAGTAAGGTATCCATCAATGAATCAGGTGATATATAAGACCATTTGAGACTGTAAACTAATCTGTGTAAATGGGAATTTCATATTGTTTCCAAATCAAATCTGCCTTGATACATAACAGCCAACTGAGAAATTGTCAAAGCC
>Ga0247841_10001135_pt1 | contig 62854 bp, 67 predicted proteins | sample LaCruzMarch2015__2_FD_192410 | JGI IMG/M metagenome (GOLD analysis project Ga0247841, IMG submission 192410) | Freshwater microbial communities from meromictic Lake La Cruz, Castile-La Mancha, Spain - LaCruzMarch2015_18m | ecosystem: Environmental > Aquatic > Freshwater > Lake | place: Spain...
GTCAATAATTGTTTTGAATTGTTTGCTTTTCATAATCGTTTATCTATATCCAGTATAGCCGATCAGAAAAGGGTTGTCAAGTAATTTTATCCACAGATCGCACTTGCTAAAAAGTGCAAAAAAACTACCCTAACTTTGGGAAATTAGGGTAACATTATATATAACTCCCTAAATAAATTGAAGAAGATTTTTAAATAAGTTATAATTAGAAAATGAAAATAATAATTGCAAACGATAAAAATTTAGAACAGCACAGCCTTTTAGTGAAATTTGTAAGAATTTTTAGCGTTCCGATATTAAATATTATCCCAGAGTCTTTTTTGAGAAGAACAATGAGAACGTCTAGTCAAGACGCAGAGGTTGTTTTGGATAATGTTGGCTCCGCTCGGGCATTAGAGGTCATGTACGGTCGTTATCGTAGAAATGTATTTTCTCGCGGTGTAATACAAGGTATCGCTGATTTGTTTTGGCATCATTTTGTATCTCAACCAAAGGGAGTGAGAAATCGTCTTAAAATAGTAAAGAATAATTTAGATAAAGAAATTTCGCGCATTATATACGAAAATAAAACAAAGGAAATTAATATAGTTACACTTGGGGGAGGGTCTGCAAGGGGCATTGTTGAAGTGCTTAGTAAATATTCAAAAGAATTAAAGGGCTGGAAAGTCTCAGTAGTAAATCTTGATAAAAGTTTGGAAGCAATAGAGTTAGGGAAAGAATTGGCAAAAGAATTTGGGTTATTCAATAATTTTAAATGGATTAATGATCTAGCTCAAAACGTTAATATCTCAGTTTCTGATGATTCAGTTGATATTGTTGAAATGGTTGGGTTATTAGATTATTTTCGTGACGAAAAGTCGAAGGAAACTTTTACAAAAATTTATAATATTTTAAAAAGGAATGGACTTTTTATGGTTGGAAATATTGTTCAAAATAGAGAGCAACCGTTTATTTCAAGGTTGGGGTGGCCGAAAATGTATTATAGACACCCATCAGATTTATCTAGGCTTTTGCTAGAATCAGGTTTTATAGAAGAAAAAGGAGAAATTATTTTTGAGCCTCTTAAAAATCATATAGTAGCAGTTATTAGAAAATAATATGAAACTTTTAGATGTGTTTGCATTGTCAGGTCTAGTAAATGGTTTGATAGTTTTAGGATTAGGAATTTTTATTATTGCGCATAATTGGCGGGATAAATTAAATCGTTTGTATTTTTTGATTGTGTTGGCTATCTGTACATGGTCATTCAGTTATTGGCTATGGCTTTCTAGTGACGATATGGCCTCTGCATTGTTTTGGGTAAGAATGCTGTCGATAGGTTCCACGCTAATACCAATTTTCTATTTTCATTGGATAATCTCATTTTTGGGAGTCAACAAATTACACAAAAATGCGATTAGGTCAGCATACATATTAGGTTTTTTATTTCTTTCATTTTCGTTTTCTGATTTATTTATATCCGGGGTTAGGCAAAAACTATTTTTTCCTTTTTGGCCAGACCCAGGTATTCTTTATCATTTTTATTTATTTGTTCTTTATGTGTGTTTAGTCGTGTATTCTATACGGCTACTTGTTAAAAGGTATAAGGTTAGCATCGGCGAGGATAAAAAGAAAATAGAATACATTTTTTTAGGTGCGATTTTTGCTTTTGGCGGGGGATTAAGTAATTTTTTCTTGTGGTATAATATTCCGATTGCTCCCTACGGAAATTTTTTTGTAGCTTTTTATCCATTTCTTTTCGGATATGCCATGGCCAAATATCGGCTCTTCAATATAAAAACAATTACGACCGAATTATTCATAATTATAATTTGGATTTTCTTGTTTGTTAGAACATTGGTTTCCAATGGTTTTAATGATTTATTAATAAATATTATTTTATTCATAGCCGTAATATTTTTTGGAATTTTATTGTTAAGAAGCGTTTTTAAGGAGGTAAGACAAAGGGAGAGAATAGAGAAGATTGAGAAGGAACTTGAAAAGGCATACACGTTGGAGAAAAGAGCCAATGAGGAATTGAAAGAGTTGGCCGAAGCCAAGAATCAATTTTTAATGACAATTCAGCATCACTTGCGAACTCCGCTAACTTCAATGCGAGGTTATGCTGATTTGCTATTGGGTGGCACATTTGGTAAAGTTCCTAAAAAAATTAAGGACGTTATTGAAAGGTTTGAGGCCTCAACAACAAGTTTGATTAAAATGGTTAATGACTTCTTGGACATTACGCAGTTTCAACTTGGTAAAAAAGTAGTTGAGGTAAAAGACGGGGTTGATTTGTCTCCAATATTAGAAGAGGTTGTAAGAGATATAGAACTTGAAGCAAAAGATAAAGGAATTTATTTGAAACTGGAAAAACCAGTTGGGCCATGTTTAATTAAAGCTGACGAATCTAAAATAAAAGCTGCTATAGTTAATATTTTTGACAATTCTGTTAAATATACAAAAGAAGGAGGAGTAACAATGAAGTTGGAAGTTAAAAAAGAGAAAGTAAGAATTTCCATAAAAGATACTGGGATGGGAATTGCCAAAGAAAGATTGCCAAGACTATTTAACAACACCTTTGAAAGAACCGAAGAAGCTAAAAAAACATTTACTTCCGGAAGGGGAATTGGGCTTTATTTATCTAGCCAAATTATTTTGGCTCACAACGGTAAAATTTGGGCAGAATCTGAAGGAGAAGGCAAAGGGAGTACATTTTTTATTGAACTGCCAATTCACTAACTGGTATTGTTTTTAAAAAATTGGTAAAATTAATATATGGCAAAGGCCACCAAAAAATTTAATAAAAAAGTTTTAATCGTTGAAGACGATAAAGATTTTTTATCTATACTGCAAACAAAGTTTACTGCAGACGGTTTTTCTGTTGTTGTGGCTGAAAATGGAGAGGAGGGAGTTATTGTAGCAGAAAAAGAAAAACCAGACTTAATTTTTTCTGATATATTAATACCCGCGTTAAACGGAATAGAAATGGCAAAGAAAATACGAGAATCTAATAAAGAAGTGGCGGTTATATTTTTAACTAACATGAGAGACGAAAATTATCTTAAAGAAATAGAAAAATCTGGGTTTAGTTATTTAATAAAGTCTGACTTAAGAATCAGCGAAATTGTTGATAAAGCAAAAGAAAAATTAGGCATAAAATAATAGGCATAAAATAAAATGAAGGTTGAGCCACAAAAACTGGAAAAATTTATTTTAGACGCTGGGCTAATTGATAAAGCAGAATTCAAAAAAGCCCTGGATGAAAGTGAAAAATCTAAAAAATGGATTGGAGATGTTTTGGTTGAAAAAGGTTTAATTTCTCAAAAGGAACTGATAAAAATTGAAGCCTACCTTTTGGGTATTCCTTTTATAAACTTAGAGGACGAAGTTATACAGTCGGACGTTTTAAAAATAATTCCAGAATCCATTGCCAGGGCTCACAATATTGTTGCTTTTAACAGAAAAGAAAACAACATTGAGGTAGCCATGCTTGACCCAGAAGATCTAAGAACTATTGAGTTTATAAAAAAAATAACTCCTACTTTTAAAATTTTAGCCAGGCTTACAACGCCAGAAGGAATAAAAAACGCATTATCTCAATATCAAGAAACTCTTGAAACAGAATTTGGATACATTATGAAAGGTGAGTCGGGTGCTATAAAACATATAAATGAACAAGAGGGGCCAGATGGCCAGTCAACTGTGCCCGAGGGTAAAGAGGAATTACAAAAAGCTGCTGAAGAAGTTTCTATAATAAGGGTTGTTGATACTTTGTTGAAACACGCAATTTTGCAAAGAGCTTCCGACGTTCACATTGAACCGTTAGAGAAAGAAGTTATTGTAAGGTATAGAATTGATGGTATATTGCATGACGTTATGTCTTTGCCAATAAACACTGCTTCTGGCATTGTTGCAAGAATAAAAGTGCTCTCAAACTTAAAACTCGACGAACACAGACTGCCTCAAGACGGTCGATTTAAAATTGAAACTGAAGACTTTAAATATTCTGTTAGGGTTTCGGTTTTACCTGTTTTGAATGGAGAGAAAATTGTTATGAGAATGTTGGCAGAAGATAATAATGTTTTAACATTGGAAGATTTGGGTTTTTCTGGTTTGGCCTTAGAAAAAGTTCGCGATAGTTTACGCAAAACAACCGGAATGGTGCTTATCACAGGTCCAACAGGATCTGGAAAAACTACAACGCTATATGCAATGATGGAAATTGTAAACACTCCAAGCGTAAACATTTCCACCATTGAAGACCCCGTTGAATATAGAATGCCAAGAATTAATCAAACGCAAGTGAATGATAAAATAGATTTAACTTTTTCTTCAGGATTAAGGGCATTGGTCAGACAAGACCCTAACGTTATTATGGTAGGAGAAATCAGAGATAGAGAGACAGCTGATTTGGCAGTTAACGCAGCTTTAACCGGTCACTTAGTTTTGTCTACTTTACACACCACCGAGGCATCGGGAGCTGTGCCAAGACTTATTGATATGGGAGTGGAGCCATTTTTGTTGTCTTCAACCTTAAACATAATTATTGGTCAAAGACTAGTCAGAAAGTTTCATGGAGATAAAGAAAAATATAAATTAAAACCTGCCGATATTGAAAATTTAGAAAAGTATTGTGACATGGAGAGAATTAGAAATATGCTAAGGGCAGACAAGGTATTAAAACCAAAGCAAGACATTAAAGATTTAGATTTTTACAGGCCAAAACCATCTAAAATTTCTACTTCTGGATACAAAGGCAGACTTGGAATTTACGAAGTTTTGTTGGTTAACGACGCAATAAGAAATTTGGTAAACCAAAAAGCGTCAACAACAGAGATTACTAAGCAGGCCACGCAAGACGGCATGAGAACTATGGCAGAAGACGGTTTTATTAAAGCCGCAAAGGGATTAACTTCAATTGAAGAGGTTTTGCGCGTAGTAATGGATTAATAAAATATGCCTAATTATACTTATACTGCCAAGTCCCTAGATAACAAAACAACAAATGGGACAATGGTTGCTGAAGATTTGCACGATCTTTCAAAAATCCTGAAAAATGAAGGATTGTTTTTGGTTGACGCCGACTTAAAGGATAAAAAAAGTAAAAAATGGCTTGAGTTTTCTCTTTTTGGGAAGGTTTCTTCGGCTGACAAAATAGTTTTCGTTAAAAACCTGTCAATTATGATAGCAACAGGGCTTTCTTTGGTTAAAAGCTTTGACGTTTTGGCAAACCAATCAAAAAATAAAAAATTGAAAAGCGCCTTGTTTGCCATAAAAGAGAAAATAAATAAAGGAGAGAGCATGTCTTCTGCATTGGCAAACTACCCAAATATTTTTTCTGATTTTTTTCTTAATATGATAAAAGTCGGAGAGGAATCCGGTACTTCTGAGGAAGTTCTAAAAACCTTATCTTTACAACTTGAAAAAGAACACAGACTGAAGTCTCAAGTTCAAAGCGCAATGATTTATCCAATTATTATTTTATGCTTGATGTTGATTGTGGTGATTGTGATTATGGTTGTAGTTTTGCCAAAATTAAAAGAATTTTTTGTGGGCTTGGGGGCCGACATTCCTTTATATACTAAAATACTAATTAATTCTGGAGATTTTGCAATGAGTAATTGGCCACTTTTAATTATTGTTCCGGTAATCTTTGTATTTTCTATTGTGACTGCAGTAAAAACAAAACAAGGTAAGTGGCTAAAAGATACAGCATTGTTGAAGATACCTCTTTTTTCTTCCTTGGTTAAAAAAAATAATTGCGCAATTTTAATACGCTCTTTAAGCTCACTTTTAGGGTCGGGAGTTTCACTTACAACTTCTTTAGCTGTGGCTTCTGGCACGGTTGGAAATTATTATTTTAAGTCGGCCGTTATTGACGCTTTAGAGAGAGTTAAGAAAGGAGAAAGTCTGTCTAATGCACTAGATTCTTATAGAGATATTTTTCCATATGGAGCAATAGAAATGATTGAGGTTGGGGAGGAAACTGGAAAAACATCGGACGTTTTGAAAAACCTGGCAGAATTTTATGAAGAAGAAGTAATCAGCGCCACTGCCAAACTTTCGGCAGCAATTGAGCCAATTTTGTTGATAGCTTTGGGCGTGGGTGTAGGATTATTTGCTTTTGCCATAATTGAGCCAATGTACTCTTCGTTAAGCGCAATACAATAAATATTTTATCGTGATTATATATAAAAAAAATAAGGGATTTACATTAGTAGAAATATTAGTTGTTGTTGCAATTTTGAGTTTCTTAGCAGTAATAGTTTTGTCTGATTTTTTTTCTTTTAAGAAAAAATCAGATCTAAATAACAATGTGCAAGAGTTTGTAAGTGTTTTGAAACTTGCTCAAAATAAAACACTTTCTTCGGAAAACTACTATAAATATGGAGTTTATATTAACACAGGAGTCACGCCAAACCAATATTCATTGTTTGCCGGTGATAGCTATGCTACAAAAATTTCCGGTTCTGAAAAAATTTATTACTTACAGGATACATTAGAGTTTTACGGAATAAGTTTGGGTGGCGGGAATGAAATAGTTTTTAACAAATTAAACGGAGCGGTAGAACAGTCTGGAAGTGTTGTTATTAGAGTTAAAACAGATACAAGTAAAAATAAAACTGTTTATATTGCAGGCTCTGGGGCCATAAGTCTTAATGCAATTGGGGGTTCGTTAGACGACAGCAGAGTTAAGGATTATAGACATTTACATATTGACTATAGCAGAACAATTAATACCGCAAGTGAAAATATAGTATTAACTTTTGATAACAGCGTAACGCAAACAATTCCAATTAATTCGTATTTGGTTGGTGGACAAATTGAATGGCAAGGCACGACCGCGGTTGGTGGTTCAAACCAAATAGTGAGAATAATTACTCATAATTTAAACAATGGCGGAACAATATTTAGTGTCACTAGAGATGGGAGAAATAATAAAATTTTAAAAATAACGCTTTCCGGAGATGCTTCCGGGTATCTTGCGCAGTATTCGGCCGATGGACTAACTGCAAATTATACTTCTACATATGTTTCAAGCTTTGATCGGCAATAAATATTATAAATAAAAAATAAATGACGAAAAATAATTCAGGTTTTATATTTTTAGAAATATTAATATCAATAGCAGTTATTGGAATTGTTTTTATTACTTTACTTGGTATAGGGTATTTAGTATTAAATCTTTCCAGTTCTATACAAAAACAGACCCAGGCGGATTCTTTGATAAAAGAAGGTTTTGAATCTGTGAGAAACTTTCGTGATGGAACAACGTGGGCAACAAATGGTTTGGGTATTGTAAATTATGGAACTGGAAATCCATACCGTTTAGTAAACAGCTCGGGACAGTGGACGCTTGTTGCTGGAGCTGAAACTGTTGGTATTTTTACAAGACAAATTGTTTTTGATAAAGTTTCTCGCGATACAGGTGGAAGTATTGAAGCTGTTTATAACTCTTCAAGAAACGACGCAGATACAATAAAAGTTACACTGACAGTTACCTGGCCTGGAAAAACAATGCAAGCGGTTTCTTATTTCACTAATTGGAAATAATGAAAAAAAATATTTTTAAAATTTTTCCAAGTAAAGGATTTTCTATTGTGGAGCTTTTAATTTCCATTGTAATATTTTCTTTAATATTGCTGGCAGTGATTTCTTTTCTTCTGTCTATGAATTCTTCAAATTTAAAAACAATGTCAACCCGAGACGCGCTAGACAACGCCAAAGGCGCTCTAGAAGAAATAAGTTATGAAATAAGGTCTGCAAAAGGCATTTACACCCCTACAACCACATCAAACCAGCTTTCTTTGGAAACACTAAAATATCTTCCAGACGGGGAAGCAACAACATTTATTGATTTTTTTCTTTGTGGCACTTCCGTATGTATAAAGAAAGAGGGAAGTAGCCCGGTTATTTTGACATCAGCCTCTGTACAGGCAACAAATTTAACATTTTCACAAATTTCAACCGGAACAAGCAAATCGGTCAAAATAAGTTTAACAATCAATTCGGGAGGCGGAAGCGGTTCTTCTTCCAGTGTTATCACGTCAACAGCTTCTTTAAGAAGTTATTAAATAATTTTTATTATGAAATTCATAAAAAACCAAAAAGGTTATGTCGTTTCTATAATTACCTTTTTTGTACTTATAATTATGTTAAGTATGGCCTTGAGTATGAGCTTTCTAACTGCCGACAGACAAAGAAAAATTACAAATATTGTTAAGTCAACTCAATCATATTATGCCGCCGAGGCCGGAGTAGAAGATGCAATGATACGCTTGAAAAAAAACCCTCAAATGTCTCCAATTACTTATAATTTATCGGTTAACAATGCCACGACTACGGTTGATATTCCAAGCACAATAGGCGCATCAAAATCTATTACTTCGCAGGCAACCAATACTGGTAATACAATGAGAAAGGTACAGGCAGTTGTCAGTATTAGTAATGGTTATAATACATCTTTCTATTATGGAATTAATGTTGGCGCAGGAGGGCTTGTAATGGAGGGTGGTACAAGGGTGCAAGGCAATGTTTTTTCAAGTGGAAATATTACCGGAACAACGGGAACTATTATTGATAACGACGTTGTAGTTTCAGGAAACGGACACAGCATAAGCGGAGGGTTGAGAGTAAAAGGAAACGCAAGAGCATATAGTTGTTTATCTACGGTTGTAATTGATGGGAACTTAACCTATGTTACCGGTGGAACGCGTACTTGTACAGTTAGAGGAACAACCTCTACTCAATCTCAAGAAATTTCAGAAGAACCCATGCCCATTCCTCAGAGTCAAGTTACTGCTTGGAAAAATGAAGCAACAGGTGGAGGAACTGTTTTATATAATGGTAATTATAGTTTGTCCGGTGTTGGCACGGCTACCTTGATAGGACCGGGTGTAATTAATGGTTCGGTAACATTGAGTAATAGCGCCGTACTTACTACCGGTCCAATAAAAATTACCGGGAACTTAACAATAAATGGCGCCGCAAAACTTAAAATGAAGGGTATATTATATGTTCAAGGGAATATTATTTTAAATAACAGCGGACAGGTATATTTAGACACAACCACTTATGGTTCTTCAGGTGGAATTATTATAGCAGATGGAACCATTAATACCGGTGGTGCAGGAACCTTTAAGTCAACCGGACAAACCGGAAGCTATGTGTTGGTTCTTTCAAATAGTACTTCAACCTCTGCAATTACAGTGGCTAATTCCAGCTCTACTGGTGCCGCTTTTTATACGACCGCCGGCACATTAAATTTAAGTGGAGCAGTTTCTCTTGTAGAGGCAACCGGTTATAGAGTAAAAATGACCGGTAGTGCAAACATTCAATATAGTAGTGGATTGGTTAATATTTATTTTTCATCGGGTCCTGGTGGCGGGTGGAAGGCATCGAGTTGGCAAGAATATTAAATATGTAATATAATTAGTGTATGGGGTTTCTAGATTTACAATATAACACATTTGGTCTTGACCTAAACGACTCTTCACTGAAAATTGTGAAGCTCAAAAAAAAGCACATTGGTTTTGGTTTGGCCTCGTATAATGAAACGCGAATTGTTCACGGCATAATAGAAGACGGCGTTATAAAAGATGAAGAGGCTTTAGCAAAAATTATTAAATATTCTTGTGCTACAGTTAAAGGTAAAAAAATAAAAACAAAATATGTTGTGGCCAGTTTACCGGAAGAAAAATCTTTTTTGCAGGTTATTCAAATGCCAAAAATGACAGAAGAAGAATTAAAATTGGCGGTGCCCTTTGAGGCAGAAAACTATATTCCTATGCCCATTGACGAGGTTTATTTAGATTTTCAAGTTATTTCTCCAATCAAAGATTATTTCAATCATATTGAGGTACTAATTGTAGCTACTCCTAAAAAAATTGTAGATTCTTATGTTTCTTGTTTTAAAAAGGCGGGGCTTGTGCCAATTGTGCTTGAAGTGGAATCAGAAGCAATTGCCAGAGCTTTGATAAAAAAAGAAACAAATTCTTCTTTAACAGTTTTAATTGATTTTGGTGAGAATAACACAAACTTTATTGTTTTCTCAGGAAACTCTATACGTTTTACATCTTCTATTCCCATTTCTTCGCAACTGCTTACAAAGGCAATATCAAAGGAATTGAAGATTGATTTACATGAGGCTGAAAAGCTAAAAATAGAATATGGTATTACAAAAGGTAAGGTAAGCACAAAGGCAGAAAAGGTGTCGCAAATTATAAAACCAGTCGTAGAAGACCTAACTACCCAAATTAAAAAATATTTAAATTTTTACCGAGACCATTCTTCTTACGAGTATTTATTGCACGACGGCAAAACAGAAAAAGTTTTACTTTGCGGAGGTGGCGCAGAACTAAAAGGGTTGGCCGAATTTATATCTAAACAATTAGAAATTCCGGTTGAAATGGGTAACCCACTGGTTAATTTTTTATCGAAAAAACCAAAGAGCATAATAGAAAAGGATCTTCCATCTTTTACAACGGCCATTGGTCTAGCTTTAAGACAAGCAAATAACAATTTTGAGTCTATAATATGATAAATCTTCTACCACTAGAAGAAAAACAGAAACTGTTTATAAGGGACAAAGAAAAGCTTGCCATAATTTGGGGGGACGCAATTTTAATTTGTTTGGTTTGTTTGGCTTTAATTTTGTTATCAATTAGGTTTTATATTTTAGCAGACACAGATTACCAAAAATATATTCTAAATCAAAATGAACAAAAAAACCAAACCGCTGACTTTGCAAATTTTAAAAACATTATTCAGAAGTATAATACTGTTTTAGTTCAAGTCAACACCTTTTATAAAAAAGAAATTTATTTTAATCAGGTTTTAGAAAATATAATGGGGGTGCCTAGGCCAAGTGGCATATACTTTACCAAATTTTCTATTGATAGAGATAAAAATGGAACAATAAAGGTAATTGTTTCGGGGGTTAGCGATACTAGAAACAATTTGCTTATTTTTAAAAAAAATATTGAAGACGATAAAAACCTAAAAAATCCGACGTTTTCCCCGGAAAGTTGGATAAATCCTCAAAATGCTAATTTTTCATTAACCTTTGGAATAAATGAAAAGCAATAAGAACAAAAAAATTTATATAATCTTATCAGTCTTTGGAATAATATCACTGCTTTTAGCTATATTTTTAATTTGGCCATTATTTAAAGAAATAAGTGATAAGTCAGCAGATTTAATTTTAACTAAAAGTAATATAGCAGACTTGGATTCTCAAATTAGTGAGGTAGAAAAGTTTAAGAAAAATTATCAAGAATACAAACCAAATTTTGATAAAATAGACCGACTTTTTATTGATGCAAATAACCCGGTTGAATTTATTGAATTTTTAGAAAATAGCGCCACACAGCTACAGGTCACTTCACAAATTTCTTTGTCGCAGGTTACGGTAGCTCCCCAGCCGTTTGTTACTGTAAGGGTGTCCTCCAAAGGAAGTTTTTCTGGAGTTTCAAATTTTGTTAAAAAAGTAGAAACAGGGCCATATTTAGTTGAAATTCAGAGTTTAAACATTCAAAATTCACAAGACAGTAACGCGCCAAAAGAACTTGTTCCAAAAACGTTTGAAGCGTCGCTTAGTATAAAAGTTTTTATAAAAAAATGAAATCTTCAGCAGACATATTAAAAATAGTAGGAGCAAGAATTAGAAAAACAGTTTGGAGGTTGGGACTTCGCGCCTTTTGGCTTATTTTATTGATTATTTTTGTAGAAGTAATTTTTGGTGGTTTTGTATTTTATAAATATGTATTTTTAGCAGAAAGAGTCGAACCAACTTCTTCTGAAATTGTTGTTAAGTTTAACGAAAAAATTTATAAGAGCGTAACTGAAAATCCGCAAATAAAAGGACAAGTCGTCCAAGAAGCTCCGGTAGTCAAATAATTTTATTATGCGACAAAAGAAACTCGGTAAAAAGCCGAGTTTTTAGTTGTTTGAAAACATTGACAAATATATAAAAATCGGTAAACTAAAAGAAGTTGAATTTATCCGGCCCTTTAACAATCTTTGCAGTTGTTTCTTGCCACTGGCAGGAGCTGCAAGATCATAACAGAGAGAAAGGAGTGTGTGGTATGGGAAAAGCATTTTTGATGACACCCGGAGACGGCAGACCCACGGCCAACGCCTACTGGATGGAAGACCACAAGTTTGTCATACCGAAGGTGGAGCACGCTATTCGTGGCAACGGGATGGAGCCAGTGTGGCTCCATGACAACACCACCGCCATCGCTAGCTGGGCCCAGGCCAAGCAGGCTGGGCTGAAGTTGCTCGCAGAAGCGGAGAAGGGCGACGTACTCGTTATGCTCTTCACTGGTTGGGCATGGCCGGAACACGCCGGCGTGCTCTTTCCTATGATCCAGGAGCGGGTGAGATCGGGAGACCTGAAAGTCATTCTCGTCTGCAACATGAAAGAGAAGGCTCCGGGATACGTCGGCGCTTGCGCCGCCGCGCTCAAGCTCGAGATCATGCAACTGCCGTACGAACTTCTGGCAGTTGTGAATCCGAGCGAAGTCGGTTGGGCCAAGCTCAAAACAGCGCTCGGCCAGGTTATGAGTGGCACGTACAAGCGTCCGCGGTTCGTCGATCCGGGCGTCGAAGTGACCGATGCCCACCGCAAGATCGCTCGTGACGCCATTCGTCTGATCCGCGAATCGGGATGTGTTGGGCTTTCGATCAACGCGAGCTCGATGACGATGGCGCAGGGTTGGCCGCACTACTCGCTGTGTAGCCGTTTGGGCGTTACGCCCATTTTCATCGGCTCGCACGAGTTCGAGGAAGCCATGGCCGCCATTCCTCAGAGCAGGGTTCACGAAACGTACGATCTCCTGCTCTCGACCGGAATCAGGATCGAATACCAGGATGGCGGCCTTTGCGAGGAAGAGATCTGGGAAGCCCTGCGCATGTACCTGGTTAAGTTGGACTATCACAAACAGGGCGCCCTGTGTATGGGTACCCAAGGGCAGATGGAGCAGATACGGAGGGTGGCGACCGACCTGTCAGAAAGTCTGATGATGTCAACGATCAGTCCCTTCAAGGTTCGGCCTGTCATCGACGTCACGGAGGCAGACTGGGAGGCGCTCTTCACATCTGTCCTCATGCAGTACATCGTGTACGTCAAGACCGGGATCTGGAAGCCGATCGGTTTTCACGACATCCGGCACTACTGCTTGGCCGAGGACACGCTTGTCCTTCTGAACTCCGGCGCCTTGGCGTTGGATTTCATGACCGACACTCCCGGCGGCTACAGCGACATCAGGCTCGTTTCTCAGAACCGCGAGGTATACTTCCTCAACGGAGGTGCGGCGGTCATGGGCAACATGCGGGCATGCAGGGATGCGACGTTGGCGCGGTTCCACGGCTTCGGCATGGGCTACAAGCTTGTCGTATCCAGGATGCACATTCTGCCCCTTGCCTGGGAGCAACGTGCTAGCGTCTACGGATTACTCGACAAGTGGCCAATGGGAATCGTCCAGATCCCGGGTCAGGTCCAGGAGCCGCATGACCCTTCATTGACGCCGACTCTTTTGGCCACGCTGGCGCACAGGCCAAACCATGGTCAGCACTCGGCTGACTACATCGTCCCCGAGCTGATCGCGGCCAGCGAGGAACTCGAGTTGCCGTACGCTGTCATGGCCGGTTGACCTTCTCTCTCTGAGACTCTATGCCTCTTCGTGGCATGTTGCACGAAGGGGTCTTTTTTTGCTTGTGACTCTGTCATTTTGGGTGATTTTGTGGTATTATAGACCTAGTTTATAAAATTATGAAAACACTTATTATAAGCCCAGATTATTCGGAAATCAGCATTGGGGGAGTGGAAAGATACATAGACAACTTAATTAATTATTGTTGCCAAAAAAATAATGAGACAATTTTTTTGTTGCCCACAAATAAAAAAGACAGCTTGGAAAAATTTGGAAATGTTTTAATATATAAGAGAAACTTTTTAGAGTCTGACTACAAAAAAATAACCGGAGAGAAAGAAACACAAGAAAGTGTACTAAAAGAAAAGGCAAATAACTTTTTTCTTTTCCTTAACAACTTATTAGACGAACAGAAAATTGATATTGTTGACGCTGAAAACTTTCACGTGGATTTACCGCCGGTTTACAGCTTGGTTTTAAACATGGTTTGCTTTGCTAAAAAAGTTCCTTTGGTATTACGAGCTCACTCCTTTGCAGCCACCGGAATGGAAAAGTCGCTTGTAAGCGGGTTATTTTGGGAAAAAATTATGTGTGTTTCAAAAAGCGTTGCATCGGACTTTTTTAATAAAGGAATAAACATAAATAAAATAGACACACACTACCCGGGAGTTGATATTGAGGACTTTAAACCAAAAATAAAAGAGTGCAGAATTAAAAATAAATTAAAAATACCGGAAAATTCAAAAATCATATTACACGCTTCACGTATTACCGATAGGAAACACGAAGACATTTTAAAAGAAAAAGGAATTACTACGCTTTTGGAAGCATTCAGTCCTTTGGCTGCAAAAGACAGCAATTTAACGTTGATTATTGCAGTTGCCCGTCCGCCTAAAAAATTTAAAGACCAGTTTGGAAGAGCTTTAGACAAATTAAACGGCTACATTCAATTAAATAATTTGACAGGAAGAGTTATTTGCAAAGAGTTTGATTTAAAAGACATGCCATGCGTTTTTGAGAGTTCGGACCTGTTTGTGTTGGCTTCAGAAAACGAAACTTTTGGATTGGTTTATGTGGAGGCAATGGCATGCGGAGTTCCGGTTATTGGAACTAATATTGGAGGAATTCCTGAAGTTATTACAGACAATTACGACGGATTTTTAATTGAGCCAAACAATCCAAGTTTGTTAACCCAGAAAATTGAGAAACTTCTTTATGACGACGTTAACAGAAAAGAATTTATTAAAAATGCATTGAAAACAGTAAAAAGAAAATTTTCCACCGAAAAGCAGTTTGGACTTTTATTCAAACGTTTTGAAAAAATTACTGCGTCTTTCAACAGAATAGGCGAGCAGTAAAATAGTTTTAGGGGCGTGGTGAAGTGGTATCATATCGGTCTCCAAAACCGTTGGTCTGGGTTCGATTCCCAGCGCCCCTGCACCGTTAAGTCGTGTCAACAAGCCACTTCCAAAAGAGGTGGTTTGTTGTTTTTATAGCTTTGACTTTTAAAAAGCGATAGTGTATTATTAATAATTATTATTAATAACAATTTAATTTTATGGAAAAAAATATTGCGTCAAACAATAAATATAGATCAATTGTGAAATTGGATTTCCAATATGCACACAGATTTATGAATTATCCAGGAGAGGCAAGCTATCTTCATGGACATTCGGGATTATTGACGATCGAAATTGAAGGTGAGCTAAATGAACATAATTACGCCTACCCAGTAAAAGAGGCACAAAAATTAGCATGGGCAGTAGCTGATAACTTCATGCACGCAACGATTTTTCAGGAAGGCGACCCCTTGCTTGATTTAGTTTTGCAAGGATATGAGAAAACAGGAATGAAAGGTACGACAAATAGATTTGGGACGCCTGCAAAAGCTCTCAATCACGAGCTTGTAAAATCGTTTCCTGAAAGCAGAGTAGCTGTAAGTAAAGGTCCTTCTACTTGTGAATGGTTTTGTACAGTATTCTACGAATTGTTGAAAGACAAGTTGAATATTAAAAAAATAGAATTCCGTTCTTCTTCATTGAACTGTGCATCAAAAGAGTTTTAGTTTTGAAATAATTGTCAACAAAGACCTGCTATATTAGCGGGTCTTTTTGCTTGTATAATAGTCTCAACAACCTCTACGATGCCCTGCCAGTTTATTCTGCGACAATACCACTTTTAATTAAGGTGGTTTTTTGGTAGGATTAAGTAACTAAGTAAACCTTAAAATATGAAAAATATAATCATAAAAATTATTGTCGTAGTTGCTTATGTCGCAATGGTGGCAGTCAATTTTTTGGCTAATAGCTTGCCAATTAATAATCGTTCCACAGGAGCTATATCAGACGCATACCCTAATTTATTTGCCCCAGCCGGTCCGGCATTTTCTATTTGGGGTCTGATTTATCTTTTGCTTGGCGCTTATGTGTTATTCTTGTTTGCCAAGAAGGATGAAAAAACAGAGGGGATTATAAAAAAAATAAATCCTCTGTTTATCGCCACTTCGTTGGCCAATATTTTATGGATATTTGCCTGGCACTATGATTTCATTGGCCTTTCGGTACTTATTATGGCGACATTGCTTTTCTTGCTCATAAAAATTGCTGATATTCTTTACGTAGAGCAGTTTATAGCAACTAAGAAACTCTTCATTTGGGCGCCCTTTAGTATCTACTTTGGCTGGATTACGGTGGCGTCAATTGCTAACATTACCGTGTTTTTAGTGAGCATTGGTTGGAATGGATTTGGCGTTGCCGATTTTATTTGGACAAGCATTATTCTTTTGGTTGGTGCATTTATTGGAATTTTGCGAATGAATAAAGATAAAAATATCGCCTATGGTTTGGTGCTTGTTTGGGCATATTCATGGATACTTTTTAAGCACCTGTCTTCTGGTGGTTTTGACGGACAGTATCAAAGTATAATTGCTACGGTGATTGCGTGTTTGGTTTTATTTGTGTTTTTTGTAGGAAGATTATTATTAAAAAGATAAAATACTAATATGTTTATAAAACTTTATGCTATTGCACTTCCTGTATTTTTTGCTATAGATATGATTTGGCTTGGGTTGGTTGCTAAGGATTTTTATCGCGCACAAATCGGAGCCCTAATGAAACCAGATGTAAACTGGATAGCAGCAATCATTTTTTATTTAATTTTTATTGCTGGTCTTGTAGTTTTTGTAATATCGCCAGCCATAGAAAAAGGTTCGTGGATGCACGCTGTTTTTTTTGGTGCATTGTTTGGCTTAGTTTGTTATGCCACTTATGATTTAACTAATTTAGCGGTGGCTAAGGATTGGCCTCTTTTGGTAACCATAGTTGACTTAGCATGGGGTGCAGTGCTTGCTTCTTCTGTGTCTGTTGTAACTTATTTTATTGCCAGTAAAATTGGTTCATGAATTACTATATAACCCTCATTTCAATATTGTTTGTATACATGAGCTTTTGGTTCGTAGTTTCTTTTATTAAAAAAAGAAACGATGTGGCTGATGTGGCTTGGGGTTTGGGATTTGTAGTTTTGGCATGGGCATCTTTTTTCTTTTCTGGAACCTCTGGATTAAGAGGGATATTAGTCGGTGTCTTGGTGACTATTTGGGGGTTGCGCTTAGCTTGGCATGTTCACACACGTAACAAAGGCAGGGCAGAGGATTATCGTTATCTTGCTTGGCGCAAAGAATGGGGCGAGTGGTTCTATTTGCGGTCGTATTTTCAGGTTTATATTTTACAGGGTGCGTTTTTGTTCCTTATTGCCTTACCGGTACTCGTGATAAATAGTAATTTAGAATCATCTTTTGGTATGTTTGATTATTTTGGATTGGCGGTCTGGCTTTTCGGTTTTTATTTTGAAGCCGTTGGCGATTACCAATTATCAAGATTTATTAAAAATCCAGCGAACAAAGGCAAGCTGATGCAAAGTGGACTTTGGGCTTATACGCGGCATCCAAATTATTTTGGTGAAGTAACGCAATGGTGGGGTATTTGGCTGGTCGCGCTTTCTGTATCTGGTGGTATTTTTGCAATCATTGGGCCGCTCACAATTACCTTTTTGATATTCAAAGTTTCTGGCATTCCGATGTTAGAAAAGAAGATGGAAGAAAACCCTGAATTTTTAGATTATAAAAAAAGAGTAAGTGCCTTCTTTCCAATGTTATCCAAAAAATATAAATAAGAATAATTTATAGGTTTAGAATCCTAATTTGTTCGTAATTAGCCCTAATCCTGGTTCCAATGGCCTCCACGATGTCCTACCAAAAAAGCACCCGGAAGGGTGTTTTTTGATATTTGACATTTGTAAGATTTTAGTGTAATGTGTAATTTAGTAATTTGTCAGAAGACTATAGAAAAAAATCCATCATCCACCAGATTCACAAGGGGGTTGCCGTGAAGATTCAACAAATGGTTTTCGTGGTTGTGGTTGTCCTGCTGGGTTGGCTTGCGCCAGAGGGTAAGGCCGTAGACGGGCAGAAGGACGAGGTGGCTGTTCCATATTCCCTTATGGAAATGCAGTCCACGTGGCTCAACCACTTTCAACAAGTGTTTGACCAGCAGTTGTTCTTGGGTAGGTACCCGATACCCGAGATACAGGATAGGTACGACCAGGCCGTCCAACTGATCGAGAAGAGGTATGGTTCGGGCTTGGCTGTAAACATGGTGACAACCTATGACAAGGCAAGCACAGATGTTCTGTGCGGAAATTGTTTTAAGGACGGTCACCCAACGGCGGAGATAATGATACCCAAGCTGTTGGACATCTGCAAAGGTGAACGGCAAAGGAATCCCAATGGTTGGCAAGATCGGATGAGGCTTGTGCTAGTGGTTGGCCTCATGCATGAGCTCGACCACCTTGCTTCTGGTCCGATACTAAAGGAGGGCGAAAAACCTTTGCCTCTTGACCAGTTGGTTGACGAGGAAACCAGGGTGTGGGCACTCACGTGCGAAAACACCCTAAGGCCCCTTATCGAAAAGTATAAGGCTCAACTAACGGAGGATGAATACATTATCTACAACCAGTGGTTGAAGTCAAGGAGGGATGAGAGCAGCCCGACGTGGAGGAACTTCATCCATTGGGCTTATAGTCGAACTAGGCAGTCAGGCAAATAGCGTCTGTTCTGCGTGTCAGCCCGCTGTGTATCGGCGGGCTTTTTTTGTAAAAAATGAAGTCAGGTTAACATTTTTATAGGTATCTATCTAAAACCTATCAAAATTGTTTGACTTTTATAGGTTTATGAGATAAACTTGATATATATGAATGATGAAATTTTGCGTATAGGAAAAGTCGCTAAAATGCTCGGTGTCACCGTTCAGACGCTTCGCAATTGGGAAAAGAGTGGTAAATTCTTGTCACAACGGAGCAAGGGCGGACAGCGTTATTATTTGTTTGAGGATGTCCGGCGATTTTCTGTTGATTTGCCAAAACTTTCTTTAGCATGGGCGAAAAGTGCACAACCGCCAGAGCTTCAAGCTGAATATTATTGCGAACGGCAAGATCGGTTTACAAGTCGTTTAGAAAAAATGGGATTGCTTATGGCACAAACAAATTCTATAGGCGAGAATTTAGCATCTCTACTTACAACAGTTGTCGGAGAAATTGGTGACAACTCTTTTATGCATAACATTGGTAATTGGCCTGATGTTCCAGGAATATTTTTTGCTTATGACATTGCTAAACGCGTTATTGTGCTTGCTGATAGAGGGCAGGGCGTGAGAAAAACATTGTCTAGAGTGCGCCCTAATATTAAAACAGATATTGAGGCGCTTAATTTAGCATTTACAGAAATTGTATCTGGAAGAGAGCCAGAAAAGCGTGGTAACGGATTAAAAGTAGTGCGACGCATTGTGGAATTAAACCAAATTGGTTTGTTATTTCGCTCTGGGATTGCTTTGGCAAAAAATCCAATTAAAGCCAGCCCCTTGGAGATAAAAATGGAAGAAGAAAATATTCGTGGAACATACGCAGTGATAACATTTTAAAACATTTACAAATATGCAAACAATTTATCTTAAAAAATTTGGAAAAGTATTGGTGTCTCGGCCTGCGGGCAGGGAGGCATTTAATGCAATTCGCTCAACACTTAATGCCAGCGAGCTAATACAGATTGATTTTGAAGACGTGCTAACAGTCACGCCATCTTGGTTTGACGAATTTTTGACAAACCTTGCGGATTTTTCCACAGGAACTGTTACATTATTGCCAACACAAAATGCATCTGTTCTTGCTGCGTTACCAGTTTTGGCAACCGCCCGTCAAGATAAAGTTGCTTCGATTATTCAGCAATTTTTATCAAAAAAATAAGAAACATAAAAGCCCCCCGACCGCGGTCGGGGGGCTTTAGGTAAAAACTAATTAAATACAGACCAAATTAGTCTGTATTCGCCGTGTAGTGGCGATTATGTAATGTTGCGAAGATGGGGAAGCGGGCTTTTTTTGTAAAATTTGCTATTGAATTCCCACCCCAAAAGGAGTAAATTCAAGTAATAAATACAAATAAATAAATGGAGCCATTAGCGTCGAAAATTAGGCCAAAAAGTTTGAAAGAATTTATTGGGCAAGAACATTTGGTGGGCGAGGGAAAGCCACTATATATTGCTATACAACAAAAACATGTTTTTTCTTTTATTTTGTGGGGTCCGCCGGGAGTTGGCAAAACTACCCTTGCTAAAATATATGCAAAAAATGTAAATGCAAAGCTTTATGAGTTGTCAGCTGTTTCGGCGGGAAAGGCAGATATAAAAGCTATTATTGAAGAAAATTCATGGGGAGTTCCTAAAATTCTTTTTTTAGATGAAATTCATCGCTTCAACAAAAGTCAGCAAGATTTTTTGCTTCCCTATGTAGAAAGGGGAGAGTTAACCCTTATTGGAGCAACAACTGAAAATCCTAGCTTTGAAGTAATTTCTGCATTGCTTTCACGGTGTCGTGTTTTTGTTTTAAAAGAATTTTCGCCTGACGAGATGAAAAAAATTATTAAGCAAACCAATTTTAAGTTAGACAAAAAATCTGAAGAATGGCTTGTAAATATGGCCAACGGTGACGCCCGCCAAGCAATTACCATGCTTGAAAACACTTATGCTTTATATAAGAAAATTTCCATAGACAATTTAAAAAACACCCTACAATCAAAATTTTTAAGATACGACAAAGTGGGTGAGGAGCATTACAATACTATTTCAGCTTTTATTAAAAGTATGCGCGCAAGCCAGCCAGACGCTTCTTTGTATTACCTAGCTCGCATGATTGACGCAGGCGAAGATCCAAAATTTATTGCTAGGCGCATGGTTGTTTTTGCTTCAGAAGACATTGGAATTGCTCAGCCTACAGCTTTGGTGGTGGCTAACGAGGTCTTTCGCGCAGTAGAAACAATAGGATTACCAGAATGTGGCATTAATCTAGCTCACGGTGTGGTTTATTTGTGCCAATGCAAAAAAGATCGCAGTGCCTATGATGCATTTACTTTGGCCTTAGAAGAAGTAAAAAAATCGGGGAACTTGCCAATACCCCTGGAAGTTCGTAATGCTTCCACAAAACTAATGAAAGATTTAAATTACGGCAAAGGCTACGAAAAATACTCCAAAGATTCCTTCCTCCCCACCGAATTAAAGACCAAAAAATTCCTCATAGGTTAAAATTTGATTGAGATTTTTCTTTACCCTGAGCTTGCCGAATGGGCCGAAAAGGAGTAAATTAAAGGTAATATATTGTTGCGTAAACTTATGAAAATTAAGGATTTGCCAAAAATTGAACGGCCGAGAGAAAAATTGGTTGCGAAGGGAGCGGAAAATTTGAAGGATAAAGAACTTTTGGCAATTTTGCTTGGTACTGGCGTGGAAGGCAAGAATGTAATTGAGGTGGCAGAGCAAATTTTGGAAAAATATCTAGTCAAAAATTTTTTACAATTAAAATATGAAGATTTAGTAAAGATAAAAGGAGTTAACTCGGCGAAAGCTTGTATAATTTTGGCTAGTCAAGAATTGGTTAAAAGAGCGTTGGAGGTTAGAGATGAAAGCTTGATTAAAGTTGAATCGGTTGAAGATGTTTTGGCTCAAGTTGTGTATATGCGAGACAAAACTAGAGAACATTTGATGGCGCTTTTTCTTAATGCTCGAAACGAATTGCTTTTCAAAAAGCCAATGTTTATTGGAACGTTGAACGCGAGCTTGATTCATCCACGAGAAATTTTTCAGGAGGCGTTGAAACAAAATGCCTGTTCGGTAATTTTGGCCCACAACCATCCTTCGGGGGATAACGAGCCATCGGAAGATGATATTATGATTACTAAAGTAATTGTTGAGGCAGGGAAAATAATGGGCGTAGATGTCTTGGATCATGTGATTATCGCCAAAGGCAAAGCACCATATAGCTTCAAAGAAAGCAGATTGATTTAATTGTATGTCTAAAAAATAGACATTGATTGTTTAAAATATTGACATAGAAATTTAAAGGTGTATACTTAATATATAAACAAAATATATGACCAAGAACTATTATAAATTTATAAAAGATCTTAGGATAAAAAAAGGACTATCGCAAGTTGATGTCGCTAAAAAAATAGGCATTTCTCGCTCGTCCTATGTTGCATTTGAGCAAGGGAAAAATGAATTGAGTTTGTCTGAGGCTACTAACTTGGCAAACGTTTTTGGTATTTCTTTATGTGACGTTGAGGGTGGGTTAAAGCCAAATTATCAAAAATATAAAGAAATGATTTTGGCCTATTTAAGAAACTCTGGTTCTGATGACGGAAAGCTTACAAAGACAAAACTCGCAAAACTTCTGTATCTTGCCGATTTTGCATGGTTTTATAATACTTTAAAAAGCATGAGTGGGATGCAATACAGAAGAAATCTCTATGGACCCGTTCCGGACATGTATTTTCGTGCGCTTGATGAGCTTGAAGATGAAGGTAAAATAAATATTGATAAAACTAAAAATGGGATTACTTTGATTTTTGAGAATAGAGGATCAGGGAAAGACGCTCTAACCAATGTCAGTAAAGATGAGGTATCGTTAATAAAGGCTATTTCAAAAAAATGGGAAGGAAAGCGAACTCAAGAGATAGTTGATTTTACTCATAACCAATTGCCGTATAAAATTTGCCAGCAGGATGAAATCATCCCTTACGAATTGATTACTCAGCAGGACCCAGACGATGTCTATTAAATATTCAGTAACAATCCAACAATACGCCGAACGACATTTTATTAAAAACTTTGGAAAGAAATACAAAGGTGCTTGGGATATAACCTGGAAAGCTATTTGCGAAGAGTTGCAGAGGTTTGATTCTCTTTTAGAAACATCAATCGCCGAAACAATCATTGAGAAAAGTAATGTAAGAATTGCAAAAACTGAATTTCGTGTACATGGCACTAATGAATCAAAAAAATCTTCGGGCAATCGATGCATTGTGGCAGTTCACAAAGATACCTGCTTAGTTGATGTCCTTTTGGTTTATCATAAAAATGATTTAGGAGATGGCAATGAAACCGCAAAATGGAAACAAATAATCAAAGAAAATTATCCCGAATATACGGGGATGTTTTAAAGTAAAAAATTCAAGAGGAAAAATAAAAAAATGGAATATAAATTAGAGACAGAAAAATTAAAAAATGAAGTTGAGCGACTGAAAAAAGAGTTAAAGAAAAAGAAAAAGTATGGTTTGGTTTGGGAAGAAAAATCTGAAGACGTTGTTGAAATGTGCAAAGAAAAATTGCCCGTGCTGAAAGAAGTTAAAAATAAAGAAATAATCACCAACAAAGATAAGCCGGTAAATTTATTAATTGAAGGCGACAATTATCACGCTCTTTCGGTTTTAAACTATACTCACGTCGGAAAGATAGATGTAATTTATATTGATCCACCATATAACACAGGTGCGAGGGATTGGAAATACAATAATGATTATGTTGATAGCGAAGATGGATTTAGGCACAGTAAATGGATAAATATGATGTCTGCGCGGCTAAATTTAGCAAGAAAACTTTTAACGGAAAAAGGCATAATAGTTATTGCGGTAGATCATAACGAGCTCTTTAATTTAGGCCTGCTTTGCGACCAAATTTTCCGGGAAGAGAATAGATTAGGCATTGTTGCAGTTGTACACAAGTCGGAAGGCAGAAATCAAGAGAAATTTTTTGGCACAAGCCACGAGTATATGTTTTTTTATGCGAAAAATAAGAAAGTGTGTGATTTCCAAAAAATCGTTCTGGATGATTCGGTTGCCGCTAGTTTCGATAAAGAAGATGAGAAGGGTAAGTTCAGACTGAATAATTATGTTAGAACAGGTGGAGGAGACCAAAATTTAAAGATCAATAAACAGCATTTCTTTTATCCAATTTATGTAAGTAAAGATCTAAAAGACATAACATTAGAAAAGAAAACTGGATACAGCAAAGTATTACCGATCACAGGGAGTGGTCAAGAAAGAACATGGAAAACTACAAAGGAAACGTTTCAAGACAGATTAGAAGATGGTGAAATATTGGCACAGAAAGATGATGGTGGCGATGTTCAAATTTATGAAAAATATAGAGAAGACCAGGTTATAAAAACTCATTGGATAGATGTAAAATATCATGCCATTCATCATGGAACAAAGGTTCTAGAAAACATATTAGGGGAGAAAATATTTGATTTTCCGAAGTCTCTGTATTTGATATTCGATACATTAAAATTGACCGCCAAAAATGATGCTATAATTTTAGACTTTTTTGCTGGCTCCGGAACGACAGGACACGCGGTTTTAGAATTAAATAAAAAAGACGGTGGCAATAGAAAATTTATTCTGTGCACGAACAACGAAAATAATATTGCTACAGAGGTCAGTTACCCAAGAATTAAAAAAGTAATTGAGGGTTATAAAAATTTAAAAAAAGAAAATATAAAAGGGTTGGGTGGAAACCTAAAATATTTCAAGACAGAGTTCGTTGATGCTAAACAAAATGACCGAAACAAAATAAAGCTGACTAAGGAAGCGACAGAAATGCTTTGCATCAAAGAAGGAACTTTTGAGTCGGTTCGCAATGAGAATGACTATAAAATATTCAAAAATACTGGGCACCATACAGGAATAATTTTTGATCAAGTTGTAATTAAAGATTTTAAAAAGGATATAAAGGATATTAAAGGTGATTTCAGTGTCTATGTTTTCTCTCTTACGGATGAAGATTTCTCTGACGAGTTCAAAGATGTAAAACAAAAAATGAAAATATCTCCAATACCCGAGGCAATTTTAAGAGTATACAGGAGAATATTTAAATAATTCTATGCAATTAAAAATTTATCAAGAAAACGCGATAGACGAGTTGCTAACCAAAACGAAAAAGCTTCTGGGTTATTCAGGGAATAAGAAGTTGGTTTTTAAGTCGCCAACTGGTTCAGGTAAGACCATAATGATGGCCGAGTTCCTAAAACGGTTAGTAGACGATAAGGAAATAAAACAACCATTAGCTTTTATTTGGGCTGCACCGAGAAAACTTCATGAGCAAAGCTATAAAAAGTTAGAGGACTATTTTGAGACTAGCCGAGCACTAAAGTGCTCTTATTTTGAGGACCTAGAGGATAAAAAAATTGATCAGAATGAAATCCTGTTTTTCAATTGGGAAAGCATAAATAGAGAAGATAATATCTATATCCGCGAAAATGAACAGGAATTTAACCTGTCAAAAGTTTTAGATCGTACAAAAGAAGACGGCATTGAATTAATCCTGATTATTGATGAAGCACACCATCACGCAACCAGCGATATTTCTCAGGGACTGATTCAGATGATCAATCCAAAATTAACAGTCGAGGTTTCGGCAACACCTATTTTAAGAGGCGATGACGATGTTAATGTGCAAATCGATGAAGTCAAAGCTCAGGGCATGATTAAAAAAGCTGTGATTTTAAACGACGATTGTAAAAACCTTGAGAAAGATGGAAAAGTAAAAAGTGATTTAGAAAAAGCCAGCGACGAATTGGTTATTGAGAAGGCGATGAAAAAGAGAAAGGAATTGGTTGCTGCGTATAAAAGCGAGGGCGTTGATATAAATCCATTGGTTTTAATTCAATTGCCAGATAGAGTTGGAAGTCTTGAGGACAGGGCAAAAGAAAGAGTTGTTGGCATTTTAAAGGACACATATAAAATTACGATAGAAAAAGGAAATAATAAGTTGGCAATTTGGCTTTCGGGCGAACACGTCAATAAAGAGGACGTAGAAAGGCCAGACAGCGAGGTTGAGGTTTTAATTTTTAAACAAGCAATTGCCTTGGGTTGGGATTGTCCAAGAGCTCAAATTTTAGTTTTGTTTAGGAACTGGCACGACCCGATTTTTTCAATTCAAACAGTCGGCAGAATTATGAGGATGCCCGAGCCGAATAAAGGACATTATAAAAGTGATGTTTTAAACTATGGATATGTTTTTACAAACATTGAAAATGTTGAAATAAAAGAGGATTTTGCAAAAGGATATATCACAGCAAACTCAAGTACACGAATAAAGGATTATGAGTCAGTAGATTTACTTTCCTGCTATTCTGTAAGACATAGAGAAAAGACTAGAATAAAGCCGGCTTTTATTGAAATGTTTTTAGAGGAAGCTAAAAAATATAAATTAAATGACAAAATAGACAAAAGTGCCAAGAAGGTTGATATGAAAATAATCTCAGACGCTGTGGAGGTAAATGTTGACGCGCTAATAGGAAAAACGTTTATTGGAGATGCGGAGATTAACCTGGGAGGGTTTGATTTAAAAAGATACTTTGATTATTTTGTCAGACAAAGATTACAAGCTGGACCGGATTCTTTTTATCCAGAGGATAGATCCGTCGGGAATGTTGAGGAAGCTATTCTCAGGTTTTTTGAAAAGCAAATGAAAATGGAGTTCGGAGAAGGGGAAGATATTGCTTTGTCAGAAAAAAATCGAGATCATTTTGAAAAAGTTATTGATGCCGCAAAACATACATATAAAGAGGACGTGGAGAAAAGAGGAAAAGAAGTTAAAGATTTTGAAAATTGGGATGTACCTGAAAAATTGCCATTCAGCGGAGAATATTTAAGAGAGGAAAGAAATAAGTCAGCAATGCAACCCTTTTTTGCAAAGCATGGTTCAAAGCTCGAGGAAAAGTTTATTGATTTTATAGATAAAGCTAAAAATACTGTAGCGTGGTGGTTTAAAAATGAAGACAGAGATATGACATTTTTTGCTGTTCCATATGGTGAGGTTGAAAAGAGTCCGTTTTATGTCGATTTTGTTTTACAGATGAAGGACAGTAAGATTGGATTGTTTGATCCACACGGCTTACACTTTAGTGATTTTCCTATTAAATCAGATGGATTACAAGAATATATAAAAAAAGAAAATAAAAAAGGCAAAAAATTATTTGGGGGAATAATTGCAAACACAGATCCAAGAAATTATGAAGGTAAATGGGTTTATTTTAATAAACCAAGCAAAGAATATAAAAAGGACAGCTTTGATAACTGGGAGATATTAGAGTTGTAAGAATTAAGTAAGAGACAAAAATAACTAAAAAATAAATAATGGATTCAGAGAAAAAAATATTTAAGGTTTTTGAAACGATAAAGGAAAAAATTGACATTTCTCCGGCTGATTCAGTTATCACTTATTTAGCGGGTCGAGAAAAAAATGGGCTGGGTGTAAGAGAAGAGATCATGATATTAAATAAATTATACGACGAAGGTATTATCGATGTTGTAAATAATTTTTCTAATGAAGCTATATGAAATACGAAGGATATATATTCAAAATTAAAGCTCGGCAACCGGAATTTGATAAGGCATTCAAAAGTTATAAGGAAAGGACAGAAGGCCATGGTATTGTTTTACCACAAATCGCTAAAAAATTTAATCAGTCCTTTCAAGAGTTTGAGAGCTTATTGAAGAATAAGACGGGGGGTAACGATAGTACTGATTTTAGGAGTTCTCTTAGTAAAATGGCCAATATAAATTCTTATATTAAAGATAATTTTGGGTTGATTGAAGATTTATATGCACTGCGAAATGTTTTTTCTCATAGAATGAGGGGTGAGTATGTGGCTGATATCAAAGAAATTGCACTGACAGAAATTAATAAAATAATTAATAGTATTAAAATCCCACGAATTGTTATCCAGGAATTCGGAAAAGAAGTGTATACGGCAGATGAAGATCAGCTTATTAGGTGTGTTGTAGAAAAAATGAAACAAAAAACATATACACACACTCCTGTTTATTCTAAGGAAGGAAAATGTCTGGGTGTATTTGCTTATAGTTCGCTCTTTGAATGGCTTGCAGATAAGTTGAATAATGAGACTAACATGGAGATTATATTTGATAAAATATATATGAGAGATATCAACAAAAAATATCTTAATTCGCCGAGCGTGAATTTTGATTGGGTATCAGAAACGAAAAGTATTTACGAAATTATCCCTCAATTTGAGTATGCCGTTAATTCTAGTAAGAGACTAGATTGCTTACTTATAACAAAAAATGGTAAATGTAATGAAAAAATATCTGGCATTATAACATCTTATGATCTGCCTTCAATAAAAAATAAATAAAAAATTAATTGGGAAATAAACATTGAGCCATGAATGATTTGATAGTTAAAGAAATTTTTAAAAAGCAGGATAAGATTTTATCAAATATAACACAGGAAAGTGTTGATGTTTATTTATTTTTAAAAAAAGAATATAAAAAAGGTAATATCAAAAATAATACTTTATTTCAATTTGTTTTTAGGTCTTATTATAGATTGGATAATGCCGGGCTAAGTGATAAATTAAAGGTAAGATACTTTGAGTTAATGGCAGAAGGCAAAAATAATTTGGAAGATATTATTTTAGAATTATATGAATTTAAGAATAGCAAGAAGCAAAAAACGATTCAATTTAGCTTTGCTACTAAATTGTTGCACACCCTAGATAACAGTAAGCCGATTTTCGATGCAGAAGTTTCAAGGGTTTTTCATAAATCTAGACAAGGAGAAAATAAAAACGAGAAAATTAAATCCTGCCTGGATATTTATAAGTTTTTAGAATCTATGTACTCAGATTTGTTGAAGGATGAAAAAATAAAGAAAATAATATTGAAATTTAGAGCTGAATTTAATGTAAAAGATAAGAACGAGGTGTCAGACACAAAAGTATTAGATTTTATTATTTGGTCATTGGGAAAAATAAAAAAATAATGGATATGGTAGGGAAAATTCAAAAATTTGAAATTGTAGGAATTATAATTTTCGTTGCGTTGGTCGCAATTGTATTTGTGTTTTGGAATAATAATGCTCAAGATTTTATTGGTTCAGACAAAGTTATGACAGCAGTGGAGATTACTCAATTTGAAGAAAAGTATGGTTGGACGCCACCTTTTGGATTTACGGAAAAGCAACTGATTCAGTTTATGAAAGATAACCCAGACGCTACGCCAAAAGAATTAGAAACAGGGGCAAAAGAGGCACAATTTAAAGCGAACATTTTTTCTGACAACGAAATTGGGTTTTCTTTTAATTATCCTAAAGACATGTTTATTATGGATGGCACTGTTGATGAAAATGACAATTATCGAAAACTTGTGATTCCTAAATCATATGTAGAAGAAGGAGAACAAAAAATACAAGACTTTATCGCAGTGGTAATTACTGTGAGTACAAATGAGTCGTTTGGGCTACCCCTAGAATGGCTTAATAAGCCCGAATCAGGTGCTGATCTTTTGAAAGGTTATAGTGAATTAGACATAGATGGGCAAAAGGCAATTTCAATGAATGGAGCTGATTGGGTTGTGGTTAATACACCAGACAATAAATATCAATTGAGTATTGCTACCATACCGCACGAAAATCCTAGTTGGTTGTTGCAGAATGCGATGAAAAGCATTGTTGAATCTATTATTTTTAAAAAAAACTAAAAAATTAATTGAGTACTTAATTTTATGGGGAAAAAAATATTGATTTTAGTAATAACAATAATTCTAGTTGTTTTGATTTGTTTGGGTGTTGGGTATTGGGTTATTGATAAATATACAAATCTTCGGGTGGAAGAAATTAGCCAGGTTAAGGCAATTGAAATAATGCAGAATAGATTTCCCGAATTGAAAGAATACCCAAGTGATAAGTTACCTCCAAAATCCATTAAGGTGGAGAAGGCTGACGACGGCTGGTATGTAGCTTTTGTGCAGGAAGGTTCGGGTGTGCAAGTTATTGATGCGCGATGTTATTGGGTAAAAAATAATAATAAGATAATGCAGAAAGACTATACTCCAAAAGATAATACTTTTGTTGGTGAATTTTCTGCGAAAGATTGTACATTGGCTGCGAGGGAGTTGTAAAAATGTTGACTTTTCGGATAATATCGGATATAATCGGATATATCTGGTAATATTCAATAAAATGCAAAATATATGAGAGAAGACAGGTTAAACAAAAGAATAATCCTTTCTAACGAAATACTGCTTAAAATAGGAAAGATAGATGAATTAAAGGGAAAATGGAGCGGATCTTTGGCTTTAAATCCAAGAATTTTGGGTCAATTAAAACGCTCTGTTATTATTACTAGCACAGGTTCATCTACTCGTATTGAAGGGGCAATTATGACCGACCAAGAAGTTGAACGTTTTTTGCGTGGAATAAATCAAATAACGCCTAAAAATAGAGACGAACAGGAGGTTGCCGGTTATGCTGATTTGCTTGGCAGAATATTTGATAATTATAACTCTTTGAAAATAACAGAAGGAATGATACTGCAGTTTCATAGCATAATGCTTAAATTTTCTAAAAAAGATGAATTACATTTTGGAAAGTATAAGACAAAAGACAACAAGGTGGCAATTTTGGAGAAGGGAAAAATTAAAACAATACTTTTTGACCCAACACCGCCGTGGCTTGTAAAAAAAGAAATGGATGATGTTTTGGAATGGCTGAAAGAAAGGCAAGAGAAAAAAGATGTTCACCCTTTGGCTATGATTGCTAATTTTATTTTTGAATTTTTGGCTATTCACCCATTTCAAGACGGAAATGGCAGACTTTCTCGTGCGATGACTAATTTAATGATGCTTCAAAGCGGGTACGCATATGTGCCTTATGTTTCGTTAGAAGAAATTATTGAAGAAAAATTGCCTGAATATTACATGGCTTTGAGAAAAACGCAGAAGAATCATAAAACAGAAAATGAAAATATTGAGCCATGGATGATATTTTTTTTGGACTGTGTTTTTATTCAAGTAAAAAAGGCGTTGAATCTTTTAAACGAGAATAATCCCGAAGGTTTGCTTTCTGAAATACAAAAGAAAATTTATGATTTGTTTGCTGACTATGCTGAATTGTCGGTTTCGGAAATCAAAAATAAAATTGATATTCCTTTGCCGACCATAAAAAAAACAGTGGCTCGTTTGTTGGAGTATAGGTTGGTTGAAAAATTAGGACAAGGTCCTGCTACGAGATATAAAAAAATAAAATAATAATGGTGGAAATGACCCGAATTTTGTGGTTTTAAGAAGTAAAAACTAATCAGTTGGCATGTGACAACCAAAAATTTATGGAAGAGTTAGAACAAATTAACACTTCGACGCGGCTCAGTGCTATAGAAAAAGAAATTGATTTGATTAAGGCGAGGAATAAAAGGGTTGAGCTGGACAAGGCTTGGGAAACAAGTTTGACCAGAAAAATTATAATTGCAATTTTAACTTACGTTGTTATTGTGATTTTCTTTTATTTTTTTGTGCTTGGAAATCCTTTTATAAACGCAATAGTGCCAACTGTGGGATTTTTGCTTTCCACTTTCTCAATACCTTTGTTTAAAAAACTTTGGATTAGAAGTAAAAAGAAGTAGGCAAGACCGCTTTTGCTGGGGCGGTTTTTTGTTGGGTAAAAAATTGAAAAAATACCCATTTTGTGGTTAAATGAAGCAATGATGCAGAAAAAAGATAAAAGTTTGAATTTTTCCAAGGCATCGATAGAGGACTTGATTTTGTTTTGCATACATTCGGTGGTTTTGGGAAATGAACAGTGCAGTTTTGAAAGATTGGTAAAAGAATGTTTTACATTGTTTCCTGACACACTTCGCTTTCCAAGGTACCCAATTTGGCCAGATTCCAGGAAGCTGGACAGGCCATTGCGAGCTTTGCGAAACGAAAAACTAATTATTGGCGACCCAAAAACTTATTTCATTCTTACAAAGGAAGGCGAGCAAAAAGCAGTTGAGGTTTCAAAAATTTTAAGACAAGGGAAGCTATTATAATATGAAAGATTTTTCTCAAATATCAATACAACTTTTTACAAAGATTACTTCGGCAATTGGAATTATTTTTCTGTTGGTGGTTTTTTATGTTTGCTTTGAAATTTATGTACCGGTAAATCCTAGCTCGCACGAAACAATTATTTATACTGTACAAAGGGGCTGGGGTGACGACGAAATTGCTGATAACCTTAAAGAATTGGGGATAATAAGAAGCAGTTACTTTTTTAAATTTTATGCAATTTTATCTTTAAAACATTCGGGTTTACAGGCGGGAGAGTATAGTTTGTCTACAAAAATGTCTTCACATGAAATTGCCAGTAAAATGGCAAAAGGGAGTATTATTAGAGACAAGGTTGTAATTTTGGAAGGCTGGAATATAAAAGACATTGCACAGTACTTGGAAGCAAAAAACATTTGTAAAAAAGATTATTTTATTTCTTTAACAAAGAATAGGGCAGTGGAAGGTTATTTATTTCCCGACACTTATGAAATTGCAAAAGGGGACACTTGTGACGATATTTTGAATTTAATGTTGGATAACTTTGAAAAAAAGTTAACGCCAGATTTGCGGGCTGAAATTACAAGGCAGAAGAAAACAGTTTCTCAGGTTGTAATTATGGCTTCTCTAATTGAAAAAGAGGTGCAGACTTTGGAAGATAAAAAAATTGTTTCGGGAATTTTGTGGAAAAGAATTGCAATTGGAATGCCTTTGCAGGTGGACGCAACAATTGTTTATATTACCGGAAACGCGCAAATTTTTGCAAAAGATAAATTAATAGATTCTCTGTACAACACTTATAAATATTATGGCTTGCCTAAAGGCCCAATTTCAAACCCTGGCATGGATTCCATAACAGCTGCCATTTATCCTACAAAAACAAATAATTTATATTATCTGTCAGCAGGCAAAACATATTTTAGCGAAACCCTAGAACAACACAACGCCGCGAGTGCTAAGTATTTGAGTAAGTAGGGTATTGACAAGGATTAAGTTATAGATTAAGATGTAAATACAATTAATTAACTATTCCGCAGACAGCAGGTACCCTGAGTTTATCGAAGGGATAATCCCTGCCGAGGATAAACAGCATTCAGCGTTTATTTTTGTCTGCGAGAGCAGATTTTTTTTATGGCATTAAATAAAGAGCAAAAAACAAAACAAATAGAAAGCGTAAAGGAAAAAGTTGCCCAGCAAAAATCGGTGATTTTTATTGATTTTGCAAAGGTCCCTTCGAAAGATATGTTTAGCTTGAGAAAAACATTGAAGGAGCAAGGATGTAATTTAAAAATTGCCAAGAAAACATTGGTAAGAGTTGCTTTTGGGCAATCTGGTGTTTCTTTTTGGAATAAAATAAAAGCAGTTGTTCCTGGACAGTTGGCGTTGGTTTTTGGAATTGAAGATGAAATAGCTCCTGCAAGAATTTCGTATCAGTTTGGAAAAACAAATGAAAATTTCAAAATTTTAGGAGGAATTTTTGAAAAAAGATTTATTGATAAAACAAAAGTATTAGAATTAGCCAGTATTCCTCCAAGGAACGAGTTATTGGGCAGATTGGTCGGCTCTATTTACAGCCCAGTTTCAAGTTTTGTAAGAGTATTAAATAAAATAGCAGAAAATAAAAACTAACGGTTTAAATCGTTACATCGATTGTTCCGCAATCTCGTAATAAACGCGATAAACGCTACGATTGAAACAAGCGAAGCGATATAGCGATTGTAACGATTAAAACAAATTTTATGACAGAAGAAATGCAAGTACCAGAAAAATTTCAGAAATTAGTTTCTGAAATAGAAAAAATGCCAGTTGTAGAATTGGCAGAGTTAGTAAAAGTTTTGGAAGCCAAATTTGGCGTTTCAGCAGCCGCTCCAGTAGCAGTTGCCGCAGCCGCCGCTCCAGTTGAAGAGAAAACAGCTTTCAATGTTGAATTGAAAGAGGTTGGAGCAAGCAAAATTGAGGTTATTAAGGTTGTAAGAGATGTCACAGCCAAAGGATTGAAAGAATCAAAAGACTTGGTTGATGCAGCCGCAGCCGGAACAGCTCAATTGGTTAAGGAAGGAGTAAAGAAAGAAGAGGCAGCAGAAATTCAAAAGAAATTTGCAGCCGCCGGCGCAAAAGTCGAGATAAAATAATATTTCAAAAACAGGGGGTAAAACCCCTGTTTTTTTGTTGTAAAAGTGCTAAAATTGTTAAATGGGCAGTTAGTTCACTGGTAGAACGTTCCGTTCACATCGGAAAGGCAATAGGTCCGATTCCTATACTGCCCACACTTCACTTTGTTCAGTGTAAACAAAATTTATGAAAACAAATTGGAAAAATAATTTCAAGGAAGGCAAAGAACTGGTTTTAGCTACGTCGTCTAAAGATGGCATTCCAAACGCTAATGTTGTTGTGTCGTGCGGTTTTATTGACGACAAATTACTTGTTGCTAATTGCCAAATGACGACAACAACCGACAACCTTAAAGAAAATCCAAAAATTTGCGTTGTTGGAGGATATTTTAAGTTAAAAGGTAATGTTGAAATTTTTTCTTCCGGTAAATATTTTGACGTTTGCGTGAAGGAATCTAAAGGATACAAAGTAAAAAGCGCGATAGTTGTTAAAATTGAGAAAGTTTTTGATCTTAATAAAGTTGAAGCCATAAATGATTTCAAAATTTAGAAAATTGGTTTGGACAGAACACAGTAAAATAAAAATGCGGCAGTATGGTTTGTCAAAGCAAAAACTTTTGGGAATACTTTACAAACCCGAAAGAAAAGAGCAGGGGATTGTGCCCGGGACCATGGCAGTTATGAAAACAAACCCCATTAGAAAAACCTTGTTTTCTAACGGGGCAAGCAAAAAGCTTTCTAAATGGGTTCCAAAGAAAGCACCGGGGGAAATTTGGTTAATGTACAAGGACGCTTCGGCGGGCTCAGCGCAGGCTAAAAAAGAGGAAGGTCAAGTTAGAAAAATAATCAGCGCTTGGCGATATCCGGGAATTTCAAAACCTGGGGAAACAATCCCAATTCCCGAAGATATACGCTTAGAATTATTAAATGAAGAAAATAATTAAATTTTAAATTTATGCAAACAAACAAAATAATAGGTTATGTTTTGTTGGCGGTGGGAATTTTGTTGATAATTATTCCATTGTGGCAAACTTATAATATTTTTACCGGAAAAACAACTCCTGCTCAGGTTTTTGCAAAGCCAGCAACCCTGAAGGTAAACGAAAATGTAGGTGCAATGGACGTTCAGGGGCAAATGCAAAACGCTTTAATAAAAGTTTTACCGGTTGAGGCTATAAACAACACCTTAAATCTTACGACTTGGCTTGTTTTAATGTGGATACTTATGTTTGGAGGTGGTAAGATTGCCGAGATTGGTGTAAAATTATTAAATGGCAACAAATAATAGGCAAAACATTTTTTTGGTTTGGCTTTACTGGCACTTTTTTGAAATGCCGGCGTTTTTAATTTTGGTTTGGAAAAATTATATCTTTTTTGCTTCAAACTTTTTTTCTTTGCCAATTTTGCTTAAATCATTTTTTGCTCCATGGCGTAGGTATAAATGGAATTATCCACGCGGAATTGATATAGGGGAATTTTTTAGCACGCTTATATCTAATTTGTTTTCCAGATTTTTGGGTGCATTAATGAGAATTGTTTTAATTATAGCCGGAATTTTGTTTCAAATTTTTGTTATTTTAGCCGGATTAATAATATTTTTGTTGTGGATACTACTTCCACTTATTGTAATAGCTGGGTTATTATTTGTTTTTTTCTACCAAAATAATTATGTCTTTTAATTTTAATTTAAAAAACACAGGCATTTTTTTAGCGCTAAGGAGAAGTAGGTCTCCTTTATTTAGATTTGCAAAAATTATAAAGAATTTATTTTTGGGCCTTTTTATAGTAGCTTTAATATTTGTTGGTTTTTCATTTATAAACCTTGCTTCTGGATACACCGCTATAAAAATGATGGTTTTGTTTTTATCTTTCTTCCTTATTTTTTGGAACATTGATTTATTTACAGAAATAAAAATAAAAAGGCCAGAGTCAAACGCAAAACTTTCTGATGTTGTTTTGAGCCCTGAAAGTTATAACCTAGCTGAATTTTTAAGCTTACCGGCTGCAGAAATTGTGGAAGATTCAATTAATTTTTGTTTTCGCAGAAAAATTTATTTTAACTCAACTTCACTTTTTTATTCAGCCGTAAAAGCTAGTAAGGAAATTGCTATTATTTCTTTTCGTTTGGGATTAGACATTAAAAAATTGCAGGGCGAGTTAAAAAATTATTCAGAAAAAATGGAACGCCAAAAAGTTTCAAAAATTCAAGGTAGGCAAGATTTAAATTTATTTTCTGAGGATTTTGAAAAAACAATAATTGAAGCAGCAAAAATATCTTGTGCCAGAGGGCACGATTTAATTGGTGAAAAAGAAATTTTGGTGGCTTTAGCTAAAAATGACGAACTTTTTAAAAAGGTTTTAGTGGACGCTGATTTAAAATTGCAAGACATTGAAAATATAACTTTGTGGCTTGACTCGGCAGAAAATTCTTTGAAAAGAAGCAGAGAATTTTGGTCATATGAAAATTTAGTTAGACAGGGCTCGCAGGGTAAAGATTGGGCTTCTGGATACACAATAACGCTAGACCAGTTTTCAGTTGATTGGCGAAGGGTTGTTTCAAGGTGGAAATTTAGAGAAATTATTGGGCACAAAAAAGAAATAGAACAGACTGAAATGATTTTGGCAAAATCAAATTTGGCAAACGCATTAATAGTTGGTGAACCTGGAACCGGAAGAAAAAGTATAGTTGAGGCTTTGGCTCAAAGATGTTATTTGGGTCAGTCTTTGCCGGAGTTAAATAATAGAAGAGTTGTTGAATTGGATTTAGTTAAATTGTCTGCAATGGTTCAAGATTTTGAAAGGCTTGAAACTACTTTAGACCAAATTTTTTCAGAAGTTTTAGCTGCAGGAAATGTAATAATGGTTATCGATAATTTGGAAAACTTTGTTGGTCAATCAATGCAAAAAGCCGGGGCTGTTGACGTGTCTGGTATATTGGCAAAATATTTATCAATGCCTAATTTTCAATTTGTTGCAATTACCACCTATGAAGGACTTCATAAAAATGTAGAACAAAATCCATCTTTTGCCGGGTTTTTTAGAAAAGTTGAAGTTCCCGAGGTAACCGAAGCTGACACAATAAGAATTTTGCAATCGGCTGCGTTGGAAGCAGAATATAGACATAAGATTTTAGTCTTGTATCCAAGCATTAGAGAAATTGTTAATCTGACAGCCAGATATATGCCAAGTTTGCCTTTTCCAAGAAAGGCTCTTGATATTTTAGACGAGGTTGTTGTTTATGTTGAATCGTTAAAAGAAAAAGTTGTACTTCCTCATCACGTTGCTGAAGTTATTTCCAATAAAACAGAAATACCTGTTGGAAAAATGGAAGTTAAAGAAAAAGAAGTTTTACTTAACCTGGAAAACTTAATTCACCAAAGAATTGTAAATCAAGAAGAGGCAGTAAAACAAATATCTACTGCCATGAGAAGAGCGCGGGCGGGGATTGCTTCAAAAACCAGGCCAATGGGAACTTTTTTGTTTTTAGGACCAACGGGTGTTGGAAAAACAGAAACTTCAAAAGCTTTGGCTCAAATTTATTTTGGGTCTGAAGAAAAAATGATTAGGCTTGATATGTCAGAATTTCAGGCAATTTCAGACATTCCAAGGTTGTTGGGAGCTGTTAGTCCGGTAGAAATGCAGGGTCTTTTGACAACTCCGGTCAGAGAAACTCCATTTTCATTGGTTTTGCTAGATGAAATTGAAAAATCTCATCCAAATATTTTAAATTTATTCTTACAAATTTTAGACGAAGGTCATATTACCGACGGTCAAGGGAGAAAAGTTGTTTTCACAAATACAATTATTATTTGCACATCAAACGCGGGAGCTAATATAATTTTCAAGCAGGTTGAGGCTGGCCAAGCAATTGAAAAAGATAAATTGTTGGAGACACTTTTAGAGAAAGGAACATTTAAGCCGGAGTTTATTAACCGTTTTGACGCCACAGTTATTTTCCATCCGTTAACAAAAGATAATTTGCTCAAAATTGCTCAACTCAATTTGCAGAGTTTGCAAAAAAATCTTAAAGACAAAGAAATTGATTTTATTATTACTGAACCTCTTAAAGAAAAAATTGTTGAGCTGTCATATAAGCCAGCTTATGGAGCCAGAGAAATGCGAAGGGTAATACAAGATAAGGTGGAAAACGCTATAGCACAAGGATTAATTTCAGACCAAATTAAAAAGGGTGACAAAATTGAAGTTAACGCAGAAACCTTTGAAGTTGTTGTAAATCCGGTGAAATCCTAGACACCCATTGACAAAAAGGCTTGTTTGGACAATAATGAGGTATAAGCTAATTTAATGGAAAAAGTAATAGAGAAAAAAATAAATTTAAACCTTTTGGCAAACTTATTGTTAAGCTTGCTTTTGTTAGGCCACAGCCAGGGGGTTTTTGATAAAAAATAAGAAAACAAAAAAAATCTTATATCAAAAAAATCCTCCTGGCGGGGGATTTTTCTTTTACCCGATACTTATTTGTTTTTAATCTTTTGAAAATATGTAAGTGTTGGGTAAAGGATGGTACCTTTACAACTTGAAGCGGACAAAATAACGGAAAGGAGTGTGGTTATGTGTGATTATCTTGATGCCCAGTTTGTTGTCCCGAAGAGGCCATCGGCTGTAATTGGCTGGTGGCTTGGTCAGTCACTCACTGTAGGAGGGTGTTTCTTCGGGGTGAACGTCTTGTGGACCCAATTTCCGGTTCCTGATAGCAGGAACGAGGTTGTGATGAGAACACCGGCTGATGCTGTGATCGAGTTTGACACCTTGGCAGAAGCAATGGCACACCTCAGCAAACAGAAGGAGAGAGCATCATGAACGCGCAACAGGCACAGACACGGCGGGCACTTTTGGCAGAGATGAGGGCAATGGCTACTCCTGGATTCAGTCTTGGGGCGAAGCGTTCTGGGGTTGAGTCTTGGCTTGATGACAAAGAAGGATTGGTTTTCCTGCCGCTTGGGGAAGACGCGGGGATTTTACTCACAGTCGTTAAGCTCGATGGAAGTGTCAACGTTCGGGTCAAGCGTTGCGTTGGTGTGATCCCTCCCACCACAAATTGGGTTCTTCTTGGTCCTGGCGTTGATAGATTGGCTGGTACCGATGTTTTTGGCGCTGTTAAGGCATGGAGAGATGGCCAACAGGCGACCCAGCCGGTCTAGTAGGCCTAGTCCGCGTTTTCTAGTTCGGCCCTTGCGCGTTCGTTCGCGCGCAAGGGCTCTTTTTTTTGCTTGCACCGAGCGGAGAGCGAGGTGTGGATAACTAAGGGTGTTGACTAGGTAGTATGAAGTGGGATATAAATAAGATGTAGTGGGAATATGTGGATAAATGTGGGAAAAACCTTATGTTAATCGGTCAATACGAACATACAATTGATATAAAAAAACGCTTAGCCTTGCCTGCAAAATTTAGAGGTGAGTTGGGCGAAAAAGTAATAATAACTCGTTGGATGGAGAGCTGTCTTACTGTATTTACAGAGGGTGAGTGGCAAATAGTTTCAGATAAAATAAAAAATTTGACAATGACAAACGTGGAAGCAAGATCTTTTTCAAGAATGATGTTAGCAGGAGCAATGGAAGTTGTATTAGATAAATTGGGCCGAATACTTGTGCCAGATTATTTAAAAGAATACGCTGGTCTGAAAAAAAATGTTGTGATTTGCGGTTTGTCCAACAGATTGGAAATTTGGGATGCCGAGAAGTGGGAAACATATAAGAAAGCCGCAGAAAAAGGAGTTGACGAAATTGTTTCAAAATTAGGAGGATTAGGAATATAAATTATGATACATACAGCAGTTTTAAAAAAAGAAGTTCTGGAATATTTAAATCCGCAACAAAATGAAAATTTTGTTGATGGCACAATAGGTGAGGGCGGGCACTCGGAAGATATTTTAGATAAAAATGGACCCGAAGGAAAAGTTTTGGGAATTGATTTAGACCCCCAACAAATTGTTACCAGTCAATGGCTGAAAGCTCAATATAAAGACAGAATAGTTTTAGTTAACGATTCATATACAAATGTAACAGAAATTATTGCCAGAAAGAGTTTTGGCCAGGTTAACGGAATTTTATTGGACTTGGGAATGTCTTCGGCGCAATTGGTGGCAGCTCACAAAGGATTTTCTTTTCAGATTGATCAGGGTTTGGACATGAGATATAACGACGAAGCTATACATCTGACAGCAGAAAAAATAATAAATGAATGGCCGGAAGAAAAGATTGAAGAAGTTTTGGAAAATTATGGCGAAGAGAAATTTGCCAGAAAAATTGCAAAAAATATTGTTGAAGAAAGAAAAAAAGGAAGAATTAAAACCACTTTTCAGCTTATAGAAATTATTAAAGACGCAACACCAAGCGCTTATTGGAGAGGGAAAATTCATTATGCGACAAGAACATTTCAGGCGCTAAGAATTGCAGTTAACGACGAATTAGAAAACGTTAAAAGAGTTTTACCGCAAGCAGTTTCACTTTTGGCTTCCGAGGGAAGGTTAGCAGTAATATCTTTTCATTCTTTAGAAGACAGAATAGTTAAAAACTTCTTAGCAGAAGAAGCAAAAAAAGGAACAATTAAAATATTAACTAAAAAACCAATAACAGCAAGCAGGGAAGAGCTTGGAAAAAACCCAAGAGCCCGATCTGCAAAACTGAGAGTGGCAATAAAACTATGACAACAGCAGTATTAGAGTATTTTAAGGTTGATTCAATTGAGTTGCCAAGAGTAAATTGGAAAGCAGTGTGTCTAGCAGGATTTTTTATGAGTTTGTGTTTGTTGGTTTTTTATGTCTGGCAAATAAACGCTTTGACAAGAGGATTTTATACAGTTAATAGTTATGAAAAACAAATAACTAAGTTGTCTGAAGAAAATAAGAGTTTGCAAATTTCATTTGCAGAAAACAGCTTTTTAGGGCAAGCCCTAACAAAAATACAAGCATTAAATTTTCAAAAAACGACCTCAGTAAAGTATATACAAATTCCGGATAACTCTGTGGCTGTAATAGGAAAAGGTATTATGAAATGAGAAAAAACATTAACTGGAGAACAGGATTAATCCTATTTATTATAGTAACCTTCGGGGCGGTAATTATCAGCCGCCTATTTTTTCTGCAAATTTTAGAAAGAAAAATGTATGAAGCTCAAGCTCTTGGACAACAAACAGCTTTTAATAGCGTTGTTGGTTCGCGTGGGCAAATTTTTTGTGAAAATAGTCAGGAGACAAAAGGGAAAAAGGGTTCTGGCGAGGTAAAAAGTTTGGCTATAAATAAGGACAGTTGGTTAATATCTGTAAATCCAAAAGATATAACAGACAAGGTAAGTTTTTCAGAAATATTAAGCAAAAACACAAATCAAACAAAGGAAAAAATACTGTCGCAAGTAGAGAGCGAAGAATCATATGTTGTTTTACAGAAAAATTTATCTTCGCAAGAGATGAATAAAATTAAAGCTTTAAATCTGAAGGGTTTATCTTGGCAAAATGAGCCGGATAGATTTTATCCTCAAGGGGAAATGGCTTCTCAGTTATTAGGATTTTTAGGAGGTGAAGGATTTGGGCAATATGGAGTTGAAGGTTATTATGACGACATTTTAAGAGGTAAAAGTGGAATTCAAGAAGAGAAATCTGGCCTAGATTCTATTTTTTCTGATAATAATAAAATTTCTTTAAATGGTTCGGATATTTATTTAACAATTGATTATAATATACAATTTCAGGCAGAACAGTTGTTAAAACAGGAGAAAATAAAAAATGACATTGATTCGGGACAAATAATAGTTTTGAAACCGGACACCGGAAAAATTTTAGCTTTGGCTAATTTTCCAGATTTTAATCCAAACCAGTATTCAAAGGAAAAGGACTTAGAAATTTTTCAAAACTCAGCGGTGCAAAAACTTTTTGAACCTGGGTCCATAATGAAACCATTTACAATGGCCTCGGCCTTAAATGAGGGTAAAATAACTCCTGACACAACTTATGTTGATACAGGCGTTTTGACGTTTGGCACAAAATCTATACACAACTTTGCCAATGAAATTTATGGCGAGCAAACAATGACTCAGGTTTTGGAAAATTCCATAAATACCGGAGCAGTTTTTGCAGAGCAACAGGTGGGCAACAAAACATTTTTTAGCTATATCGAAAAATTTGGATTTATTTCAAAAACAGGAATTGACCTTCAGGGTGAGGTTTATTCGCGCAACGAAGGTTTAAAAAATGGTCCGGATATGAATTTTGCAACCGCATCTTTTGGCCAGGGTGTTGAGTTGACCCCTATACAAATTACTAGAGGGTTTTGCGCAATAGCTAATGGAGGAAAGCTGGTTAGACCGTATATTGTTGAAAAAATTATAAACGGTAAAGATGAAATTTACACAAAACCAAATATTTCAGGACAAATTGTTTCTCAACAAGCAATTTCACAGCTGAATTCAATGTTAATTAACGTGGTTGATAAAGGGTTTAATAGTGTGGCAAAAATTCCGGGATATTATTTGGCAGGTAAAACCGGCACAGCTCAGGTTCCTTTGAAAAATGGTAAAGGGTACGAAGCAGATAAAACAATTCAGAGTTTTGTTGGCTATGGACCCGCATTTAATCCACAATTTTTGATATTAGTTAAATTAGACAATCCAAAAGTTCCAAAGTCTTCACTCTCAGCGGTTCCTGTTTTTAAAAAGTTAGCTCAATATATAATTAACTATTGGCAAATTCCACCAGACTACCCAGTCGACAAAAAGTAGTTTTTGTGATAGATTTTAGTAAAGGTCCCATCGTCTAGCCTGGTCTAGGACATTTCCTTCTCAAGGAAGTAACGCCAGTTCAAATCTGGCTGGGACCGCACTTCGTGAAGCTCAGTGCAGGCTTAAAAACGGACTTGTTATACACATAGCCCGTTTTTTTTGACATAAGCAATAAAATATTGTAATGTAATACATGAACCAATTAAGTCTCGTGCGAGACTTATGGTAGTTCGAAAGAGAGTGTCCTTTGAAAAACAGTATGGAGGTGTTCGATGAGTGCCAACAAGAAGACTCTGAATGAGATCTCGATTGCGGGCCTGCTCGGAGCACTGATTGGCCTGGTGGTGGGGATGGCGCTAATGACAGAGTACGGAGTCAAGTGGTTTGTCCTTCCGACGATGAGCTTGGTCGCCATGCTAATGGCGGGTGTCTGCTACCGTCCGATTGAGGTCTGGAAAGTGGTTACTTCAGTGCTGGGTTGGCGGCGTAGGGTTTTTTCTTCTGTGATCAGTAACACTGTCGGGGGAGTCGATACGGTTTGGTCGTTTTTGTGGGCCGAACGCTCTTTTGACGTTATGGCAGTGTTGAGGAGGCATCGCGTTGCCATAGTCCATTCGGTTTTGGCGATCGCCATGACTGCGAGCTTCGTGGTCGTGAGCAGATATACTGTTGGCGAAGTAATGCTAATTCTGGAAGTGAACAACCCCGAATTCAGCGTCTGGATATCGGGTCCCGTGGCGAGTGTTGTCATGAGTCTTGCATTGTTTATGCCCTTTAGTTCGCTCTGCGGACTGGCGCAAGAAGAGTGGGCGTCTTGGATGATGCCCATTTACGGCCGCGTTTTTGCTCGGCTGGCAAAATGGTGGAATTCTCCTCCAAAGAAAAAGGGGGAACCTTGGACAATCAGAAACAGTCTCGAACTGTGGCTTCTTCTTGTCCTATTTCCACCGTGTGTGATGTTGTCTCTCGTTTTTGGGACGCTGGTCATGGACGTCGATGCTATCCTGACCATTGTGCTAGCGCTGGCTTCAACCGAGCGCCTTGCCTCAATGTTGGGTGGGCTAATCGGCGTCACTTGTGGCTACTTTTGCCTGATGCATTATGGCTGGCCACATATCGTGGCTATTGCTGTTTGCGGATTGGCAGGAGTTTTTTCCGGCCGATGGCTGTATGTAGCGCGTAAAGCGTTGACCTACATCGAACCCGTCCCAGAACTGGCATAACGGCACAAACCAACAACCAATATGTCCTACACAAGCACGTGGGTGCAGTGTAGGATTTTTTATTGTTTAAATTCGTAGTATAATTAGGTAATGTTTAAGGATTTATTTAAAAACTATATTTATCCTATTTCGGTTTTTTCCGGTGGAATGATTGGGGTTGGTTTTTTATCTTTGCCCTATGTGGCCATGAAAGTGGGCATTTGGGTTACGCTTTTATATTTTATGGCTTTAACAGCCCTGGTTGTTGTAATTAATTTAATATTTTGCGAAATAAGTTTAAAAACGCCAGACTTTAAAAGATTTCCTGGCTTTATAGATTATTATTTAGGGAGGGCGGCGGGAATGTTTTCAATGTTTTCTGGAATTTTAGCAACCATTGGAGTTTTGCTGGTTTATTTAATAATAAGCGGAGAATTTTTGTCTTCGGTATTCCAACCCTTCTTTTCAGGGAGCGTGCTAACTTATGTATTTATTTATTTTTTTATTGTAAGCGCTATTATTTATTTTGATATTAAGGTTGTTGCAAAAGCAGAATTTTTGGTAATAATCTTTCTTTTTTTGTCTTTAGTTTTTGTTTTTATAGGGGGTTTTTCTCATATTAAGCTTAGTAATATATTTACTGGCACAACCTCTGTTAGCAATTTATTTTTACCATATGGTCCGTTATTGTTTGCCTTATGGGGAGCAGGTTTAATACCGGAAGTGGAGGAAATGATAAAAGGGCAAAAGAAGCGACTAAAAAGGATTATTACAATAGCAACATTAATAGTTTCTGTTTTTTATATTTTATTTGTTTTGTTAATATTGGGTATTTCTGGGCCCGCAACCGATCAAACTGCTTTAGCTGGCTTAAAAAACTTTTTGCCAGGATATTTAGTTTCGATTGCTCTTTTAATGGGGGTTTTAGCAACTTTTACAGCATTCATTATGCAGGGCACTATTTTAAAGAAAACTTTAATGTTTGATTTAAAGCTGAAACATTGGCAAGCGTTTGTTATTACTTGTTGCCCGCCATTAATATTATATTTGGCCGAGGTCAGATCTTTTATATCACTTTTGTCTATAATTGGAGGAGTTTTGCTTGGAATAAACGGTGTTATGGTTTTAATGATTTATAGAAAGATTGGAGGTAAAAAGATTTTGGTTTATCCTTTATTATTTGTATTTATTTTGGGAATAATTTACGAAATAATATATTTTATAAAATAATTAAAATTTAAGATAATGATTTTTCAAATCTTTGCTTTTATATTCTCATGTTTTGTTTTGGCTATACTTAGTAAAAGTTTGATAAAGACACTAGTCCAAATCGCAAAATATTTAAATTGGCGCGAGTTTATCGTTGGTTTTTTTGTTATGGCTTTTGCAACCTCTTTACCAAATTTGTTTGTAGACATAAATGCGGCCCTACATGGATTTCCAGAAATGTCTTTTGGAGATATAGTTGGTGGCAACATTGTTGACTTAACGCTTGTAATGGCGTTGGCCGTAATTTTTAGTAAAAAAAGCATATCAACCAAGAGCAAAATGGTGCAATCTAGCGCCCTCTTTACAATTGTTATAGCGTTACTACCGTTATTATTAATTTTAGATGGTAAATTAAATAGGATAGATGGAGTGATTTTGCTTATAACCTTTTTTATCTATGCATTTTGGATTTTTTCTAAGCAAGATAATTTTCAAAAGATTTATAGTGAAAGTCAAAAGGATAGGAATGGAATGGATATTTTTTGGTTTTTGAAAAACGCAGTTAAATTGGTTTTTCTTTTAGCCTTATTGTTGGGGGCTTCTTTTATTGTTATAGACACAGCTCAATTTTTTGCCAAAACTCTTGGAGTTTCTATTGCGTTAGTTGGAATTTTAATTGTCGGCCTTGGAAATTGTTTTCCAGAAACATATTTTTCTATAATTTCAGCGAAAAGAGGAGAGGGCTGGATGATATTGGGAAATTTAATGGGATCGGTCATAGTCTCTTCAACCTTAGTTTTAGGCATAGTGGCATTAATTTCTCCATTTGAAATTGTTGATTTTTCCCCATTTGCAGTTGCAAGAATATTTATAGTAGTTGCATCTGTTTTTTACCTTTTTGCTGTTAAAACCGATAAAAAAATTACAAAAAAAGAAGGCCTAATTTTACTTTTCACATATATTGCATTTTTAATTACCGAAATATTTTTCAATAAATAAAACTTTTTTATTATTGGAAACCAAAAGATTCTGTGATAAGCTAAAAGCATGGATTTAACAATAATACTTTTAATAATAATTACGGTAGGGGTGGTGGTAGCGATTTTTTTATTGGTTAAGAAAAACTCTTCGGCTAGTTTGGGGCAAGAAAAGGATAGCGGCTCGTTACTTATGTTACAACAACAATTAAATCAGGTAGCGCAAGCAGTTGACAGTAAACTTTCGGAATCTAATAAAAACGTTCAAGAACAATTCAAACATTCGGCCGATATTATTAGAAATGTTACAGAAAAACTTACAAAGTTAGATGAAACAAATAGGCAAGTGGTGGGGTTTGCTGACCAGTTAAAAAGTTTGCAGGACATTTTAAAAAATCCAAAACAGCGGGGAATTTTGGGTGAATATTATTTGGAAACAGTTTTAAAAAATGTTTTACCTCCACAATCTTTTCAAATGCAGTACGGGTTTTCAAATGGAGAAATTGTTGACGCGGTTGTTTTTGTAGATAAAAGGATAATTCCAATTGATTCAAAGTTTTCTTTAGATAATTACAACAGAATGTTGCAGACAAGTGACCCGGTTGAGAAAAAGAGGTTGGAAGTTGCTTTTGTAAATGATTTAAAGTTGAGAATTGACGAAACCTCAAAATATGTAAGGCCCGAGGAAAAAACAATGGATTTTGCTTTTATGTTTATTCCTTCCGAGGCGGTTTATTATGATTTATTAATAAACAAAGTTGGGGTTGTCGCCGAAGACACAAATAATTTAATTTATTATGCGGGCAAGAAAAAAGTTATTGTAGTTTCTCCAACTTCATTTTTAGCCTATTTGCAGACTGTTTTGCAGGGACTTCGCAATCAAAAAATTTCTGAGCAGGCACAAACAATAATTAAAGAAGTAGAAAGACTGGGCAAGCATTTATTTACATATTCAGAGCATTTTAACCGCTTGGGGCAACATTTAGACGAAACCGTTAGTAGTTTTACGAAAGCTAAAGTGGAATTTGGGAAAATAGACAAAGACGTTGTAAAACTAACAGAAACACGGCCAACGCTTGACGGGAAATAGTTTTTCTGCTAAACTAGACTTATTATTTCGCTCGGCAACAAACTTTTTTCCGGCTATCGGGCACTTCGTGTCTCCGAGGCCTTCAAAAAGCCTATTGCCTCGCTTACAACTATGATTGCAATTATAAGAACTGGTGGCAAACAATACATTGTTAAACCAGGAGACAAATTAAAAATAGAGAAATTGGAAAAAGCCATTGGAGAAGAGTTTTCTTTTTCCGATGTTTTGTTGGCTGAAAAAGACAACAAGGTTGAAGTTGGAACTCCGCTTGCAAAAGCCGAAGTGAAAGCAAAGGTTTTGAGCCAAGGAAAAGAAGATAAAGTAATTATTTTCACTTATAAACCAAAGAAAAGAGAAGCTAAAAAAACCGGTCATCGTCAACCCTACACAGAAATAGAAATAACCGGAATTAAATAAACTTAAAAAACAGTCTTAAAGGCTGTTTTTGTTTAAATAAATATGAAAAAAGAAGAATGTATTGAGCCGTCAGATTATGTAATTGGATTTACTAATTTTTTAGGCTGTAAAATTGATTTATCAAAACGCCCCTTAATACCCAGGACAGAAACAGAATTTTGGGTGGGCGAGGCAATAAAACAAATTAGTCGTGTTTTTGACGGCTGTCAAAAACACGACTTTTCAGTTTTAGATATGTTTGCTGGGTCGGGGTGCATTGGGATGGCTATTTCACGTCACGTAAAAAATGCGAAAGTAACTTTTGCAGATAAATATCAATATTTTGATAGTCCGAATTTTATAAAATCTGATGTTTTTAGTAATGTGCATGGGAAATTTGATTACATTTTTGCCAATCCGCCGTACATTCCAATTAAAAATAAAAATTTAATTCAAAAATCGGTTTTAAAATATGAGCCCAAAAAGGCTTTATTTGGCGGGCAAGACGGCTTTTTTTATATTAATAAATTTTTACGTGACGCAAAAAAACATTTAAATATCGACGGTACTATTTTTATGGAATTTTCGCCCGAACAGAAAATAGCAGTGGGGAAGTTGGTTAAAAAATACGGCTACAAAAAATGCCAATTCAACAAAGACCAATTTGGCCGATGGCGCTGGGTAAAGATTGTTTGACAAATATTTTGAAATTTTTTAGTATAATATAACTAACAACTAAATGCTTTCTGGTGAAAGCTTAGTTTACATAGACCGTTCGTTGACAACGGCTCATAAGAGCCAAAAAGAAGGATGGGCTCACACATGGCAATACTTTCTCCCGCAAGATTGAACTGGCCTTTGTTGGTTGGATTGAAGCTGATGTCTCGCGGAAAAGTCCGGGACACCTACGACCTGGGAAACGGTCTTTTGCTGGTTGTCGCGACTGATGCAATCAGCATCTTTGACCACGTTCTGAATGTGTTGGTTCCTGGCAAGGGGATTAGCCTAACCGTCATGAGTGTTTTCTGGTTCAGGATGCTGGAAAAGCATGGGATAGGGACCCATTTGGTAGCTTGTGGTGCCGACATAGACGAATATCTTCCGCCACAACACAAGGACAACATTGACCTGCAATCGCGGGCAATTGTAGTCAAGAAGTGCAACATGGTGGACGATACGGAATTTGTCCTTCGTGGGTGTCTGACCGGCTCTGGGTTGAAGGAATATCTCGCAACAGGAACGGTTTGCGGACAGCGCTTGCCAGACGGCCTTCAAGACGGCGATGAACTTCCTTACCTGTTCTTTACCCCGACTACGAAGGCAGCCGTTGGTCATGACGAGGCTGTCTCGGCTGATGCAAGACGCCAGAAGTATCCGGATCAGGTTTATCGCGCAGTCCAGATTTTTCAGATTGCCCAGGAATATGCGAAACGGCGGGGATTTCTTCTCGCTGACACCAAGTTTGAGTTTGCAGGAGACGGTATGCTGGCCGACGAAGTTCTCACCATGGACTCAAGTCGCTGGTGGGATCTGAGAACCTGGCAGGAGGGTCGTAGGCTGGTAACTGGCAGAAAAGCGCCACCAGGATTTGACAAGCAACTCGTTAGGGAATGGGGAAAGGGGTCGGGTGTTGACAAGCTTAAACCCGAAGACCCTGAAGACGTGGCCAAGGTTCATGCCATGCAGGTCCCGCCGGTCCTCATAGATCAGACGGTCCAGGTGTATCGTTATGCTCCCTGGCGGTTGATTGGGATGAACAGGGACCAGTATCTCCGTAACGAAATGCGCGTACAGGTACCGCAATCGCCAACCAAGAATGTCGTGATCATTTGTGGTAGCGAAACGGATTTGCCCTGTGTCACGGAAGCGTGTCGTAGTATGTTTTTGAGAACGCATGTCAGGGCACATACGATGAGCTGTCACAGAAATCCGAAAGAGCTCATGGAGTTTTGTCAGACCGTTTCTGGTGTTGATGTTATCATCGGAGCGGGCGGTAAAGCCCTAGCTCTGCCTGGCGTTATCGATGCATGGCTCTATCGCTTTGGGAAGAATATTCCCGTAGTCGGAGTCGTTTTTGGAGAGTCAGGCAGTAAAGCCTTGTTGGCGGCCGAACTTTCGATCGATGAACTTCCAGGGCAACCCGTGATAATGGACGAAATCAGTGGTCGGGTTTACTCTGGCACGCAAGGTCTACGAGATGTGCTGAATCGTATCGAATGTGGTGAGTTGCCTCCGCCAAAAACGAGGAAGATCAAGCCCGTGCAGATGGATGTTTACTTTCACGTAAACTCTGCTTCTTGCACCTGAGCGAGTGTATGAATCCAACCCTGCCTTGTCGTTTCGTACGACGGGGTGGGGCTTTTTTATACACATGTTATATTTATCTTTTTATGGTAAAATAGTCTAATATGGATTTTGATAAAAAGATTCAGTTGTCACCAAATTCACTGAATTTATTTTTGGAGTGCCCGCATTGTTTTTGGCTAGATAAAAATTTAGGAATTAAAAGACCTCCACCATATCCTTATGCATTGAATTCAGCGGTTGATGCTTTGTTAAAAGAAGAATTCGACACATACCGAGCAAAAAATTTACCACACCCTTTGTTGCAGGATAACAATATAAAAGCTCATTTATTTCCAAATCAAAAATTATTAAATCAGTGGAGAAACAATCTTGCCGGAATAAGATACTTCGATCAAGATTTGCAAGCAACATTATTTGGAGCGGTTGACGACGTATTGGAATTTGACGATGGAAAAATTGCTCCGCTAGATTACAAGTCAACCGGAAGCACCGCTGCAAATGTTTATGACAGATTCCAATTGCAGTTAGATACGTACGCATTTTTGATGGAGAAAAACGGATTTCAAATTTCTAGAAAAGGCTATTTAGCATTTTATATTGTAGATAAAAGCAAAGGATTTATTGACCGGTTACCATTTCGTAAAGAAGTTGTTGAAATAGATACAAATCCAGCTGACATTTACGAAATTTTTAAAGACGCGGTTAACTGTTTAAAAACAGGAACTCCGCCAAAACACAGCCAAGATTGCCAATTTAAAAAATGGTTAGACGGCGCAAAAGGATTTAATAATTAATAAAAAAATAAAATAAATAAAATTATAATATGAAAATTCCTAAATTTTTTAAAAAAAAGAGAAACATCTGGATTATTGTCGTTGTGATTATTGCAATTATAATTGGTTATTTTATTTTTTGGCCAAAGAGTAGTATAAAAATAACGCAAACTGGGTTTGTTACAAAACAGAATTTACAAGAAACAGTTCTGTCGACCGGTCAGGTTGTAAGCGGAACCGACCTTGCCTTGAGTTTTCAAGGAAGTGGAGTCGTGAGGCGAGTCTCAGTAAAAGAAGGAAATGTCGTATATCAGGGGCAAACTTTAGCTTCGCTTGACCAATCTTCAGCTCTTGCCACCTTAACTTCAGCTCAAGGATCTTTAGCTCAAGCGCAGGCAAACTATGACAGGTTAATTAATGGTGCAACTCAAACTGAAATACAGGCATCAAGAGATGCGGTGTCTTTGGCAAGGGTTAATCTAGATAATTCTTATAGTAGCGCACTTGTAGCCTTAAATAATTCATATACAGCAATTTATAACGCTTATATAAACGTAAATAACCTATATAACGATTATTTTACTACATCAGATCAACAGGGAATTTTGGTTCAGGACAACAGAAACATTATAACTAATAGTTTAGCTGAAGCTAAAACAGCCGTTGACCAAATTTCAAATCAAAGCAGTATAGATTTAGCAATTTCAAATTTATCTAATTATTTGAATAAAACTTTTAATGCTTTGCAGATTATTCGTTATCAATGCAGTCAGGGAAGTTACGATTCAAAAGTTTCGTCAACCGATAAAACTTCTTTAGACACACAAAAAACAACCGTTAGTTCTGCTTCAAGCAGTATTAATACATTGCAAAGTAGTATAGCTTCCTATAAAGTTTCTTTGCAAACAGCAGAAAATGCTTTAGCCGCAAGACAAGCAAAACCAAGACAAGAAGATGTAAATTTAGCTTCAGCTCAAATACTTTCTGCACGAGGCCAAGTTGATTCTGCCCAAGCGGTTTTGAATAATTTGGTGATAACAGCTCCAACTTCCGGCACAGTTACGCGAGTTGACATAAAGGTTGGTGAACAAGCAACTCCATCAAAAGAGGCTATTGTTTTACAGGATATAGAAGACTTGCATACTGAGGCAGATGTGAGCGAGGCTAACGTTGCATCTTTACAGGTTGGTCAGTCTATTGATTATACCTTTGACGCTTTGGGTCCTGACCAGCATTTTGTTGGTAAAGTTTTAACAATTGATCCTGCTTCAACTGTAATTTCCGGTGTTGTAAATTATAAAGTTAAAGGAAGTTTAGAAAATGTTTCCGGAATTAAACCTGGTATGACAGCTAATATCACCATTTTAGTTGCCAAAAAAGACAATGTTTTAGCAGTCCCCTCGACAGCAGTAATAAATAAGAATAACAAACAATATGTAAGAATTTTTGACGACAAATCTGATAAAACCTATCACGAAGTCCAAGTGCAAACGGGATTACAAGCAGATGGGGGATTGGTGGAAATTATTTCTGGTTTAAGCGAAGGTCAGGAAATTATTACCTATATGAAATTTTAATAAAGTTTTATGACATTAATTGAAGTAGAAAATCTAAAAAAAGATTACGTTAATGGTGACGTTGTCACACAAGTTTTGAGGGACGTTAATTTTAAAATTGACGAAGGAGAATTTGTAGCAATTATGGGTCCGTCCGGCTCTGGAAAGTCAACATTAATGCACATATTAAGCTTTTTAGACAGGCCAACCGGTGGCGTTTATAAATTTGAAAGTAAAGACACAAAAGATTTTGATGATAATTATTTAGCTGAGTTAAGAAATGAAAGAGTTGGATTTGTTTTTCAGTCTTTTAATTTGTTAGCACGTACAACAGTTAGAGACAATGTAAAGCTGCCATTAATTTATAGTCGAAAAAAGGATTTTGATGAATTGGCAGAAAAAGCCTTAGAATCGGTCGGACTTTCTCATAGGTTGGATTATTTCACAAACCAAATTTCTGGTGGAGAAAAACAGCGCGTTGCTATTGCTAGGGCCCTTGTTAATAATCCTGCTGTAATTTTTGCCGACGAACCAACAGGTAACCTAGATTCAAAATCGGGAAATACTGTAATGCACATTTTACAGAAACTAAACAATCAAGGGCATACAATAATTTTAGTAACTCACGAAACTGACACTGCAAACCATGCTAAAAGAATTATTCGCATAAAAGATGGAAAAATTACTTCTGATACAAAGGTTGAGGTAAGAACTATTGCTACCGAAGAAAAAGATTTAGTGAAATAAATGGATTTTATTGGAACCATAAAACTTGTTTTTAGAACTCTGCTTGCCAGGAAAGGCAGGTCATTTTTAACTATATTGGGAATTGTTATTGGAGTTGCTGGTGTAATTATAATAATTGCTTTGGGAGCAGGAGCACAAAGCTTAATTTTAGGACAAATTACAAAATTGGGGTCTAATCTTTTATCTGTTCAGCCAGGAAAAAGCAACGAGAAAGGCCCACCAGCTCAAGTATTTGGAATTGTAATTACTACGTTATCTGGTGGCGATGCAGATGATATTAGAGATGGCAACGAAGTACCACATGCAAAAGCTACAAACGCAATAGTAAGAGGAACTGCCACTATTACTTGGCAAAATATAACAATTGACACAAACTTTACAGGAACTGATTCTTATTACCCAGATGTTGTAAGTTTTGACATGGAAAAAGGCAGATTTTTCACAGAAGAGGAGAGCTCTGGTGCTTCTAATGTGGTGGTGCTTGGGTCTTATGTTGCAGAGCAATTATTTGGACAATCTGGCGTAGAACCAATTGGTCAAGTTGTTAAAGTAAAAAGTACATTACAAGAAAAAGCTGGCGGTATACCCTTAAGAGTTGTAGGAACAATTACTCCAAGAGGAAGTGCTTTTTTTCAAGATAATGACGACCAGGTTTTTTTACCTTTGCCAATTGGTCAAAAACAAATTCTAGGGATTAATTATTTACAAGCTATCAACATAAAAGTTGATTCCACAGAAAATGTTTTGCAAACTAAAGATGACATTATGAGTCTTTTAAAACAGCGTCATAGAATTTTAAAGGATTCTGATATTGATTTTACAGTAAGAAACATCGCAGACGCTCTTGATTTATTAAGCACCATCACAGATGCCTTAAGATTATTTTTAACAGCAATGGCAGGTATCTCCCTTGTTGTTGGTGGAATCGGAATTTTAAATATAATGCTTGCAACAGTTGCAGAAAGAACTCGTGAAATTGGTTTAAGAAAAGCCGTTGGATCAAGCAATATGGCAATTATGAAGCAATTTTTATTGGAAGCTGGCACCCTAACATTTTTGGGAGGAATTTTGGGGATTATAATTGGTATAATTGTTTCTTATTTAATTTCCTTATTAATGAGACATTTAGGATATGATTGGGCGTTTGTAGTTTCTATAAGTTCTGTTTTGTTAGCAATCAGCGTATCTATTTTAACCGGTATAATTTTTGGTTTGTATCCGGCTCTTAAAGCTAGTCGATTAAACCCAATAGATGCGCTTCGCTATGAATAATTATAAAGTTTATGTTTAAGGCCCTAAAACAATCTGTAAAAGTTTTAAAAGCCAATCCAGTTAGGACCGTTTTAACAACCCTAGGAATTGTAATTGGTATTGCTACTGTAATTTTAGTTTTATCTGCCGGAGCCGGATTTCGTAGTTTAATTGATGCTCAGTTACAATCTTGGGGGACAGACACGCTTTTTGTTGAAACAAGAGTGCCGCCTACTACTAAAAATATAGCTAATAATAATGCTCCTTCGGCTGACTTCAGTAGAGCTGGGTCTGCTATAGCCATTACTTCATTTAAACAAAAAGATTTAAATGATATTGAAAGATTAGGAAACATAAAAGGAGCTTATGGTATTGTAACCGGATTAGCTGTGGCTAGCTATAGAGATAATGCTAAAAGCGCAATTTATTATGGTTCCTCATATAAAAGATTTGAAATTGATAAAAACACCCTAAAAGCTGGAAGATTTTATACTCAAGCAGAAGATATGGGGGCTTCTCAGGTGGTGATTTTGGGATACAATATTGCCAATGATTTATTTGAACAGGATGAGGCATTAGGTAAAATGATAAAAATAGGTAATTTAAATTTTCAAGTAATAGGAGTTTACGACGAGCAGGGCGACTTGGGAGGAATGGGATTAGATGATATTTTGTATATTCCAATGCAAACAGCACAAAAAAAACTTTTAGGCATTGATTATTTATTAGTTGGCGTCGTGCAACTAAAAAATCCTGATTTATCTGAAGCAACGGCAGAACAAATAAAATTACTTGTTCGTAAGAATCATAATATTACAGATCCCGCAAAAGATGATTTTACCGTGACAACCCAGGCTCAAGCAATGGACACCTTTAATACTATTTTTGGCGGCATCACAGTTTTACTAATTTGTATTGCTTCAATTTCATTAGTTGTGGGCGGAGTAGGAATTATGAATATTATGTATGTTGTAGTCACAGAAAGAACTTCTGAAATTGGTTTGAAAAAAGCATTGGGAGCTAAAAACAAAGATATTCTAATAGAATTTTTAGTTGAATCAGTTTTAGTTACAATAATTGGTGGAGTTTTGGGAATTATTTTTGGCGCTTTTGGAGGTTGGGTTATTTCTCTAATTGCTACCTCAAGCGGTTTGGAATGGACCTATAAAGTGCCATTTTATTCAATTTTACTTGGAGTGGGAGTATCTGCAACAATTGGAATGGTCTTTGGAGTTTTACCAGCGCGATCGGCATCAAGGCTGGACCCCATTGAAGCTTTGCGCTATGAATAGTTTGTGGTAAAATAAACTAATATTAAATAATAAATAATATGTTTAAATTTAATAAATCGGCGGGACAAGCTTCAAGACTGCTTTTAATTTTGGCAGTAGTAGTTTTAGTCGCCGTATTGGTTGTTTACTTAGTTACTAGGATGGTGAATAAGCCACCCAAAACTCCTACGCCTGAAACACCAATAGAGCCGGTGTTGATTCAGGATCAGACTTTAAATGATATAAAAATTACTTTTGAGTCTGCAATAGATAGAGGAGAACTTCTTGATGTTTCAGAAATTGATGAATCTCGTCATATTTCTTCTTCTCAAAAAGATCTACAAGTCACTAATGGAGGAAAATTTATTCAAGTTACAGTTAATGCAAGAAATATGGGGAAAGAGAATACGAAACGTGGTATGTGGGATATAGGAAATATTGTCGATTCAGAGGGTAGGAATTTTATTCCAGTTGGTTCTTCTGCCAACCTTTGGCTTCCTGTCTTAAATTCATGTGGTGCTCTATTAAAACCAGCCTTTGATCCAGTGTTTTGTACAAAAATATATGAAGTTTCAAAGGAGTCGAATAAATTTAAGATAGCTATTGAGGTTGATAAAACTGCTACTAGTAAAAAAAAGAGTTCTTTTTTGGATTTGACAGTGGAATAATATAAATACAAAAATTTAAAAATATAAAAATGGCAGATCAAATTAAAAAAGAAGAAGTAAAATCTCCAGACAAAATTTTTGAAACCGGAGAAGGGGAGGCTCGTTTTGAACGGCAAAGAGAAGCAACCACTGAAAAAAGGGAAATATCGTCGGATGATAATCGTGTGTCGGCTGAATTAAGAAGGGAGATAGAAATGATGCAGCTAGATGAGAAGTTAAAAGGAGAGGCCGAAAAAAAAGTTCAAAAAATTGAATTTTTGGGGGAGAAAGAAAAAATTGAGCATCTTTTGCAATTAGCCCGCGAAAAAGGAATTGTTTTTGCTATAAAAGTTGCTCGTGGAACAAATGATCCATATCTTTTGGATATTTTGCACGACACGTTGGCACAAGAAGGTTTTTATAGAAAAATGGGTAAAACTACAGATGATGATACAAATAATGACGATAAAAAAACTTAAAAATTTTTAAAAAATGGCAATTATCATTCCAGGCTTAATTTTGGTTTTTCTTTTGGTGGTAATGGCTTTTGTTATAGCCCTGAATGCAGAATCAAATGAAAAAAATTCTGTCTTTGGCGGACTGGATATGATTTTATTTTTGGTAATGATGCCAAAATATTCTCCCAAAAAAGAGGGTGAAGCACAGAAAGAAGAAAAAAATCTAATTTCTCAGATGGAGCAAGTTTTTGCTAATTTTTTGTATTTAAAACCGCCAAGAATGTTTCAAACTCCGCCATGTTGCGCATTTGAAATTGCTTCAGAAATAGGGAGCTCTGATATTTCTTTTTATGTGGCGGTTCCAAAATATTTAGAGTCGGTTTTTGAAAAATATGTACAGGGGGTTTATCCAAATGCAATTGTTGATAAAGTTCCGCAGGACTACACTGTTTTTGAACCTCAGGGTGAAACTGCTGCGGCATATTTGAAACTTTCCGAGAATTCACTTTTTCCAATTAGCACATATCAAACATTAGAAACAGACCCTTTGGCTTCTGTAACAAATAATCTAAGTAAAATTTCCGCTAATGAGGGTGGGGCGGTGCAAGTGATAATAAGACCCTTATCAAAGTTTAGTTTTAGAAAAAAAGGAGAAAAAGCTTTAAAAAAAATTCGAGAAGGAAAACAAGTAGGAACAGCAGTTTCTCAGGCTTCTCGGGGGCCACTAATGGAACTAATTGCAGAAATATTTAAAGGATCTAAATCTCCTAAGAAAAAAGAAACAGAGGTGCTTTACAAGGAAAAAGAACAAGGATTTGATCAAAAAAGTTATGATGCAATACAAAACAAAATTCAAAAACAACCATTTGAAGTTAATATAAGAGTTGTCGCTTCGGCCCAGTCTGAAAGAAGAGCAGAAGAAATTTTGAGCCATTTGACTTCTGCATTTAACCAGTTTTCTTTGTCTGCAATAAACGGTTTAGAGCCGGTGGAAGTTTATAAAGGAGATTTGCGAAAATTTATTTACGATTTCAGCTTTAGAAGTTTTAACGTAAAACAAAAAAATATTTTAAATTTAGAAGAATTAGCAAGTATTTATCACTTTCCAACGCATTACATTGAAACTCCATACATTAAGGCAGCTAAATCAATCACAGCTGCTCCTCCGGCAGATTTAGCGGAAAAAGGAGAAATTTGTGTAGGGAAAGTTTCATTTAGAAATGAAGATAGACAGATTTATTTTGCAAAAAGGGAAGACAGACGAAGACATTTTTACATTATTGGACAAACCGGTGTTGGTAAATCTGGTTTTATGGAGGGTATGATAGCTCAAGACATTGCTAATGGAGACGGAGTTGCCGTTGTTGATCCGCATGGAGAATTGGTTGAACATGTTTTAGCAAATATTCCAAAAGAAAGGATTGACGACGTTGTTATTTTTGAACCATCAGACATTGAACGTCCATGTGGCTTGAATATGTTAGAGTACGATTCGCCCGAACAGAAAGATTTTGCTGTCCAAGAAATGATCGCTATTTTCATGAAACTTTTTCCGCCTGAAATTATTGGTCCTATGTTTGAGCACTACATGAGAAACGCAATGTTGGCCTTAATGGCAGACAAAGATAGTCCTGGCACATTGGTTGAAATTCCAAAAATGTTTACTGACCCAGCATTTCTACAACAAAGATTGGCAAAGGTTTCCGACCCCATTGTTCGGTCATTTTGGACAAAAGAATGGGCACAAACAACCGGGTCTACAAGGTCTGATATGCTAGGGTATGTTGTTTCAAAGTTGGGCAGATTTATAGAAAACGAAATGATGAGAAATATCATTGGGCAATCACATTCCGGTTTTGATTTGGCCGACATAATGGATAAGAAAAAAATATTTTTAGCAAATCTTTCTAAAGGTTTAACTGGGGAAGTAAACAGTTCTTTGTTGGGCTTAATTTTGGTTTCTAAAATACAAATGGCAGCAATGAGACGTGCTAGAGTTGCAGAAGAATTAAGAACAGACTTTTATTTGTATATTGACGAATTCCAAAATTTTACAACCGATTCAATTGCTACAATTTTGTCTGAGGCTAGAAAATATAAGCTTAATTTAATAATGGCTCACCAGTACATGCCTCAATTAAAGCAGGAAATAAGAGATGCAGTTTTAGGAAACGTTGGTACAATTGGAGCATTTAGAATTGGAGCTGAAGACGCCGAAAATTTACAAAAACAGTTTGAGCCGGGCTTTTCAAGGTTTGATTTGGTTAATTTGGACAACTTTACTATGATAATGAAAATGATGATTAATAATAAAGTCTCCACTCCTTTTAAAATGAATACTTTGCCTCCTCCAAAAGGGAAACCGGAAATTGTTGAGGCAATTAAAAAAATATCAAAGCTTAAATATTCAAGGTCTAAGGCAATTGTTGAGGAAGAAATAACAAAGCGTTTCTTTGTTGAAACTCCGCCACCCGCGCCTATTTCTACTACGCCAGCTTCACCGGTTTCACCAGTTATTCCTCCTAAAAAGTAAAAATTTAATTAATAATTTAAAGTTAATTATTTACAAATATGTCATTAAGAGAAAAACTTATAAGAGAGAAAAGTAGCGTAGAAACCGCGGCAGTCGATCGACAAGAGCTAGAAAGAGTTGCTAAAGAAAAAGCTGAGGCAGAGGCGGAACAAGCAAAAAAACTCGAAGTATTACGAGAGCAAATTGCTTTGCGTGAAAAACAGCAGACAACCCTTGATAACGCTATTAAAGCTCTTGGTGGAGGATATGCGGAAGGTTCAGAGAAATTGGAGACATTAAAAAGTAAAAAGGGAGATGTCGCAAAAAGCAGAGTGGCATTGGAGAAAGCTGATGGAGTGATAGAAGCATTGCTTCAAAATTTTCCAGAAATTCTTAGTGCTCAAGGGATTACAACAAAAGCTGAATTACTTAGTGCTGATGGCACCAAGGGAGAGGATGAGATTGTTGGCTATAAACGAAGTAAAGCAGAAGTGGATAATTCACAGGAACAGGCAACAGTTGCATGGGACGATTTGAGAACAAGCGTTGGATCTATAAGAAAAGCAAAAAAAGCGGCCAGAGAAATAGTCCCAGATGTTGGTTCTTTTCGTAAAGAGGAGAGGGAAGCTAGTCTAGAAAGGCTTGTTCAATATAAAGAGGCGTTAGTTGCAGAGATTGAGAAATTAAAAAATCAAACTCCAGAAGTTCAGGAAGTTGCAAGGGAAAGGCTTGAGAAGGAATTTAAAAAACGTTTTGAAAAAGATCAATTTTTTGCAAACAAGTGTAGGGATATAGGAGTTGTTGAGGCTCAGGATATACAAGAAGCCAGGAAATATGGTTCAGATTTAGTTAGGGGTACTCTTTCTAATCAAGTTGAAGAAAAACTTAACCATGATGTTGAACAGGCAAAAGAGGTGGCCGGTATTACAGGAGCGAAAAAAGAACTTATTTACCTTGAGCAGTTGCAAAATAATTTTGATGCATTAGAGCAAAGGGTTGAGAGTCTTAGAAAAAGAAGAGAGGCGCTAATTCAATCTTTTGGTTCTGGAGAATCTAACATGGGGAAACGTATTAGTGGTTTTCTACATGAATCAAAAGATTATGCTAGATTAGCGAAGGATGATCCTGGTAGGGCTTGGGTTTTATATATGGAAAGAGGTTCTTTTTGCCAGTCACTTTTCCATCAGTATGCTAACGTTGAGGGTGGTGTGCCAGGAATACTTTCAAATTTTTTAGCTGGAAAAAAAGAGGGAGTAAAAGCCGTTAATGGAAGAAGATATGCTAGTGGTGATACTCCAGTAAAAGCGGGTGATCTTCCCGATGTTGACGCTCTTGGGAAGTATCTTGAGGCCTACGAAAGATTTTTGGAAAATTTCGAAAAAATTATAGAAGATAAACCCGAGGCAATTGCTCATTATAGTAGAGACAGTAAGGAAGGTGAAGAAAGTGATTCAGATATTTTACGTAAAGTATTCGGATATAGTGGTCCTTTAGCCGATACGCCGCTTAAAGGTGCAGACATAAAAAGTCAAATAATAACCAGCGGTCTTATAAGTGGTAAATCATTCGCAGAAATGAGGGATGATATTACTAAGGGAGAAGAACCATTTGATAAAGCTCATAAAGAACGCGGGGATTTTCTTAAAAGTTTGTTAGATAAAGAATGGTCGGAAAAAGAACTAAGCGCTTTTGAAAGAGAACATCCGGAGGTACGCGCGCTTCAAAATAGAGCAGAGGTAAATGATAATCGTAATACTGCTAAAGCTGAGCTAACTCCAAGATTAATGTTGGTAGAAGAATCAATGACGGCTACTGGGGATAGTTTTGCTGTTCTTAAAATTCAATTGCGCACTGATTCATTAACTCTTTTGCATTGTGAGCATCCAGAGCATAGTTCTGCCGCTGATGAAGATAAGAATGCAAGACAAAAATTGCAAAGAATCCGTAATGATATTCAAGTCAATAAGCAAACAAAAAGGCCGTTAATCCATTTTGGTAAAACAAACCTTGATAAGGAGTTGGATGATTTGAAGATTGACGAGGGAAAAGCACAAAGTGAGCTCGAAAAAGCTGAAGCGGCACTGAAAGCTATTAATGATTTACGAACTAAGGCGGACGAGATGCTACGTCCAGTTGTCAGTGTTCTTGATAAAGGTCATTTAAATGTGGGGAGAGGAGTTGTTTCTGTGGCAGAGTTTTTGAATAGAGCGAAGAATGTCGTTGAGTCACCAGTTGATCCTTTGTCGCCTGCAGAGGAAGATGTATTAAAGGAAAACTCAAGACTCAAGCAGAATTCTGCAAGAAGTAGTGATTCACGTCAGAAAGTAAAGAGCACTTTTAATTATGAAAGTGCAAGACAATTGCGTACAGTTGGTTGGAGAGGATAGAGGCGACGATAAATATAGAAAAACAAAAAAACACTCCCCAATGCGTGGGAGTGTTTTTTAATTGTATTTTTTGTTATTCGTTGAAACTCCGCCACCCGCGCGTATTTCTACTACGCCAGTTTCGGTTTTGCCACTTATCCCACCCAAAAAATAGCAATCTCATTAGCTTATCTCGCCCCACGCATTGCTGGGGGGGGGTATCAGTGTGCTATAATAGAAAAATAAAGACAGATTAATTAATCATATAAAAAAATGCAAAATAAATTATTAAAGATTGTTTTACTATTTTTCTTACTTGTTTTTGTGCTTGGCTTTTATCAAATTCCTACGACTAATGCTGATGATTGTGGGACACCCATAGTGTCGACAGATGGTTCAGATTCTATTACTGACTCCATGGCTCGCTTGACTGGTACTATATCATACGATGGAGACTGCGAAATTATTGATAAAGGTTTTGAATATGGAACAGAAGTTCGATATGGTGACTTTGTGAACCTTGGTGGGGGTTCCGGTTCTTACGATTATATGGTTGAGTCACTAACTTGTGCTACCGAATATCATTTTCGCGCTTATGCTGATAACGGTGTTTATATGGTCGTTGGCAGTGATATGACCTTCACCACAGCGGATTGTCCAGTGACTATTACTAGTGTTTCTCCGAATTTTGGATCAACCTTGGGTGGCACATCAGTGACTATTACCGGAACAAAGTTTGTAACTGGAGCAGGAGTAAAAATTAATGGAGTGCCTGCGACAAATGTAAATGTTGTGAATGGCACAACAATCACTGCAACGACGCCTATCGCAAATATTGATTCAGCTTTATATGGCGCTACTTGGACACACAACAATGAAGGCGCAGGAACTGCCGGTGTAGGATATTGGTATTCCGTTTCTCTTTCCAGTGATGGTAAATACCAAACAGCAGCAGCTGATGGTAGTTATATCTACACTTCCTCTGATTATGGCGCTACTTGGACACACAACGAAGGTGTAGGTAGCGCAGGTTCAAGACGTTGGTATGCCGTTTCTTTATCTAGTGATGGTAAATACCAAACAGCAGTAGTTGATGGTAGTTATATCTACACTTCCTCTGATTATGGCGCCACTTGGACACACAACGAAGGCGCAGGAACTGCCGGTGCAAGATCTTGGTATTCCGTTTCTCTCTCCAGTGATGGTAAATACCAAACAGCAGTAGCTTATAATAATTTTATCTACACTTCATCTGACTACGGCGCTACTTGGACACACAACGAAGGTGTAGGAACCGCAGGTTCAAGACGTTGGTCTTCCGTTTCTCTATCTAGCAATGGCCAATACCAAACAGCAGCGGCAAAAGTCGGTGACTATATCTACACTTCCTCTGATTATGGCGCC
>Ga0247841_10001136_pt1 | contig 62839 bp, 75 predicted proteins | sample LaCruzMarch2015__2_FD_192410 | JGI IMG/M metagenome (GOLD analysis project Ga0247841, IMG submission 192410) | Freshwater microbial communities from meromictic Lake La Cruz, Castile-La Mancha, Spain - LaCruzMarch2015_18m | ecosystem: Environmental > Aquatic > Freshwater > Lake | place: Spain...
CCAGACCCTATCGAGAGTCGGCGCGTTTGCGTTTCGTTTAGCGGAAACTCCTGAGCATGGTTTCCACCTCTTCGGGTGGAGCCAGCGTGAGTTCGTTCTGGTAAATGGTACCGATGCAGAGGCGCATCCTCGGTTCCTGGAGGAGGCGTTGCCGGACTACGGGGTCTTCGAGGAGCTTCGTGAGTACGCCTCGTTGTTGGCTGTGCAGATCGTCTGCAGGCAGTCCTTTCCCGCGCTGATCGAGCAGGAACAGCCGCGCCTGCGGCCAGCGACGCACCGCATCGGCAACCAGCGCCGCCGGACGTCGCAGCACGTCGTCATCAGTCCACGAGAGTCGCGAGTACTGCGGCTCTGTGATGTGCTGGACGTTGAATCCGACCTGGGCACGTTTGTGCTCGTCCATTTCGGGGAAGCAGTTGAAGACAATGTCTTGGCCAAAGACAATGCCAAGTTCGAGGCACATTTCCCAAATGAGCTTTATCATTATGGTCTCCAGCTGGGGTTATGGCACTTCTTGGCTCTATGTTAATAAATATACCTCAGTGTGTCAATTCTGCTTTGGACGGTATTGAAGCGCCTCGGCTAAATGTTCGAGTTGGATATTTGGTTCGCCCGCGAGGTCAGCGATGGTTCGTGCCACCTTGAGCACACGATGGACCGAGCGGGCAGACATGAATAACTGACTAATAGCATTTTTTAAGATTTCTGTTGATTGCTTATCCAGTTCGCAGAATTTTTTTATTTCTGCAGGATTCATTTCAGAATTGTATTGTGATTTTGAGGTTACGAATCGTTCCTTTTGTTTGCTAATAGCCCCTTCAACTCTGTTACGAATTACTGCTGAGGATTCAGATGCTTGATACGGTTGTAATTTTTCATAATTTAAACGCGGCACAGAAACATGCAAATCAAAGCGGTCAATAATCGGTCCAGAAATTTTCTTCTGATATTTAATAATTTGAATTGGTGTACAAAGACATGATTTATCCGGATCTGTGGAGTAACCGCAAGGACATGGATTCTGACTCGCGATCAAAGTAAAGCGCGCGGGAAAGGTTAAAGTGCCTTGCGCGCGAGAGATGGATATTGTGCCATCTTCAAGTGGTTGGCGCAAATTTTCAATTACCGCGCGGGGGAACTCTGGAAATTCGTCGAGAAATAAAACACCTCTATGCGCTAAACTTATTTCGCCAGGTTTCGGAATCTTTCCCCCGCCGACCAGAGCCACCCCAGAACCGGTGTGGTGTGGCGAACGGAAAGGTCGATTTAAAATCACGGGATTATTTTTTGGTAAGAGACCGGCAATGGAATAAATTTTGGTAACTTCGATAATCTCTGGCTCGCTCAATGCCGGCAAAACCGTTGGAAAGGTTTTCGCTAGTAGCGTTTTGCCGGATCCTGGTGGCCCGACGAGCAGAACATTGTGACTGCCCGCAGCTGCGATTTCGAGAGCCCTCTTTGCCTGTTCTTGTCCGCAAATGTCTGACATATCTGTTGTAAATAGCGAGGGATCTTGATTGTGCGTTGTTATTTTTGTCGAGTCGATTGGTTCGATCAGCTTGAAGCCAGAGAGATGGCCATATAATTCTGCGAGACAAGAAACAGGATAGACATTAATACCGGAAATGAGTGCTGCCTCTGCTGCATTTTGTGTTGGCACAAAAATATTTTTATAATTATTTTCTTTAGCAAAAATTGTCGCTGGCAGAATCCCTGTAGTCGAGCGCGTTTTGCCGTCGAGGGCTAATTCGCCGAGAAATATCGAGTCATCGAACTTGCCAACTAATTGGCGATTGGTACAAAGAATGGAAACAGCCATGGCTAAATCATAAACAGCGCCTTCTTTTTTCAAGTCAGCTGGTGCGAGATTCACTGTTACTTTATAGCGTGGAAAATTAAAACCACTATTTTCAATGGCAAAGCGAATGCGTTCTTTGGCTTCTTGAATGGCCGCGTCCGGCAACCCGACAATTAAGAATGTTGGTTGTTGTCTCGGTGCAAGGTCTGCCTCCACTTCCACTAATTCCCCGTTCAGTCCCACCATGGCGCAAGAATTTATTTTTACAAACATACTTCTCGAATATAGCAAACAAAAAAGAAACCTCTAAATCTAGGTTCCTTAAACACCCACGTCTCAACGTCATTGCGAGGGCACTCTGAGTAGCCCGAAGCAATCTCCGACGTCTAAACTGTCTTGTACTGCTAGTGTATGCCCTCGGTAACTTTGTAAGGGCTCAAGACATTGAGCCCCAGCCTTAAGCGATTTAGTTCCGACTGAGCAGCAAAATCCCCCCTCCCACAACCACCACCCCGATTATTACCCAACCAATAATGGTTTTATCATTGGCTTTTTGTTGTTCTGTTGTTGGATGTTCTTTAACATAAGCAGCCACAATATCAGCTGGTTTTTCACATGTTTGTTGTTTACATCCTTCTATCGCCGCATCAACTTCTTCTAATAACGCACCCTGAATAACTTTTTTTCCAATAAAAGTTACAGGAGTTCCGTCGGCTGTTGAACCATAAGCGTGTTTATAGTCAACAAAAGTCTGGTAGAACGTTGGATCTCGTCGGATATCATATTCTGTTATCACGAGTTCAGGATATTTATCTTTTTTAAGAGCGTTCAGATGCTCCATGGTCTTGGCGCAATACTGACACCCAGTTTGTGTGAAAATATCAACATTAATTTTATTGTTTTCAGCTTTTACTGAAGGAAGAAAACTGAAGAGCAAACAGAGCATTATTAGAGGCAATAATTTTTTCATATTTTTTTGCGAAAATTAATGATGATGATTATTAAAGCGCCAATTGTTATTAAGCTATCAGCTAAATTGAACGTGGCCCAGTGGTAATTATAAATTGTTATGTTCAAGTAATCAACTACAGCTCCGTGTATAATTCTATCAAGTAAATTTGAAATAGCCGCGCCCATAATAATGCCTAAAGAAATCGTTGTGATGCGTAGATTATGTTTAGCATTTTGAACTAAAAAGTAAAGGAGCCCGGTTAGTAAGATGATTGTTAGAATGAAAATGAAAACTTGCGGAAGCGGAATGCTGAAGGCGACAAAAGGGTTGCTGGCCATTTTAAGTTGAATCGACAGTAAAACATTTTTAATAAGAAAAATCCCAGAGTCTGGGATTTTCCATAAGAAAATAAATTTAATTGCTTGGTCTGCAAGAATGACTCCAATCCCGATGGTGAGCGCTGTTATTTTCAGCTTGAGTGAAGACATTACATTGATTTTAATTTTGTCTTGCAGGCGATACAGGCGCTAGATGTTGGGCGGGCCTTTAAACGTTTTGGATCTATTTCTTGTTTACAATATTTACAAACACCATAATCACCTTTTTCAATACGTTCTAAACTTTTCTTAACATCTTTTAAGGATTTTTCTAATGTCTTTTCTAATGTTAAATTTAAGCCGTATTCAACAACTTCAGAAGTACTATCTTCTTCATCATCGCCAACATTCTCAAATTGAGCCTCATAATCATTTGGATTATGTGGATTCTTTTTGGCGATTTTATCTAATTCAGTCTCGAGATTTATTTTCTCGGCTAAAAGTTTTTCTTTGATTTCAGCTAAATCTTGCTTGTTCATATACGTGTAATTAATCTATTTTTAGGATATACCCAATTATACCCGAAAAAACAGATTTTGTCTAGATAGCTCTTTTTTGTAAAATCAATTTAGTAGTTTTCTGATTTTACTTGATAGAAAGCCTGTGGATGGTCACAAGATGGGCATTTGGTCGGTGGAGTTAGACCAACATGGACATAACCACATTCGCGGCAGACCCAATAAGTTTTTGTAGTGCGCTTAAACAGCTTGCCAGATTTGAGTAGGTCTAAAAGTTTTTTGTATCTCTCAGCATGGTGTGCTTCGGCTTTAGCAATCGAAAGGAAACGGAAAGCAAGTGCTTTTAAACCTTCTTTTTCTGCCACTTTGGCAAAGTCAGGATACATTTCTTTGTATTCGTGCGTTTCTCCATCTATTGCGGCTTGTAAGTTATCAGTAGTCTTCCCGAGTGTTAGTGGCACAGAGGTTCCGATATCAAGGGCTGGTATTTTACCTTTGGTTAATTCTTTTAAATGTTCAAATAGTCTCTTGGCATGAGATTTCTCTTGATCTGCTGTCTCGGTAAAGACCGCAGCGATTTGTTCATAGCCTTCGTTTCGAGCAATAGTTGCATAAAAAGTATAACGATTGCGCGCTTGGCTCTCACCCGCAAAGGCCTTGGCGAGGTTTGTGATTGTTTGTTTCATAGGTTACGAATAATATTTTATATTGATGTTACGAATTATTGTTTGGACGGGATCCTCATCCGATTTGCGAGCTCGCTACTTTGTGATGAACTCAACAGCGGAGCGAAGCAATCTTTTAATCGTCCCGCATAGCGTTATTGTTCCATCTCTCAACGTCATTGCGAGGGCACTCTGGGTAGCCCCGAAGCAATCCCCGACATCTCAACTATTGTGAACTGCTATCATTATTTAACTTATAACTTAACTTGCTTACTAGCTTATCTCGCTTGCTATTATATCACGAAATTTTTTGTAAAAGAAAAAGGCGCAAAGTTGAAGCCAAAATTATGTAATGAATTTTGTGGCTGTTTGCGCCACTGTCCAAATGAAGCTCTGCAGGATGCTTGTCCCTAGATATAAGTGAAGTTATATCCAAAGACAAGCATCCAACAAGGCAATTTGAGAGGACAGATTTTTTGTGACCACGTAATACCCTTTTACGGAGAGAGCCACGTGAGGGATCTCCTAAGTTTTTTTTCGTTTTTATTTTTATTTTTTTGTGAGAAGAGCCTTACCCAAAGATTAAAAGGGTAAGAATAAAAAGAGTATTGTGGATGATTTCTGAAAAGAATCCAGAAATAATTGATAATGAACAATTTGTAAGGCGATTGATGCGTGGATCATTACCTCACATAACCATTATAGCATGATTTTTTGACCAAGTCAATGCAAAATGGTGTTTATTGCGTAAAATTAGCAGTAATTTGACTAAAATGAGAAGAAAATGGTCTTGCTAGGCTGTGGATAAGTATGTGCAAAACACAGTCTTATCCACATATTTGTATACACTAGTCTATACAAATTGAGAGTTTCTTTTGGTTTTTGTTCAGTATGAGAAGATTATTGAAGTTTTTGTTGCTAGTCTTACTAAAGATTATGCCGTTTTTGCTAAATTTAGGCAAAGTACATTTTGATTCGTTGTTTCCAGTCATAATTGGGTTTCCAAAGGTCAAAGCATAGCTGCCGGCTGTTTCGGTGAGATAGATAGCCAGTTTCATCTCGTCAGATTCAGTTGAGGCTACAAGTCGCCACTCGCCAGGGGCAGCTTCAACGAAGACCCAGGCGTCTTCATCAGCTATTAAGTTGATGGCAACTGAACCATCGGGAAGTATTCTTTCCTTACGAGATGGATATAGCTGCGCCAAACTTGAAAGAATGGCTTTTTGTAGCTGTTCGCGTGGCAATCCGGCTTTTGATATTTTGACCTGGCTGCCAGCATTATCTTTATAATATTCAATGGCACCACTGAGGGTTTGAATGATAGATAACTCAAGATTGTCAGAAACAGCGTTAAATTTAGCCATTTCTTCAACGCGAAGGTTGCGGAAGTAGCTCAAAGTTTCTTTGGGCAATGTTTTAAGTGGTTGAGCTATAGACGAAGACTTTGCTTGGCCAACTTGGCCTAGAGTTTCAATTTTGACTGTCTTATCATCAAAATTACCTAAAAAGCTTGTGACTGGAAGTTCCGCGTTTTTGAGGAGGGGCATGTTTAGTTGAAGGGTGTTGAGATTGTGACTGTACAGGATGAAGTCTTTGAAACAAAGTCTTTGACGAACAGTTTTAAACCAAGGCTGGTCGGCCAGACTTGAAATAGTTGGATTGCTTAGCGTCAGGTGAGGGAAAAAGATCACTTGTTTATTATAGGCAGTGCTTATTCCATTAGAAAGTAGAAGAGATTTGAGTTTATTGCTGTTGCGAACAACACCGAAAATCTGCCCATTTAAGCTAAATAAGCCCAGTTCGCGTTGCCTTGAATCGAAAATATTTTTCCACGATTCCTCTGAGATTGAGCTATGATCTTTTAGCCAAGTGTAAATTTCTGTTCTTTGACCTTCAGAAAGTTCATTTAATGATTTTGGTTGGATGTGGAGGTAGTTTTCTGCTTCAGCAGGTACAAAACGATAGAGTGTATCAACGTGGTTGAAAAGCAAAAACAAGATCCCTCCGGCAAAAAGCAGGATGCCAAAAATCAATAAATAGAATTTTAGGAAGAATTGATTCATATGTTTATTTTAGCGGAAAATAGGTTCTTCGTCCATCGTCATTGTTGTGTTGTTTGCTTGATTCGCCAGAGGTGGAGAGAAATCTGCTGCAATTCAACGATATAGTAGGGGCTCAAGAAATTGAGCCCCGAGGATAAGTAATTATTTGTAAATAAAAACACCCCCGCTCCATGTGAAGCTGGGGGTGTGTGTTCAACGTTATTGCTAGCTCCGTCGCTCTAGCCAGGTTTCAAGTCCCTGTGCGTTGAGTTTTAGATCCAACTCCCAAGTCTTGAGTGCTTGGGCTCGTGACAGAGAAGATCCGTGAGTACGCAATTCAGAAAGAAGAAGTTTTACCAGCGCTTCATAGATCTTTGCGAGTCTTTCCTCTTCGTCCTGATAACGAAGCGCAATGGCTACAAAGGCATCAATTAACCGGTGCATTTTGACAACGAGCTCGCAAAGGTCACCGGTGATTCTCCCGTAGTGTGTCAGGAATAACTGGTGTGGACTCTGTTGAAGAATGCGGTCGAGGGATTGATGCAATGCTGCGGGATTGAATTGGACTGGGGTTGTCATCGGAAAGACAAAGGGCTGACGATCTTGGTTGAATTCTCGATAGCAAACCCCGAAGGTGTCACCGGTGAAGATCCCGTGCGTGGTCGGGTCGAGTACAACCAGGTGGTGTTGCGCGTGTCCTGGTGTGTGCAAGAACGAAAGCACACGACCAGCCACTGGCAACGTGAAGCCGTCTGGTGCTTCAATGAGGCGATCTTCTGGAACAGGGAGAACATTCCCGTAGAGACGTTTGAATTCAGTCCCTCCGTAAATAGTTCTAGTCCCAGCAATTAACTGACTAGGGTCAATCATGTGGCGTGCGCCACGTGGGTGTACCACTAGCCTTGCCTGTGGCAGTTCGCGCAGGAGCAACCCGGCTCCACCAGCGTGATCGAGGTGGACGTGAGTGACGATGACGTACTGGATTTTTTCACGTTGGAATCCTAGCGAGTCGATGGCTTCCAGCAGAACGGGAACTGTGGTTGAGCTTCCGGTCTCGACGATGGCCGCAGTTAATCCATCATAGATAAGGTAGTTTGCATTTACCTGCGGCCGTATGAAACCAGTATCGATCAGGTAAACACCCGGTGCGATCATCTTGGGTTGGCCAGTCGCGCTTTTCATTGCCTGTCCTTGCTCCTGTTAGTTGTATCAAAGTGAACTTAAAAAGATATCATTAGAAATATGTTTTGTCAATAATAAAAAACACCCGTCCTCTTCGGTAAACTCAGAGTGACAGGCGTTTTATCGCTTAAACTTTTTTCATCGAAAGATTTATTCTGCCTTGATCATCAATTTTCATAACTTTTACTTTGATAACCTGACCAACTTTCAAATATTTATTGACATCAGAAACTCTTTCTTTGTCTGTGATTTCAGAAACATGAACCATGCCGTCAGTGCCAGGGAAAATTTCTACAAAGGCGCCAAAGTCCATAATTTTGACTACAGTTCCTTCGTAAGTTTCTCCGACTACAGCTTCCTTGGTCAAGCTTTGAATCCATTCAACTGCTTTTTTCATGCCCGCAGGTTCTGTAGCAGTAATAAAGACAGAGCCATCTTGTTCGATGTCGATGTTGACGCCGGTTTCATCAATGATCTTGTTGATCATCTTGCCACCAGGTCCAATAACATCACGAATTTTTTCTGGATTGATATGCAGAATTTCAATTCTTGGTGCATATTGAGAAAGTTCAGCACGTGGAGCAGGAATAGCTTTAGTAATTACATCTAAAATTTCTAAACGTGCTTCCTTGCCTTGTGCTAAAGTTTTTTCAATAATTTCTAGTGAGATGCCGAGAGTCTTGGTATCCATTTGAATGGCCGTAATACCGTCGCGAGTTCCAGCGATTTTAAAATCCATTCCACCCTTACCATCTTCCAAGTCTTGAATATCAGTTAAAATTTTATAGTCACCTTTTTCATTTGAAGCCATGCCCATAGCAATACCAGCTACTGGTTTAGTAATTGGTACACCTGCATCCATTAAAGCCAAAGTTGATCCGCAAGTTGAGGCCATAGAACTGGAACCATTTGAACTTAAGACTTCAGAAACCACGCGAATCGTGTATGGGAATTTATCTTTGTCTGGTAAAACTGGAACAATCGCTTTTTCAGCTAAAGCACCATGACCAATTTCACGTCGGCCAGTGCCACGCATTGGCGAAGCTTCACCAACTGAGTATGGAGGGAAATTGTAATGATGCATGTAGCGTTTTTTCCCAGAAGTTTCCATGCCGTCTAAAGTTTGCTCGTCGCCAGGAGCGCCTAATGTGACGACGGAAAGAACTTGTGTTTCGCCACGATCAAACAAACCTGTTCCATGAGTGCGTGGAAGTAATCCCACAGCAGCTTCTAGTGGACGAATTTGATTTAATTTTCGGCCATCAACACGTTGTTCGCGTTCAAGAATCGCAGTTGTAATTTGTTCGTCGATAAAAGGTTCAAAAAATTCCATAACTTTTTTGCGACGGTCTTTGCCAACTTGTTTTTCTAGTAAATATTCTTCGAGCATATCAGAAACTTGATGCAAAGTATCTTTGCGAGCGCGTTTGCTGCCCTTAGGAATATTAAACAAAAATTCATTTAGTTTTTCAATGGCTTTAGCTTTACATTCTTCTTGGAGTTTGGCAATTTCTTCAGCATTAACTTTTTGATTGTCATCTAAATTTTCTGGACATTCAACTTCAGTTAATTCCAAGTTCATTTTTTCTTTACCAATTTCTTTGCGAATATCATCAATGAATTTAATCATTGGTTTGGCATGCTTTAAACCAAAGGCAAAAGCATCATAAGCTGTTTTTTCATTAACTTCATTAGCAGCAGCTTCCACCATAATAACTTTGTCGGCGCTAGCAGAAAAAGCAATGTCCAAAGTAGATTTTTCGCGAGCAGCGTTGGTTGGATTCAAAACCCATTCACCATTAATTTGTCCGACACGTACGCCAACGAGTGGTCCGTTCCATGGAATGTCAGAAATGTGTAAGGCGATTGATGCCGCGATAATCGCTGGTACATCTGGATCATTTTCGCCATCAATTGAAAGTACAGTTAAAATAACTTGGATGTCGCAACGAATTGCTTCGTTGAATAATGGACGTAAACCGCGATCAATCATGCGTGCAACTAAAATTGCTTCGTCGGTTGGGCGAGCTTCACGTTTAATGAAGCGTGAGCCTTTAATGCGACCAGCAGCGTACATTTTTTCTTCGTACTCAACCATGAGTGGAAAAAATGAAACACCGTCGCGAGCATCTTTGCTCATGACAGCAGTAGCCAAAATGACAGTGTCACCGTATTGAACAGTGCAGCTGGAATTGGCTTGAGCGGCCAAGTGGCCGGTTTTGACAGTGAGTTTGCGGCCAGCATACTCAGTCTCAAAAATTCTTTCTTGCATAAATTTTTGCTGACCACCAAATTTTAGATTTCTTTTTAGAAATCTACCTATCTGATGGCCAGTTAAATTAATTAATTATATGATTTAATTAAATAAGCCTCACTAGGAGGCTTATTTTTATTCTTCAGTTTCTTCTGTTGAATTTTCCTCTTCTGGCTCAACTCTCGTTTCATCCTCTTCTTCAAGACCTTCTTCAAAAAGCTCTACTTTTTGTTCACGTTTTAATGGTTTGATTTTTAAATCTTCAATCAACTTTTTATAACTTTCTTGATTGTCAATTTCTAAATAACGCATTAAGCGGCGGCGTTCGCCCAGTTTTTTTAATAATCCGCGACGTGATGAATGATCGTGTTTGTGTGTTTTTAAGTGTTTAGTCAATTCTTTGACTTCTTCACTTAAAATCGCGATTTGGACTTCAGCAGAACCAGTATCAGAATCATGCTTTTTGTACTTGTTGATAATGGACTGCTTCTTTTTTGGATCTAACATGTGTTGGCGCACTCCAGAGCCTAGTTTCGTATTCTATGAATAGACAAAGCTGGGGCCTCAGAGGCATTAATTATTGTGTTCATAATATAGCATGAAAAGAATGGTTTTGCAAGGGTTGACAAAAAGAATGAATTCAGCTACTTTATGGTGTCCTGGCTCGAGAAGAAACCTCCACGGAGAAACCCATGGCAGCGTCTTTCGATGACCGTGTTCAAAGGCTGACCACGATCGAGATCCCAGGCCTCGATTACTGGTTCGAGGCGGCGCGTCACTTCCTTCCTCTCGATGACCGTATGTCGCAGGTTCCTTTTAGCTACCTTTCTCCTCGCTTCTTGGAGTTCTTCGGTAGGAAGGTCGTCGCTCCAGATCTGCCGCAGAAGTTGGACATTAGCAGGCTCTTGCGTCCCACCAGTCCGCGCGACCTGAGCGCTGCGATTTCTGATGTGTCGCTCTGGGTCGGGACCATTTGGCCGATCTGGTGGCTGATTTCTCGACAGCCCGAAGGTCAGTCGGGTCGGTTGCTGTTGAAGCCGCAGAGATACGGAACAGACGAGCTTCGCCCGGTGCATCACTGTTCGATATGGATTCCTGGCGGTTCTCAGTTGGTTTCTTTCCATCAGGACGTGCAGGGTTGGCGCATGGACGCCCCCACGGACGATGATCATCCTCTCGGCGTGAATTCTCTCGTATTCACTCGTCACAAGGACTAGCCCAACTTCCCCTCGCTTGCAGCAAGCGGTGGGGAAATTTTTTTATGTTTGGTCATTATATAGATCGTTTTCGGTTCTATTCGAGTGAAGCTAAGAAGCATAAACTGTTACATATTTTTTCTTGACTGTTTCTACTCTCTTCAGATAAAATATTAGCAGCCTTTTCCTTACCGTAAGCCACTGACTCGAGGGAAGTAATGGAACGTACTGACTTCCTTATGCCACTTGGGACCGTAGAAATCCCGGCGCTTGTGACTCCTTTCAGAGTGGAGGACCACTTCCAAGCTGACCATGAGATCGCACTGGGGATCAGGATCGCATCAATGGACCTGTTTTTCCAGCGCCTCTTCTTGGGGCTACTGATTGAGCCTCATCCGGGAGTAAAATTGCGTCATTCCTCCTTAATCGGCACGACTCCCGTCGAAACCCTCATCTACGTTTTGGGTGGTGTGACAAAGCCGGAAGTTTCCCTTTGGGCTATTTGGAGCCTGATGATTCAGGACTCGGCTACCCTCACTGGTAGCGGCTGCCCGAACATTTTCCATTGCCGCGCAGTCGATGGCCTCGTGCATCCAGCTGGAGCAGTCGAAAGTTCCGCAGGATGGCGTCTTTACGGAATAGATCAACTTGTTGGCAACTGGGTCAGCAGATCCAGAGTCTTCGAGCCTAATGCCCCCCTGCTTGCGACAAGTGGAGGGGCTGTTTTATATTTTGCGAATAGCTTTGTAATATTAAAATTACGAATTACCATTCAGATCTAAAAGGTAATTCGTAACAACCGAATAGAAATGTATTATTCGTAAATAGTAATTCGTAACATCAATATAGTTGTATTATTCGTAACCGTTTGACAAAATCAACCCACATGCGACAATTGTGTCAGAAAATATGATGAACGAAATAAAAAAATTAGCGAATGATTTTATTCGCGATCTTGAAGAAAGAAAAAAAAGAACAGCACGAACTGTTGAACATTATGATTTATATTTGCAGCGATTTTTAAAATGGTTAGATCAAAATAATGTTACGAATTTTAATCAAATTGATTCCAATGTTATTGCCAATTATCGTCGCTGGTTAGAAAATTTTAGAGATCCAATCAGGAAAACATTACTCAATAAATCAACAGCAAATTATTATCTAATTGCTGTCCGTGGCTTAGTTGAATTTGCTACTCGCAAGGGGCTAAAAGGCCTCAGAGCTATTGATGTTAAATTATCTAAAATTAGTAAAGAAAAGCTAAACTATCTTAAGAAAGATGAGCTCGTCTTATTGCTTGAAGCACCGAACGAAGTCATTCAAGATTCGTTAATAACATTGCGTGATAAAGCCGTCTTGGAAATTTTATTTTGTACTGGTTTAAAAGTTTCAGCTTTGGCAAATGCAACGCGAAATCAAATTGATAAATCGAAGAATAGATTTGCATTTATAAATCTCGGAAAACAAAAAAGCGAATTAATGTTTTCAAATCAAGCGAGTGAAGCATTACAAAAATATTTATCAAAACGTAAAGATAAAAATCAATTTTTATTTATAAGTCATGATAATGCGATCAATGGAAGAAAGGCGCAGAAAGGCTTGAGTGCACGTAGTATTGAACGCACAATTGAGCGCTATGCGAAACATGCAAATATCAAAAAAAGAGTTACGCCGCAAATAATTCGAAACACCTATTTGGTTAACAAGCTTTTACAGGGTGATGACATTGAAAAACTCAAAAACGAGCTTGGCTTTGCTAGTATTAATACTCTTAAAGATCACGTAAGAAAGATTTAAGGTTTACTTTTTGTTATTTTCCTCTATAATTGCATTACTTGTTATAAATAAGCTCCCGTAGTTCAACGGATAGAACGCCAGCCTTCTAAGCTGGATACGCAGGTCCGACTCCTGCCGGGGGTACCAGCCTTCGCCCATACGGGCTTCGGCTGGCATGTCACTAGGCTAAAATCAGTGCTAATTCCATTTTGCGACGCATGTATTTGTCTGTGTACACACGAAAAGTAATAAATTATTCGTTAAAATAGTAAAAATTGTTCCACGTGGAACATTTTCCATTGTAGGGCGCGTGTCGCTGTGGGGCTTGCTTCGCAGTGTGGCTCCGCCTCTACTGCGGGGCTCCCATAGCTCAACGGATAGAGCAGTTCCGTCCTAAGGAAATGATAGGGGTTCAATTCCCTTTGGGGGCACCATGTACCTCTCCTCTCCTTGCTCGTCGGGTACACGGTGAACCAGGTTGATCAATCTTCTGTACGTTTTTGTTGTAACTCATGCTTTAGTGGGTTGCGCGATAAAAGATTTGTTGATTTGATACCTGAATTAAACTTGTAGTGTACTGATCTAGCTGGTTCATGAGGATAAGCTGTGGAGAAATGTCTATAAAAGGCTGTTTTGTACACACTAGTCTATACAATTTATAAATGCTTCAGATATAACAAAAATTGTTCCACGTGGAACAATTTTTGATTTAGGGCTTATTGTAGTGGTTTTGTCTGGTTCCAGGCTAGGTCAAACATTAAGGAAAGCGCCTGGTATAGTTCTTTTGATTCAATGACGACAATATACATTTTTTCTGTTAGTGATGTGAGTGCAATCTTGTTGTTATATAAAGATAGATCGATTTCTACCTTCTGACCATCACCAAGAGCATGAACCTGGTTGCCATTGAAGCCATTTATGCTTTTTGCGTACTGATAGTCGGCAGGGGTATCTGAGATTATGTGTTTAGCATTTTTTATGAATGAACCTGCTCTAATGCCATTTATCCAAGAATCCACTTCTTCGGGCATGATTTTTGTCAGAAGTTCATTCGAAGTGAAAAATCGAGGACTGTCACTATAGTTGATTTCTCTAAAGATACTAAGGACTGCTTTTTTGCCTTCAAAGTAATTAACGATTGGCTTTTTTTCTGCTCTATTATAAACCCCTCTAAGCATTGGGAGCATTTCTTTGAAGTTTGTGGTTACGGTATGCAGGTAGCCCAGAATTTTTGTTGGGTCAGCAGCTGTAAAGCGGCTTACTTTGGTTTGCTTGTTTTCCGAAACAAAACCTCGTTTCGACAACCCTTCGATTAAAACATAAATAATTGAGCGTTTTAGTTCAGTTTTTGCTGCAATCTGACTGACTGATCCTTGCCCAAGCTCCAATAATGCTAAGTAGACCTGAGCTTCTTTTTTTGTGAATCCTGTTTCTTCTAGTAAATTGATTAATGTATAGTCCATATAGAAAAATAGTAAATCTTTTATCTTGATTTGTCAATAATATTGATAAATATAGTGAATGATTGTTTAAACTTAGTAAAATTAGATAATTTTACGTTTTGGTATTATTGACGATTTTCAGGTAGGGCCATATAATCCATTGTTGCGTTCGTTGACAACAAACAACCAAGAGGTGAGTGATGCGGACCGCGAGTTTGATCTCTTTGCTTTTAGCTTCTGCTGGCGTGCTTTGGGGAATAGCCTGCTACAACAGTGCAATTTACAATGTTGTAGGCAATATAATTTCTCTGGGTCTGATCTTTCTGTTTATGTGTGCCATTGGCGCGGTTAACGTCGCACATGACGTGAAAAAGAAAAAGCTGACTTTAAAAGAGATCGCTTGGGAGTTGTTGAGTCTCTTGGCACTTGCTGGAACTATTTTTACAATGTCATCCTATGTTTCTGAAAAAGAATTTGAGCGAGAGGGAATTGCTCTCTGCATCGAAACAGAAACAAAAACAGAACACACTCAGGGCGGATTCTGGTTTTCCTTGTTATTGGAAGCGGGGGAATTAAAGTGCACCCACAAAACATTCAGTTTCGTAATTACTGAAAACGAAAGAAGCATCGCGGTAACCTTTGCTTTGAACGAATCGAAGAAAGACCTTTGGTTGCCACTTCTTTTCCAGACCGAGGAAACATATCTCAAAAAGTTGGATCAGTTAGGACTTGTAGCTGTCGATAAAATAAAGAAATGCGTTGATTTGCTTATGACAAAATATTCACCAGGAGTTACTTCAGTCGAATTTTGGACTTGGCCTGGTGACGTTTCATTCTTGCCGGCACGTAGTTGGCCAGACAATTGGATCTATCTGGGAGAAGAAGTAAAACAAGCTTGCGACATTTCGCAGTTTGGATTTACATGGGAACGTTTCAACGTCGAACGCAAAGGAAGGTGAGTTGTGCAAGCAATATACGAGCGTCGTGTGTGTCCGCATTGCCAGTCGACTTACCGAGGGAAGCGCATCGTCAAGATGGAGAAAGCTGACTTCAACCTTTGGAATGAACTTTACGACAAGCAGACTCGTCGACTGAAAGCGATTGGATCTTGGTACCTTGGGATCAGTGCTGTTGTGGCTGTGTTTGTCGCTTTCTTCTATGTGGCGTGCATCTTCACAGTTAAAATGCCTGCGTGGTTTTTCGTCAACGATCGTGAAACAATGTCCTTGTTCTCTTTTGGGGAAGTACTTGGGCTTTATCTTATAAGTTTCGTGATTGCTGTACTGCCCTTTGTAATTTACGTTTTTCTGACGAACCTATTTTTTAGAAAGTGTCTGGATCCTTGGCTTGATGAACGTTTCCCGCTCTTTGAATTAGAGAAAGAGCGGCTGGCGTTGTTGGAGAAATATGATGCGGAGAATGATAGCAACAACGTAAAGGTTGTTGCTCAATGAACATAAAACCGGCCAACGCTTCACTATGCGTTGGCCGGCATTCTATTTTAAGAAATATTTTTAAATGATCGCAATTATTTTTTCTTTAAATTTTGTTCCCGCGATTATTTTTAGTTTTGATTTTGGGATCTTTAAAAATTTACTGAGCAAATCGATAACCATTTCATTAGCTTTGCCTTTTTCTGGAACGGCTGTGACCTTAACAATAAAAGTGTTGTCAGAAATTTTTTCAACTTCATTTTTGTCAGCTCGAGTTTTAACTTTGATATTTAAAAACATAATTTATAAGAAAACCACCCGTAGAATGATCTTCTCCGCTCCGACAGGGGCTCGGTGCGTGATTCGGGCGGTGTGTACAAAGCTTTTCGCGGCGAGAATCGCACGCGTACTCTGGCGACAGGTTGCAGTCGCAGGGCGTACACAGAGCGTTCGTTCGTCACTACTTGCTCCCGCAACGGGTGGTTAGGCTAGCCTTATGGGCACACCTTCGCTAAGGGTGTCAGGCTGATTTTATGGTAACATAATGGTGAAAATTTTCAAGTTAAAAAAGCAACGGGGAAGTCGTTGCTTAGGTTGGTTTAGGATGACAATAAAAAACAAGTGGAATTAAATATCAAGAAAATCGATTGACCCTTTTCCTGCGCGGATTAAGGTTGGTTTATCAGTTGTGAAATCGATAACTGTTGATGGTTCATTTTCAAGAACTCCAGCATCGATAACAAGATCAACTTTATTGCCAAATTCTTTTTCAATTTCCATCGGGTCAGAGTAGTTCGGCTCGCTGGTTACATTAACACTGGTTGAAACAATTGGATGGCCAAGTTGTTTTACAATTTCAAGACAAATTGTGTTGTCTGGGATTCTAATAGCAACTGTTTTCTTTTCTGGGATCAATCGTTGAGGCACTAATTTTGTGGCCTTAAAAACAAAAGTATATGGACCAGGTAAAACACGTTTCATAATTCTATAGGCAGTGTCTGACACGACAGCATATTTAGCGATTTCTTTTAAGTCGGCGCAAACAAAGCTGAAACCAGTCGCTTTCTTGTTTTTCATTTTATAAATTTGATCAATCGCTTCAGCGCAAAAAATGTCGCAACCTAAACCGTAAATCGTGTCTGTTGGATAAACAATCACGCCACCCAACTTAAGTTTGGTGACGACTTGTTTAATTTTTGGATATTCTGGATCTGTCGTGTTAATTTCTAGTAGCATATAGTTACGAATTATTGCTGAGAGTGAGCCTATATTACTTTAATTCATCTAAAATAACAAGTTCTAATTTTCTGGTCTTAGTGTCATAAAGCGCAAAGGTCGCTCGGTAAAACATCCCCGCCAAAGTTCCTGGGTTGATAACATAAGTCTTTTCGACTACTTCTTTCCATGGTTTATGATTGTGGCCGTAAAAAATCAAGTGATATTTGTTTGTCTTGGCAATTCTTTGAGCAGTTTCCGGATGATGTACGAGAAGAATATTAAGTTTTTCAATTTTAATGTTCAGTTTGTCGTCTTTGATTTTGATTTTTTGTTCTTTGGCAATTTTTTTCATGACCTTATCTTCATCGTGTACATTACCATAGATACCATAAATGTCACCAGCAAAATTTTCTCGGAAATATCCAAATGTTGATGGCGCACACCAGTCTCCGCAATGCAAAACAACCTCGACATCATTCATATTACAGTAATGCAGAAATTTGGAAATGTTGACTAGGTTGTCGTGCGAGTCTGAGCAGATGGCGATTTTCATATCGTGATTACTTGAATTGATAGAAAGTTAAACTTTTGGTAAACCTTTTAATTTTTGAATTTCTTCTTTCAACTCAGCCATTCTTAATTCTCGACCAACCATAAGACTATTAATTTTTTCTGTTTCCTCGAGTGATTGTTGCAATATTTTTTCTGATTTTTCTAATTTTTGAGTTCTTTCGACGACTTTTTGTTCAAGTGTTTTGGAGAGATTTACTAACTCTGCCTCTGCTTTTTCACGACTTATAATTTGTTGGTTAACAAGTTTAAAGAAATAAAATGAAAGCAATAAGATTATGATTACTAAAGTAATTGAAACACCAAAGAGTATTCTTGAAATAAGTAAATATTTATTGACTGCTGCGGTTGTTCTTGTCTCAAAAAGTTTATAGAAATTATCGATTGGCTTCATGATGTTGGCTTTTGTTTCATAATAATCTTTGCTGTTCATCAGTCGAATGGCCAGTAGTTGGTCGGGTTCCTTGTTGATAGAAAAGGCACCGGTTTCATCTTGAAAAATTCCTTTTATGGCATTCATGGCAATCATTTCAGTTTTTACTAAATTGTCAGAGTTTTTTTGAGCTAGCGCCAGCTGCGCAAATTCGGCGTCAGTAAAACCCTCTTGTCTCATTAATTCCTGCAAGGGTATCGCGCTGCCTTCGTTTGGTGTAACATTATTGTCTAAAATGTGAAAATCCCAATAGATTTGGTTATAATTTGTCGGTCGAGGCAATTTGCCGTTACGTATATCAAGAACAGTCCAATAAGCTTTTTCAAATTTGGGGTCAGTGGTGTCGACGTAGGTGCGGGCAAAACGGGTTAAGTCGTCGGAACTTTGGCGCAGCTCATCGGCCAGTAAATATGAATTAAAATGCTGATCTCTACTTTTGGCTAAATTGCTTTGATTTAGAGCTAATAAAAAAATAAAAACGCCTAAAACAAGAAGAAGGAAAAAACGAATGCCAAAAGTAAATACGAATGTTTTACGAAGTGAAGATTTTTGTTGACTGTCCATATTTTTATTTAAAGATATAAAAGTATCTTGTTTCTATTATAACAAAAGTAGCCCGACTGGGCTACTTTTGTTGGTAAGTATTATTTTACAAGTAATTCTTTGAGCCGGTTCATAGTTTTTCGGTTGGCGATTAGGTTTTCAAAATAATGATGAGCGTTTTCTGTTTTTAGGTTTTCTTCAATGCGGGCAATGTCATTAGCGTAGTTTGGATTTAATTTATAGCTGGCCAAGGTTCTGTCTAGTTCTTTATGAACTTCTTCGTGTGTGGCTTCAATCTTTTCTTGTTTAGCGAAGGCTCTCATGAAGAGCGCAGTTTTAACGCGTTTGATAGCATCTGGTACAAAGTCGAGTTTGAGGTCAGCTTCGGTTTTTTTAATGTGCTGTAAATAGTTTTGGAAATCCATGCCCTGTCTGGCAATATTATCTTCCATTTCATGAACCATCTTATGAGCTTCTTGATTTATCAAGACTTCAGGAATATCTTCAAACTTTGATTTTTCGATAAGAGCATTAATTATTTCTAATTCTTGCTTTTGTTCGGCCTGGGCTTGTTTTTCGCGTTCAATGTTAGCTGTAATGTGCTTCTTTAATGATTCAGCATCTTTTAAGCCAAGGCCTTTAGCAAACTCATCATCCATTTTTGGTAATTGAACATCATAAACAGCATTAACTTTGATTTTGAACTTAGCTTTTTTATTGACTAAACTTTTTTCATGATATTCCTTAGGGAAGCTTAATTCAAATTCTTTTTCTTCGCCCGCTTTTAAACCAATTAAATTATCTTCAAAGCCAGGGATCATGTAGCCCTCGCCAATAATCAAATTATGTTTTTTGGCTGAACCATTTTCTATTGGTACACTGTCGATATAAGTATCGAAATCAATATCAATCATATCGCCTTTTTTGGAAGCAGCCTCAGTTAAAACTTGTGTGGCGCGCATGCGTAATAAATCGGCAACAGTTTTTTCAATGTCTTTATCCTCAACTTTAATGGCAGGCAAGGCAGCGATTTTTATTTTTTCAAAATCACACATTTCTATTTGTGGAATTAAAGAAACAGTCGCTTTGTACTCGAAAGGATTGCCTGGTGCCAGTTTTAAAATATCAATTGAAGGTTGATCGATGACTTCAATCTTTTGTTCTTCGATATAATCAAAATAAGTTTTGGTAATAGCTAGGTTAGAAGCGCGTTGATAAATGGCCATTTCGCCCACTTCATTAACGACCATTTGATAAGGTGCCTTACCTGGTCGGAAGCCTTTTATCTTTTTCTCGGCTGAAATTTCTTGAGCTGCTGTTTCTACAAACGGCTTAAGTTCTTCAACTGTTAGTTCAAAAAGAAGTTCAATTTGTTTTTTAGGAAGATCTTTTTTTGTGACGTTCATAAATTGTTTGCCCCGTAAGTGGGGTTCTTGTTTAATAATATTCGTCAATTGTAGCATATCTTAGCCAAAAATCAACCCCGCCTTTTTAGGAGGCAGGGTTGAAAGAAAGTCTAAAATTTTATTTACATCCAGAATTTAAGGATAAGACCAACAATGAGTAAGGCCACGATATTCAAGATCTTAATCATTGGGTTGATAGCTGGACCAGCTGTGTCCTTGTAAGGGTCCCCGACTGTGTCACCAGTAACAGCGGCTGCATGAGCAGCTGAACCTTTGCCGCCATGGTTGCCATCTTCAATATATTTCTTGGCATTGTCCCAAGCACCACCACCTGTTGTCATTGAGATTGCAACGAACAAGCCTGTGATAATGCTGCCGACAAGCAAACCACCAAGAGCCACTGGGCCAAGAAGTAAACCGACTAAGATTGGAACAACAACTGGAATCAAAGCTGGTATAATCATTTGTTTAATAGCAGCCTTAGTGACGATATCAACGCAACTAGCGTAATCTGGTTTTGCTTCGCCAGACATGATGCCTTTAATTACGCGGAACTGTCTGCGGACTTCTTCAACAACTTTACCAGCAGTTTTTCCAACCGCTTGCATAGTCAAAGCACCAAAATAATATGGTAATAAGCCGCCGATAAATAGGCCGACTAAAACTTTTGGATCGCTTAAAACGAAAGCAAAACTTCCACCTGTGCTACCTAGCGCATGAGTATAATCAGCAAAAAGCACAATGGCTGCAAGACCGGCAGAACCAATCGCATATCCTTTTGTGACAGCTTTTGTTGTATTGCCAACAGCATCTAATGGATCAGTAATATTGCGAACTTCTTCTGGAAGGCCAGCCATTTCTGCAATGCCACCAGCATTGTCTGTAATTGGACCGTAAGCATCGATGGTAACAATAATGCCAGTCATTGAAAGCATGGCCATAGCTGCAATTGCAATTCCGTAAATGCCAGCGAAATAATAAGCGCCAAGAATACCAGCGCAAATTACGAGAACTGGAAGTGCAGTTGATTTTAATGAAACTGCTAAACCAGCAATTACATTAGTTCCATGTCCAGTTGTTGAAGCTTGAGCAATATCTTTAACTGGTTTGTAACTCTTTGAAGTGTAATATTCTGTGATAACAATTAAAGCGCCAGTTACAGCGAGACCGATGAGGGATGAGAAGAAAAGATTTAAAACAGAAAACATTCCATTACCTTCCATGAGCCATTTTGTAGCTGGGTAAAAACCAATCGCTGATAAAACACCAGCAGCAATTAACCCTTTGTACAAAGCGCCCATGATATTTTTGCGAGCACCTAATTTAATGAAGAATAGTCCGATGATCGAGGCGATAATTGAAATTGCGCCAAGTAATAATGGATAAACAACAGCATTGCTAGAACTACCGAAGGTTAAAAATCCAAGGAACATAGTGGCCACAGCTGTGACAGCGTAAGTTTCAAAAAGGTCAGCAGCCATGCCAGCGCAATCACCAACATTATCACCAACGTTATCTGCAATAACAGCTGGGTTGCGTGGATCATCTTCTGGAATTCCAGCTTCAACTTTACCAACTAAGTCAGCACCAACGTCTGCTGCTTTGGTAAAAATGCCACCGCCGAGACGGGCAAAAATTGAAATTAAACTGCCACCAAAACCAAGACCGATTAAAGCATGAATATCTTTTGTAATGGCGTAAAAACCAGCGACACCAAGTAAGCCAAGGCCAACGACTAATAGGCCAGTGACTGAACCACCCTTAGCAGCGACATCTAAGGCTTTCTTTAAACCTTGCTTGGCGGCTTCAGTTGTGCGTACATTGGCTCTAACTGAAACATTCATGCCAATAAAACCAGCTAAGCCCGATAAAACAGCGCCGACCACAAAGCCAATGGCTGTTGTAAAGTCTAGGAAGATCCAAAGTAAGGCAAAAACAATAACGCCGATAACAGCGATTGTTTTGTACTGGCGATTCAAATAAGCGCGCGCGCCTTGTTGAATAGCTTTAGCGATTTCTTGCATTTTTTCATTGCCAGAACTGAGTTTCAAAATGTTTCTGGTTAAAATAATGCCAAAGACAATTGAAATCACAGCAGCGACAAGAGCGATGATGATTGTTGTGTCCATATTTTAATAAACAATTAAGCAAATAATCAAAAAACAAAAAAACAAGAAAGCAAAAAGCTACTTGTTTTTTAAAGAAGCCATTTTTTCTTTGTCCTTTATTTCCTGCTTCTTGCGTTTTTCGTCACGCAATAATGTTAGATCAGTTTTTGTGCGAAGAACTTTTTTGCCTTTGTAATCTCCGCAAGCAGAGCAAGCAACGTGTTGTTTAACAGGAGCTCCGCATTTGGCGCAGACATTTGGTTTTTCAACCTTGAGGGCCATGTGTGAACGACGACGACGGACATGGGATTTGTTCCGTCTAAATGATGGTAGTGGCATAGTGTTAATTGTCTAATTAAACGAAAATTATCGTTTAACACGATTTATAATTATTTATTGATTAACTCATCGAAATAGTAGCTTATTTTAGGAAAAAGTTCAAGTGAGGCCGTCGAGCATGGTTTGCAGCTCAAGGTAGCTTAAACAGGGAAGCAAGCTCTTGGGTTGTTTCCATGAGATATGATTAAGAGATTGCCGCGCCCCAAACAACTTTAATGTTTATGAATCGTGGGGCTCGCAAAACGATGGGGTTGACAAAATTCAGTAAATTTGGTAAGTTCTGAAGTCCGTTTCGGACGATACAAACCATTTCAGGTGCGGTCATGACGACTCCCGTTTCGCCCATTCCGAAGATGAGCTGGCCGTGGCTGTTCCCCAAGATCCTCTGGTCCTGTCTGATTCTTTTCATTGCGGCGGCGGTTCTCTATGTCGTGGGCCTGAAGAAGGAGTACGATCAGAAGCGCGAGGACGACTGGCGCCAGAAGATCAGTACGATCAGCTATCGTCTTGGGCTGGATCAGCCGGAAAATCCTGATGGCACGTTCACCCTGCCTGGCGGCGTAAGCCTGCAGGATTTGGAAAAGTTCAGCGCTGTTCTGGTTGCGTTCGACACGGAGTACGGTTTGATGTCGGACGAGCTCCGCAAGGAGCTCAGCCTGCCGACCAGGGAAAAGTTCATCGAGATGCGCATGGTCATCAAGGGTGTATCGCAGAGCCTGCGGGAGATCGAATTCGTCGGTTACTTCCCGACGGAGCTCTTGCCGATTGTGGATTCCAAGAAGAGGGATCTCGAGGCAGCTACTCTCTTCCGCAAGCCGATGTCGGAGCGGGGGACGAACTACCTCGCTGCGTACCATGCCAACCAGCTCGGTTACGCGCTCCTGGAGTTGTACAACTTCACTTCTGAGCCGGACAACTGGCAGGAAGTGGGCCAACTCATGGATCGCATCAACTTCGAGCTAAGCCAGGTCGGCAACAAGGTCGTCGCGCAGACGGTCTACACGCAGGGCCCGGCGAACCTCGAGGAAGCGCATTTCCTGCGCGACAGTGCGTATCGGAGGATCCTCTTCCAGACGCTCTGGAGCCTGCTCAACAAAAAGTGGCTCTACCCCGAGTCGTCGCGACGGGTCGACCAAATCAAGGAGCTGCTCGTCGTGGCAAAGCTCAAGGTCGAAGACATTGGATCTTCGGACGAAGAGCTCGAGCGCCTGCGGCTGCGGAATCCGCAATTGCCGAAGGTAGTGCCCATCGAGAAGAAGCCGGCTACTCAGCCGAAGGAGAAGGTCAACGATCTTTCGCCGAGCTCGATGGACCCTTGTTTCACTCCACGTTCGGATGCGTGTCAGCGCACCATGCATCCCGAGAAATCCCGCACGCAACCACAGCGTAAGTCCAATGGTCGTATCCAAGGCCTTGGCAAGATCGACACGGGGGCAGCGGCTGTCCATGTACTGGATGAGAACAGCTCCTCGTATAGGACGCTGTTCAATTCGCCGAGTACAGAAGACCTCGAGATGATCTTCGGTAACGGTAAGTCCTTCAACAAAGACGAGTCGACGCCGTAACGTTCAACATTCCCCTAACCGGACATCTGGTTGGGGGCATTTTTTTACCATGATTACCCTGATTATCTTGATTTCTATGATTGCTTTATCGTCAGGTTCGCAAAAGGATGTGGGTTGACAAAATTTATCATTATGGTTATATTAATAAGTCCGTAAGGACGCTACAAACCACTTCAGGTGCGGTCATGAGTACCCCCACTGGTCCCGCTGCGCAGGTCAAGGAGTCTCGTTTGGGTAAAGGCATCATGATCGGTGTCCTTGTGGGACTGGCTTTGGCAGCTGGCGTGTTCGGCTTCAATGCGATACTCGACGCGGCCAACGCAACGAGAGCCCAGGAGTGGAGACAGAAGCTCTCGGACCTCGGCATGGAGTACAGCTTCTCCGTCGAGAAGATCGAGGGTACGAACCAACTGCGTGAGACCGTCGTGCTGGAAGGGCCCTCCTCGGAAGACGGTATCAAGCGAGTAATCGCTGTTCTCGACAAGTTCGAGCAAGCTTATGTGCGTGATGGCGAATACAAGGGGCAGGGCACCATCAGCTTCTCTCACCTGCAAATGCTGCGCTCAGCCCTTGGGCAGAAGCGCATGGATATGGCCTGCGCGGAGTTCTTGAAAGAGATACCGAAAGGACTCTTGCCGCTGGGTGATTCCGCTGGTCGTGATGAAAGGGCGAAGGAGCTGTGCCGTTCGGCGTGGGATCCGATGGTGAAGGAACACATCTTGCGCTTCCACGCCAATCAGTTCGAGTACGCGCTCCTCGCGCTCTATCTGTTCCCCGCGGAGCCAAGCAACTGGCGTGAAGTCGACCAGCTCTTCGAGCGCATCAAGTTCGAGAAGCTGCAGCTCGGCGACGCTGTCGTGACGCAAGACATCTTCAAGCTCGGTCCGCCGACGCTCGAAGAAGCGCAGCGTCTGCGCGACCTGGCGCTGAAGCGGGTCCTCATCCAGCTCATGAAGAACCTGCGCGCCGAGAAATATAGCTACCCGGATTCGGCGGCGAAGGTCGCCGAGTTCCGTGCGATCTTCGCACTGACCTCGCTTACGCTCAAGGATTTCGAGACGAGCGACAAGGAGCTGGAGCAGCTGCGGCAAGCAACACCATTGTTGCCGCGCGAAGTCCGGCTCATCGAGGAGGCCAAAAAGAAGGTCGAGAGGAGGTTGACGCAAAAAGATCGCGATCGGGCGATGTTGCGCCAGTGCATGGATCGTTGGCAAGACGACCCGTTCTACGAGTGTCCGCTCGGCAATCGTACCGAGCAGCTTTTCGAGCAATACCTCGAGAGTTGCGCGCCGAACTGCCAGATGCGGCTCCATCCGGAAGATCACTATGGTTCGAAGTGTGGTCGTACCAAGGGTGGTTGTTACAACGGAATTGGGTTCCGTGGAACCGGCCGCATCCAAGGTCTCGGCAAGATCGACACCGGCATGGTACGCGACAGCCCCGAGGTCGGCAAGGGTAAGCCCAATGCTGTGCCCAAGACTGATGAACCGATCCAGATCGACAATTCAGTCTTCACCGGCGAGGAGCCCATGTCCACGCCGTAACGTTCAACATTCCATGAAGTATACGCGTTTGGCGTAACTTCATGGTAAACCCTCAACCGGACATCTGGTTGGGGGTTTACCATGATTTACCATGATTATCCTGATTACGAGGTGATTACTATGATTAGTTTAGGAACTGCTTTACAGGGATTACTATGATTAGCTTGGGAAATGGTAAGAAACTTCTTGCTTTTTGCGGCATGCTCGTAAAACGATGAAGTTGACAAAAGCAGAATAAGTTGATAGATTAAAAGGTCCGTAAGGACGGTAGAAACAACCTCAGGTGTGTTCATGATCGCTCCCGTTGAAAGAACTCCTTCTTGGTCTCCCCTGTGGGGTCTCGTGCTCGTGCTGCTGGTTCTTGGAGTAAGCGCAGCTCTAATTTATCCGCACATCCCCAATTCCGTGCAGAAGGCGACCCAAGAGGCCGCAGCCGCAGATGCGCGGTATGCAAGTCTCCTCGCGGAGATTCCCGAGGACCTGTCCGAAGTCAACGCGTATGACCTGGAACGGTTCAGTGTGCGGATCGGGTTCTTTAAGGAGGATTACACGAAGGAAGACGGAACTTACGTTGGGGAAAAGGTCATATCCGCGAGCCGTCTCTCCGTCTTGGAACGGGCCATCGAAGATCGCGTGTATCAGATCAAGCTGGAAAACTTCACGAGCTACTACCCGAAGCAGCTGATCCCGGAGAAAGAATCAAGCGCACGGGAAGATGAAGCTGTGCAGCAGTTCGGAGAAAATCTGCCGCTCGTCATCGATAGCTACTTGCTGTCCTTCCACGCGCAACAGCTCGAGTATGCGCTCCTCGCGCTCTACCTGTTCCCGTCGAACGACGTGAGTCGTTGGGAAGAGGTCCGGGAGCTTTTCGTTCATGTCGAATACGAGAGGACTCAGATTGGCGAGGCCATTCCGACGCAGGAGATCTATAAGTTCGGCCCGCCGACCGTGGAGGAAGCGCAGCACTTGCGTGATCTCGCGTACAAGCGGCTGCTTCTGCAGGCGCTCGAGGGTCTGCGCGCCAAGAACTTTACCTATCCCGATTCGACCTTCGTGGTCGATGACTTCTTCAACCTGCAGGCAGCGTCGGACTTCGACCTGAAGCAGCTGGGGACCTCCGTCAAGGAGCTCGAGGAGTTGCGCTTGCGCGACCCTGAGCTGCCGGGCGAGGTCAGGCCCTTGCTCCTGAGGAAGGCGGTTCGTAAAGCCGAAAGACCGTCGACGCCGTAACGTTCAACATTCCCCTAGCCGGACATCTGGTTGGGGGAGTTTTTTTTGCCATTTTTTATCCGATTTGCGAGCGAGCCTGCCGGCAGGCTCGCTCGCTATTCTGTGATGTGTTTACCAGGGGGGGGCAATCTCTTGCTCGTTTCCTTCGAGAATGATTAAGAGATTGCTTCGTCGCCATAGTCATTCGACATGGCTCCTCGCAAACCGATGAGGGTTGACAAAAAACATGTATTTTGCTATATTTTTATGTTCTCACTGGGAGAACGGATCAATCATGTTGAGGTTTTCTATGCGTTGGATCTTGGCTTTCCTTCTGGTTCTGGTGGTGTGCGTCGGATGTCAGCGGGAATCGAGCCCGACCGACGAGGAAGTCGCTAAGACGGTGAACTACTGGGTGCAGACGATCGACGGCTGGCGCAAGCAGGGCGTTGATCGCAACATCAGCGACGAGGTCGAAAGGCTTCGTGCGCAGGAACGCGAGTGGAAGAAGTTCACCCTCCAGAGTCTCGGAACGAGCGAAGCAGAGCTCACGAGCTTTGTGCGCCAGGGCATGTTGCCGACCTTCAAGCTAGAGTGGACACGCTTGCTGGGTTTCGAGTGGAACGATTTCCTCGGTACCGAAGACAAGCCGGATCTGTTGGTTGCGAAGCTACTTGAGCTACAGAACGTCTACAACATCAGCATCGAGGATGTCGGTCGCAAACAATCTGAGGTAGACCGCTTCCTTGGTCTCAACCACGCGAAGCAGGCACAGTACGTTCTGCAGATATTGTATCGTTTCCCAACGGAGGCGCAGCTTGACCGACCGTACGGTACACCCAAGGGCTATCTCGCGCACTTCGAACGTGAGTTGGCCAGAGCGGGCAGCTACGCACCAGACAAGGAAATCTACACGAACGGTCCGGTCACGGTGGAGCATGCGCAGGAGTTGACCAAGATCGCATACACGCGCATCATGGAGCACATGTTAGACCTGCTCCGCCAGAAGTTTTGGCTCTATCCCAAGTCTTCCGACAAGGTCGATGAGTTCTTGAAGCTCAGCCAGGACTCGGGAATCCCGGTCGCGGTCTTCAACACCAGCTTGAGTGAGCTCGAGGCGTTGCGCTTGCGCCTGCCGGCGAGCTACTCTGCGCTGAAGGAGGCTGGTCTCGTACCTCGTTGATCTCGAAGTTCAACATTCCCTCAACCGGACATCTGGTTGGGGGAGTTTTTTTGCCATGATTAAGAGCTCGACTTGCCGTTGGGCTTACAAATGTATGTGATATTGACAAAATTAAGGTAATCTGATATATTTAGCTGTTCTCAAGAAGGGAACAGAACAATCACGTTTGGGGTGTGAGATGCGTTGGATTTTGTCCATCGTTCTGGTTCTGTCTATGTGCCTGGCTTGTGGCAACGATCGAATGAGCGACGAGCAGTACCTTGCATCAAGGCTCGATTTCTGGACGAGGCAGGTCGTTGTTTGGCGTAACCAAGGGGTTGCCCAGGACGTCAGCGACTCGGTAGAAGCCCTCAGGAACGATCTGAAAAGAAGTCAGGGCTTGGATTACAGGGATCTTGGGACTAGCGAATCCGAGCTCAATTCGTTCATTCGTCAGGGCAGGGTTGCAGACCTGAAGTTGCGCTGGGCAGCTCTCCTCCAGCAGAAGGTCGAACGACTTTCTCGCGAAGAGGTGGAGCGCAAGATCGAACGGCCGCATCAAGCCTTGTACCTCTTGATGCGGATGTACGGCATTAGTGCCACTGAGCTTGGGTACAGCAGCGACGAACCGCTGGTGCGTTTTCACCAAGCTGCGCATGCGCAACAAGCGCAATACGCGCTGACGATTCTGTATCGTTACCCCACGGAACCGACAAGTGATTACGATACTCCGCGAGAGCTGGTGGCTCATGTAAGCGAAGAGCTTGAAGCTGCTGGCATCTACGGGGAGAACGTGGAGCTTGTCGAGTCTGGTCCTGTGACCGAAAAGCACGCGAAGGAGCTGGCTGACCTTGCCTACATGCGCATGATAGGTAAAATCATGACGCAGTTGAGGAACAAGGTCTGGGAGTATCCTGATTCGATGGACATGGTCAACCGTGTCGCTGGAATCAGGGTTCAGGCTGGCTTGACGTACGAAGACATCGGCACTAGCGTCGAAGAGCTCATCTTGTTGAGTCGTGTGCGTCCGTCGCCAACACGACTTCCGTCTGTTCACGCTGAATAGCGAATCTCCCTCAACCGGACATCTGGTTGGGGGAGTTTTTTTGCCATGATTATCATGATTAGCTTGATTACCATCTCGGACTTGCCTGTAGGTTCGCAAATAGATGAAATTTACAAAAGTACAGTTGACAAAAAATACTAAAATTGCTATCATTTGGAGTTCGCAAAGGGCGAACAGATCAACTGTGTTGGGGTGCGCAATGCGTCGTGTTTTGTTCATCGTTCTCGTTCTCTCCATGACCTACTGCAGCAAGACGATCGAGCCCTCGGAAGATACCCTTCGGGCTGGCCAGATCGACAGCTGGGCCAAGGAGGCCCAGGACTGGAAGACGGCGGAGGAGCTGTCGTTCTACTTCGAGAACGAGGTCAATCGCATCATGACCTACGTGGAACAAGGCTACGTGACCTACACGCAGCTCAACACCACGAAGGAAGAGCTCGAGCTGCTCGTCAAGAAGAGCAAACACAAGCACCTGGAATCTGGGTTTCTGCACCTCCTCAACTATCGCTGTGATGAACTGCGCGACGGCGGGAACCCTCCGCTCTCCGAGCTATTCGATGCGTTGCAGAAAGATCTGAAGAAGTACCACACCACGATCGAAGAGCTGGGCAAGACCCAGCACGACATCGACGTGGCGCTCGGCATCAACCATGCACGCCTGGCCGAGTACGTGCTCGTGGATCTGTATCGCTACCCGATCGGCCGCTTCTTGAACGAGTCCGCTCTCACTCCCTCAGGGTTGGTCGAACGCTTCAAGAGCGAGCTCGAGCAAGCGAACGGCTACAAGGCCGACGACGAGATCTACACGCACGGGCCCATCACCGTGGAGCACGCGCAGGAACTGGCTGACCTGGCCTACCAGCGTTCGCTCGACAACCTCCTCACCGAGTTGCGGGCCAAGGAGTATGACTACCCCGATTCGACCGACATGGTGAACCTCGTCTACAAGATCATGAACCAAAGCGGGCAGACCCCCGCATCCATCGGCACCACCGAGGCCGAGCTCGAGAAGCTCCGGCGGCGCGTGCCCGAGAACATCCAAAAGACCTGGATCAAGAACGGCAACGCGGTCGAGCACGGTAAGTTCGACGTGTTGGGCTAGTTCGACTCCCTCTGGCTGCATGCAGCTGGGGGGATATTTTTTGGCCATGATTAACTATGATTATCATGATTACCATCATAGAACGATAAAAAACCGTGCCAGCTCAAAACTGTGCACGGCGATTTTTTTATAATTTTTTTATCCGCGGACTAACAGATGATAAACATAACCAACATAGACAAGAAGAAAAATTATTCCTTGCCATCTTTCAAGTTCGTGTCTTTTATTAATGAACATAAAAAGGAATAACAAAAGAGTCGTGCCACAAAGAACTAAGACGTCATAAAGGGCAAAGTTGGGAATTATGATTGGTGTAATTATGGCGCTAAGTCCAAGTATCCAAAAAATATTAAAAATATTGCTGCCAACAATGTTACCCACGGCCAAATCCATATTCTTTTTTCTGGCTGCAATAACTGTTGTGACTAATTCTGGTAATGATGTACCAACGGCAACAATTGTCAGGGAAATAAAATACTCGCTCATGCCTAACCAACGCGCAACCATAACTGCGCCTTCGACCGTCCACTTCCCTCCGAAGAAAAGAGCAACTAACCCACCAATGATGTAAACGAATATTTTTAATGTTGAAAGTTTTTTGATGATAATTTCTTCGGGCTCTACATTATCTTGTTTGCGGCGGGATAATTCCACAACATAGTAAAGGAATATTACAAAGAATAAAATAAGAATCAGGCCGTTTGATCTTGATATTGTGGTTCCACCAAGATTGTCTAAAAGCGGGGTGTTCATGAAGATGAAGAGAACCACAACGGCGAGAAGCGAAAAAGGAATTTCTTTCCAGATTGTTGACTTTGTCACTTTTATATTTGTGATACAAGCCGCTAGACCGAGGATCAGCAAAATATTAGCGATGTTACTGCCAATAATATTTCCAAATGCGATATCGCCATTGCCACTTATTGCGGCCATGACATTCACGACCAGCTCTGGCATTGATGTGCCGAAAGCGACAATGGTAAGACCAATCACAATTGTTGGGACCTTAAACTTTTTTGCCAAAGCAGAAGAACCATCAACGAGATAGTCTGCCCCCTTTACTAAAAGGATGATTCCAATGACGAATAGAATTAAACTTAACATAAATTAGTTTAGTAGTTATTTTTACAACCATTTTTTTAATTCATCAAATATTTTATCATCAAAACTTTCTGGTTTATAGTTGAAAATTGCTTTAGCGTTGCGCAAACAATGATTTTCAAGCTGATCTTTCTTGTTCGTCGCAGTGTAATATTTGAAGCTGTCGAGAGTGTCGGCTGTTTTAACAATAAGAGCATCCTGACCACACTCCACGCAACGGCTAATCATGTCGTTGATTTTTTCTTCTGGATCGTCCAGTGTGTCGTCCTTGGTACAAGCGTAGACGAGATTTAAAACAGTTTCGCCGAATTCGTCGCGTAACATTTCCTCCCCTGCATCAGAAAATTCTAAAATGTCGTGCAAAACGCCAGCTAAAACAATTTCTCGCGAATAATTATTTTCATATAAATAAACACCGACACGAATATCGTGGAATAAAACAGGTTTGCGTGTATTCTCGTCCGAAACAGGAAAAAACTCAGCGAGTAAACGAACAGCTTTTTCAAATTCGACGTTAAGTGCTTGGATCATAAGATGAAATTATTTGTTGATTTGGGATTGACAAAGATTATTTATTTTGGTATTTTATAAGGTCATTGAAAAACAGTTGTGAGGGTTGAAGATGCGATATCTTTTCGTTCCCAGTTGCGAGGTCGCCCCCAAGAATAGCCTGGTTGGTACGATGACAGAAAAGCGTCTCATGCGGGCCTTGTCCTTGTGGCAACGTGGTAAGTACGATGCCATCGTTGTCATGGGCGGTATTTACCTCCCCTCGGACGTTCAGACCATCGCGTCGAGCATCCTGATGCGCTCCTGGCTGAATGCGCAGGGTGTTCCGGCGACCAAGATTCTCTGCGAGGAACTGTCGCGTGACACCTACGAGAACATCGCTGGCGCGCTCCGTCTTGTGGAGCGCGATCATGACCAGCATTTCACGGTGGTGACCCACTGGCAACATGCCTTGCGGTTCTGGGTGACCTTCCGGCTGGCCCACCAGCGTAAAGTCCAGCTGGCCCCGATGTGGTACTGGGTGGGCTTCAAGAACTTCTGCCTCGAGTGGGCCATGCTCTTGGTCCATGTCTTTGATCCGAAGGGAACGGGACGAATCGCCACGGCTAACCGTGAAAAAAGAACGTACTGATCGAAAAAGTCCCTGCTCGCGCAACGTGAGTGGGGATTTATTATTATAAAGATTTCACAAACTTATTTTTCTTATCAACCAAAATCATTTTTGGCTTTATTTTTTTTGTTGGTCAACTCAAAACCCATAATAATTATTTCTTCTCCGGCTTTAATCAAATGCGCGGCCGCGCCATTCATACAAATGATGCCGGAATTTTTCTTACCGTCGATAATGTATGTTTCAAGTCTAGCGCCCGTTGTATTACTGACAACTAAAACTTTTTCGCCAGGCCAAAAGCCGACTTTTTCAATCAAGGCTTTGTCGATGGTAATGCTGCCGATGTAGTCGAGGTTGGCTTCAGTGACAGTGGCCTTGTGAATTTTGGATCTTAGTAAAAAGCGCATACTATTATTAATTATACTTATTTAGATGCATAAACTTCCATCCCCTTTTTCCCAACCCAATATTTAAACTTCAGAATTTTGAAATTATTCTTTTCAAGTAAAGACATAAACGACTTGCCTGTCAGTCTTTTCTTCAAAAGTCCGTCACTACCAGAATCAAAGGCTTCATAATCTTCTTTTGTGTCGCTAGTGACAGTCGTTAGATATAAAACGCCATCTTTTTTTAGTAAAACATTTAATTTTTTTAAAAATTTATTTTGTTCTGCCAAAGAAATATGATGAAAAACACGGCAACACCAGATCCCATCGTATTTAATTCTAGCTGGCAGTGACAGCACATCCGCAACTGCAAATTTTGTATTTGGCGAATACTTTTTTGCGAGCTTAATCATCTCTGTCGAAACATCCACGCCAAAGACAGAATAGCCTTGCTCAAATAAAAATTTAGAATCCTGCCCACCCCCGCAACCAACATCAAGAACTTTGGCTTTGGCTGGCAAGAGGGTTGCAAATTTTTTTAATGAGTTAAGTGCAACGTGTTCGCCATAACCATGCTCCTTAGTATATTCATGGGCGATTTTGTTGTATGATTTGGCGATTGATTTTTGTTTCGTCATATAAATGAATGCAATTTTTTGTGAAAGTCTTTTGTTGCGTCATCATCGAGTCCCGAGACGGCCGCTGCTGTCAATTCTTGATAAAACTTTTCTAGATCTTTTCCGGTTAACGTCGTCACTTGCTCGTCAAATCTGAAGGCCGTCAATTTATCATTGTCGATATTAATCGCAGTGTGACCTAAAGATTCAGGATCGACGATACTTCGCACAGCATTGGACCATTTTCTATCATCTCTAAAAAGAAATGCAAATAAATTCCCGTGGAATGCGCCGCTCATGTATGCTTTAGCAGTTTTGATGAGCGCTTCAGTCGATTCGCGGCGATCCGACAGCTTAAAATAATTAACTCCGATCTCCTCATATATTTTTAACGCTTCAGGACGGATAAAAGGAGAGCGTAAAAATTCGATGGGGTTCTCAAGATATTTTTTCTCGCATTGTAAAATAAATTTGTCGACAGATTTATCTGTGTTTGTCGTGGAGGAATTCGATTGCGAACTCAACCAAGCATAATGCGCATCTCGCATCGGACAATCTTGAAGGCAGGAAATGTTGGCATAAAGCATTATGTCACAATCAACAGCTTGAACAATTGCCTTGATCGTTTTTAAGTCTCGGTTGATGGTGTGTTGGTTTAATGTTATGAGTGCAACACCAAGATCAGAATATTTTTTGGCTTTTTCGACTGTGTCGACTCCGGTAATTAAAGAAACGTGGATTGAAAGGTCGGGAAATTTTTGACGAACATATTTGATAAGTGCTTCATCTGCTAAAGTAATTGAGTCGACGTTAATTCCTATCAAATAGTTAAAGAATTCATCGAGTTGTTGGCAGTATGTTGCGTCGTTTAGATCGCCGACGCTAGTGGAGTTCATTAAATAATTAAACTTTAGGGAAAATTGATGTGCCAACATCACATGTTCCTCAAGATCGTTTGCAGAGACTGCCGGCAGTCCAATCGCTCTACGTCCGCTGCCGGTCAAACTTAGCGGCAATGAACCATAAAGCTCAAAAACTTTCGACTCTGGATATTTTTTATTTAGTCGACCAACTTCCTGCAGAAGTTTTGCGTCAAAGTTTGTGGCAAGGGAAAATTGGGGCATGTGTTTAAAGTAATTTATTTGAGCCCGTGACAAAATGTTACGACCTCATTCTGTCGGGCTGTTTAGAGCGACCAAAACTTCCTTCGTCATATCTTTACCACCAGATAAATTCTTGTAAATTGAATGAATAGTCCAGCTCGGGCCCCAGGGGATGCCCCACCAACCTACGAAAAAGGAGATCAATGAATAAAGTAGCGCTGGTCTTATCGTCGATTCGCCCTGCTTTACAAAGTGAACGGCGCTGGCTCTTTTAAAAGACATAATCCAATCGAAATACAAAACGGAAAAACAACGAATCTGCCGCCATTTTTCAATTCAAAATTTATTTGATCAACAGAAATGTTTTCGAGGTTCTTGATTTTCATATTTATAGTGTATTTATTTCGACAAGCATTTATCAAAATAATAAACAGTTGTTTTCTTTGGCAGTTTTTTTATCTCTACGTTGCTGCTGATGATTTCATTTGTCTCAAAATGTTTGGTTAAATTATTGGCCGCGAGCAACATGTAAGAAAAAATTCCAAAACTATATTCGTTTATGGCTGGGTTTTTATGAGGCGACATGATTTTCTTAATTTTTTCATAAACAGCCTCGTACCCACGGTGAACTGTTTTTAGCGGCAAGGGGATTGTGTGTGATGGAACAACTATTTTTGGTTTTAAGTCTTCGATTATTTTAAGTTCAACGTCAATATTTTCTGATCTTGATTTCGACATAGGCAAGAATAGAATATCGATTTGGCCAAACTCTTTAATTTGTTTTTCGGTCAACGGATGTGAATTGTCAGCCAAATGAAGGCATCGGAAACCATCAACCGTAAAGTGGTAAGCAATGCAAAGGTCACCATTCCATTCTTTGACTAAAGTCCCCCGTAGATTAAAATCCGGAAAAATGTTGATGTCAGTTGTATGCTTTTTGTCGTTCCTTTGTTTGTGTTCTACAAATCTTTCATCTAAATAAGAATGATCTGCGTCAGCATGAGATGCAAGAAAGATGTCTGCGTGGAGTTTTTTGGGCAGCGTTAAACCCAGTGTCCAACGTGGGGTGTCATCAAACGGGTCAATCAATAGACGTCCACCTTTTTTATCTTCAATTAAGAAACAGGATAAGCCGATAAAAGTTAGTTTCATATTTTTTGATTAATGATCAAGGCCAGAAGTTGTCCCGCACGTTGGTGGTTTCCCCAATAAACATTTTATCTCGCTCGAGCCAAAAGGCGCCGGGGCATAAATAAAGCCCCTAGAGCAGGTACAGGTTCTGCAGGTTTGCGGAATCAGATTATCACACTTAGTTGAAGATTTTGATTTAAAGTAATTGTTTAAGAAAAGAATGATAAAGCCAATTAAAAGGAGCGCAATAATAAGTAGCAATATTTTTGTTTTTTTCATAACAATTCAAGGATGTTTGTTAAACAAGCTTATTATATCAAATTAATGTATTTATTGCAGTAAATTAAGTCAAATATTGACAAATTCATCATTATTTGTTATCCTGAGTTGTTATTCGTAGGAAGTAACAACCTAGAGGCAATCCATGAGTGACGGTCTTGATGATCGTGTTCTGAAAACGTTCACGGCCATGGGCGACGAAGAACAAGAGCAGTGCATCCATTGCGGTCGGGTCTGGTACAAGATTCACCACAAAGACGGTGTCTGCCACGTCTGTCAGGGCGAAGGCCGTCCCGGTCGAACGGAACTGGCCAAGAGGAAGCGCAACCGCGGCTACTTGTCGCTCTTCCTGGTTTCTGCGGCCGTTGCCGCCGGTCTTCTGATCTTGCGCGTTGTCTTTGCCTAGCGAAATATCGTTACCAAGGAGTCCAGGATGAAAGTTGCAATGCACGACAACGAAGTCGACAACTCGCTCGTCACTAAGCCCAGGTTCGTCGGTTCCGACTCGGAAGCCGAGTGGTATGTGAGGACGATGGCTGTCGACGACCGCGCCGCGAACGTCATCAAGTGGATCCTTACCGATCGACGTGGAGTCGTCTGTGTCTGGGAGCGTCTGGTAGGTAGTACGGCCCTGCCCGAGATCACGCAGCGTTCCGCGCGCTACACTGGCAAGTGGGGCCAGGGACCCAGCGAGGTCGCGATTCCGTAAGGATGCAGTTGGATCTTCTGATACGACAACGAAGTCACCACGGAGGTGCTCATGCAGCTGGAATTGCACGATGGCGAGGAGGGAAACACCCTTTTCGCTCGAATCAAGAACATCGACTTCGATTACGCGGCCGAGGCCTGGGTGCTGGACACGGCCGGCGACCCCAGCGCCAATCCTGTCATCAAGTGGATCCTTTCCGATGAGCAGGGCGTTCGTTGCGTCTGGGAGCGGCCTGGCGTCACTCCCGGTACGCCGGTCAGCGCCGATGATCCGACAGCTTGTCGCAGCTGTGAACGTCCGGCTGGCGATTCCGGTATCCCGGTCATCACCCAGCGTTCGCCGCGGTACAGGGGAGAGTGGGAGCACGGCCCCAACGAGGTCGCGATTCCGTAGAGTTCATCTGTTCATGCTGCCGCGCTCCTCATCGAGTGCGGCGGTTTTTTTACTATGATTACCATGATTATCTTGATTACCAGCCTCGGTTAGCGTCGTGCCCGCTTCGACCGCGAAGCGAGGCGAGCAAGGCGGGCAAAGCAGTATTGAAAAAGATTATTATTTGTGTACAATGGAGTCAATTGAGGTCTTATCGAATAGAGAGGTGACACATGGACGCGGTATTCGCTTTGGTTTTCCTGTTGGGAAGCTTGCTGTTCTTGGGGCTGGGGTTCTTGCCGCTGTGGCTGTCAACTCGGCGTAACTGGCCGGAGAGCCACCACAGCGTCGCAGCGAGTGCTTTCCTGCTCACCGCCATCACCTGGCTGGTGTTCGTCATGGAGGCCTCGGTCGGGGTCACTCCGAGCGACAAGCTGAGCACCTCGCCCGTCTTCGCATTACTGGCAGCAGTGGTCTTCGTCATTCTGCTGGGGATGCGAGCTTGGGACACGACTCCTCCGAGGAAAGCTGAAGGCCGAACGACCTGATTCCTTCGTACCGTAGTAAAAAGAGCCCGTGTGGACATCCACCGGGCTCGATTTTTATATTTGGGATTGACAAAAAGTATAATTTTGTTATCCTATAATGTTCTTGGAAAGAGTGTCATTGGAACCAATTGAGGTGAACCATGGACCAGCGAAAGGTACGGCTCCTTCTCGAGGAATACGCAAATCCTACTTGTCCTTTCAAAAGACAGGTTGGAATCCAGCAGCTTCTAACAAGCGCACTGTATCAGGATCGAGCGCAAGCGGAGGACGAGGACGCCGATCAAGATCCTCCAGGACAGGTGTTGAGAGCTGTTCTCGCATCGTTACTGGTAGAAACGAAGCGGAATCGTCCTGATGCTCTTCTTGGGCTGTTCCCGGCTTTCGCGCTTCTCTGCGGAGACCGAGATGCGGTTGGAGACTATTTCACGACTGTCGAGTGGGAAAACGTGCCCTGAACGAATTCAAGAAAATAAACGACCCCGTGGAACCATTTCCTAGGGGTCGAATTTTTTTCATTTTTTGCTATTTGAGCTGTGTAAAAATAGCAAAGCCAATACCTATTTGAACTACATCAACAAAAGCATGAACCAACCAACAAGACAATAAATCTTTATATCGTTGAAACAAGAAATTCATTATAATCGCATAAAATATTAATCCGAGGGTTACAACAAGAAAGAAGGTTAGATTGAACCAGTTATAATAAAACATAACGTGATGAAAAGAAAAAGCTATTCCAGTCAGTGCATAGGCTAACCAAGGTTTGACTGTATTTCGTAATTCTTGAAACATGAAACCGCGCCAGAAATATTCTTCGAGCAATGAATTGAAAATAACAATGTAGAGACCAATGAAAATTAAATTGCTGACATTCAACGAAATCATTCCCTGGAGTTTTGTGGCAATGAGTTGAAGGTTTAGTGAGCCTTTAAATAATAAAAAAGCTGAAATATAAACTCCAGCTAGAACTATCCCGGTTATTATCATCGGTAAAATGTTCTTCTTGAATTTTTCGAAAGAAAAATTTTGAGTGAAGGCTTGTTTGAGGGTTTTCTTTTCAATAAAAAACCTAAAAAACAAAGGGAAGAGGAAAATAATTTTGTATATTGAAGAAAAGAAATAATTGGAAGCAAAAAAGTGTCGGCTCAGTAAAATAATGAAGGGCGGAAGGACAAGGAGGGCTATCAAAAGAGCTATTTTCTTTGTTTTATTCATGTAATTTTTTTACCGCAGTAGCTCTCCCCGCTTTTTCAGAAACTTCGTAACCATCTTTTTTGTGTCCAGCCTCTAATTTTTCTTTATTCTCAAAATCTTCTGGTATCAAAGTAGCAAAAATTAATTCACAATCATTAGCCTGAGCAATATCTGCGGCAATTTTTAATAGTTGTTCGCCAACTTTGCCACCTCTTATTGATGGGACTGCATATCTGTCGGCAATATAAAGATAATTCTTTCCAGCTGTCTCGCCTCTCGGAACGACTTTAAATAAGCGTAAATTTATCCAACATTGGTGATCCTTCTCGGTGATATTGATAGTGAAAGCAGCTGATTCTTGGCGATCAATTCCCATTGTTTCAACTCCAATGTTTCCTAAATCACTAAAACTGCGACTTGTGCCAACTTTGGATTCTAAAGATGTTCTAGATCCGGCGATTGTTATTTGATAGTTCTCCGCCACCTGTATTGTTGATTCGTCCTGCCCGAAAGAGGTGGAGGTTAAGAGAATTCCTTTAAGTATTTGAATAAATCGACGATATTTGTTTTTTCTCGGTCCAGGTTCCATCTCGAACAACCTAGCTTGAGCTTGATCTAAAAGACGCTCAATCTCAGATTTACTTAGTTCTTTAAGTTTTTCTGGATTATCTAAATAATCTTCCAGTTTTGGTTCTTTTCGTGTTGTTTCGTGCCATGATTCAAAGCCCATATTATTTTTATAATGAATGAATTTAATTAATCTCAAACCACTCCCCCTCACTCACAACCTCAACTTTGCCGTCGCTTATTTTGAGGGCAGAATTATCATCAAGTGCATAAAACTTTTCCGACCTGTTTTTGACGGCTTCTCGGATAGCTTGTTCGGTTAGATTTTGGGAACCAGGAGAGTTGTAGTGTGGCAAAAAGTAAAAGTCAACATAATTGAGTCCATTCATCTCGGTTGTCCGGTCCAGATCTTCTTCGTAGATAGTTTGAGAAATAGGTAACAGTAAAGTTTTGTTTGTCACCATGCTGCCGGCGCTGACACCGACGTAGACTTTGTTCTCGAGGAGTTTCGGTAAAATACTGATGAGCCCTGATTTGTTGATCCATTCCATGAGATGATATGTATTCCCACCTTCAAAGAAAAGCACATCAGCCCTCTCGAGACTTGGTTTCCAGATTGATTCGTCTACTGCGGAGATGTCGGTGATTTCAATAGCCTTAAAATTTTGTTTTTTTAAGTTTTGTAAGTCACGAATAAACCAGCTTTTGTCTCCAATCTCAACATTCGAAGCTGTGGGAATAAAAACAACGATCGTGTCTTCTGGTTTTTTACCGACTAAGTCGAACAAGGCGTTTGCGATAGATTTATTTGTCAGGCCACCCGATGTGAGGAGGAGTTTCATATGTTTTATTGTCTTTTTTGATTTTAAAGTCCAGTTCCACCAACCGTGTTTTTTCCACGATTTACGCAATAGTCATTTATAACATCACAGGCAGTTTTGAATTCTTTGGCTACATAAATATCGCCATCTCTTTCTGAAATTTCTTTTTCCAGGGCGCCGACGTCAACGGTGCCAGTCTCGAGTAAACGGGTCAAGACTTCAATCTTATAAGTTGTACCTGTTATAAAGCGGGCGATCATCGAGTCTAAATTTATGCCTTCTAGGATTGCTTTAGCTCGTTCTGGTTCAATGCGTGTTTTATATCCAGCCAGTTTTGCTTCAAGTCTAACTCTCAACTCGGGGTCATTTGGTAACACAATTTTTTCTAATCTTTTCTCACCTGTCATGGGTGGCATTTGAGGCATTGGTTTCATAATTTTGTTATTAAATATGTGGTTTATTTTTGATCACAAAAAATATTACCCTCGTATGTAATTTTATCATCAATTTGTGAAAGTTTAGATTTACCACTTAACATTTTTTGTATGTGTTCAGTAATGTTGTTTCCATCATTTGTTTGGCAGTAATTTTTTAGTCCAGAAGCATTGGCTTCGTTAAGCACCACATTGGCTTCTTTAATTTCTGCTTCAACTTGTTCCTTTGTTTTCCCTTCAGCTGCCATTAGGTTTTGGACACCGGCAGCCGTAGCTGTTACTTTAAATACTCCTGTTGATTGCACAAAGTTACATTGTGCACCGGTTGAGCCGGTTATTTCATAGTTAATGCTAAGGGTAGTAATTAAACCTGGAGCTTCTTTGTTTTCGGTTGAACTGGAGAATAAAAACTTTGTTTTTGAGCAAGTTGTGGCTCTTTTGGTTAAACAGTTTATGTCACTTTTGCAGTCGACTAAACTTGGCGTTGGTGTAGTCAGCACAGGTGCAGGGCTATCTTGTTTCTGAGGAGTTGTCTCTGCTGGTGCTTGTGCAATTGGTTGAGCAATTTCTTTTGGTGCTGGATTGTTGTTTGGAGTTTTCGATATTGTGATTTTACTGCAGCCAGTACTGGCAATCATAACTATGGCGATTGTGGCAATGAGGAGGTATTTATTTTTCATACTTACGCAGGTTAATTAAATTAATTTATGTTTTGTCTATAATTGGTTCTAACTCTAACCTGGAATATGGTTGGTCGGGAAGTTCTGATGAGTCTTGAACTCCGTACTTTTCAAGAACACTAAATCGTGTATCCCATCCCGGACCTGGACCTTTTTCTAACGTCTCATGTGAATAGTATTGTCGAATGGTGTAACCAGTATCACGGCTGACGGCACGAAACAATTGACCCTCGTATCTGACTAAATCTCCGGCTTCAATTTTTTCGTCGCCATAATAGTCTTTGATCTTTTCGCTTGGTGCGGTGGGTTCTTGTCTAATGTCCATATATTATTGTTTAATGTGTAAATTGTTTTCGTGAGAGCTTAAAGCAGCTAAATTGAGGTAACTAATGAGTTGAATATTGTTTTCTTTTATAACAGGATAGATCTCTTCAATTTTTTTGGTATCAAGTTCACGTTCTTTGTTTAAACTGGATTTGCAACCTAGGTCATACATCCCAGGATGGAAAAAGATTTCATAAGTTTCATTGTCTTTAAAACTTTCAAGAGTCTTTTTTAATTCTTCAAAACTCATTTTGGTACCACTCATAACTTCATTTTTTGTTTTGACTACATCAACATCAACAATATTGTGATTGCGGCAGGGAAGATGCTTTTCTTTGCAGAATTGTATAACTATCGGAAATGATTCCCGTAAAAAAGTTGATTTGTGTATGTCGATATGGCTTGGATCAAAGCCAAAAATTGATACAAATTTGGCGTACTGTTTTTCTATCTCGGGTTTGAAATTTTCATCAGAAAATTCTAAGTGTAGGCCAATACTTATGTTTTGAGATTTTTTCAGCTCTAAAAGTTTTTTGATTTGTTTAGTTTGCTCGTCGGTTATCCGATTAACCATGACGGTTGTGGAGGAAACTAAACTGCGTTCAAGTAGTTCTAGAATTTTGGCATTGAATATATCGCTATAGCCAAAGTCATCTGCATTGATTATTAGATATTTCATAATTTTTATACTAATCGCAAAGAGCTCCGCCAGCTTGTTTGTCTACAACCTTACTGTCTTCCATTGCTTTGAAGGTAAATATTTTTGCAGCAGTGCAGATATTCGGTGGATATTCTTCGGAACAAGTGCCGGTACAATTTTTAATGCATTTGTCATCCACTGGTTTGCACCAGCCTGACTCGCAGCCCTTTGATCCACTGCAGTCTTTGCCTCCCGAAGGAAATGAATAACAGGTGCCACTTAAACACATGCCACTACAGTCAAATTTATAGCCGATCGATGAACAGGCTTTTTTGAATTCTGCTATACCACCGGGGTATTTATGCAAACCAGAACATTCCCAGACATTGCTTTCAGCGTTTGGGCGAGTGCAATATTTTTTTAGGAAACTAGTTTTGTCATCACGAGAACAACTTGTTAGTCCGAGGACTATAAGTAGCAGAAATAATGTCGTGGCCAGCATTGTTTTTTTATTCATATAGAAATTTAAAATGGTTTTTTCTGTGATTGTTTAATAAGCTTTTCAGTGTAAATTTGTACATTTGGAAAATCTAAGCAATCTTCCGGTGACGTTGGGTTATCTTTGTCTGTAGCTGGCGGAACTGGTGGGTATTCTAAGGGTTTTGTAGGCATAACTGATTGATTATTAGTTGAGTCTATTGTACTGATTTGGGGTGATTTTGTCAATGAACTCTGCTGAAGGAGTGAGCTAAAATTACTAGCACTTACTTCACCTATTTTGATTTTATTCTATTGACAAACAGCCGATGACATAGTACATTGAATGTAGAAGATAAGTCCTTAGGGTAAAGCTTTGTGGAGGGCGTTCTCGATCAGGAACATCCCATTGAAACAGAGACATTCCCAAAAGGCTCTTTCTTGAATCCGCTTTTAGAGCGGGTTTTTGATTTGAATTATTTTGAAGCTAGTATTTTTAAATACCTTGTTTATATTATTTTGATATTCTTTATAAAAAGCATGGGAAACAAAGTCAGCCAATTCTACCAGGACATCTAAATAGGATGGTTTGGTTTTATAATTGCAGGTTGTATTTGGAAATTGAGTTTCAAGAAAAGTATTAATTTCTTTTTGAAATTGTTTTTCGGCTAATTTACCACCCTTATGTTTTCGCGCATCAACGGTTATTTCCATCATAGAATATTTCCCAAATGATATTTTTAGAAATAGTTCCTTTAGTAGATTAAGGTATACCAAGTCAAAGTCTAGATATTTATGAATAAAATAGTTGTAGGGGATTTCCTGAACTAATTGGAATACAGACAGGATATCAACATCATGTCTATTAAGCAATTTAAAGCTTTTAATTCTTAACGCTTCAAAAGACGAGTCTGCTGCATGAATGCGACGTTTTGAACGTGCATAAGGTTTCCTAATGTTTTTCCAGCGTTTTCTTAGCTCGTCATCATTTAAAACAGCAAAACCATTTATACTGATAAACAGTTTACCTTTTTGTTTTTGTAGGTTGTATGATTCATCAAGGTAAATATGCATATTAAAGAGTATATTATAAATACCAGCCAATTCGAAAAGTAGGAGAAAAAATAACTTGTCGGACAATTGCTGTTGACACAGCCTCTTTGTGGTGTTAATCTTTGTTGTTGTGCGGATAGTTGACCCTTCCAGCGGAGGTGCGCCATGTCTCAGTTGCCCCTGTACGTTGCCGTGGATTCCCAGGCTCTGCGAAATCGGTGGTTGTGCAACTTCAACGGCATCTGGGGTTGGGCCTCGGACAAGAGCCAGTCTCACCGGTTCATATCCGAAGAAGAAGCACTGCGTGTTGGTCGGCAGGAAATGAAGTGGTCCGAAGACCGTGTCGTCGTGGAGCCCTTCGATCCTCTGACCGAGGATTGCGGTACCTAGTTCTTCCCCCCACAAGGAGGTTTCCCATGGATGCGAGAGAAACGGCTCTGGAGCAATTGCGTCTGCGGCGAGAGAAGAACGCGGGCAAGGAACGCGTGGACAACGCCAAGCTCTACGCTGGATCCGACATGTTCTACTACTGCGTGACCTGCGGCGAAGAGATGCGTCTCCCGGAAGCGCATACCTGCCCGGTTCCGCAGCATTGCGATGACTGTCTCGTTCTCGTATGCAACAAGTGGATCGCGAAATAGACGCAGTAAGTTCAAGTCATAAGAGGTAGCCGACATCGGTTGCCTCTTTATAATTGGGAAGTAATTTTTTTGACGTAACGTCGGATTGACAAAACCGAGTTGTTTCATTATAATAAGCTGTTGCTCAGAAACCCAACGGGAGGAAAAATCATGAAGCAGCTCATTCTGCTGCAAAGCTATGTCGGGCCGTCTGATTTCGAGTACGTGGTCACCTGCACCGGCCGTTTGCTAAGCTTGGATGAAGTGATTCGCTTGGGACTCACAACGACGGAGATTCTGAAGGCGAATGCTCGATCTAGCTATACGGCAACTTGGTACGAGATCGACACGGGCGACTTGATCCATGTGGAATCGAAAAGCGATGACGGCGACGTCAACATCGTTTTCGAAGTTCCCTTGGAGGGGATACCAAATCCTCCAGTCGCTTTCTCGGACATACACGCGGGTCAGTGGCTGCACCACTACCTTTGGAGGCATTGCATCGCGGACAAGCGTTAGTGATGTCTAGTCGCAAAATCCCACAAGGCTCAAGCTGAGTGGGATTTTTTATATAAACAAAAAAAACGAGTATATCTCGTTTAATTGTGGTACCCCCAAGGGGAATCGGACCCCTGTTACCAGGATGAAAACCTGGTGTCCTAACCACTAGACGATGGGGGCTAAATTGACTAACAGAACGCTGAAACTATAACAAATATGATCGAACCTGTCAATCTTCCTTAGATGGGTAAAATCAGGTATAATCGAAGCATGAAAAAACAGATAACAATTTTAGGCATCGAAAGCTCCTGCGACGAAACTGCCGCGGCTGTTTTGCAGTCGGATAAGGCGGGCTTTAAGATCCTTAGTTCCGTTGTTTCCTCTCAGGTCCAAGTCCACGCCAAATACGGCGGAGTTGTCCCGGAAGTAGCTGCAAGACTGCATATTGAAAAGATTCTTCCGATGATTCAGCTGGCAATCAAACAAGCAAAGAAGAAAATGACTGAGATTGATTATATTGCTGTTACGGCTGGGCCGGGTTTGATGAGCTCGCTTATGATCGGCACAGAAACAGCCAAGACGCTCGCACTGGCTTTGAATAAACCGCTCATTCGCATAAACCATATTGAAGGTCATCTTTTGTCGATCACAGAGAAATTAAAATTTCCCGCTGTTGGCTTGGTTGTTTCTGGCGGGCACACGCAAATTATTTTGGTGAAAGATTATTTGAAATATAAGTTAATCGGCGAGACGCGCGATGATGCGGCCGGCGAAGCATTCGACAAAGTCGCTAAAATTTTGGGTCTTGGCTACCCTGGTGGCCCAGCAATTAGCGTCGCGGCCGCAAAAGTTGAGTCTGTTAATTTAATTCCTGGTATTGAAATTAAACTACCGCGACCCATGCTCGATAAGGAAGGTTTTGAAATGAGTTTTTCTGGTTTAAAAACATCAGTGTTATATAAATGGAATGAACTTGTTAAAATATTGTCACCAGAAAATTTGGATAAAGCGCGAAATTTGATGGCTTATGAATTTCAAAAAGCAGTGGTTGAAGTTTTGGTTGCTAAGACTGCCGCCGCTGCCTTAAAATTCAAAGCCAAAACAATCGTCCTTGGCGGCGGTGTCTCTGCCAATAAATTCCTCCGTTCCGAAATGTTGCGTGTTATCAACGAAAAACTTCCTGACGTTAACGTTCTTATGCCAGAAATGAAAATGGCTGGTGACAATGCTGCGATGATAGCTCAGGGCGCATACTTTCATGTATTGAAAAAAGATTTTATTGAGCCAACGAAATTGAAGCCAGATCCGGGGTGGGAGTTAGTTCATTAGTAGTCAGCGTAACCAGAGACCAGTAACCAGTCACCAGAAAAAATAATATGAAGTTAATTACAAAAAAAGAAAGCGAAACAATCAAGCTTGGAGAAAAATTCGGTAAAACCTTAAAGGGCGGCGAAGTTGTTTTGCTTGTGGGTGATTTGGGTGCTGGGAAAACAACTTTTGTTAAAGGTGTGGCTAAATCTCTCGGTGTTACTCGAGTCGTGAATAGTCCTACTTTTGTTTTGATGAAGATTTATGAAATAAAAAATAAAGAAATAAAGAATTTAGTTCATATCGACACTTACCGAGGCCTAGATATCGGCGACCTGAAAAATATCGGAGCAGTGGAATACTTTAAAAGAAAAGATTGTGTCAGTTTCGTGGAATGGGGTGAAAGTTTAGAAGAATATTTGAAGAAAGAACAAATTAATTTTAAAAAAATTGTTATCAAAAATATTAGTGAGAATGAACGTGAGTTTATTCTCTGAGAATGAGAAACGGGAGCACTTTGAGGAGTGCTCCCGTTTTGATCATGAGGGCGTTGTTCGCTGAGGAACTAACGCATCCACAAGAGTCGTTCGCGCGGCAGGTCGGCCGGATTCTGGCGGTCGAAGATCTGTTGGCAGTGGACGCAGCGCGGCGACTCTGGCCTCAGCTCCAGTCGGGTCTGCAGGATGGGCTCTTCGCAGTCGAGGCAGGTGCCGTAGGTATGCACATGGATGCGAGCGAGCGCGGCCCGGATGTTGGGAAGCGTGACGCTGATGTGTCGGGCGCGCTGGGCTTCGGGCATGTCTTCTTCGGCGAGGCGGGTGAGGAGGGACTCTTCTCGTGCGAGGAGCTGTTGACGGCGGTCCTCTACGAAGGTTGCGGTCAGGAAATCGCTCAGGCTGTCGTCCATTCGATCCTCCAGGTTATACGACTCGGACATTACAATCTAGCATCTATAGTTGATATTGTCAAGCGCCCGTTATTGTGGCACATGATATTGCCCCCTACAAAAAAGTTGTTTTTTTATTCAAATTTAGTATAAAATTGGCATTTGTTATTGACAAATATGAAATGGCATGATATATTTATTGGTCACTTGTAGGGAGGTCCTCATGAAGAAGCCCGCCAGTGCCGGTTCGTCGACGCGGCGTCCGCCGAGACGTACCATCGTGGGCCTGCTCCAGCAGGCTGGTGTTGAAGTCATCGAGAAGAAGGAGCAAGCACCTGAAGCACTGCAACTCGAAGTTCGTCGTGGTCCGGCGCAGATCGTGCCCCGACGCGGCAACCCGTGACAACAAGCGGCGACCATCATCATGAAGGTCGCCGCTAATTTTTTTGGGAAATGTTTTTCTTTTCCGCGAATCACCCCGCATGCGGGGTGATTCGCGGAACTAATATTAAGCCGCAATTCTTATGTCTCTTAAGTATTGTTTCATGATAGCCACCACATCGTCAGGTGGATTCAAAAGCATCTCTTTGCTGACGTGCAATTCGCCTTGTTCCATGGCAGAAATTAAGGCTTCTTGTAATTGCTCTCGTGCGTTTTTTAGCCCTTCAGCGGTTGGCGGTACATCAAAACCAAACTGACGGAGGGATCGTAATGTTGTATATTGTTTAACATCATTTTCTACTGAACGACGATTAACTTTTTTCTTTTCTTTTGGCTTATCCTCTGTTGGGGGGATTAAATAGACCAGGTTAAAATCTCCACCCGCATAGTCAATTCCAGTTGAGAATTCATCAACCACTTTTTTTAGATGTACGCGTCCCGGATCAGCATAGGCTTCTCGTAATGTTGGTGTAGAAATTTTAACAATTAAGGTTCCTTGAGCCACACTGCGGCGCGCGCGATCTAAAATTCTTTCATTGAATTCTTCAACATATTCATTAGCGGTTAAAGTTTTTAACTGAATCAGAAATGATTGTACGCCCATATACATTTTTACATCAGCCTTGGCGTCGCGCAGATCTTCTCGCGGGGTGCCATGTTCCATCAAAAATGGTTTATCTGGTGAATATTTTTTATGTGCTTCACGCAAAACGGCAATAAGTTTCAACTCATCCTTTTGTCCATTATCAATGAAGTCGCTACTGATTACTTTTTTATAAAGTCGATCGGCTTCGTCAATAATATTTTGTCGCTCCGTTGAATCCTCTGTTTCCGCTGCTTTACGGTAAAGCATATCCGCAAGCATTATGTTAGCCGTGAATTGATCAACCCGGGTGTGTTCACTGGGGCGCAGATCCCACACATTGTCAGCTGATTGTCGATAACTTAAAATACTATGTTCTAATCTAAAATTCATTAATTGTTTGCGTGGATATTTATCATTAAAAATTTCTAATTCTTCGTCCGAGAGGGTGTCTAATGATTTTCCTGGGGGACAATTAGCAGCTGCATGCATGGCTTGTTCATTTTTCATTATCAAATAAAGTTCTTGCGAATAAAGCGCGTGCAAAAAAGCAATGACAGGATTGTTTTCATTGCCCTCTTTTTGGCTTTCAGCAATTAGCTCCTGTTCGAGATTAGAAAGAGTTTCTTCAAGTTCCTCGTCTTTGGCATCCAAATAAGGTAAAAGAAAACGTTCATTCAACTCGTACTCTGGAGTTGGAGAAGCATTAATTGCTTTCTTCACTCTTTTATCTTGACCGGTAGATGTTGTTGGTGGGTAGTTGGGATTATACATATTATTCGCTAACTCTAAACACCTCTTCAATTGAAGTTATTCCTTTGAGCGCTTTAACCATGCCGTCTTGAGCCATGGTCAACATGCCATTTTTAATGCCGACAGCTTGCATGTCATATTCAGAAACTTTTCCGCTTAAAACCATTTTTTCAATTTCAGGGGTCATGCCTAAAATTTCATAAATACCAATTCTTCCTTTGTAACCAATTTTGTGGCAAACATCGCAACCAGTACCTTTGTAAAATTTTATATTGGTCATATCTGGCTTGTCTGGATGTCCCTCTGGAATAGAATTTAATAATTCTTTAGCGCGTTCCAATTTGTCTGGCTCAGGAATATATTCTTGTTTACAACTTTCACAAATTCTACGCACTAGACGTTGACCGATAATGGCATTCAAAGCTGGAGCTAACAAAAAGGGTTTAACATTCATAGCTAAAAAGCGGGGAATCGCACCGGCCGCGCTATTGGTATGAATAGTCGAGATAACCAAGTGACCAGTTAGCGCTGCGTTAATCGCCACATCCGAAGTTTCAAGGTCGCGCATTTCGCCGACCATAACAATATCTGGATCTTGACGCAGAATCGAACGTAAACCGTCTGCAAAAGAATAACCTTTGCTATGATCAATCTGACTTTGGTTGATACCTTTCAATTTGTATTCAACTGGATCTTCCAAAGTAATAACCTTAGTGCCCTCTTTGTTTAATTTATTTAAAATAGCGTAGAGTGTTGTTGTTTTACCAGAGCCAGTTGGACCAGTAGTAATAATCATGCCATTTGGACGTTCCACTTCGCGTTTTAGATTTTCGTAAGCTTGACCAAGTATACCCAAGTCTTCAAAATCAAGGCTGGCCGTAGAAGATTTAAGTAAACGCATAACTACAGACTCGCCCCAGGTTGTTGGTAAAGTTGAAACACGAACATCAACATGTTCTTTGGTCATTTTAATGCTGATGCGACCGTCTTGTGGCTTGTCGGTAATATTTAATTTAACACCAGACAAAAGTTTAATACGTGAAATAACTTTGGGCCAACTAGATTTATCAATCGAAGCTGCATCATGCAAGACACCATCAACACGGAAACGAACTTTGATGTCTGCTTCTTCGGCTTCAATATGAATGTCAGAGGCGCCAGACTGTAAAGAAGCGGCAATGATCAAAGTTACCATGTCAGTAATATTTACCTTTTTGATTTCCGCATTTAAGGCCATGAAGTCTTTGGCGATTTCAGCAAATTGAGTTAGTTCTGCTTCTGAAACTTCCACGCCTTCAATTGGTTTGGCGTACTTGGGAACCTTGGCATATTGCGCCAAACGTTTTTGCAAATTTCTATGTGAAATTAAATAAAGCTTTGTTTTAGCATGGTGCTGTTCTTCGAGTTGATTTCTGATTTCATCATTCTTTTTGTTTTCTGGATCTGTTGTCGCTAAACGTATCTCTTCGCCAGTATTAACAAAGCAAATTAAATTATTGTCTATGCAAATATTTTCTGGAATTGATTGCAAAGATTCGTTGCTGACTGGGAATTCTGACAAATCAATATAGGGCATGCCATATTCTTGGGCTTTTTGCTGAGTTTTGATTTCCTCGTTTTCTTCAGTGATTACCTTAAGTTTGTCACCAAGTTTTTCTTGGACGTTTCTTTCTTGAATTTTGGGCAGGTTTTTTTTGCCATCGATTTGGGTCGTGGGGGCAGCCGCTGTCTTACCTGTTAATTTTTGTTTTCCTGATGAACTAAGTAAATCTTCGATCGATGTTGTTGTATTAGACATATTTTTTGTTATTCAACTCTAATTTTACCTTTTTTTACTCTTTAAGTAAAATTTTGGCCTTTTAGTCAAGGTGTGAATATTTCCCTTTGATAAATATCCTTTACATGTTAAAATGACCATAACAAAAATAACTAATAAGGAGGTCATGCGTATGGTAGATGACAATATTATCGAAGAACTTGAAAAGGGAGGGGAAAAAAAGGAGAAAAAGTTAGCTGCAAAGGCTAAAAAAGCCATTTTAAAAGCAGAGCCGGAGGTTCGTGCTTCAAAAGCCGATAATAAAGAAGCAGGATTTTTGTTTCCTTTAGTCGTAGTGGCTGTCGTAATTTTAGCTATTATTGGTGTGGTCTTTGGCTACACTAAGGATAAAATAACTAATATTACCAATGGTGGTACCAATGTGACTAAGGATTTAGAAAATCAGGTCAATTCATTAACTCAAAAGTTTAATGAAATGCAGAAAAAGGCTGATATTCTAGAAAAAACCAATGAAGCTAATAAAGAGGTTGTTATTGATCTTTTTGATAAAAGTCGTGTCATCCCGCTCAAGGTCAATGTTTCAGATTGGAATGTTTTAGACAACAAAGACTTATCTTTTTTGGTCAGCTATCCAAAGGAATGGGAAGTTGTGAACCCGATTATAGAAGTTAAGGACAAAACACAGCCAAAGGTCGAAGCCATTTCACTTCAACCAATTGGCCAAGCAGATTATGTTAATGTTATCACCATCAGAAGTGATTATGCTGATTTTGCCAAGTTAACCCTGACAGAAAAGGAAGATATTTTTAAAGAATTAGAAGTCATTGATCGCGCAGATTTCCCCTTTGGTAAAATGATTTACTTCATTAATTTTGATAAAGAAAACAATGAAGTTCCTACAATTTTGGTTTTAACACCAGATAATATTTATCGAGCTACTTTCAATGTAACGAACAAGAAGACCGATAATTACTTTGAATACCGAAAAACATTTGAAGACATTGTAGCTACATTCTCTCTTCGAGCAGCAGCGGCAGACAAAGCTGTAACTCCAGAGCCAAAACAATAATTTGTCCCATGCACTTCAGGCCGTGGCTTTATGCTGCGGTCTGTTGTTTTTTATCTAAAATTACGGTATCATGTATTCAAATTAATGAAGAAGAAGATACAATATGTCATTTTCAATCGGAATCGTCGGTTTGCCAAATGTGGGGAAATCAACCTTATTTAAGGCGCTGACTAAAAAACAAATTGATATTGCTAATTATCCTTTTTGTACCATTGAACCAAACAAGGGTATTGTTGCTGTACCCGACGAGCGTTTAGAAAAACTTACAGCTATGTCAAAATCAGCTAAGACTATTTACACCACGATTGAGTTTGTCGATATTGCTGGCTTAGTCAAAGGTGCGCATAAGGGCGAAGGTTTGGGTAATAAATTTTTGCATAATATCCGCGAGGTGGATGCGATTTGTCATGTACTGCGCGATTTTCGTTCTGGTGAAATTATTCACGTCAATAATAAAGTTGATCCTGAAGGTGATGCGGAAACAATTGACATTGAACTCGCTTTTGCAGACTTGGAAGTGGCCAAACCGCATTTATCAAAGTTAAAAGGCAAATTAAAAACTTCTGGTTCACCCGACGAAAAAGAAACGATCAAACTGGTTGAACTTTTTGAAACTAAAATAATTCCAGCCTTAGAAAATGGACAAGCACTGCGAAAAGTAAATTTAACTGATGATGAAAAAGCGCAAATTATTTATTTAAGTTTTTTGACTTTAAAACCAATGATTTATCTTTTGAATGTGGACGAGAATCGTGTTAACGATACTCCGAAGTTCGAAAAATTACCCAACGAAACAATAATTCCTGTTTGCGCCAAAGTGGAAGCGGACTTGGCTGATCTTCCAAAAGAAGAAGCAGCTGAATATATGGAAGCTTTGGGTCTAAAAATGTCCGGATTAGATCGAATTATTGTTACAGCTTATGAAACCTTAAATTTGATCAGTTTTTTAACAACTGGACCGGACGAAACTCGAGCTTGGACGATTACGCGTGGGATGAAAGCTCCTCAAGCCGCTGGAAAAATTCATGGTGATTTCGAACGGGGATTTATTTCTTGCGAAACAATTAATTGGCAAGAGCTTTTAAATGCCGGCAGTGAAGTTGCGGCGAAAGAAAAGGGTTTGATACGGTTGGAAGGGAAGAATTATGTGATGCAAGATGGGGATGTGTGCCTTTTTCGATTTAACGTTTAGACTCGGGGCTCAATTTCTTGAGCCCATACAAAAACTAGTAAAAAAATGCCGCCCGTCCTCAAGTGTGAGGCGGGCGGTTTCGTTACTTCACGTGCTTCGGTAAGTCATAGAGCGCGGCGATGATGCCGAGGATGACTTGGCATTCCGGGACATCAGCCGGCACTCGGACCTTGGTGTTGATCTCGCAGCCGCGCTGCAGGTAGTAATTGACTTCGGTCACGTAGTTCTCGTGGGTGAGCTGGAAGTCCTTGGGCCTTGTGGTCCGAGGAATGACACCGACGCGCAGAACCATCTTGGTGCGGTCGGCGAACTTCTCGATCAGCGCGTCGCTGTAGTAGTTGCGTTCGATCTGGATAACGAACCAGAATTTGTTTCCCTTGCGCGTGAAGGGAATGAGTATCTCGGTCATGTTCTTGAACCAGGACGGGGAGACTTCACTCTGGTCGAAGAGGACGACGTTGCCTCGGCGCGAGGCGAGCCAGATGTCTCTCAGTATCCGGGGCGTGGCCGGGAAAGCGCTCAGCACTTCGTGAATTGTCTTGAGATTGCTCATGTGTTTCCTCGAGGGTGTTTCTCTTTTCGCAACCCACAACAGGTTAGTTTAGGATAGATTTGGCGTGTTGTCAATGAGAAAAAACCTTTTGAGGACTGGGCTGAATTTTTTGAGCTCAAACAAAAAAGAACTTGACGCCGCAATCCTTTTTGATTATGGTTGAGATGTTATTGATGGAGGAAAAAATGGAAGAAGATGATGTAGCTCACGATGGTAATTTGCGTCAGCTCTTTGAAGAAAAGTTCAGGCGCATGCCACTGTCTGACAAGCTGGCTTTGATCTCAACTGCCCTGCCGTCTGAGTTCGCAGCCCTTTGTCTTGACCCTAACCCGCAAGTGATAAATGCACTCGCAGGTTCTGGACGTTTTTCCGCAGAACATGCACGGTTGGTAGCAAGGTACCATCATTCACATGCGGGGTTGGAAAGAATTACACGACCAGCGGTAATCGCGGGTGATCGCGGTGTTCAAAGTGGTGTTTTCAGAAACCCCTTGAGCACAGCGCCAGTGTTGAATCGAAGCTTTGCCACCATGAGTTTGTACGAGATTCATGCTGTGGCGCAGGGACGTGAAGCCACTGAATTCACTTCGGCTCAAGCGCGCGAAGCACTGCGAACCAGATTCGATCAGAGCGCAGCCGAGACCAAAGTTCAGTTCATCATCAACACCGAAGGTCGTTGCCTGCGTTTCTTCAACGGACTGTTCTTGGATAAGACAGCCGCACGGTCGCTCGCAGCGTACATCTCGGCTACGCCTGCAGTGTCAGTGCTTCTCGTTCGTAACTTGCTCATCTTTCCGAGTGTCCCGCCAGAAGTTGTACGCGCCATAGCCAAAGTACCGGCGGTCATGCGTGATCATGATTTGCGAATGCGTGTTCGCAGTCACCGCAATTGTCCGGCCGACGCGAAACTTCAAAGACGATAAACTCCACCTTTGTCATTCGAGGGTGGAGATTTTTTTGTGTTGAATGTTGGGTAGGGTTTTGTAGGGGCTCAAGAAATTGAGCCCCGTGCTTAAAAGAGAGATCTGCAATTGACAGCCATAATTGTCTATGTTAATGTTTTGAGTTCTCTAATCCGGTAGGCTATATTCGCAAAACCCACCACTTGAAAGGAAGTGGAGCATGACCGTTATCGAAGCGAGAGAAGCATTGAAGGATCTTCTGGAGCGGCCGAGTTTGCTGATTTCTAAGCAGGCACCGCTTTATGCGCAATTGTGTGCGCGTTTGGTGGATGCTCTAGAGGTCCTGCGTTATACGCACGAGGAGCGCGACGAAATTCATCTCCGACGCTTGGCTCATACGATAAAGCCGGTTCTTCCTCTCTGGTCCACATTCTTGTATGCTGTGGTCGACGACATCGTCAAGGCCAATGACTAGGTAGCTCCCGCAGTTCACAAACTCACACTCGAAAGGAAGTGGAGCATGAACGTGATCGAAGCGAGATTGATGTTGAGAGAAGTCCTGGGGCAGGCCGGAGTCCTCGTCCTGAAAGTGAATCCGAACTACACGGTTTGCTGCGCAGAGTTCCTGGACGCGCTCGAAGTTTTGCGCGATGCCCACGAACGGGCGGACCAAGCCTGGCTCAACGGCTTGTCCAAGACGCTGGAGCCGATGCTCCCGCTCTGGGCCAGCATCTGTGGCGCCGTGTCCAAGGACATCGCCAAGGCCAACGTCAAGGCCAAAGGCTAGTCCATTCCCGCAGTTCGCAAAACCCGCAAGCAGCATTGCTTAGCGGGTTTTTACTTTTCTCTGCGGGCTCAATCTCTTGAGCCCTTACAACTGACTATGCCCGCAGGATGGTTTTGTCAGAATAAATAACGCCTGCCAACTATGTAGTGGCAGACGTCGCGTGACTATTTCACACGCAAGGGCAAGGGCAGTTGCTCGAGCGAAGCGAGGAGGCGCAACCACATCTGACGCTCTTTACGATTCCAGTGTCCGTAGATGTCTTTGGCGATGTGGATGCTGACCGGTCGCTGGGTGAAGTACACGATGTACAACCCGTGTTCGTGCTTCAACCAGATCGATTGCTTGTCGCGTGCATGCTCGTAGATGCTGATGTTGATCGAGAGGATTTCCCTGTCGCCGGGGATTTCCAGTACTTCTTCCAAATATTCTTGTCGATCGATGCGTACGATCAGGTAGAATCGTTTCTTGTTGCTCGAGAAAGGAATGCGAACTTCTTCGTGATGTTCCACTCCATAGTCTTTTTCGACTTCGTTGTGGAAGGAAGAAATCCCACGGCGCTGGAGTAAGGGCTTGTTGATCTCTCGGTAGACTTCGCTCCAGGGATAGATTTTCCCTGAGGTGAGAACGCGGAGCCCGAAGGGCATTCCGAAGAACGCGTAGCCGAGGGCAGGGAAGACTTCGAGCGTTCGCTTGAGGGCTTCGACTTCAGGTCGAGTTTTCACCTTTTGCCTCTAGGCAGTTAATCGCACGCGAACAAAAAAGCTTAGCATTTTGCACTAAGCTTGTCAAGAACAATATCAACGTATGTTCTGTATGGCCTTTTGTACGGGCTCAAGAAATTGAGCCCCGGTCTCAAAGACCCACCCCCTGGTCTTCAAACGGGTTGTCCCTTGTAAAATCCGGCACCAAGCAATCCGTTGCATCCAAATCTTGCGTCCAACCATTTAGCATTCTTTTTTCGGTCAGATGATTGAATATTCTTGTAACTTCTTCCTCGTTATTTTTAGTTTTTAATTCGGGATATTCATTACTTTTATAAAAAGGAGAGTATTGCGCCATTAAACTAACATAAATATTTTCATTGATTGAAGATAAAATGTCGATGGCCTTCAAACTGCTTTCGGTTTGTCCTGGTAAAATTAAATGACGCACGATGAGACCAGATTTGGCAATTCCATTTTCGTCGAGAATAAGCTCTGGACGAATTTCATTTAAATATTTAATCGCTTCAGTGGCGATATCAGTATAATTTGGTACACCAGAATATTTTTGTCCGATTTCATTAAAACCATATTTAAAATCTGGCAAAAAAATGTCGACAAGCTCGGCTGCGTGTTTTAAAACCTCAACATTTTCGTAGCCATTTGAGTTCCAGACAATCGGAATCGTCAGCCCTTTCTTTTTAGCTTCTTTAATTGCTGGCACTATCGTTTGCCACCATATCGTCGGTGTGACAAGATTGATATTCACAGCATTTTGTTTTTGTAAGTCGAGCATAATGTCGACTAATTCAGATTCAGAGTAATCTTTTCCAAGATTTTCTTGTGAGATTTGATAATTCTGACAATAACAACATTTTAAATTGCACTTACTAAAAAAAATGGTGCCCGAGCCTTGCGACTCGTCACCAACCAGAGGCGGTTCTTCGCCAAAATGTTTACCGTACCAGGCAATGCGGACTGACATAAATTAAAGCACGCGCAAAATAAGAACTTTGAGATAGCCGCCTTCAGTGAAGCTGGGCAGTTCAAGATGATCTGGTGCAAAAGTTAGAACTTCGAGTATTTGAATGGTTTTACCAGCATTAATACTGGCGTTGACCAAAATGTTTTTGAAATCATCAAGCGACAAATGAGCGGAGCAAGAGCAAGTCATTAAAATAGAATTTGAAGGCATTATTCTCATGGCCACTTCATTAATACTTTTGTAGCCGATCATGCCTTCTTTGATTTTGTCGCGATCTTTAATAAAGGCTGGCGGATCAAGAACAATAACATCAAAAGTATTTGGTTCGATGGTGCGTAAATATTTTTTTACATCTTCGCAAATAGAGGTGTATTTTGTTTTTGGAAAATCATTTAATACAAAATTCTTTTCAGCCAGTTCTATCGCTTTGGGCGAAACATCAACACTCGTGACATGTTTGGCGCCAGCAGCTAAAGCGTAAACAGAAAAACCGCCAGTGTACGAAAAACAATTTAAAACATTTTTATCTTTAACATATTTTGTTAAAGCTTGGCGTTTCTCGCGTTGATCTAAAAAGAAGCCAGTTTTTTGGCCTTCAACTACATCCACATCAAAAAGATGTCCGTTTTCTTTGACCTTAATCGTTGCTGGAACTTTACCAAAAAGTAGTCGTGAGCGATTGTCCGCTTCTTCTTCGGTTAAAGATCGTTTGTAGGTCTTATCATAAATGCCTTTTGGTTTAACAATGTCGATAAGAGCGTTAATGATTTGTTCTTGCCAAGCTTCGATGCCGCGATTATGAAATTGAACCACTAAATAATCAGCGTATTTATCAACGATAAGCCCGGGAAGAAAATCATTTTCACTATTTACAATACGGTAACAATTTGTTTTCTTTTGATCGATGGCTTGAAGCCGAACGGAGAGCGCCAGTTCAATTCGTTTAACAAAAAATTCATCATTAACTTCTTCTTTTTCTTCATAACCCCAAATGCGCACAGCCAGTTGTGAATAAGAATTAAAAAAACCTTGGGCCAAGAATTCATCATCACTGGAATATAGGCTAACTGGTTCGCCGTAACTCAAACCTTCGGGTAAATCAATAATGGCGCCGGAGTAAACCCAAGGGTGGCCGCGTAAAATTGGGCCGATTTTTTTTGTATAAACTGTTAACTTAATCATAGTTTTAATTTTCGGGGTTATTATCTCATTTTTGGTGATTTTGTCAATTCTCCCGTACGATTTGCGAGCCACGCAAGTCTAAAATATCCAAACGTGGCGCGGCAATCTCTTGATCGTTTCCTTAGCAATCGACCAAGAGATTGCTTCGTCAGTCTTTAGCAAACTATGCTTCCTCGCAAATCGGATAAAAAAAACCCCCGCACCACAGATGACTGGATGCGGGGTAAACCCAACTCATTGTCGAACGAGTGGGGCGTTTGGTCTATCACCAGCGAGAGCTGAACTCGTAGGTGTCGTCCCAGTCGAGGTGCGACGGCTGACGACCGAAGATCAGGTGCAGTCCGATTACGACGGCGATGAGCGGAATCGCAAAGACAACGCTCGTGACGCCGAGGACGCAGTCGACCTTTTGTCTCAACATGAGCACCTCTCTTCCGGTTCTTCGGTCCCACTTGGTTGCCGAATCGAGTAGAGGTAGAGGCCGAAGATCAGCAGATCGACAGCGAACATGATTCTGACGAGGTAGCTCAGCAGAAAGTCGAAAGCGCGGATGTAGAGCGCAGAATCCGAGAACACCAGCCGTTGGATCATCGGCAGGTCGATGGCGTTGACCACGAAGAAGGAGAAGTAGAAGAATGTCACTGCCACGAAGTCGATGATTATTCGGTAGGTGCGGCGGTTGGCCGTGCGGACATCGTCTTTCAGGAAGGTCGTGAACAGGTAGAAGCTGATGAAAACCACGAAACCGGGCCAGTCGACGCCAGACTTGTCCGGCGGGAAAGCTCCTGGTTCTGTGTTCCAGATGAGTATACCGAGCGCGAGGAGAATCGCGAAGAGTCCGATGGGCACCCAGGAGAGGCAATCGAACACGCGCTTGAACCGAATAGTCGTGGGCTGTGTCATGGTTTCCTCCGAGCTGTTCGTTTGTTGCTTACGCTGCGCGGGGCGGCGTGGGTTTTGCTTCGTCGATTGCTTCTTGCAACCGCTTCTGCAGCTCGTTCTGGGGCAGGTGATGGTACATGAGTCCGCAGTCCCTGCAGTAGAACTTGGTGGGACCAATTTCCGTGGGACGTGATCCCCCGTAGATCGGTGCACCGACTGGGGTGCGCGTGCTCTCTCTCAAAATTGGGCCACTACAGAAAACACACTTTGCGTCGGTCACTTCGGCTGCCATGATTTTGCCTCAAACAGTTTCGCAGTTGATTAGAGATTATCATTTAGAGTGTTTTTGTCAACAAAAAAAGTAGGGGTTCAAGAAATTGAACCCCTACGCACGATGATTAAAATATTTCGATTACATCATTCCACCCATGCCGCCCATTCCCATACCACCAGCTCCACCATGATCATGTTTATGTTCATCTTCAGGGTCATCAGTAATGACACATTCGGTTGTGAGTAACATTGCAGAAATTGAAGCTGCATTTTGCAAAGCGCAACGTGTAACTTTTGTTGGGTCGATGATACCAGCTTCAACTAAATCTTCAAACTTATCTGTTGATGCATTATAACCAACATTGCCGCTGTTGCGACGGACTTCTTCAGCAATTACAGCGCCGTCTTTACCAGCATTAATAGCAATTTGGCGTATTGGCTCTTCGAGTGCGCGTTTTAAAATGTCGATGCCGATTTTTTGTTCACCAGTTAATTCCACTTGATCCAAAATTTTCTTAGCGCGGAACAAGGCAACGCCACCGCCTGGGACTATACCCTCTTCAACTGCAGCTTTTGTGGCATTGATGGCATCTTCGATGCGCAGTTTCATTTCTTTAACTTCTGTTTCTGTCGCCGCGCCAACTTTGATGACAGCTACGCCGCCAGCAAGTTTAGCTAAACGTTCTTTTAATTTTTCTTTATCAAATTCTGAAGTGCTAGTTTCAATTTCAGTTCTGATATGTGTAATTCTGTCTTCCAAAACTTTTTTGTCGCCGCGTCCTTCAACAATAGTAGTATGTTCTTTAGTTGAAATAATTTTATGCGCTTGTCCTAACATGTCTAATTCTACTTTTTCTAAAGTTAAACCAACTTCTTCGGCAATAACGCGTCCGCCAGTCAAAGTAGCAATGTCTTGCAACATTTCTTTGCGTCTATCACCAAAGGCTGGGGCCTTGATAGCAAGTGTATTGAAAACTCCGCGTAATTTATTTACAACGAGGGTAGCGAGCGCTTCGCCATCAACATCTTCAGCAATAATAACTAAATCTTTTTTGCCGATTTGATTTAATTTTTCTAAAGTTGGAACAATGTCGTTGATAGTAGAAATCTTTTTATCTGTAATTAAAATGTAAGCATCTTGGTATTCAGCTTCCATACGTTCTGGATTTGTCACCATGTATGGAGAAAGATAACCTTTGTCGAATTGCATGCCTTTAACAACTTCTTTTTCAATGCCGAAACTTTGTGATTCTTCAACTGTGATAACACCATCATTGCCAACTTCTTTCATGGCTTCAGCGATTATCTTGCCCAGTTTTGGGTCGTTAGCAGAAATTGATGCGACTTGAGTGATTTCAGCATCATTAGAAATTGGTTTTGAAATTACTGTGCGCAATTCTTCGACAACTGCATTAACTCCTTTTTCAATGCCTTTTTTAATTTCCATGGGGTTGGCGCCAGCGGCTACGTTTTTGAAGCCTTCTGTGATAATCGCTTGAGCTAAAACAGTCGCCGTTGTTGTTCCGTCGCCGGCAACATCATTTGTTTTTGTGGCAACTTCTTTAACAAGTTCAGCGCCAATATTTTCGATTTTATCTTTTAATTCAATTTCTTTGGCAATGGTGACACCATCATTACAAATTTGTGGTGAGCCAAAACCTTTATCAAGAACCACGTTGCGACCTCGAGGTCCCAAAGTGATTTTGACAGCATCAGCTAATTTATCTACGCCGCGTTTAAGCGCTTGGCGGGCTTGTTCATTGAAAATGATTTGTTTAGACATAGGTATTAAAATTAAAGATTATGATTTTTATTCGATTACAGCCAAAACATCAGACTCACTCAAAACTAAATATTCTGTTCCATCGATTTTAATTTCATTTGGTGAATATTTTGTGAAGACAACTTTATCACCTGGTTTAACAGACATAGCGGCGCGTGTGCCGTTTTCTAAAAATTTTCCTGGGCCAACTGCAATCACTTCACCTTTTTCAGGTTTTTCCTTGTTGGCAGTTTCTGGCAAAATAATGCCAAAAGAAGTTTTTTCTTCTTTGCTAGCTGGTTTAACGATAATGTGATCGTTTAAAGGTTTTAACATACTTATGATAGCTTTTAGGAATTAGTTTATAGCTTTTAGGTGCTGATGACTCAAATGCCAAACACCTAGAAGCTAATTTACTATAAGCTAAAAGCTTATTTATATTATTAGCAGTCGCACTTTTAGAGTGCTAAATGTATCTCTATTTTAGTACAATCCAGGAGACTGTCAAGCTGGTTCATTGGCTCTTATTTTGGCAAAAAAGGAGTGGCTTGTCAATTTGATTTTTAGGGTTGACAAAAGTGATTTAGTGTGCTATCATGTGATGTCGATCTAGTGCTAAAACCCTGGCGGAGGTCTGTCATGGCAGAGTCCAATTGCTTCCAGGCGTACAAGGACGAGCCGGTCCGGTCCGAGGAGCTTTCCAAGACGCACCGGACCATGGGTCAGTACGCCTGTAACGGCGTACACCACGTCGTGTCGTTTACCAAGCTCACGCTGGATGACAAGGGAAACATCATCTCGGGCGTGGCGGACGGGTTCGAGCAGCTCGGCCTGTGCGACGGCAGCTGCGCCAACAGCACGGCGCGGCCCGGCGACGGCTTCACCTACGAGTACGACGCGGCCAAGGAGCCCCGCGACGAGTAGTCACAGCGGTCCGATCTCTCGATCGGGCCGCTAATTTTTTTCTGCTTCACGCGAAAAACGGGGTTTGAAATGACATACTCCCCGCATATCGCCTTCGGCTGCATGCGGGGTCTCTTTGCTCCGCTTATCATGAGAATTCGAATCTCCGTTGCTTCTTTCGTATTTGAAGAGTTTTAATCGTGTGGGGCACTTCTACTTTACTTTGTCTGTCGATATATTTATGTATCTGTTCCTCGTTCAATCCGACGGAAGATACGAAGTATCCGACACTCCAAATACCCTCTTTTCTCAAATACATTTCTCGAATGAACTTGAAGCGTTTTTGTAAATAAATGCTTGAGGTTATCTTTAATTTTTGTACTATCGCAGACAGTGCAACATTAGGCGACGCTTCAAGTTGGATATGTACATGATCCTTATTGGTATTTACTGCAAAGATGTGGAGTGTCGGGTACTTCTTCACCGTGTCATAAAAACAAGTTATTAGATCTTTTTTAACATTGGGTACAATAAACTTGCGTCGGTATTTAGTGCCCCACACTATGTGATATTGAAGTTGATATATACAGTGGTTTAAACTTCGAATTCTCATGTAACCAGCATAACACACGCTGGTGTGTTATGCCCATTCATCCCCGCACAGGCGGCTCGGCCTGCTTCAGGCCTTCGCCTGGTGCGGGGTTTCCTGTAAGGAAATAAAAATATCGTAGGGGTTCAAAATCTTGAACCCCTACGATGTGCAAAACAATAATTATTTGTTCGCAAATAATCCTCAAGCACCGGCCCGATATTCGGCGCGCAATCACTGGGTAAATTATTAATATCGAACCAATTCCATTCACGAATATCAGCGCCAGGATTTATTCCGCCCAATCTTTTGGCGAGGAAGTGAATTAGAATCACCTGGGTATTTTCTTTTGTTTGATGTTTAACCATCATTGGTTTCAAGGCGCGAATAATCTCGACATCAAAACCCATTTCTTCTTTTACTTCTCGTCTACAAGCATTTTCGAGTGACATTGTTTCATCATCAAAATCAAAATCTTCTACCCGACCGCCCACAAACTTCCAAAAATTATCTTCGCCGTGTTTATTTAGCAAGACTTTATTATTTTCGATAATGACTGGGCCAGAGGCAATAATGAAATCCATATTTTGATATTATTGATTATCTGTAGATAGTATGCTATATTTTTAAGTCCTTGCAAAGGGGCAAAATTCAGGAGGAGATCATGATCCACGAACAGTTTCTGACACTACTCGACCTGTTTGCCAAGAGTCGCGGCGCGCGAGTCTCGTCTATGTTCATCGCACGTACTGAACATGAGGTGTTCAAGGGGCCAGAAGGCCGCCTCATGTCGC
>Ga0247841_10001137_pt1 | contig 62825 bp, 48 predicted proteins | sample LaCruzMarch2015__2_FD_192410 | JGI IMG/M metagenome (GOLD analysis project Ga0247841, IMG submission 192410) | Freshwater microbial communities from meromictic Lake La Cruz, Castile-La Mancha, Spain - LaCruzMarch2015_18m | ecosystem: Environmental > Aquatic > Freshwater > Lake | place: Spain...
TGTTCATATGTCCCTGGTTTCAAGTATTCATCGGTTTCTTCAACCTGAGCTTCAAGCACGCGGGAAGATAGGGTAGAATCGGTATTGCCTGCACCAAACAAATTATTAACGCCGCTGGTAGATCTTAAGCATATACTGGGGTACTCCGGTTTTAATGATACACAGCCAATAAAGTTATCCTTAAAGAGGCTGCCTGATATATTCCATAGGGCATTGAATTCCTGCGGGAATACTGCATCTTCTAATTGATATACTAACCGGGAGTATGATTTAGAAATGAGAAAATCAACTTTCACTCTATCTATCCGCAGGCTATCTGTCAACTCTGTGTTAATTTCACAACTAATTGACTCCCGAGAATCAATCTTTATTAACCATTCCTGGCGTATAGGCATATCAGGAAAAGACACAAAAATGCGCATCTGGTTTTCGGAAACTTTCTCTACATCAAAAACTGTTTCCCGTGAATGATACCAAATCCCTTCAGATAAAATACTGGAGCTTAAGCCATAACTTTTAGCTAATTCGACACCTTTATAATGCAACCTTAATCTATTGGCATCATCAAGCCAAATTTTCAAATCGCCATTGGCAATCATGCGCCTTTTTATTCTTTTTAATTCCTCGCGCCTGCGCGCCTCTTCTAACTTTTTACTGAATATTGTGAATAATCCGCTCATAAGAATTCCTAAGTTATGATTTTTATCATACCGTGGAAATAAACACCTGTTCCGCTGCCGCTTTCGACGCGAGGTGAAAGTTCATATTGCATTACCCGTGCCTGAAAAAGATCATCCGTATTTTCAACTATAGCATGACGCGCCTGACAATCAGGCAAGGATTCAAAACACAAGGATGGAATAAAATTATTATTAAACAAACCTTTTTTTACCAAACCTTTTTCTACCCCGATGCAGCTGTTGCCGTCACCACACCACAATCTCTCCCAAAAAGCACCGTTATGCGCAATAAAATCGTCCGGAAATTTCGCTTTGATCTGCCGCGGAGAAAACCACTCCTTATAATAATCCGAAACCATAAGTCCGACCTGTTCTCGCTCAATAACAATAACCTTATCATCCCATATTTCCCTGGAAATCTTTATCGTAATAGTCCGTGCATCTGTTAAACTGATCTCCCAGATTTGTTTCATTGGCACCCAGGGCCACTGGCCGACAACAACCATCCTCCTTGCATCCATCCTAGATACCTGCCAGTATGCTTGCGATGAATCATGCCAGCGCTCCTGCACAAACCCTGATGAATACAGGCTCAACCCCTTGGTCAACTCTAAACCATCCCAAACAATCTTGCCTTTTCCGTGATCAAAAATAAAGCTTAATCTGCCGTAGCTTATCATGCAGGGGATGGATTTTTTACTCGGCTGAAGAAAAGGCGCTGCTATGCGTATTGTCCCGTTAAAATATTTGTTTTTACCGGGATAGGCGCGCACCCGTTCTTTTGAGTCAATTTCTAAAAATTGCAATTTTACCCCCGAAGATACTCCCTCGTTATCTTTAGAGATATAAGACACTACGGGTAGATCACTATCACAAGAGAATGATAGCTCAGGCAAAAATAACTCTTCTTTTCCGCCTGAATCTTCAACTCCAGCGTAATTATTCGCGTACCTATTTAAAATAACTACTCCACCCCTTTTCTCCATCCTGTCAAATTGCCCTTTTTCTTCAGCGGTAAACCACTTGGGGTACTCTTTACTTAGTAATAATTCCGCCTGCCTATTTATTATTTTACGCTCTTCATCCGTCTCTAAGATTATTTCCCATGTCACTGTTTTATTTTCATCATTATTAACCCTTATACACCAAATCTGTCTTAAACCTGGTAACGCGCTCCAGGAAACAACAACGCGTATTTGGCGGCTATTTTCCTTGCTGATAGACCAATTCCCCTCTATTGCGCTATAGCTTCTATCCTGATATTTAAATTTCGTATTGAACCCGGCATTACGAGTTATCAGCCTTTCATTCCAATAAATCCCGATTTCTCGTTCCCTGCAAGAAACGCCAAGCGCTCCACTGCTAATAAAGATCGCATCACGCATTAATACACGGGCGTTACTCAAGAATTCCGATATTTTCTCTGTATTAAAAGGATCAAAAAATATCAGTTTGCTGTGGAAAACAGTCCGCTTAAAAGTATGGCACTCCGGATCAAGCCCGTCAGGAAAAACTACATAATCCAACACTCTTCCTGCATTAGCGGAACCGGTATTGCCAATACGACATCTCGCCTGCTGGTTATTACTAAGCCGATCAAAGATCACTACGGGTAAAGCCATCTCTTGGGCGTTATCGCCCCGTAAACCGACCACCGTATTTAACGAATCGTCTATCAGCCCGCATTGCCACTCTTCTCCGTGAAGAAAAGCTTTTGAAAATGCCTTTTCCCCTTCAACTGTAAACCAATTCTTGTACCCATCCTGAAAAATAATACTTGTTTGGCAACGTTCCGGCAGCAAACCCCGTGAAGATTCTATGGTTATCTCCCAAATCAACTCTTTTTCGCTTAGAAAAAATAGTTTCCAGTGCTCTAGCACTGGTATATCCGGCCATGATCCCGTAGCTATAATCCCCTTGCCATCAGGGCCATCAACTCTATCAATTTTCCAATCAGCAGAAGTAGATAAGTATTCCCGGCCGGATAACATCATCGCGGAATAACCGCCATTGCGGGCAGTAATTGCCCCTTCTTTACACCTTATAATCAGCCTCCCGTTATTAAAAACTAAGCCTGATTGGCCCTCCTCGAGAATGGCTATACCTTTTTTATCTCCGACTGTCTCAGTATAATAATCACAGACACTGCCTATCAAACTATCTTTAACGATCCTGCCTTCTCTTAAAAAAATCCCCCGGGAACACATGCGTTTGGCGATCGATAAATCATGGCTGACAAGTATGATTGTCTTGCCTTGATCCCTTAATTCAAATAGCTTATTAATACATTTATTTTGCGCATACATATCCCCAACAACAAAAGAATCATCTAAAAGTAATATATCCGGATCTACGTATATGGCGATAGCAAAACCCAGGCGCATCAGCATACCCTGAGAATAACATTTAACAGGGGCGTTAATAAATCTACCTATCGCGGCGAATTTTACAATCTCATCGTAACGAGCTTCCGCTTGTTTTCTGGAAAGTCCGAACAGGGAAGAAATCAAATATACATTTTCTTTCCCGGTCAAATCTTTCTGGAAACCCCCTCCTAAATCTATCAGCCCAGCAACCCTGCCATAAACTTCAAACGACCCCTTATCCGGCTTGAGCATACCGCCGATAACCTTAAGCAAAGTGCTCTTTCCCGCCCCATTTTCTCCGATAATACCAAGGGTTTCTCCTTGTTTAACCTCAAAACTTATATTCTTCAGGCCCCAGAAATCTTCGGATATAAACCTGCCACTCTCTTTAAATTCAATCCTATATTTTAGCCAAACATCTTGAAGCTTTATCGATATCATTTTAAATGTGTTTTAATATTTCATTTTCTTTCTTAAGAAAGAAAATATACCCGATAAACAACCCCATAACAGAAAAAAACGCACTGCCCAGCCAGAGATGTAATGAACCAGAATCCCCTTTATACAATAACGATTGATAAATTGATGCATAATTAAAAACCGGATTTATGTAAATAATCCAGTGGTATTTAAGAGGAACAGCCTCTAAATCATAAAATATTGGGGTAATCCAAAACAGAAACATTGTCCCAACATTAACAAGCTGCGATAGGTCTTTACAATAAAGGGTGAGTACGCTAAAACCTAAAGAAACGCCTAAGGTAAAGACAAAAAACAAAAACATAAGAACAGGCAGTAAGAAAAGGTAGGGGGTAATCTGGGGTTTGAATAAAACAAAAACGGGCAATATAATTATAAATCCGATAACAAAGTTAATAAAGTTTGATAATACCAGGCTAAGCGGAACAGCTTCTTTAGGCATAGCAAAGCGGCTTAAAACATCCAAATTCTGGCGCATAGAATTAGTCGATTCAGTAATGGAGTTAACGAAAAAAAACCAAGGAAGGAGCCCGCTTAGTACAAATAGAGGATAATTCTTAATCTCTGTTTTCATTACAAAAGTAAAAACGAAGGTAATTACCAGCGCAATTAAGACGGGATTAATAACCGACCACAAAATGCCTAAGCCAGTACCTCCATATTTATCTTTTTGGTTCCGCAAAACCATGCTCTTTATCACTGGCCAGCTATTATTTATCTTTCTTATTTTTTCTTTAAACACTTGAAGGCTCCTTAGTTAAAGCTCTTCCTTAATAAGATTATTGAATGCCCTGGCTGTTCTTTGGTAATTATAGCAAAAGCCGTACTCTTAGGCAAGAAGATACACAGGAAACCTGATTAATATCCATATGCTAGACGTTTTCTGATCCGTTATCACACCAAACTACAGAGACTTTAGACAGGAAAAACTCTACGGCAGGACTTTATTTGAAATAAACCTTAAAATTTAATGCGCGAGGGGGGAGTTGAACCCCCAAGCCTTGCGGCACAAGCCCCTCATGCTTGCGTGTCTGCCATTTCACCACCCGCGCATAAACTTATCAGATAAACTACGCTTATCGATATAAATTATACCCTTGCCTAAAAATCATAGGCAAAGTAATTATACATTATATAAGTAAAATATCAAGACATTAGAGCCTGATTCTACCAAAAACTAACAGCATTAAAACGGAAAAATTTATAAGCGCAATTACAAAACAACTCCAAGTTATTCCAAGTACAGGAATCAAGAAAATACCGGTCAGGAATGCACCAAAACAAGAACCCAACAAGTCAATCCCGTAGGCCAGCCCAACAACTTGCCCTTCCTCCTGCTTATTTCCCAGATATAATTTATTCACCAGAGGAAATTGTGCGCCTGCAAGCAAGCCAGCGATAACCGACAATAACGGAAATATGACGTTTGCTCCTAATTGAGATACAATTTCTTTGTTAGAAGCTAACAACCATGAGAAAAATACGGGAAGCCCAAATGATAAAATACAAAACAGTAAATTCAATCGCATTAAAATGTTTAGCGTACCTTTAAACTGCTTCATTAAAATTGTCATCCAAAAACTGCCTATCGCTAAACCAGCCATAAAAACCGTAAGCAGAAAACCAATTTTATAAAACACATACCCGTAAATAATCTGGAAGGTTAACAATATTATCATCTGTATAGCCATCGCAGAAAAACCCGTAGCTATAAGCACCATAAGGCTGTCCTGTTTATAAAAATCTTTATTTTTGCGTATTCCGATTAAACCCGCTAAAATAAACAAAAAACAAATGCCGAATACAACATTGAGGACTTTTCTGAAACTTACAGCCTTAAGAATCGTCTTAAAAACCGATTCGCCAAGACGCGCTGCCCAAAAAGTCATATTGTAATAATAGGTACTTGGCTGGAAGTCGTAATTTAGCCTTGCTTGGCCCCTTTGCAGCAACAGCCCCTCAGTATAAGCCAAAAGCCGTGGAGATAATTTAGAAAATAGATAATATTCCCGTACGTATTTTAAATCTAAACCCCTTTCCTTTGCCCTATCCATCAAAATATTATAATTATAAGTAAGAATACCCGCCTTATCACAAGCTAAAAAATATGCGGTGTCTCCGGGAATAACCAAAACTTCTCTAAACACCTCTTTCAACCCCCAGTAAACAGATCTTAAATATTCACCTAGTTCCGGGCTGATGTAACTTTCCGATGAACTTAAAGCAAAGGAAAAGATTCCGCCTTCATTTAAAACATTTTTTACTTCTTTAAAAAATTCAACAGTATAATATCTATTTACTTGTGCCGTATATGGATCTCCAAGATGCGTAATTACGCAATCATATTTTTTATGCGTGCTTTTGATAAAAAACCTGCCATCTAAATTACAGATCGAAACTTTCGCGTTTCTTAAAGGCTCATATTCTTTATCAGGAAGATACTTTGAAGCCATTTTTATGATTACAGGATCAAGCTCAAGGTAATCAATGCTTTTCGCCGGCGGCTTAAGCATCTCGCTTACCAACCCCCCTATCCCACCCCCCAATAAAAGTAACTCTTGCGGATTGTTATGTTCCAGAAGAGCAAAATGCACCGCTTCCTCAGAAGTTAATTTATCCGGTAAGCTGTAAAGAAGTAGCCCATTATCAAAAAAAGAATACTGGCTACCCCTTTTTGTTACCATGATATTTCCATAAATTGAATTTCTTGCTTCTAAAATTTGATACCCCTGCCACTGCTTTTTACGCGAATATCCATCAAGATTATCCCAACCCTTACAAATCCACAGGGCGAGCACTACAATAAAAATAACCAAGAAAAAAATTGTTCTGCTCTTTTTTAGCTTAAACTGTAAGCAAGCAGCCGCAAAAATATTCAATAAAACAAGGATTACGCTGATAGTAATAGAATTCAGCAGAGGGATGAAAATAAAACTCGATAGCGCTCCACCAAACATCGCGCCGATAGACTCAAGGCAATAGACCATGCCGATATTTTGCGCCATTTCAGCAGATTTTGCTTGATATACCCTGCAGCCTAAAGAAAACATAAAACCTAAAAGCATGCAGATTGGTGCAAGAATAACAAAACTGGATATAATCATCGGTATAAATCCAATAATCTCACCGGGCGCAAGCCTAAAATAAAATTTTATCGATCTGATCGCTAGGATGCTTAAAACAAGAAGAAAACTTAAAACAAGCTGACAGGCCGAAAATAAATCTGGTTTTGATTTAGCCTTATCGGCAAATCTTCCCAGGAACCAGCTCCCCGCAGCCCCCCAGATAAGCCAGCTGCCAAGAATAAAACCAATAGATATCTCGTTACCGTAAAAAACAATCAGGAACTCCCGCATAATGACAATCTGCATTGCCATAGCGGTAAAGCCGATTAAAAAAATAGAATATAAGATTGCCATTTTAAGTATTCTTTAGGTTTTTATAATTTATAAAATGAGGCTTAATCCCAATAAGATTAAAAGTAAAGCACAGATAATGCGAAAAATAGATAAGATTAAACTAGATTTCTGAACTTTTTCAGGAAACCAGGTAATCATCCCTGATAATCCGGCGATAACCATAAAACCTGAAATAAATGTTCCCAGCCCGAATGATAGAGCGCAAAGTAATCCTTGAAATGCCGTCTTGGAAATAACCGTAATTTCAAAAAGCAGCGCCAGAAGCGGTGCACAGGGGGATACCCCGATGATAAAACCTAAGATAAGCAAACTGCCAAAGGTAAATGCTTTATGCGCCGCAAACCTCTGCCCACAAAAAGGTGGCTCTTTAATAAAAAAAACAAGAACTCCCAGCGTAATAATAATTATCCCGCCTAGGGGTTTTAAAAATAAGATAAAACCAGAACCACTAAATTGTTTAAGCAGTGTTGCCGATAGGCCTGCAAGATATCCTAAAACAAGATAGGCAAACAACCTCCCGGAGAGAAATATCAATGCCTCTATCAATCCTTGGCCCCACCTAAGCTGTTTGCCGGCAAGATATGTGATAAAAAAAGGCGTGCAGGATAGAAAACATGGGCCGCCAACGCCAAAACTTAAACCAATACCAAAAAGCTGAAGATAAATTAGAGGTTCCATCTACCGGCTATCTTATTGCCACAGAATCCGCATTTTCCATCTTTAATATCATTCTCTAAAATCTCATACCCTATTCTCTTTACGACAATATTCCCGCACTCCGGACAGTATGTGCTTTCCGCCGGATGGCCGGGAACATTGCCTATATAAACATATTTTAATCCTGCGTTTTTAGCAATTTTATATGCTTCTTCGAGTTTTTCCAGCGGAGTAGGAGGAAGATTCATTAATCGAAAGGCCGGCATGAAACGGCTAAAATGCACCGGCACTTCGGCCCCCAAGTTTTCCTTTATCCACTCGCACATTTCCTTGATCTTATCAGCTTCGTCATTTAAGCCGGGGATAATCAAACAGGTTATTTCAAGCCAAACTCCTGCATTTTTGATTATTTTAAGAGTCTCCAAAACTGGCTCTAACTGTGCCATCTGCCCAATCTTGGCGTAGATCTCCCCGGAAAAACCCTTGAGATCTACATTAACCGCATCCATATATTTCAACAGTTCCTTTAACGGTTCCTGGTTTATATAGCCGCAGGTGTGCATTGTATTTTTTATGCCTCTGGCTTTAGCAAGTTTTGAGATATCTATCATATATTCATAAAATACTGTCGGCTCGGTATAGGTATAAGCAATAAAACGACAATTATTTTGCAGGGCTTGATTAACCGCTTCATTTGGAGAAAGGTCATAACTTTGGGCTTCATCAGGTTTAGATTGGGATATCTGCCAATTCTGACAGAATACGCAACGCATATTACATCCGGCAACGGCAAGCGAATAAACTGAGGCGCCCGGAGAAACATGAAAAAATGGTTTCTTTTCAATGGGATCAATATGAATAGCTACCGGATTTCCATACCCGAGGCTATAAAGCTCGCCTTCCTTGTTGATACGTACGGTACAGACACCGCGCTGCCCAGGGGAAAGAACACATTTACGCGGACACAGAAGACATTGCAAGGTGGTATTTTTTATAGTTTTCCAGTAGCTCGCTGGGTGTAAGGCCGGCCGGGAAGATTCTTGAGCTTGCGCATCTGCAAAAAACATACCCAGGCAAAGCAAAGTTGACAATATAATTCTCTTCATTTTAAACCATGAGAAGTTAGGAGACGCCTATTATAATTTAACTTGGTTGTATTTTGTATATAAAAAATGGCGTCCTGCTTATTACGGCCTTCAAATGCCTATATACCAATATTTTTTTCTTTTGCTGTGCAAAAACTATTTTCAATATATGGTTATACGCATCCAGCACCGAGCGGGATGTTTCCGGAGGAAAAATATGGGAGCTGTATTTTGCTTCTTCATATCGCTGCGCAAATCTCAAAAATAAATTATCCTTTATGGCGTATTTTTCATCGCTCAAGCCGGCTAAAAACAATGGCGGCATATAAAATTTCGGCTGTATACCAAAGATAGAAATTATTTTGTTAAGATTCCTGTAGAGAGCGATAGTTAGATCTCTTGGGCTAGAATACAAACTAAGAATATGTTCTTTAGCTTTTTCAGTTAATATATAGAAATAAGAATACAGCATGAGTGCGGCTAAAAATATAAAAAGTATTATTTTTACAATAAGTTTTAATAGCCAGTACTTCTCTTTTATCACTCCTACATCCACCGGAAGACTCCGTACCCCTGAATACTCGGCATATATTTGCGTTTGACCGACCCTTACGGGCAAAACATCGTTTTTGTCCATCTTCACTATGCCTGAAACAACACAATCCCAAGTAACCAAAAGAGTAATATCCCTATGGGATGAATCGCCAAAATATCCTTCCGCTTTCAAGCTCAAATGCTCACCTTTAGCTATTTTTAATTGTGGCGGAAAAACCGCTATAGAAATTAATTTTGCTTCTCTTACGATAACCGGGATACATTGATTTTCTATGTTCTTATATTGAACACAAACTTTTGTCTCTCCCGGAGTGATAGCATTAATTAATCCGCTTTTTACAGTAGCAAGTTTATCATCAAGGACCTTCCATTTAGCCAATATAGTTATATCTTCTTCAGTATTATCCTGCCGCAGGCCAAAAGCAGAAAGCTGCTTTTGAGTTCCTACTGAGATATCGCAATAGTCCGGAACTATTTTTATATACTTAAACTTTTTTTCTTCGGTAACTTTTTTGTTTAAACCTTTTATATCGCCCTTGATGTCCTCAAAAAAATCCTCAAGGTCTTTTTTTTGTTTTTTTGCTTTATCCGCTTGGCCCTTATTAACAGGAGAACTTGAAACTACCACTTTAACGGGTAAGCTGCGTAAATTTTCCAATACCCCCTGTAGTTCGGTGACCCCAACAAGTTTTGCGACAAAGATATTATCTGATTCTCTCTCTAAAATTGCCTTGTCCTTAATAATCCAAACCATTTTTTTAGTCACTTCTTCTACGCTATTATCCTCGTAAGTAGCAAAGGCGTGGAAAGATACGCTAGCTTGGCTGGCTACGGCGACATCTGCAGGGATAATAGAAACCTGTTTTAAAAAACGGTTAAGCTGAACAGGACTTTTTCCTACCTCAACATCCTGGGGGACGGCCTGCAAACCTTTATACCTACAAGATACCTGGGACTTTCCTGGGGGTAATAATGCGACTTTTGAATCTTCCAGTTTCAGGATTTGGTCATCTTGTTCACTAAACCATTCCGCCTGCCTGGTTATCTCTCTTACTGCATAACGGCCCTTAAAAACAAAGGTTCCGAAAGCATAGAAATAAACTGTAGCATTTGGATTCGCATAAGGCTTATAAGGAAAAATATCTATACTAATTAACTGTTCCTCTTCCGCAACCTCTTTCTTTGCCTCGGCTACTGAGACGAAACTGGCATTGCTATAATGGTCTTTATACATAGCTATAATTTGATAGTCGCCGGGTTTTTTAGGTACCAAGACCCCCTGCCCAGCTATATTAAAACCATCGGGTTCACTTAAAAGCAGCTCAGATTTAGATGTTACATCGGTTATTTCCTGTGACCCGGCGAGCGTCCTTAACTCTAGAGGGGAATCTACATACCCTTTAATAAAACGAGGATAGAGATACACCTCAAGGGGTTCTTCCAAATAAATATATAATTTTTCTGAGCCGTCATAATACCACAAACTATCTTTAATAGCTGTGGGTACCCCGTATTTATTAAGCGCCTCTTCCTCTCTAAGCCCGTAGATAAGCTTTCCCTGCGGGATTATTTTCTCTTGATATGCTTGTTCTGCGTAACCAAACCTACAGCAGAATAAGCTAATTAAAATAATCATTAAAAAGGGTTTTTTAATTCTCATTGATCAACCTATATTCCTAATTCGTTCTTAATAAGTATGGACTCCGAATCCGGAATTATCTCAACTACCGTAACTCTGCATTTTCTGCTTACCTTGCCCTTGTGTCGGCAGGTTATCTCTGCCTCGCCTACACCCCGGGCATAAACCAGGCCAAGTTGATTAACAAAAGCTACAGAAGGATTAGAAGAAAACCATTCCAACTCAGGAGCAATTTCTTTTATAAAGCTATCGTAAATTGCTACGCTTTTAAAAGAAATACTTGACTTAAGAGGCAGGACAGCGTAACCGGGCAACAGGTCTATTTTTAACTGACCTTGCTGCCCTGCATTCTCCGCTACCTCTAAAGATTCATCTATTTTAAATTTATTTTCAAACTGCTTTGATTCAGATAATTCTTTAAGCGCACTTGCATTCTTTAATAAATCTTGTTCGGTCTTACTTTCCCTTAAATTATCCAATTTATTTTCTAACAAAGCTGCTTGCTGGGGTAACGCACTTTTTAAAGCCTCAATCTCTTTGCGTAAATTACAGCTGTCTTTTTCTAAGATGAACATTTTTTTCGTTTCCGCTGCCTCTTGTATAATCTCTTTTATTTTTTCATTATCTTTTTTGGGCAATGCGTCTAGTTCCTGGTTAATCGCTTCGAGTGCATCTCCAACCTGAGATACTGTTTGCGCATCCTCCAGTTTATCCATAAGCTTCTTTATCCGCTCTTTCTGTTTATCTTCTATAGATAAATCCTGCAGAAGATTAGCTACCTTTTCCTTATAATCCAAAGAGCTATCCTTATCCGGGGGCCTCTCTTGTTTACCCATATTTTCCAATTCCAACCTTACAACAAAAAGCTGTTCCACCTTCTTCGTTTCTTTTATTAAATTATCCCTAGCTTCCTTAGTAAGACTACCTTGTTTGTAAAATGTCTCTAATGATTTCTGCATTTGTGCGGAAATATCGGATATTTTGTCTATTGTGCGCTCCGAGTCCATCGCCCTTAAGCTTTCTAACAGGCTTTCACCGGAATCCGGAAGGTTATTTTCCTGGACCTGCTTCTTGAAAGCATCAACCGATTCCTTAATCAGGTTTTCTATACTTTCCTCCAGCATATCTTTTGCTTCCTGGGGGATTTGAAAACGGCTCTCTTCGCGCATGCGTTCTATGAGTTTGGATATTTTCTTTACAATCTCCTGCGCATCCCGGGACTCCTCAACGGCATTAAGCGCATCTTCAAGTTCAGGCGGCCTATCCACTGACTGCCCGGATTCTTCTAGTTTCTTGCGCAACTGGCTAATTTCCTTAGACGCAAGCATAATTTTCTTTAACTTAAGTAACTGTTGCGCCTCATCGATAAGTTTATCATCTTCTAAAAACGATACCTGGCGCATTTTCTCAATCAACTTATCCACCGCATTAGAATCAGAAATTGTATTCACATCACTATTTGCTGGGCCAGGTTATTAAAATCCTGTTTTTTATTTTCATCCAAAATATTAATTTTCTTTTGGAAGGAATCTAACTTTTTAGAATAAGCTTGATAGGCCTTCCATTCCTTGAGCTGATTATTAAGCTGTTTTAATTGCTTCCTTGTTTCATCAGAAATAGCTTCGTCATTAACGGCACCTCGCAACTGCTCACTATATTTATCGATTCCCTCTAAAGAGTTACTGTATTCTAATTTATTTACCGCGCTTAATATTGCAAACCTCTGCCACAAACCTATACGGTTATCCTCAATAACTTTGTCTATACCGCTTTTTATCCGGTTCAAGTTATTTGATATTTTCCTACCTACATACGCTTTGATTAAATCACGCAATTCTTTCGTTTTTGCTTCATCCTGGGCTAAAATTGGGTTATTGATCATCTCTAATATGTCTTTTTGCGCCTTATTCACTTCATATGCAAATGGTTTCTCCTTAATTATTAAGTCCTGGATTGCCGCAAGCACCCGGTGCATTTCATCAGTAGAGGAAAGCTTAAATGTCAACTCGGTCAATTGCCTTTGAATTTCTTCTTCCGGCAGAGAGGCACCTTTTTCTTCTTCCTGTTCTTCCGTCGAGCTTAAATCTTCTTCTTTTAAATACTCCCATGTTTTAATTTTTCCCAAGGGTAAATTAATAAACAATGCCCATGCCAAAAGTGCCGATAAAACAAGAACGATAATAAAAAGTACATTAATCCCCTGATGTTTCTCCCGTGCTTTTTTCGAATTGTTAAAAAGAATATAAAACTTTATCCTGACCACTGCCAGGAGATTAAAAACAAATCCTGAGGAGAGAATCAAAAAAAGGTTGTTGTAGCCTTTAGTCAGCGCACAAATGCATAAAAATAATAAAATACTAAAAATCTGTATAGAATTCAGGTAGCCCTGTACGCATGAACTAAAGCTATTGACAACTATTAAAAGCGACAGGCTTTTGATGCAGATAACAATTACCTCTCTATAGAGAAAGGTGGATTTAAACACAAAGTAAGCTGTTCCCGCTAAAATAGACAGGCTGGCTGCCAAGGTAGCAAATTTCCTGAAAGAATAAAACTGATTACGGCTGATATAAGCGACAGAGGCGCCTAGAATGGTGCCCCCGACGAGGAAAATGCGCAGAGGCGCTGCTTCTTCAGGGAATAAAAACAATAACGGCAGAAAAAGTAAAAACGTCAAAAAATACTCTAGATGAAAATAGCGGTCTTGGCTTTCCATAACCTACCTTAGAATTTCTCTTCTAAATTATCTTTACACGAAATATAAATAGGATTAAGGCTTATGTTTTCAGATATACCGGTGTCATAATCATTAGCATCTTTTTGTCCGGAATAATTTTTAAGAAACGTCGAAGATTTAAGGAATACGGGCACTAGAGATACGTTTCTGACTCCCAAAGAAAACATCGCAGGCAAAAATGCTTTATTTTTATCCGTCATTACAACAATCAAACTTGAATCTTCTAAAATATCACGCTGGAAAGTAGCGAAAAGCTCAAACAATGTTATCCTGCTCTCTGCTTGTGCAATAGTCAAGAATTTAAGGATTTCTTCCAGATGATCCGCCCCCTTGTTGAATGGTATATGGACTACTTCTCCTGCGTGAGAGATTAACTCAACAGATACACCCAAATTGATAAGATACTTGGCAATCGAAGCTACGATCTTTATGGTGTATTCCGCAACGGATTCCTTGCCTTCCCCAAGATTACCTTCTTTCTCCAAATTAAACATTATCGTCGCTCTAAAAAAACTTTGACGCTGAAACTCCTTTACAATCAGCTGGTTTTTACGCGCAGAAACCATCCAATGTATCTTTTTCAGCGGATCCCCTCTTTTGTATTCCCGTACCCCATAAAAATCGTCATCATCGCCGCTTACGCGCGATGTTTCAACACCAAGGAACGGAGAGCTACCTTTGTTTAAAGCCGGAAACTTATGGATCTTAAATGTCCGCGGATAAACATAAACCTCCGAATACACCGGATATACTTGCTTAAAATAAAACAGCCCCAGTGGATCAAAAAAATAAGCAACCAGCGGACCTATTTCATACCTGCCTCTCTGAGGGCAAAGGCAGCGATATGCAAGCTTACTGGCTGAATCAGGCATTAATAAATCCAGCATAATAAAATTTTTTCTTTCTTGAATATACGCGCAACTTAAATAATCTTCCAAAACCACATCAAAAATAGGCAGAAAACTTTTGTTCTTTATTCCTAAAGTAATCTCCAGGGTATCGTCCTCTTCTATTTTAAGTGTTATTTTTCGTTCCAAATATAGCCTTTTGCAAAAATACATCAAAACCAGCCATAAAGAACTTACTGTTAAAATAGACAGGAGGATCCAGAAGAAAAAATAGAAAATAATGAAAGGGGTCTTCAGGCTCATAAAAAGGCTAAAAGCCAGAAGAACGAGGAAAAGAATCCACTTTCCCAGAAATTTCTTATACATGCTTAGATCAGGAAATTGGGATTTGCTTCAATATGCCTTCAACAACCAACTCAGGCGTCATTCCGGAAATCATCGCCTTTGGGTGCAATATAATCCTGTGTTTCAAGACGCGCGGCAAGAGCTTAACAACATCATCGGGTATAACATAATCCCTGCCTTCAATGAACGCCCAGGCACAGCTTGCTTTCATGATGGCAATCGATGCACGGGGGCTGGCGCCTTGCTTTACTACATCGGACTTACGGGTTGAGGATACCAATTTAACGATGTATTCCAGTACCTCAGAAGATACCTGAACCTTCTTTACCTGTTCTTGAAGCCTTAAAACATCCTCAAGAGTCATAACCGGCATAACGCTTTCCACGGGATGCTTAATCTTTTGATCGGAAATAACCTTTATTTCTTCTACCAGAGACGGATATCCTATGTTGATTTTCATCAAAAACCTATCTATCTGGGCTTCAGGCAAGGCATACGTCCCTTGATATTCAATAGGATTCTGCGTAGCAATGGTCATAAAAGGAGCCGGCAACGAATATGTTAAACCTTCAACAGTAACTTTATACTCCTGCATGCATTCCAGGAGCGCAGATTGCGTACGCGGCGTAGTCCTGTTAATTTCGTCAACCAGAAGGATGTGCGTAAACACCGGTCCTTTTTTAAAATCAAACTCTCCTGTCTTGGGGCTATAAACAAATCCACCGGTAATATCCGTAGGCAGCAAATCCGGAGTAGCCTGTATCCTTTTAAATTCCCCGCTTATGGATTTAGCTAACGTCAATGCAAGCATTGTCTTTCCCATCCCGGGGATATCCTCAATCAAGATATGGCCGTTAGTCAATAACCCTATAATCAGCATTTTTACTGTTTCGGTTTTACCCACAATAACTTTTTCTATATTTGCAACTAGTTTATAGATATCTTCATTACCCATTATCTGCCTCCCTGATTTACCCGCTCTATGCGGGCTAGCAAATCAAACTCATCGATAACTCGAAGAAAAGTATTATTAGATATTATATAACAGTTTTGCCGCAATTCCAAACCAAATAGTGCCCGCGAAACCACCTCAGGCAAATTTCCGAAAACATTCTACAGGCATAATAAAATAGCCCTGACTAATTACACTAGTCAGGGCTATTTTATCTCCCTATCTGGGATTTGAGAGATTTATGTGGTTGCCCCGCATGGATTCGAACCATGACAACAAGATCCAGAATCTTGTGTCCTACCATTAGACGACAGGGCAGTTAATTTTTAAATAGCATGAAAAGTATATCGTGGATAAAAAACTAAATCAAGAGAATTATTGTAGAACAAGATTTTAGGAGACAGCCACGGGTTGTATCCACATGACAATCGCTTACTTTAATCTTACAGCTAAATCCAATAAGGTATTAACCAAAAAAGACTTCAAGAACATAATTGCCAGGAATGCGATTATCGGAGATATATCAATACCAAATCTAAAGTTAAGTGGCAATATTTTCCTTATAGGGGAAAGTATGGGCTCGGTGGATTTTTCCAGAAACTGTACTATCGGATTTAAGGGATCCGGGTTTACCCAGCTCATCAGGGCACGAATCAATATTAGCCAATAAAATATACCAAGAAGTACATTTAAAACGTGCGCTAATGCAATTATAAAATTAGATAATACAAAAATATTTGTTCTCCTGATTATGGTTTATATTCAATATGCAGGCCGCAACATTTTCCTTTATTTCTTTACTATGCCATGGGCATCTTCATATCTATTCAGAAGTTTCATAATATTTTTATTAACCCGGCGCAGATTAAATGATACATCAACGATAAAAACAAATATTAAACCTAACATGAGCGCTGAAATTACAAGTACGGTAGACATACCCACCTCCCTGATTATAATACCCTCTGCAGACACACTATCTTAAAACGAAGAAAAAGGTTACTCCGCAAGCCATACAAATTAAGCCTACCAAGCTATTTCTTTCCAAGAGCCATTCATGAAAAGTGTAGTTATAAGCCTCTAATTTGGGGAGTACTTTCTTACGTATGCCCAGTTCTTTCGAAAGAATTTTCTCAATCTTCCTGAAATTACCGTAAAGCACTAAAAGCACACCCACAAGAAATATGACCGGGCTAAACCAGAAAATTATCGCACGCAGTATATCAAAAACAGTTATATCCTCCGCTTCAATTATATCCTCTCCCGAAAATAATGCGATAGAATTATCGACCGCTTGCAGGTTTGGTTTTTTATTCTCGGCAAAAACTAAACCCACCGTAAGACACAAAATAACCAACCCTAGCAATAGAATCCTCTTACACATATGCCCTCCCTTGCAATTAGGAATACTTATGTTTGATAACTTTATTCTATGCGATAAATGGCTCCAGTCAATACTTTTATAATATACGCTGGGATTTATTTCAAATTGGTTTATTACGGGACAAAAATAAAAGGCAAGGGGAAATTTTATTGGCTTTATTTCTGGGCATTGCCTGCCCGCTGGTAGTTTACCCCTTGCCTTACTTATGTCTCACTGATAAAATATAACATAAATTCACTACGGATTTCAAGGGGAGTAAAAAAATATTTTTGGCTCGATTACTCCTTTTCCCCTGTAAGCTTGGGGTTGGCAGATTGCAGATTAGCTATAGTTGATTTTAGCATTTTCTGGTATTCAGGAGGCAGTTTCGAAAGATCTCCCCCTAGAGGCATCCCTGCTACCGTAGGCTTACTACCTCCCGGCTGACCACCCTGAGCGCCTTGCATAACCGATTGAATCATCTTCTGGTATTCAGGAGGCAGTTGTGATAAACCCGCATTTGGCGCAATCACGGAAGTTGCTTGACTGTTTTCTGCCGCCTGCTGGATAATTGGCGCGGGAGTATCTATGATCTTTTCTTCTTGTTGCTTCTGCGGAACATTAAAAGAAGAGGTATAGGCCTGGTAAAGAGATTCTAATTGAGGATTTACGGTATTTTCGCTATCTTGCATCCCCTGGGTAATAGAAGCTACTTCATCTTTATAATAAACTAGCTCCACCCCAAAGAAATCCAATTTCACGTATTTATCTGTATTCTCAATAACCCTACCCTCAACCTTTTGCCCCGACTTAAGCAAAACGGTCTCACTAAGGACTACGCTCGGAAAAAAGGCAAGAAAAACGGCACAAAAAATACCGAATCTCATTTTGCCCATTTTAGCAACCTCCTTTTTGTCCGCTCTAAACCTAAATAATACACCAACTCAAAAAGCCCCGGCCCGATAGTTTTACCGGTTAAGGCTACCCTAAGCGGATGAATTAATGTTTTAGCTTCAATATTAAGCTTACCCACCAAATCTCGGAAACTTTTTTCAATATTCTCAACGCTAAAATTACTTAAACCTTCAAGCTCCACAATGAAAAGTTTAAATTCCTTAGATAAATCTTTAGATAAAAACTTCTCTTGCGCAGCCGGATCAATTTTAATCTCTTCGACAAAGAAAAAATCCGCCCAGTCAACAAAATCATTTAACCGGGGGAGCCTTGGCTGAAATAATTTTATCAACCCCAAAACATACTTTCGATCGAATTCTTTTTCTACGATATATTTTTTCTCAATAAGCATGGGCAGAAGCTCCCCGAGTAACTTTTCGGGATCCGCATTCTTTAAATACTGATTATTTACCCAATCCAGCTTCTTTAAATCAAAGGTAGCCGCTGTTTTATTCACATTCTTTATATCAAATAATTCTATTGCTTCTTGTTTGGTAATTATCTCGCGGTTTGCGCCCGGAGACCAGCTTAACAACAAAAGATAGTTTACCAGGGCTTCCGGCAAATACCCCATCTTGCGGTAATCACTAATCGCGGTTGCGCCTGTCCTCTTAGAAAGCCTTCCTCCATCCATACCCATAATCAAAGGAAGATGTGCGAAATTAGGCAAGGGGAACCCTAAGGCCTCATAAAAAAGAATTTGTTTTGGAGTATTGGAAATATGATCATCCCCGCGGATTATGTGCGTAATATTCATCTCCGCATCATCCACCACACAGGCAAAATTATAAGTAGGGGTACCATCGGACTTAATTAATACCTGGTCCTTAATTAAGCTGGAATCAAATTCAATTTGGCCGCGGATAAGATCATTAACCTTTATCTTCTGCGCGGTAACCTTAAAAATTACCGCTTCCTTTCCCTCGGGGGATTTTTCGATATAAGCTAAACCGGCCTTAAGTAGCTTATCCGCATACCCACGGTATCTGTCAAAACGCTCGCTCTGATAATAAAGCTCATCCCAATCAAAACCCAACCATTTAAGACTAAAAAGTATTTCGTCCACAAATTCTTTCTTGGATCGCTCTTTATCCGTATCCTCAATCCTTAAAACAAATTTTCCTTTTTGCGACTGAGAAAAAAGCCAATTAAATAAAGCGGTGCGGCCGCCGCCGATATGTAAATTTCCCGTGGGACTTGGGGCAAACCTTACTCTAACCATCTATTAACTTCGCTCCTTCCTGCAAAGCTTTTTGATTAATCTCTAAAATATCTGTTTTCCCGGCAGGAGCCATAGACTTAAACACCTCCAGCACCTCTTTAATCTTTACGGTTTTCATAGCCCCTAAGTAACAACCCAAGGCCACCATGTTAGCTACTTTAATATTACCTAACCCTATAGCGATATCTGTAAAGGGAAACTGCAATATTCTTATTCTTCCAAATCCGGAGGTTTTAGCTAAAGAGGAGTTAAGAATCAACAAGCCTTTATCCTTGACTCTGCTTTTAAATCTCTCTAATGACGGGTTGTTTAAAATTATAAGCGTATCAGCTTTAGTAATATAAGGAGAACCTATCTCTTGGTCAGATATAGTGACCATGCAATGGCTGGTTCCCCCGCGGACCTCAGGGCCATACGCAGGGAACCAAATAACCTGCCGGCCTTGCCGCATTACCGCTTCAGCCAAAACTTTACCCAAAAGCATGACACCCTGGCCGCCGCTTCCGGCAACAATTACACTTTCAATCATTTAATCCTTCCCAAAGGAAACTCTTTTTGCATTACATCCCTGATCCAGTCCAGTGACTCTTTAGGACTTAAGCCCCAATAAGTCGGACAAGGCGAAAGTACCTCAACTAAAGAAAATCCTGAATTATCCATTTGATTTTTGAACGCCTGCTTTATCGCCTGTTTGGCCTTGAATACCCCTTGCGGGTTATGCAAAGAAACCCTCTCAACATAACAGACGCCGGGCAATAATGCTAACATTTCAGATATCTTTAAGGGATAACCGTGCTTTTCTTTTTCCCTTCCATTGACGGTTGTAGATGTCTTCTGCCCCAATAGCGTAGTCGGGGCCATCTGGCCTCCGGTCATCCCATAAACCGCGTTGTTGATAAAAACTACGGTCAGATTTTCTCCGCGGTTAGCCGCATGGATAGTCTCATTCGTGCCTATGGCAGCCAGGTCTCCATCCCCCTGATAAGTAAAAACAATATTTTGCGGCCGCACCCTTTTTATGGCAGTAGCGACAGCCAAGGCCCGTCCATGCGCTGCCTCCGAACAATCAAATTTCCAATAATCATAAGCAACAACAGCACAACCCACCGGGGCTATGCCGATAGTTTTTTCTCTTATGCCTAACTCATCAACTACCTCCGCAACCAAGCGGTGGGCAATACCATGGCCGCAACCCGGGCAATAATGCGTGGATACATCATAGAGCGCTTCTGGATGAGCAAATATTTTTTCCATTATATTAGTTTATTCACCCTATTGATAATCTCTTCTTCGCTGGGTATCCCGCCGCCTGAGCGGCCGAGAAAATCCACCTGCGCAGAACCATTAACTGCCAGTCTTACATCTTCAACCATCTGGCCATAAGACATCTCCACTACCAAATATTTAACCTTCTTATTTCTTAACTGGAACGCTTTTTCCGGAAATGGCCATAGGCTGATAGGCCGGATTAACCCAACCTTTTTACCTGCAAGCCTCAATTGGCTAACCGCGCTTTTTGTAATACGCGCCATTGTTCCGTAAGCAACCAGAATAACTTTAGCGTCATTCAACAATAAGCCTTCGTAACGCGTCTCTTTTTTCCTGATAACTTCATAATTCTTCTGAAGTTTAAGATTAAATTTTTCAAGATCACCTTCGCGCAGGAAAAACGACTTAACAATATTCGGCTCCCTGTCTTTACAACCGGTAAGCGCCCAGGGCCTTAGGGGGCTGGCGGTTATTTTTTTGGTAGACAACTTTACCGGCTCCATCATCTGGCCTAAAATTCCATCCCCTAAGATCATAACGGCAATGCGGTATTTATCCGCTAAATAAAAACCTGTTTGCGTCAAATCATACGCCTCTTGCACGCCTGCGGGAGCCAAGACTATCAAACGATAATCTCCGTGACCTCCGCCGCGCGTAGCCTGAAAATAATCCGATTGCGCAGGGGCAATATTGCCCAGGCCGGGCCCGCCGCGCATAATATTCACGATTACCGCCGGCAGCCGAGAGCCGGAAATATAAGATATCCCCTCTTGTTTTAAACTTACGCCCGGGCTTGAAGAAGAAGTCATTGCCCGAGCCCCGGCAGCTGATGCCCCATAAACCATATTAATCGCCGCCAGCTCTGATTCAGCCTGGATAAAAACCCCCCCGGAGGCCGGCATATATTTAGCCATATAAGCAATAAGCTCATTTTGCGGGGTAATCGGATAGCCGGCATAGAAATTACACCCTGCCCGGAGCGCACCCTCGGCAATTGCCTCATTACCAGAAATCAATATTCTTTTTTTTAACATACCTATTTATACACCTCAATACAACAATCCGGGCAGATCAGAGCGCACTGCATACAACCAATGCATTCACCCGCTAGATCAAACTCAACGAAGTTTAAACCCCGCTTATTTAATTTTGCGCTTTTTTTAATCAGGCCCTTCGGACAAAAACTCATACATAAAAAACAACCCTTGCATTTATCCTGATTGATTATAATTTTAGCCATTATTTTTTAGCGCCTGGCGGATATTTTCGGCAATCCCCAGGGCGGTTAATCCATGCTTTTCCAAAAGCAAATCTCTTGATCCGTGCGGGATGAATTCAGATGGCAAACCAAGACGTAATACCTGCCTATCTAATTCCTGAGCAACAGCGCTGCCAAAACCTGCATCCCTGACCCCTTCTTCTAAAGTAAAGATTAATTTTGTCTTAACGCAAACACTTTTCATTAACGCAATATCTAAAGGCGCAACAAACCGGGCATTAATTAAACTGCCGGTTACCCCCTCGTTTTTTAATAACTCAATGGCTTCTTGGGCAATCAAGACCATACTACCTAAAGCAATAATTGTGAAATCCTTGCCCTCTTTAATTAATTCTGCTTTGCCTAATTTCAATGGCTGCGGTAAATCGCTGCTTAAAGAGGTATTAGCGCGGGGATATCTTATGGCTACCGGCTTATCCAATCGCACGGCAAACTCCAACATTGCCTCAAGCTCCCGACCGTCTTTTGGCGCCATAATCACTAAATTCGGAACGCTCTTTAAATAAGCAATATCAAATATGCCCTGATGCGTAACTCCATCTTCTCCTACAATCCCCGCCCGGTCAATAGCAAATATTACGGGCAACTCCTGCAATGAAACCTCTTGGATAATCTGATCATATGCGCGCTGCAGAAATGTAGAATACACAGCTACCACTGGTTTAAATCCTTGCCTGGCAAGCCCAGCCGCAAAACAAACCGCATGAGCCTCGGCGATCCCTACATCAAAAAATCTTTCCGGAAAACTATCGCGGAATTTATTAAGGCCGGTCCCTTCCGGCATAGCCGCAGTTATCGCCAGAATCCGGCTATCTTTATACGCCAGCTCCACTATTTTATCACGGAATATCTCTGTATAGCTTTTTAAATCGGGTGAAGATTTCTTAGGCATAGCCTCCCCGGTATTTATATCAAAACAACTGACACCATGGAATCTTACAGGGTCTTCTTCGGCAAAAGAACAACCCTTGCCTTTTTTAGTAACCACGTGTAAAAGCCGGGGCCCCTTAATGTTGATAATATTCTTTAAAGTATGTATTAATGCCCCCAGGTCATGCCCGTCAATAGGACCAAAGTAACGGAATCCCAATTCTTCAAAAAGCATCCCGGGAACAAATAACCCTTTTAACCCTTCTTCAAATTTAGCCATAAGCTTTATCAGGCGGCTTCCGCGGGGGACACGAGCGGTCAAGAAATTCACCAAGTTATCATGAAAACGGTTGTAAACCGGCAAAGAAATAATCTTATTCAGGTAATTGCTAATTGCCCCCACATTAGGCGCGATACTCAGTTCATTGGTATTTAAGATTACTAAGATATCTTTTTTCAGGTGGCCGGTGTTATTCAAACCTTCAAAACAAAGTCCGCCACTTAGCGATCCGTCACCGATTACGCAGACAACTTTAAACTGCTCTTCTTTGGGCAAAAGATCCCTGGCACAGGCAAGGCCTAACCCCAAAGAAACAGCATTTGAGCTATGGCCCGTAGTAAAAGGGTCATAAATTGATTCATCCTTAGAAGGAAAACCACTTAGCCCCTGATACTGCCTAAGCGTAGGAAACCTGCAATTACGGCCGGTTAATATTTTATGCGCATACGCCTGATGCCCCACGTCAAAAATGATCTTATCTTTCGGAGTATTCAAGCAGTAATGCAGGGCAATAATCAAATCTACAGCCCCAAGGCTTGAGGCAAGATGGCCGCCGGTCCGGGAAACAACTTCAACTAATCTTGCGCGGACCTCCACAGCCAGAGAATCAAGTTCATCCGGGCTTAATCCTTTTAACTCTTGCGATGAGTTAATTCTTTCTAATATCATATTTATTTATCTTCGGCTGCATCCGTATCATCAAACTTCTCTAAAGAAAACTTCCCTTCCTTCTTCATCAACAACTCCACTTTACGCTGCGCATCGGCCAAAGTCAAAGAACAGGATTGCGCAAGTTTTACCCCTTCCTCATATTTTTTAAGCGACTCGCCGAGGGTAAGCTTACCGCCTGAAAGATCCTCAACAATCTTCTGCAGCTTTTTTAAATCCTCCTCAAACATCGGTTTTTCTTTCATCTCTAAATACCTCCTGCACTAAACTCGTAAATGCACCTTTGTGTAAAACTGTTTTCAGTTGATCACCCTGTTTTATTTGGCCGACATCTTTAAGTATCGCGCCTTGAGGAACAAGCATGCTTAAGCTGTAACCACGCGACAAAATTGATAAAGGGCTTAATGTCCCCAGTCTCTGGATTAATGAACTGCTGCGTTCTTTTGCCAACTCCAGATAATGCCGTATATTATAATTTAATTCAGAAAATAATTCATCCACCTGTTGCTGTTTTTCTAACAAGCGGTCAGCCGGGCTTTTAAGCATATGCGTAAGAGCAACAAGCCTGTTTTCTAAATCACCCATTGTATCGTTAACGGAGAAATCCAGCCTGTGCCTGAAGTCAGCCAGTTCTGCAATGAGAGCATTTTTTCTGTCTACGATAATCTTTGCTGCTGCTGAAGGGGTTTCTACAAAAATATCCGCTGCCAAATCTGAAAGAGTAATGTTAATCTGATGCCCCACCGCCGAAACAACCGGAAGCCTGGAATTATAGATCGCCCGGGCAACGATCTCTTCGTTAAACGACCAGAGGTCTTCACTGCTGCCTCCTCCGCGGCTGACAATAATTAAATCGGTTTTAGCAAAAGAATTTAATTCCTCTACCCCCTCGGCGATTTCTCCGGCTGCATGCTCTCCCTGCACGCGTACAGAACGAATAACTACATCCACGCATGGCGCGCCTTTTTTCAAAATCTGCAGGATATCGCGTATTGCCGCGCCTTTATCCGAAGTAACAATGCCGACAGAAAAAGGCATTAAGGGAAGTGGCTTCTTATGCGCTGGATCGAACAGGCCTTCCTGCTCCAGCTTTTTCTTCAACTGCTCAAATGCCAACTGCTGGCTGCCTACGCCCTTAGGCTCTATTCTTTCAACAATAATTTTGTATTGGCCGCTCGGTCCGTAAACATCAATTTTCCCGAAACAAATGACTTTTAGGCCGTCCTCAAGTTTAAACTTTAAGCCTTTATTGGCATAAGCGAACATCGCCGCCCAGATCAAAGCATTCTGATCTTTCAATGAAAAATAAAAATGCCCGCTTGACGCAGCCTTGAAATTAGAAATCTCTCCTTCGAGCCAAACCTCTCCGATTTTTTCTTCAAGCAAACCCTTTATCGCTTGAGTTATTTCGGAAACGCTGTAAATATGTTTCTCTGGCCTGTGGCTTTGCCTATCAGAAGGCAAACCATGGTTCTCTAACCTATTTGTCTTTTGCATCTTTTGCGGGTTCTCTAGCTGGCTCTTTAACAGATTCTTTTTCGGATTCCTTAGTAGTATCTGTTTTTATTTCAACGGGCGGCGGCAAAGGTTTCTTCTTAAAGACCAAAAGCTGGATCGAATAAGGGCTCATCTCCAATGTCTCAGTATATTCCTGGGTAAAATTCATTTCTTTTTCATCTTTAGCCTCAAAGTGGCAATCTCCGCTGCAGCTATTACTAATCAAATACCGGCTAAGTAAATATATATCTTTTGCGCCTTTAAGAGAAAGCCTTATTTTACGGTTAGTTGTTGAAAATCTTTTGGCTAAGCTATCTAACTCTATAGCCCGGGTAAACATATCTTTGGCATTTGGCGAAAGCCGCAAAATAGACAGGTCAGTCTGGCCGGAAATAATTTTATCAATGCGGTCGCTTTTTATAATACTCAAGACAGCCTTTCTTTCCGCGCTGCTTAAATAAACGATGTTGTCTGATAAATAATTCATCGCTAACATCGGGTCAATATAATTATAAATAAGCACGGCAAAATAATCCGGGGATTTCGTAGGAATCACACCGACAAACTCATCCTTTAATTTAAGCGGCAATAATTCGTTTCCCAGAAGGTTTAGCATACGCATGGCATTATAACTTGCCTTAGCATACCCTTTGGATCCCGAACGCTCGGCGTCAAAATAAAAAACCCCGAGATTCCTGGTTACCTTCTCTTTATTGCCTGCGAAGTCTTCAAGGCAAAAATACGTTTGATAGTCTACTCCTGCTTCCTGCATGTTTTTTATTCGCGCCGGGATATAACTGGCTGTAATATAGGCATCCTTGCCTCTTTTGGGAGACATATTGGAGAAGGCGTCAAAATTCCACTCGTCGATGATTAAAGGCAGGGTATCTTGAAAATTAAAATAACTTAGCCATTCACGGATAAGCCTGGTAAAAGGCTTGTTGTAAATGGTTTCCTGTTTTTCAAGCGCCGGGTCAGAAGAATACGCATGCCATGATATAAAATCCAGAGGCAGTTTATAATTAGAACAGTATTTTATCAATTCATAAATCAAGCTGCGTTCGGGAAAAAGAATGCTATTAGTTCCGATGTTCGCAAACCAAGAGCTTGTTGAAGGACCGCCTAAAGGAATATGCATCTTAGACTCTTGACGTAACTCTTTTACTGCCTCAGCAACAACGCGGTAGAGGGCGAAATACTCAGACTTTTCGCCTAAGAAAAAATCTTCCAAGTCAGGGGCATTCCAGACTTCATACCAGATATTATATTTTTTATTGCAGCTTAATTTGCGTATGGTATCTTTAACCAGCTCTTTATACGCCATTAAATTATGCACAGAGCTATTTTTATCAAGCACCCTGCCTAAACCGAAAGGAGTGCCGAATAAATCAAGAATTACTGTCCCTCCGCTATCGCTGATCTTCTTAATAATCTCTTCATAGTTCTCCAAAAGCTTGGTTTGAGCAGGCTCATCCTTGGCCAGTTGGGCAATCTCCCAGAGATTATATTGGATGCGGTAGAAACAACCAAAGTCTAAATCCTTTTGCCAGATATCCAGGACATCTTTGGCAGCCAGTATTTGCGGCCAGCTTATATCACGATGTGCTCCCCTGCCGCTTAAATCAATATTTGGTTTATATATCTTCGGAAGAGGTATTGCGGAAGAGCTTAGGTCTAAATTTAATTCTAACTCGTCTGATGTTTGAGCAAAACAAACCGTAATACAGAAAAATGGCAAGAAAATTAAGAATAATAAAGCTACCTGCTTTTTATTCACCTAAATTTCCCTTCTTATGCTAGTCTAAAGTTTCTTCTGTACTCTTAAAATCGAACGCGCCTTGCCGGTTACTTCATCTATATCCACAAGCGCGCCATGCAATTGGATATTATCTTGCGCAACTTCAAATTTAACCGGGATAGAGCTTAAGAAACGAGTAAGCACATCTTCTACTCTTCTACCAATTACTGAATCATAGGGGCCGGTCATGCCTACATCAGTTATATAGGCAGAGCCTTTGGGTAGGATTTTTTCGTCAGCAGTCTGAATATGCGTATGCGTGCCCAAAACAGCAGAAACTTTGCCATCCAGATACCAGCCTAACGCTATCTTTTCAGAAGTCGCTTCTGCATGAATATCTACTATAATAATTTTAGTTTCTTTCGCCAGTTCTTCGACAGCTTTTAATGCCGTTCTGAAAGGACAATCCAGGGCCTCCATAAAAACCCGGCCATTAACATTAATTACCCCGATCTTAAGCCCGGTCTTGGATTTAAATACTGCTGCCCCCCGGCCAGGAGCTCCACTGGGGAAATTCAAAGGCCGCAGGATCCTTTCTTCCTGGTTAATCAATTCAAAAATCTCGCTCTTTTTCCAGATATGATCTCCAGAGGTAAGCACGTCCACCCCGGCAGCAAAAAGCTCTATGGCAACCCTTTGAGTGATACCCGAGCCGCCGGAAGCATTCTCCGCGTTAGCAATCACAAAATCTAACGCATACTCCTGCTTAAGGGGAGTAACTAATTTCTTAATTGCCTCTCTCCCCGGGCTACCGACAATATCTCCAATAAAAAGTATTTTCATGTTCAATAAATTGTTTTCATCCTCGCTCGCACTTGCTCGCAAGGATAAATTCGGCCTACAAGCTTACGTTCACTTTTCGTTCCGTAAGCTTGGGCCTCATTTACTTAGCGTACTCAATAGCGCGCATCTCGCGGATTACCGTAACTTTAATTTGCCCCGGATACTCCATCCCCTCTTCAATCTTCTTGCGTATATCCCTGGCCATAGTAGTTGCATCATTATCATTTATTTTTTCCGGTTGTACAATTACGCGAATCTCACGGCCGGCCTGGATGGCAAAAGATTTCTCAACCCCTTTAAAAAGATTGGCAATTGACTCTAGCTTGTCCAAACGCTTGACATATGTCTCAAGGGTCTCCCGCCTGGCTCCGGGACGGGCAGCACTAACTGCATCAGCAGCTATAGCTAAAACCGCGTACAAACTCTGTGGCACAGCTTCTTCATGATGTGATTCAATCGCCCCTACCACCTCCGCAGTTTCATTATATTTCTTCGCTAGATCAGCACCTAACTTGGCATGCGTGCCTTCAACTTGATGGTCTACTGCCTTGCCAATATCATGCAAAAGCCCAATTCTACGGCCCAGCTTAAAATCAAGCCCCAACTCCGAAGCCATTATCCCCAACAGGAAAGAAACTTCCTTGGAGTGCTGCAAAGCATTCTGGCCATAGCTAGTGCGGTACTTTAGCCGGCCCAAAAGTTTAATTATTTCAGGATGCAGGCCATTAACTCCCGCTTCAAAAGCCACCCGCTCCCCTTCCTCGCGGATCTTCTCATCCATCTCTTTTTTGGTCTTCTCTACAATCTCTTCAATGCGCCCAGGGTGGATCCTTCCGTCAGAAATAAGTTTTTCCAGGCTCAAGCGGGCGATCTCCCGGCGCACAGCATCAAATCCGGATAAGGTAACTGCCTCAGGAGTATCATCAATAATCACATCTACCCCCGTAGCCATTTCTAAAGCGCGGATATTCCTGCCTTCCCGGCCGATAACCCGGCCTTTCATTTCATCATTAGGCAAAGTTACCACGCTTACGGTTGTCTCCACAGTATGCTCTGCTGCGCAACGCTGGATAGCCAGACTTAAAATCTCACGGGCTTTTTTATCCGCGGTGCTACGCACCTCTTCTTCCTGACGCCTGATAAATACCGCTTTTTCATTATTTAATTCTTCATTAAGGCGGCCAAGCAAGATTTGCTTTGCCTCTTCAGCCGAAAGCGAAGAAATCTTCTGCAATCTTTCTTTTTCTTCGGCTACTAAAGCGTGCAATTGATTATCTTTTGATTTTAAAACTTCTTCCTGTTTCTTAAGATTATCGTTACGGCCATCAATCTCTTTTTCTTTTTTCTCTAAGAGATCCAGCCTGCGGTCAATATTCTCTTCTTTTTGCGTTAATCTCTTCTCAAGATTTACAATCTCTTGCTTGCGGTCTTTGGTCTCATGCTCAAAATCCTGGCGCATGCGGTGCAAAAGATCCTTGGCTTCCAGCTCTGCTTCCCGGCGTTTATCCAGGACTTCTTTATTAGCTGCATCCAGGATATGCTCGGCTTCGGCTTCGGCGCTTTTCAGCTTTTTCTCGGCAATATGTTTCCTTAAGAAATATCCGGAATATGTAGCAACCAAAGCAATAAATATTATTATTACTATGTTAAGAATCATTTCTATCCTCCCAGTTAAGCTTGCTTATTAAACTTCTTACAGGAGATTAGGAGAAGATAACTTGCTTGACGCTTACGTCGTATTTAGTGGTAGGAATTAGGGGTAAGATTTGGAAATCAAAAGCCAGGCCTATGGAAGGCGTATTATTAGAAAGTGTGCTTAAGAAACGGTCATAGCAGCCCTTGCCGCGGCCAAGACGATTGCCCTTTTTATCAAAAGCCAGGCCCGGAACAACAATCAGATCCAAATCGTCCGGTTTAACCAATGCCTCTGATACAGGCTCTAAAACACCGTAAGGACCTTTTTTTAATTTAGAATGATCTTCTAATATAGCTGGCTGCATAGTTTCTCTATCTTTCCTGCAAACTGGCACACATATTAGCTTGCCTATTTTTTTGGCTTCCCTAATCATCTCTTCTGTATTTACTTCCCCACCAAAGGCGACGTAAAACATCACTATCTTTGCCTTTTTAAAAACCTTATTCCTTAAAAGTTTATCTTGAATAACCCTACTTTTTCGGTTTCGGTCTTCCTCCTTCTGAGTTTTTAATGCTAAAAGAATTTTACTACGTATTTGGGCTTTTGTCAACATAGCTTGCCTTATAAACAGGTCTCCCCATCATGAGTATGGGCCTTCTCATCAAACGGAGCGACCTTACCTTGTTTCTTATAATAATCTTTTAAAGCTGAACGCAGGGCCTCTTCCGCCAAAACCGAACAGTGCATTTTTTTCGCCGGCAGTCCGCCTAAGGCCTCAGCAACTGCTTTATTGGTAATAGTTAACGCTTCAGCAATAGTTTTCCCCTTAACCATCTCCGTAACCATGGAACTAGTGGCAACTGCCGCGCCACAACCAAAAGTCTTAAATTTTATATCTACAATTATTTCATTTTCTATTTTTAAATACATCTTCATCACATCCCCGCAGACGGGATTTCCGACGGTACCGATACCGCTGGCATCAGGAATCTCTCCCACATTCCGGGGATTGGTAAAATGATCCATAACTTTTTCGCTGTAAGGAAGTTGCTCTGCCATATTAAATGAGCGCTTAACTTACGAATACGTTAGTATGAGTAAGTTAATGCGCGAATTTATTCATGATCAACTTATGCGGCCTGGCTGATTTCTTGAAATCTTTAGGGCCGCGGATTTCTCTAAGAGACACAAGTTTGTTATTTTTTTCTAATTCCTTATAAATCAAAACCCAGGCGCAATCATTTTCGTTATCTACCTCGCATTTACCTTTATTCATCCCGCCGCACGGCCCATTTAAAAGCCCTTTGGGGCAAAGCGTAACCGGGCAGATCCCCGCTGTCTGGGCCAAAACACACTCTGAGCACATAGAGCACTTCTCATAAAAATTACCCTGCGCATCCATAACTGCGCCAAAAATAGTATTATTGGCCGGAATGATTGCCTGATTAAAACGGTTGTTGTCTTTTACTGACTGCACCCCCAAACCACAGGCCAAAACTAAAACAGCCTCACAGTCACGTAAAGCCTTTATATTTTTGGCTAACTCCGTCTTAATCTGCGGAGCAAGGCAAGGAGCCCCGGGCAAACACATTCCTAAAATCGTTTTTCCTACGGCCTCAAGAGCCGCCTTAATTTTATCCAATTCAGGCTGGCCGCCGCTCTTACAGGTCGTGGCGCATTCGCCGCACCCCACCAAAAATATTTTTTTGTAATCTTTCAGGCTATCCAATAATTCATCTAATGGCTTTTGCTGACTAATAATCATAATAAAATTTTAGCACAGTTTTCTACCCATCTCAAGCGTAAAAATTGAGCTCCTTAAATCTTTTATTTAGCGAAACCCTACCGAGCTTGCGAGGTAGGGCGAGCAACTTATATTATTCCCTAAAATATTCCTCCATAGTTTCAAAAAATTCTTTATTCCTTTGCCTTTTTTCACCAATAATATCCTCTAGCTCCACATCATCCCACCCATCTGAACCACCGACCCCTTGCACATCCACGAACTTATTAAGCAGTCCACCCTGCTCCAAGAAACGGGAAACCTGGGTAAACACCGAACCGCCACCGTCCATAAAACTCCTGGGGGAGCGATCAATATGAGGTTTTAATAAAAATAAATTTACTTTGGCCCGCGTAGCCGCAACATAAAACAAGCGGCGCTCTTCTTCAATCTCATCATCTGTTTCTAAAGACAGGTAAGAAGGAAGGTGCCCCTCGGCAACATAGATTAAAAATACCGTATGCCATTCCAGGCCTTTTGCTGAATGTATAGTAGACAGAGTAAGCGCTGCATCATGCTTATCCCTTTTGCCTGTCTCAACCAGGCTTCTCTCCGGTGGCTCTAAGGCCATATCTACTAAAAACTGCTCTGTTGTTTTATAACGCTCAGCGATTCTCAATAGCGAATCAAGATCATTTAAACGCTTATTAAAATCATCATACTTAATCTTTAACAAAGGCTGATAATAACTAAGGAATTTATCAATTATCTCGGCCGGAGCATCGCGCTGGCAATCCACGCTTTTTAATAACTCAAGCAGTTTGAACAAACCCTCGTTTTTGTATAATAACTGTTCATCGCCGGTATTATTTATGGCTGTCTCAACAATCTTTGTCCGCTTGGGAACTATTTCCATAATCTTCTGCGCGGTTTTAGGGCCTATTTTAGGAATCAATAAAAGAGCACGCAACCAGCTAACTTGATCTTGCGTATTGTAAGCAATACGTAAATAGCTTAAAATGTCTTTTATGTGTGCGGCTTCCACAAACTTCTGGCCGCCATATTTTGCGAAGGGAATATTGCGGCTGGCCAGTTCAATCTCTAAATCATTAGAATGCCAACCTGAACGAAAAAGTACGGCCATGTCTTTTAAGGCCACTCCTTCTTCTCTTAATTCTAGGATTTTATCCGCAACAAATCGCGATTGTGAATTTTCATCCGGACAATCTAGAAAAACCGGGATGTTGCCTTCTTTCTTTTTAGTGTAAAGGTGTTTTTCAAATTTTTCTTTAGCCTGGCTGATAACGGCATTGGTCAAATTTAAGATCGGCTGCGTGGAACGGTAATTTTCTTCCAAGGTAATAATTTTGGTGTCTTTGAAAATCTTCGGGAAATCAATAATGTTCTTAAAATTTGCCCCCCGGAAAGAATAAATACTCTGTGCGTCATCCCCGACTACCATAATATTAGAGTGATCTGCCGCCAAAAGACAGGCAATATGCGCCTGAAGCTTGTTGGTATCCTGGTACTCATCAACCATAATGTATTTATATTTAGCGGAAAGGCTTGCGCGTACATCTTCGTACTTACTGAGCAGATTCTTCAAGAAAACCAATAAATCATCATAATCTAAAAGTGATTTTGCGCGCTTATATTTATTATACTCCTGACGAATCTTTTTAATCTCTTCGCTAAATTCCATGAACTGCGGGTATTCATCATAAAGAACATCGGCAATCTCTTCGGATTTATTCACGCTTTTAGAGATAACTTCCAAAATGGCGTGTTTACGCGGAAAACGTTTTTCGGATTTATGATATCCCAGCTGCGTGCGCACTAAATTTACAGCATCTTCCGCATCTGCCTGATCAAGAATAGTAAAATTATTACTGATCTCTAAAAGCTTGGCGTACTTTCTTAAGATCATATTGGCAAAGGAATGGAAAGTTCCCCCGGAGATCTTCTTACAGCGCTCATCCAAAAGCAGGCTTGCCCGGCGCAACATCTCTTCAGCTGCCCTGCGTGTGAAGGTAAGCAACAGAATCTGATCCGGACTGACCCCTTGTTCGACTAAATAGGCCACCCGGTGCACTAAGACGCGTGTTTTTCCACTCCCCGCACCGGCAATCACCAAATACGGGCCGTTAATTGATTCAACAGCTTCAAGCTGCGCTTTATTAAGTTCGTTTTTGTAGTCTATTTTTTTATTCATAGGGATATTTTGTGCATATCATTCTATCCCCTGGCAGGCTTATTGCAAGACAAATATTGGCAGAAACAATAAAGGGGCGCTCGTTTATAGGGTGCCCTTCAAGGCCGATGAGCTCTTAAAAGGCAGGACGCCCCTTATTGTTCCATTAACCTAGGTTCTTTCGCTTCTACTGTAATCTGTGTTAATACAAGCTGCATTTCATTAGTCGACTTACCTGATTCTAAAAGCATTAACATTTCCTTTAAGGATAAATCCGTACTCACTACTCGTTCTTCTTCCAGCCTGAGCATATCCGCAATACAAGATAGCACTTTATCAATCTCCTGATTAAAATCCTGTTTCTGGCAGCAGGATTGCAGGTATTCTTTAATTCTTTCGCTTGACGGCGTGATACCTGCCGCAAGCATATTCTCTATCTGAAGCCATTCGCTATTTAATTCAGCTAACGGAATCGAAGGGATGGTGTTCGCATTAATCTTTTGATTAATCAATATTGGTTGACTGGCTATGGGTAGCGCGCGAAAATCAATACCACCCTTATCAGAATATTCAACCGGAGAAGAGGCGGGCTGTACTTTAACCCCCTTTAAGGTAAACCCATAAACGTTTCCTTCCCCTGTATTATCCTCTATACTAAATCTACCAAAACCCATGGCGCTCAATAGTGTTTCCATTGGCGTTCCCTTGAATTTTCCAAGATCTAAACGTTTGCCATTAAACATTGCATCTATTGTTGGTCGATTTATTACATAAATATTAAGCGGGGTGCCTGTGGGAACCGCCTCACCAACCCGCGATAATATAGCAGGACCGAACCCTTTATCAGAAAGATCCGAAATTTCATCGTCACCATCAAAGACTGTCCCGTTTAAAAACATGGCGAACTTTAGTTCGCCTTCTTTAGTAATCTCTAATTCTAAAACCGGACTCAACGATGTTTTACCGTCTTTTCCCCTCACCAAACTAGTTCGGATAATCAACCTACCTGGTAATTGAAGATCATTGGTGATTAATTTATACTTTTCGTTTTTATTGTCAGGGCCAGAAAGGACCATTCCTTCGAGCCTTTTCTTTATATTCTCCAACATGGCTGATCGACCCCTGATCTCCGAGCCAGCAATCGGTATCTCATAAAAAACTAAATTATCTGATTTATCAGCATAACCGTAGTTATTTATTTTTGACAGGCCTAAATTCCCGATATCCTCTCCAGGGACATCTATCTTCTTCGCAGAAGTGATATTTAAAAAGGAGTCAGAAACAATGGTTGTCCCTGGAACCAATATATTACTAATCGGCGCCATCCATTTCTTTTTTCCATCCAAATCAGCACCAGCTTTAGTTAATAACAACACATCTGTCCTGTCTCCAATTACCTTCTTTAATTCGCTATATATGTGCCCTGGTAAAGGCTGGCCGTCGAATGTATAAGTGATATGTGTATGGCGTATTTTACGTTTTACACCACTATCATACACAATACTAAACTCCGCTGTAGTAACGCGACTATTACCTAGGGAGCGATCCTCTACTATTTTAAATGTACTTAAGTCTGCGCCTAATAACACCAACTCCGCAAGATACTCAATAAAGCCTTGTCTTATACCTGAGGAATGAAAACCTAGCTTCAGCTTTTTTTCTAAATAGCTATTTATCTGTTCTTTAAGCGCTTCCTCTTTATCTAAATATAAATTAAAATTATTAATAACCGTAAAAATATCCTGATTATCAATACTTACTATTGTATCCGCAAACGAAACCGCGGCAGAAATATCGCTGCCACTTGCTGGATACAACACAACCCCAAAATTTTTCTTAGCGGATTTTTTGGCAACTTCTGCCACGTTATTATATAAATCAAGCAGCTTCTTGCGTTGGCTCAAATAATCTTTGAATAATTCGCTTATCACAAGCTGGGGATCGCGGGCAAAAACAGCGCGCGCTAATGCTATAATTGCTTCTAATGGTGAAGAAGCGGCCTCTCCCGAAGAAGAAGCAAAATTAGAATAATTAAACCCGGGTAAATAGGGTTGTGTAATTTTGGGTTTAAATCTGGCAATCACAGTTCCCTCTTCACCCTTGCTTTCATCCGACCTCATCTGCTCGGAAAAATCTTTCCCGTGATACATGCCGATACTATCATAATACCCGGCATCAATAAGTTCCCAGCCGGCAGTATTAAACAACCGTACTATCGGAACGCTGCTAATTGACTCATTATTCTTTAGGGCCTTCAGGGATTCATCGTGTGCGATTTCTGTAACGAGTTCTTTATTCTTCGGAAAGACTTCTTTTAATTTGCTTAAAATAAACACCGCAAAACCTTTTTCCCTTTCTCCTTCCACAACCTTTAACATCCCGCCGTTATTAATAGCATCCCTTTTTGTGTCAAGATTGAAATGCCCTATTTCTAGATTATCTTTATTCCTTAAAACAATGTTGGTGTCCCAAATAGAATCACCTTTTTCGATACTAATCACGTATTCCCCGCCATTAATATGAAATTTTTTGTTGTGCAATTTCTGCACTGCCCCGCGTAGTTCCGTAAGCGGCGAGCTGGCGAGCTGGGTTTCTCTGTCAAGTGACAAAGAAACACCTTTACCCCGCCTTTCTAATTCTTCCTTTAGTAGCCTGCTAATTTCAGCCAATACCTCTTCAGGGTTCTTTTCGCCTAAAACGCTAAACCATCTCTCATTATATTGACTAGACAGCGGCTGCAATATGTCAGCAAGGGCATTCTGATTATTCCTCAACAGATTCAGATACTCTTCGTTTAAATTCTCAAAGTATCCTTTAAATAGCACTTTCAATGTTTCTAACGGGCTGGGGAATAAGAATTCTGTATCTTTGGCATTAAGCATTTTTAATAATATCTTAACCCTCTGGCTAATTCCGCCAAGGTACAATTCTTTATTTCCCCCATGATCTTCCTGGGATTGAGTTCCAATAAGCTCTTCCAAATCATAAGTCATTCCGGTAAAATCAACATCCTGGTCGTGCAGAGTTTCATGATACAAGCCATTGTTCTGTTTGTAGCCCTCAGCCTTGCCCATATTCAGCATTATTACCAGCATAAGTTGATCGGGTTTTAATATCCTGCCTGTTGATAATTTGATATGTAATTTATCGGCTACATTGTCCAGTTCACCTATCGCATCCAATGCCCCGGATATCCTCTCGCATAAAAAGCCTATTCCATTATTTGCAATTAGCTGAGGTAATTTTGACAGGCGATGATAGTCAAGGCTTAAGCTAAACACAAGCGCCGCATTTTCTTCTTTGGCATCTTCCAGTCCGATCAGTTTATTATTAATAGGAAGGTAACCCAAATCCATAGACATACCAGACTCTTTTAAGCTAGCACCCCCTAGCCCTCCTAATTCAGAGATTTCTTCCATACCAACAGCACCTTCAACGCGTTTTCCTTTTCTGTCATTAATATAATACGCGGGTCTATTGCTATAAGAATTCTGCCCTGAACCTTTTATCGATAAAAACAACCCTCCGGGAAGTGGGATATAACATCTCCTGTTGCTTGCTACCCGGTAATTAGGAATCAACGTAAACTCCTCAGAGGTATACCGATCTGTAATTCCGACTATGACCTTCTTGCCATTTCCGGCCAATTCATCAGCTACCTTAGCGCTTCCAATTCCAAGAGCGCTATAAGAGGAAATTAACTCCTTAACTTTCTCAATATCCTGATAACCTAATAATTGCCTTGTGGGCTCTAAATCCCTAAATTTCAAAGACTCCGTATCTGATTTTTCAAGTACCTGCAAGAAAACTGGCTTAGCTGAACGATCATTTATCAAAATTTCCATGGTCTCATCTGAAAATAGATTCTTGAGATTATCATACTGATCCAACCCTTCATTTTTTAGATAGGTATTAAATTTAGTTCTCAACTCATTGGAATTAGAAAAAACAAATTTACTATTTGTAACCGGCGAACTGGCGAGGACTTCCTCAGGCATACTAATGTTCCTGTGCATTTCTTTTAAGCCGATTTCTGCGTTTTTAGCCTTTTTGGCCGCTATTGATCCGATTTCATTTTCAACCTCTTGCCAACGGTCCTTGTATTCGCTATAGAACTTTACAGAATTGGCCGGGACCTCTACAGTTTTACGGGAGTCATTAAGCTTATCAATTATACCCAAGGTTGCCCTGGCTATACCGGCATGGGATTGGCTTTTTTCTCCGGTAAAATCATCGCTCGTAACAGATATAGCCTCAAAATTTACGGAAAAATCAAATCCTTTTTCACTAAGCAGGTTACTTATATTTTTGCTCGCATTACTAAGTGCCTGGCTTATTGACTGCGCATCTAAAATACCATTACTCTCCCTGGCTCTGTGCATCTGATCGTTAAAAGCACCTAACAAATTAATATTATCCAGCTTGATAAGCTGATTACCGAAATAATGCCCTAATTCATCAAAATCATTGATAACTTTAAAGGGGAACTTTCCCGCTGCGCGCAGCTTTCTCCCCGAGCCTTCTATAATAGATAGGAAATTTGCCTCAAAAGTTGCCCCCTCGGCAGTCAATATATTCTGTCTGACTGCCGTAACCTGCCATTTACCCTTAACTGATGTAATTATATAAAAATTGTCGGGCGGCCCTCTGACTGCGAATATAAAGCTATCTGATGACTTCATTTTCTCCATTGCATATTCTAAAATTACGAACAGGTTCTGGCGCATAAAGGCAGCGTAGCCATTATCAAGCCGCACCTGCTTAGCCGCGTTATCGCCATGGCGCGTTTTCACAAATTCTCTTAGGGGTTGTAAAGATTTATTAAATTCGCCTGCGTATTCTTTTAGCTTTGAAAATACGGTGTCATCCAGCCTGGCGCCTTCTTTTATCTGCGGCCTTTCATTCAATCCTTCTACTCCTACCATTTGCCCGGCCTGCTTGGCTACTCTCTGAAAAATTTCAGCTTCCCTTAAGGAAGACTCAAACCTATTTTCAACAATCCCCTTTCCCTGAAGCCTCGCGGCCCCGGCAGATAAATAAGGCGGCAGGGCTTCTTCAACTTCACCTGTCCCCGGGATCCGACCGGATTCCTCAAGCATCCTGTCTAAGGTTAAGCGTCCATTTATGTCTCCGCTATCCTTAATAAAGAACACAGTAGTTATATATTCCTGGCTTCCTGCCCGGCCCACCCTGGCAGTTCTCTGAGCCATCCGGATTCCGTTAGAACCTTTAATTTCATTAACCATTCCGTCAGGCAACCTGGCAATACAATAACCCAGGTATTCTTTTTCAATCTCCTGCTGGATATCCTGAAGCACGTTTTTTACCTCTTCTTGTTGTAATGAACCTGGTAAAACCATAGCCACCTCATCAGACCTCTCTCCCAAACGAAAACCTATCCCGCCATGCCTACTTAAAACTTCCTTTGTGGTTCGAATTGCGTCTGCGATAAAAATATCGGCAATACTTATTCCATAGTAGTCGTTCCTGAGACGCAATTTAAGCATATCCGAAAAAATAATCCAGGCATGCTCGTCATTCCTTAATAAATCCATTGCCGTACCCTGGTCCGCGTCAAAATAAGCAACCGGCGAGCTGACTACTGACTGCTGGATCGGCGAAGAAGAAACACCAGCCGGATTAACTTCTCCCCGACCTATCCATTCTTTAAAATTAACCACCTTAAAAACATCTATAGTTTTAATCTCTGCTTCATCTTTAGGTAGATAAAGATAAGCGTTAAGATCAGGAATTACATCCTGAAGACCTTCTAGAGAAATGTCTTTTGGTACCATCGCCTCAATTACAACCCCAAGGGGTATATCTATTATTTTCTCCGAGCGCTCAGGCAAAAGAAGATCTTCTCCCAACCTGTCTTGCCAAGAAGGCCCTGGTTTTGTAATAATTTTTGTCAGATCATAAGGATATGTATGTAATACTCCCAACAATTTAATCTTTCCCGTCGCATATTTATCGATAAGTTCGGTTATATATGCCGGATCGTTCTCTACATAATCGTGCGTCTGCTTGAGATACTTTAAGACGGGAACCATTCTTTTAATGTAATACCCTTCTTCTAGCTTTGTCCCAAACAACAAGAAAACTTTCTCTTTAAAACCTTCGTCTGCTTTGGATAAAGTTTCCCTTGCTACATCCTCTAAATATGACAAATCCTTAGCTATATCTTCCCCCGAGAAAACGGTCTCAACCGGAGAGGAGGAGGATTGAAGTCCTAACTTAGAATACACATCTTCCTTAATAGTATTCCAATCTTCTAACGCTTTGCCTAACCGGGAGAAATACTCCATAGTATTAACAAAATTTTTCCGGTATTCAATAGGCAAGGTTTTTAAAACAGCCAGGACTTCCGGCTTGCTTAAGAACTGCGGCACAAAGAAAAACTTATAGCTTCCCTCCGAAGATGCCACAACTCCTTCTTTTTTTAGTCCGGGAATAACTTCTGTCTCTATGGCCTCTTTATCAAGTAAGGCATAAAAAGATGTTTGGTCTGCGATTTCCAGCAGGATTGACATGGCGTGGATTAATTTTCGTCTCTGCGGGTTAACTTTATTTAGAGCACCTAAGTAACCCAATTCTATACCTTCCTGACGAACGAGCCAATCAGACGTAGTTTTATCCATTCCTAATTCCGCTTTTAATTTCAGATTATTGTATCCGTCGGTAACCATATTTATGATCTTTTCGAGATTTTCCAAATTCTCTAAATTATTAAGCAAGATATCCATCTGCTGTCGTATTTCCGCTGCCGCATTTTTATAGCCTACTTTTGGCTGTGCAATATCAGAAGCGTAATCTGTACGCAGGATCATCGCCTCAATCTCATTATATAAATCCTCCTGTCCTTCTCGGCCAAAAAGTTCATTTAGATATTTGCGGAATTCATTTTTTAAATCTTTCGAGATCTTTTCTTCATACGATGAAGGTATTTCTTTTTTAGCTGAACCCATGTATTTTCTTATACCCATTAGATCCCGTATTTGGGCAATTGTTTCAGGAACATAAGCTGGTACACCTCTATCACCCTCAGGCATTCTAGAGTGGAAATCATGCAGCAATGCCGCCAAAAGTCCGATATTAATATCCCGGGGAGCGGCTTCTTTCAAATTATTTAGAAAGAGCAGAAATGCATATCCTACGCCTGCATTGTGACCTTGATTATGATAGAAATCGAATAAAAGCCCTTTATGCGATTCATAAACTTTTTGCAACCAATCTAAAATCTCTCGAATTGGCATAGCGCCTTTATCAAGATTTTTCTGGATTTCGCCAGGTATTTTCTCCACAGCTTCCCTGATCCCCGAATAAACCACCGGTGATGACGAGGAATCTACTCCTGCAAGTTTAATAATTCTTTCCCTATCTCCCTCTTTAGCATCTAGATAGGCAATCTTCACATTACCTTCCTGGTCGAACGTAACTGTTTTCATGCTCTCCTTGTCATCCTTCTGCTCAAGCGGAACATCTATACCTCGCTTTTTAAGAAAACCTTCTATATTCTCAAGCGTAATTAAATACGGGGCGGGACCATTTTTTTCCAGTTCTGCTAATAGTCCTTTTAGATTCTCGTCTTTTGTGGAAGAAATTATTGCCACTTTAACATTATCACCCGGCATATTTTGTAACATATTTTTTAAATAAGTTTCAAAATAGTACCTAACAAGATCCGGGTTGGAAAGGCCTCCTTGAATATGCCCGCTAGGAAGAAAATGCGCCATAAATCTGTTGCCATCTTTATCCATAGCCACAACGAGCAAACATACATTAAGATCGGCTTTTAAGGTTTCTGTCCTGCCTTTTGGAAGAAATTGATTATCACCCCGGAATACATTTATAGATGCAACTGGTGAGCTGACGGACTCGGACTTAATCGCGATCCCGGCAAATGGATTCTCTGTTGTGCCGCCTAATGCATTTATAGGACTGCTTGTATACGGTTTTGTTAAACTTAAGAATGGCCGATTGCTATTGATCGGCGAGCTGGCTATATTTATTTTACTGAAATCCAACCCCCCGCTCATATAGCTTCTTATAACCTGCCCCTGAGGGGTGTAGACAGGTTCTTTAATATTGTATTCGCCTTCTTTGAATGATTTCTGGTAAGCCTGAAAATAGTTGGTTTTAGACCATGGCTCTTTGGAGGTAAGCCCGGTTAAATTCTTTTTGTTTATAAGATAACTGTAAAGCCCGGTCTTACCGTAAAACTTCTGTTTAAACCACTGCGCAAGGATAAGCGAATAGTAAACTTGCCTTAAAGGTGCATATCTTTTGGCGGTGTTTACATCTTTGGTTAATTTAGGAATAATGGTTTTTCTGATTAACTGGGAGGAATATTCATTAAGTTTTTTCAACCTTTCATCAGTGAAGCTGTATACGCTTGAATCTTTCAGGTAATCCTGCTCCAACATTACTTTAAGGGTTGCTTTGTAGATATACGCATTATTGGCCGATTCTCTAATGATAATCTCACCCGGGACTATCCAAGGTCTGGTCAAGGTGGGGATGGTTATGGATTCTGTTCCAAAGAGCTCCTCGGCCTTTTTGTAGAGCTTATCCCAATAAACTCTACCCTCCGGAGTTTGGGGGGAGGTAGCCAGGCTAGTGTCTTTTTTAAGCTGAAGGTCTGCCTCAAGAAGGATTTTACCTACATCAGTCTGGGCCAAATATGGGTCTACGATATTATCCGGTGAATCAGGCCGAAGATTAACCCAAAAACTATCATTAGGCAAAGAGGTGCCAATAAAAAAGTAGTTTAAAAGCTCTTTGGTTGAATTTTCCAGATTTTCCCCGGGGACAGCCCCCTTCTTGGACAGCCTCTGCTCTTTTTCAAAATCCCCCTTATCCAAGAGCAGTTTAAAGTTGTTATTGATATTGTCGTAGGCAAGATATCTTAAGTGTAAAGGCCGGAATTTATTCTGGATGAGCACATTACGCAGCCCGGAAAAATAACCGGAGATATCCAGCTGTCCGGATATTTGAGCAAATCCGGATTGCTCAAAGATAAGCAGGAAACAAAGTAAGAAATAAATTATTTTAGGAAATTTGCGTTTCATTATTTTAAGATTGTTTTTTAGTGACTTTATCGGCTCATCGGCCTCAATAAGATAAGTATGCTATATAGGTAAGAGATTTCAAGGCTAAATAGGGTTGTTCGGGAAAGCGCTTTCTAAAAAACCTAGAAATGCCCTTGATTTTTATTTTTTATGTGGCATGCTTGAATTAATCTTTTTTGTTAACTTAAGTGGAGGACGGCGATAGCGAAAGCCATTGAGGATTATCCCCTCCAAAAAGGACCCTAGAAGTTAGGGCCCTTTTTGTTTATGGGGATATTTTAAGGCTGGGTTCTATTTTATATACGCCCGGATGATTTTTTGCTCGGTAACCGGCCGGTCTTCGGCATTAACCGGCGTATTTTCGATTTTTTGCACTACCTCTAAACCAGAAACAACCTCACCGAATATAGTATGGCGCATATTCAACCAGGGAGTCTTGGCGCAGGTGATAAAAAACTGGCTCCCGTTTGTGTTGGGCCCAGAATTAGCCATGGCTAAAATCCCCGGGCCGTCAAACTTAGCTACCGGACTAACTTCATCTTCAAAGGGTTTACCCCAAATTGACTCTCCTCCCATGCCGGTACCCGTAGGATCTCCGCCTTGAATCATAAAACCTTTGATTACGCGGTGAAAAATCAAGCCGTTGTAATACCCCTTCTCTGATAATTTAACAAAATTATCACACGCCTTAGGCGCAACATCAGCTTTTAATTTGATCTCGATATTTCCTTGATTAGTCTCTAAAACTACAGTCTTCTCCTCCATAGCAAAAATTCCTCCATAGCAATTAATCAAACACAGGGTTAATAAAACCACAAACAGTTTCTTCATACCTTACTCTCCTTTTTGTTTTTGCCTTTCCAGAAGGATCTTCTGGGCGACTTCACCGGGAACCTGGGTATATTTATCAAACTCCATAGTAGCATTGGCCCGGCCGCTGGAAAGCGAGCGGAAATTAGTAGCATATCCGAACATCTCTGCTAAGGGGGCCTCGGCTGAAATAACCTTTTGGGTGGCCTTGGCATCGATGTTCAATATTTTCCCGCGGTGTGAACATATAAATCCTACACAACCATTTACATACTCCTCAGGGGTTGAAACCTCCAGTTTCATGCTGGGCTCAAGAAACACCGGGCTGCCTTTCATAAACGCGTCTTTAAATCCAAATATCGCTGCCATCCTAAAGGCAATTTCTGATGAATCCACCTCGTGGTATGAACCATCAACCAGTTCTACTTTCACATCCACAACCGGATAGCCGCCGTAAGCTCCTTTTTGCATGGCTTCAATTACCCCTTTTTCAACCGCCGGGATAAATGAACGCGGGATCGCGCCTCCCTTAATACTGTCAATAAACTCAAACCCTTCTCCGCTTTTATTAGGAGCGATCTCTAAAACTACATGGCCATATTGACCGCGGCCTCCGGATTGTTTTATATATTTACTCTCTGCGCTAGCCGGCTTTAAAATAGTTTCACGGTAAGCAACCTTTGGTTGACCCACGATCGCCACAACCCCAAATTCCTCTTTTAATCTATCCACGATAATCTCTAAATGTAGCTCACCCATTCCCGTAAGAATAACCTCTTTGGTCTCCTCATCAGTTTCTACCTTAAAAGTGGGGTCTTCTTCTGTGAGTTTAGCCAACCCCTTACCCAGCTTATCCTGATCATCCCGGCTCTTCGGAACAATACTTAGAGATATTACTGGCGTGGGAAATTTTATCGCTTCTAAAATTACGGGGTTATCCACATCACAAAGCGTGTCTCCGGTTATTGTATTAGCTAACCCCGGTACAGCCACAATATCTCCGGCAAAAGCATAATCAATGTTTTCACGCTGATTGGCATGCATCTGCACAATGCGGCCGATTCTCTCTTTTTTATTCTTCAATGTATTAAGAATATACGTGCCGGTTGATAAAATTCCTGAATACACCCGCACATATACAAGTTTACCCATGTGTTGGTCAGCCTGTACCTTAAAAGCCAGGCCGCAAAACGGTTCCTTGATATCCGCCTTGCGCAGCAATTTCTTCTCCGGGTCATTTACATCGCTTCCTTCAACCGGAGGCAAATCAAGCGGTGAAGGCAGGAAGGCAACAATAGTATCTAATAATTTCTGTACCCCTTTATTTTTAAAAGATGCGCCGCAGGTAACCGGAACCATTTTATTAGCAATAGTCCCTTGGCGGATAGCCTGATACAATTCAGCTTGGGTAATTGAATCTTCTGCTTCCAGAAATTTCTTCATGAGATTCTCATCCAAACCAACTGCGCGTTCAACTAGAATATGCCGGTATTTGGTCGCCTGTTCTTTATATTCATCTGGAATTTCACTCACAGTAAATTCTTTACCCAAAGATGCTTCATCATAGATATAAGCCTTCATCTCAATTAAATCAACCACTCCGCGGAATTTATCTTCACTGCCTATAGGTATCTCTAAAGGAATGGCATTGGCACCTAAATCCTTTTCAATCCCGCTTAATACGCTAAAAAAATCTGCTCCGGTACGATCCATCTTATTTATAAAAGCAATTTTAGGAACATGATATTTATCAGACTGCCTCCATACTGTTTCTGACTGCGGCTCTACACCGCCAACGGCACAAAATACCGCGACAGCCCCGTCCAGAACGCGCAAAGAACGCTCTACCTCAACCGTAAAATCAACATGGCCGGGGGTATCGATAATATTAATCCGGTGATCTTTCCAAAAACAGGTAGTGGCTGCAGCAGTAATTGTAATACCACGCTCCTGCTCCTGTTTCATCCAATCCATGGTTGCCGCGCCATCATGCACCTCGCCGATCTTATACGACTTTCCAGTATAAAAAAGTATCCTTTCAGTAGTAGTAGTTTTTCCGGCATCAATATGCGCCATGATCCCGATATTTCTTACCTTGTCCAAACTTATACGCGGGGTTGCCTGCGATTTTACCTTAGGCTCATCCGCCTTTTGCTCGACTATTGCGGGGACATCTTCAGCTTCTTCTTTGGGGGGTTCTGCTAATTTTTGCTCAACCACGACCGGAATTTCCTCTTTTGAGGCCTCTTCTACCTTATGGCCTGCTTCTACCGGTGGTTCTTTTTGCGGGGCCTCTTCCTTTTTCGGTTCTTCTGTTATTTCTATCTTATCTAATATAACTTCAGCATCCTTTTGTTTAATTTCTTCCACAGGAGATTCTTTTACTTTTACCCCCTGACGAAGATGCGCAATCTCTTCAGCAAAACTCTTTAATCTTTCCTGGTTGGCCTCCAGATCCTTTTCCAGCTGAGTATATTCTTCATTCAATTTATTAAACTCTGACTTAGGAATCCACTCGCTAATTTTCTCTTTACGCTTAAACTCAGCAATAATAGCTGAATATTCATTAATATCCTTAAGTTGCTTTTCAATCTGGTGCTTTTGTATCTGCACCTGCTCTTCCTTAAGTTTAACCTCTGCGTCTTTTGCCTCTAAAGAAGCTCTGGCTTCGCGGATCTCCCGTGACAAATTTACATTTTTAGCAAACTCCCCCTGTAATTCATTCTCCTTGGCAATAAATTTATTCCTTAAATCCAGGTTCTCCGGTTTTATCTTGGATAACTCTGCTTCCGCTCTGGCTACCCACTCCTCCCTGCGTTTCAACTCGTCGGAGAAATTAGCTTCTTTTTCTTTAGCTGCCGTAAATTCGGATTTTTCTTTTTCATGTACAATCTTAATCTGGCTTAATTCTTCCTCTAACTCGGAGACTTGTTTTTGCAGTCGCTGTATTTTTTGTTCCTTGCCCGGATCATCTGACAAAGTTGACTTTTTATCGCTTTTCTTAGGCTGTACTTCGCCGGGTGTACTAAACACCCCAAAGACAGCATAGATAACCATACCTACACCTAAAACCGCCAATACTAGCATTACCGACGTCATCTTTACCTATCCTTTGCTACCGCTGCTACGCAATTTTTCTAGGCGCTCTTTGATTTTAGCTTCATGGCCTATATCCGTAGGTTCATAATAGCACACTTTCTTACGCGTATATTTCTGTTTCACAAAATGATCCGGATAATCATGGGCATATTTATACCCTATGCCATGCCCTAACTTCTCCGCGCCGCTGTAATTAGCATCTTTTAAATGATCGGGAACCTCTTGCACTTTATTCTCTTTGATATCCTGGCTGGCCCGTTCAATCGCTAAATAACTGGCATTTGACTTAGGGGCGCAGGAAACATAAATAACCGCCTGGGCCAAAGGGATCCTGGCTTCAGGCATGCCAACGAACTCAGAAATCTGTAAAGCCGCATTGGCCAAAACTAACGCCAGGGGATCGGCATTCCCCACATCCTCAGCAGCTAAAATACAAACCCTGCGGGCAATAAAACGCGGGTCTTCTCCGGCATAAAGCATTTTAGCCATCCAATAAATCGCTGCATCAGGATCGGAGCCGCGCATGGATTTAATAAATGCCGAGGCAGTATCATAATGACCGTCTTCATCGCGGTCATAGATGACTGCTTTTTTCTGAATAGACTCCTGGGCAATTTCTAAATTAAAATTAATCCAGCCGTCTTTTCCCGCTGCGGTAGTTAAGACCCCTAATTCCAAAGCTGCCAGCGCCCTTCTGGCATCGCCCTCGCAACTCTTGGCTAAAAAATTAAGCGCTTTTTTATCAACCTTGATTTTAAAGTTGCCCAACCCTCTCTCTTTATCCTTCAAGGCATTATCTATCACACTTAATAAGTCTGCTATCTGAAGCGCTTTTAATTCACAAACAATCGAGCGGGAAAGCAAGGCGGAGGTAAGTGAAAAATACGGATTATGCACTGTCGCCCCAATTAATACCAGGCCGCCTTCTTCGACATCGGGCAAGAGCACATCTTGTTGAGCCTTGTTAAAACGATGAATCTCATCAATAAAAAGAATGGTCTTCTTCCCGCCTTCTCTTCCCTTTATTTTAGAGGTAGCGATAATCTTTCTTAATTCTTCAACGTTAGAAGTAGTGGCGTTTATCGCCACATAATTTGCCTGAGTAATATTAGCAATACACCAGGCCAAAGAAGTCTTCCCGCAACCAGGAGGACCAAAAAGAATAAGCGAACTAAGCCGGTCAGCTTCAATAGCGCGGCGCAATAATTTTCCCTTTCCCAATATATGGTCCTGGCCAAATAATTCATCGAGGTTAGCTGGCCGCATGCGTGCTGCTAAAGGCAGATTCTTATCCTGGGTATTTAAAGTTTTTTGAGTGAATAAATCCATAAAAAAATCCCCGCAGGAGTGCCGTTGGATAGATAGTTTGAACCGTTGCTTTCAGGTGGGCGCCACTCCTTAAGCACACGTGCTTAAAAGAAGTATCGGCTCCCTTGAAAATAGTGTTGGTTCAATAATTATCAAATCTCCAACGTGCACCGCAGGGATATCTAAAAGAACTTTTTTATTCCAAAAGAAGTATAGCACATATTTATGGTTAAAATCAATCCCGGATGCGCTTTTGCTATTTTTTCTAACGCAATTTTATACCAAAACGCTCTTCCAGCAAAGTGCAGATGGCATTATGTAGAGGAGCTACTTCTTCTTCGGTCAATGTGCGCTCAGGCGCCCTATAGGTGCAAGATACGGTTAGGCCCCTAAACCCTGGAGGAATCTGTTTACCCTGGTAATAATCCACAACTTTTGCCAAAGATAATAACGGGGCGCCTTTACCCTCTATTGCTGTAAGCAATTCTCTTATAGAAACTTCTTCCTTAACCACAAAACTTATGTCCCGGGCAATTGCCGGATATTTAGGAATAGTCGTAAACTTTTTTGCCAGGCTTATATGGGAGAATAATTTTCCCAGGTTTATTTCACCCAAAATAACCTGTTTATTTTTAATATCAAAAGAACTTAATATTTGCTCATTTAGACTCGCCATAAAACCTACTTCCTGTTGATCAATAATGATACTTACCTGATTTTCCCCCCGGGGAGAGAAATCATAACTCTTAACCCCCAGTTTATTAAGTAAACTCTCTAGAATCCCTTTTAGGTGTAAAATAGTAACCTCATCCTTAACTAAGCTCTGCTTAATAAAAAATGGCCTGGCTCCGCATAAAGCTATGCCTAAAGATAATGCTTCCTCTGCAGAATCAGGTTTAGCGGAAAAAACATTCGCTACTTCAAAAATATTTATATACTCCTGCTGTTGATTCAAATTATAGGCCAGGGTACGGATAAGGCTGGGTAAAAGTGAAAAACGCAAAACCTCTTGTTCTTTACTCAAAGGGTTTAAAATCTCAACCGGCTGCGCATCCTTCTTAATCCCGGATTTTGCAAGCAGGCCGCGTTCAACTAAGCTATAAGTAATCGCCTCCTGCAAACCTAATCCCTGCAGTATAATCTTTATGTCAGAGACAACTTCCCTGTTACTAGGTATGCTTTTGTGCGGCTTTACTGCAGGCAGGGAGAGCGGAATCTTCTCATATCCATAAATACGGGCGACCTCTTCCACTAAATCTATCTGTGTTTTTACATCTTGGCGAAAACCGGGAATTTTAACTGTTAGAATATTTTTACCCCGGACCTTTACAGTAAAGCCTAATCCGGATAAAATTTGTTTAACTTTCAAAACAGACAGGCTGATCCCTAATACCCTGGATATATAATCCATTTCCAGGTTAATTGCTGATTTGGCTTGCCTGATTGACCCGAGGCTTTTATAAGCATAAGGTTTTCCAAAAGCTAAGGCGCTAATTAATTTCAGTGCGGAAAAAGTTGCGCTCTGGGCATTTTCCAAGTCCACTCCTCTTTCAAATCTATATGCTGATTCAGATTGCAGCCCTAATTTCTGCCTGCCCCGGCGCACAACAATAGGATTAAATACCGCAGATTCAAGCAGAATATTACACGTGGCGTCAGTTACCTCTGTATCTTTGCCTCCCATAACTCCGGCTATAGCCACCGCCCTATTTTTATCCGCAATGACTAAAACCTCATTATCCAGTATTTTTTGCTGGCCATCGATAATAGTTATGCTTTCCTTTGGCCTGGCCCGGCGCACATGAATAGCCTGCTGGCTTAATTTATCCAAATCAAAGGCATGCAATGGCTGGCCTGACTCAAATAAAACATAGTTGGTAATATCCACAATGTTATTTACGCTGCGGCATCCAAGCGATTCCAGTCTTTTCTTGAGCCATTCAGGCGAAGCAACGACCTTAACACCGCGAATTATCATTGCGCTATAGAACGGGCAATCCGTACTCTCGGCCACCGAAATCTCTACAGGTTTAAGGCCTTTTAATTTTACCGTCGGGGATTTGGCTGACTTAAGCCTTGAACCGGTAATTGCGCTAATCTCCCTGGCCACTCCCAGGATGCTTAACCAATCAGGCCGGTTGGAGGTAATTTCAATTTCAAAAACAAAATCCCTGCCTGCCGGACAGGCAGGCTTTCCCAGGTCTTCCAGGGAAACTACCTCTAGCCCCGCCATAGTTAATTTATCTGCTAATTCTTTAGGAGATATTTTTATATCTACAAAGTCTTTTAACCAGCTGTAAGTTACTTTCACCTTGCTACAACCCTCCGTTTAAAATTTAAAACTGTTTCAAAAATCTCAGGTCATTCTCAAAAAACAAGCGGATATCATTGATCCCGTATTTTAACATGGCAATCCTCTCCACCCCCATACCAAACGCAAAACCCGTATATTTACCGGGCTTATAACCCACTTGCTTAAAAACATTGGGATGGATCATGCCTGAACCTAAAATTTCAAGCCAGCCCTTTCTGCCGCAAACAGAACAACCTTTGCCTTTACAAATGATGCAAGAGATATCTACTTCTGCCGACGGCTCGGTAAACGGGAAGAAATGAGGCCGGAAACGCATTTTGATATCTTCACCAAAGACACTTTTTACAAAAAGTTCTAAGATGCCTTTTAAATCTGCAAAACTGATGCTTTCATCCACTAAAAACCCTTCAATCTGATGAAACATAAAAAGATGGCTGGCATCCACGGCATCCGGACGGTATACCCTACCCGGGACAACTATTGCCAGCGGCGGCTTATGCGCCTTCATCACGCGCACCTGCACCGGAGAGGTATGGCTGCGCAACAAGAGCTTGGAGTAATTTTTTAAATAAAATGTATCGAATGCGTCACGCGAAGGATGGTCCAGGGGAATATTTAAGCCTGTAAAGTTATTATACTCCGTCTCGATTTCAGGCCCCTCGACAATTGAAAAACCCATGCGGTTAAATATACCGCATATCTCATCTATGACCTGAATGATCGGATGACTACTCCCAAGCTCCTGGGCAATCCCGGGCAGCCCGATATCCTGGGTATTCTTATTTGCAGCATTGCTTTGAATTTTAAAGGTCTTTTCTTTTTCTTGAAAAAGTTCGAGCAACCTATTCTTTAAGGCATTGGCTTGTTTTCCAAATGGGCCTCTTTCTTCTGCCGGCAGAGCGCCAATTAAACCGGTCAGTTCCGCAAGTACCCCTTTTCTACCCAAATATTTAACCCGCACCAATTCCAATTCCTGGACAGAGGTGACTACGGATAAATCATTTTCTACTTGTGTCTGAACAAGGTTAATATCCATATTAAAAGCAAGGCTCCGAATAAAATAAGACTTAAATTCTTTTTGTCCAGATTCAATCTCCGATTAACTATTCTGCCATTTCCAAGCTTGCGCGATCTCTGCGCATGGATATCCAGATCCCCGCCGTGTTCAAGGCAGGCGCGATGGAATATACCTACTATCTCCAGGCTGTCTCCCCGGATTTTATAGTTACCCGCAAACTTGATTTCTTTTGCCAGAGGAGCGCTCATCCATACGCCCAACGCATTTTCACCGTCGCTTATATTAACCCAGGCAAACTCACCGCGCAACATTACATCCCCGATAACTTCGCCAGTATAAGTTATTAATTTGCCATCATATTCTTTGGCGTTTTTAATTAACTCACTACTGCTTATGCCTTGAGAAAAAACAGAAGAACTCGGATAGCTCATTAAGGCAAGAGATAAAATTATTAAAGCTAATTTAAAATTAATTTTCATTTTCCTTTAATTATCGCAATCAAAAACCCGAGAATTGTAAACACTGACATAAACTCTAAACGTCCAGCCCACATCTGTATTATGTAGGTAACCTTCAGCGCTACAGGCATACTAATATTAGTAATCCCGCATGATAATCCGACATTAGCCGCTGCAGACGTAGATTCAAAAAGAGCGTTTAAGAAAGGATGGCCGTAAAACATACCAACTAGCGCACCCAAGCCATATAAAATTATATAAGCCAAGGTAATAATTAAAGCACTTCTGACCATCTTGTCCTCTAAAAACACTTCTATGATGTGATGAAACCTTTCAATAATTAATGCTCTTTCGGGCATGATGATCCTTTTTAAATCTTCTTTAAAGGCCTTAAAAATAATTCCAATACGTAACATTTTAATCGCTCCGGTAGTGGAACATACTGCACCGCCTAAAGCCATGGCCATAATTACCCCTACTAATGCCAAATGGTTCCAATCTGTAAGAAACTGCTGCGCATAAATAGTCTGGAAACCTGTACCGGTGTGCCCTGAGATAAGCTGATAAAAACCTTTTCTAAAAAGAGTTGTTGCCGAAGGATAACTGCCAATTTGCGCTAAACCCACGGCAATAATAGAAAAGGTGGCGATAATGGTAATAAAAAGTGTGCTAGTTTCAATATTCCTGAATATCTCTTTTCGGTTACCCATCCACAAATGATAATGTAGTTTAAAATTAAGCGCCCCCAAGATCATGATAATTATGGTGATAACTTCATATATTATACTGTGGTAATAAAGTATGTTTTGCGACTGCGGGCTAAATCCCCCAGTGTCAAATGCCGCCATAAATATACATGCCCCGTGGAAAAAAGAATTAAGTGGTTTCATCCCGTTAAATATACCGGTTATACCTAAAGCAAGTGTACCTAAAACCAGATAAACAAAACTTACCATCCAGATGAACCTGGAGGTATGCACTACATTCGGCAGTATTTTTTCATCGCGTGCTTCTCCCACGTACATTTTAAATGCCCCGGAAAAACCACGCACAAAAAATGAGAGCGCAATAACCACTATGCCCTGGCCTCCGAGAAACATAATCAGATGCCGCCAAAGATTGTGAGTATAGGATATATGGTCGAGATCCTGCACTAAAGCTAGACCTGTAGTAGCAAATCCGGACATGGCATCAAAACATGCATCGAGGAAAGACTTCCAGTGACCGCTTAAATATAGCGGTATAGCACCCAGGAACATAGCCACGACCCAAGAAAGACTGACCACAATCATGCCCTGCATCCAGTTCAAATCCTTATCGGTGTGGCAAACTTTAACCAGGAGTAGCCCTAAGAAAACAGATATTTCAATACTGATAAGAAAATCCAGGGTAGGATTAAATTCTCTAAAACATAACCCGGCCAAGATCGGGATGACCATGGTAAAGGCCAATCCCAGGATTATTTTTCCAAGATAGAAACCAATGATTTTTAAATCTTCCAGGCGGGGTTTAAGGATCATAATTTAAAATAGATTGCCAGACAGATTAATAAGGCTGCCAGCATGATAGAAAAAACGTATAGAAGTTCAGTAACAATACCGAAGACAATATTTAAAGCAGGCTTAAATTTCATTTTTAAAACTTCCCGGCTAAAAGGCTTAATAGCTGAGGTTCATTGCCAACCAAGGTAAGCGCGATTACATCATCCCCGGGTTTAAGCACCGTATTACCCTTGGGCAGAATCACCTCTTCTCCGCGGACGATAGAAACCAGGACAGCGTCTTGAGGCAAAGTAATATCTTTTACTTCTTTATTAATCACCGGTGAATCACTGGGCAAATCCACGCGCACTATAGCGAGTTTGCCGCGCTTAAAACTCATTAAATTCACAAAATCGGAAAAGGAAACCTCTTCTTCAATAACTTTAGCAATAATCTTGGTGGAATCAACCGGCACATCAACCCCAAGTTCATTAAATGTATGCTCATTATCAGGGTTGTTCACTCGGCCGACTGTGCGCTGTAGATTAAATTTCTCTTTGGCTAATTGGCAAATAATCAGGTTATCTTCATCCTCGCCGGTAACTGCAGCTAAAACATCAGCGCGCTCAATCCCAGCCTCTTCTAGTATCTTAGGATCACATCCATCGCCATTAACCACCAAGGCCTCTAATTCCTTGGCGATTTCATCGCAGACTATGCGGTCTTTATCAACAATACTTACCGTATGTTTCCCCTGGCAGAGCCTTTTAGCTAAGAAATAGCCTACTTTGCCAGCGCCAATAATTAAAATATACATATCTACTTCTCCCCTAAATGGAACTTTTCCCTTACCCCTTGAAGGCTGGAAACTTTAACTACGCCCATTAAGGTGTCTTTGTTTTTTAAAACAGTCTTGGACTCAGGAATAATAACCCCCTGCATCTTCTTAATTGCCACTACTATAAATTCTCCGGGAATATTTATATCCTGAATGGTTTTTCCCACCAATTCGTTCTTTACTTCAATTTCAATAACTCCTAGATCCTTGGATTCAATCAGGTAACTGGAAAACCTGCTTTCAATTATTTTATCCCTTAGCATGGATGAAAAGAGCATTGTTCCGCTGATAATATCCAAACCAAGGGCTGCGTAAATATGTGCCCGCTGCGGATCATATACGCGCGCAAAGACTTTAGGCACGCGGAATATCTTTTTGGCAACCTGGGCACTGATTAAATTAGTGTTATCTCCGTTAGTCACCGCACAAAAGGCATCCGCTTTCTCAATCCCCACCTGTTTCAAAAGCGCCAGGTCAAAACCATTGCCTACCATAGTTAAACCATTAAAGGTGTCTCCGAGACGGGAAAAAGATTCCCGTGATTTATCAATGATCACTACATCATGACCCTCTCCAGACAAAAGCTTGGCCAGCTCTGCTCCCACCCTTCCGCAACCTGCAATAATTACATACATAGATAACCCCTTCGCCTAAAGGAACAACCTTACTTCTTAATTATCTCAACTATCTTATTGAAAGCAGGATTATCTCTTACTGCTAAATCTGCCAATATCTTGCGATCCAGATTAATCTTAGATTTCTTCAGGCCGCTCATAAATACGCTATAAGTAATCCCGGATTGCCGACAAGCTGCGTTAATACGCGCAATCCAAAGCCTACGGAATTCACGTTTCTTTTTTTTACGGTCCCGGTAAGCATACCTAAGCGCATGCATCAATGTTCTTTTTGCCTGCTGGTATTGCTTACTGCGGTCTCCCCAAAATCCTTTAGCTTGTTTTAAAACCTTCTTCTTCCTCTTACGAGTTGCTACACTGTGACTAGCCTTTGCCATGTTTTCTCCTTTAGAACATTACCTTAACCATAAGGTAACATCGATTTGATAAATCTTACTTCTTTTTTTCCAGCAAGTGTTTTGCGTTTTCTTAAATTTCTTATTTTACTGGTTTTTTTTGACGAAGCTAAGTGGCTTTTGCCACCGGGTGAATATTTTACCTTACCTTTTTTGGTAAGTTTAAAACGTTTGGCTACCCCTCTTTTTGTCTTTAATTTTCCCATTTTTTCTCCTTGCACAAAAAGTGCACACCGGTCCGTCCAATTAGGCCGGGTGTTGCCCATAAAAGCACACCCGCGCAATTTTCGCCACCTGGCGAACACTGACCCAATTCCTGTCTGGGTCAGGTGACTTTACTGGCGCGCGGGGTGTTACTACCGGCGCGATGCTTATCAGCGTTTGGTGCTGATTAGCGCCGGGTGTTTTATTATATCTTATTTTGGTGAAATCACAAAGGACATAATTCTACCTTCTAGTGACGGTGCCTTTTCTACTTGACCTTCACTCTGCGCATCAATAATAAATTTATCTAAAACCTTTCTTCCTAAATCTAAATGTTCCATCTGCCTGCCACGGAAGAAAAGATTTACTTTAACTTTATCTTTTTTCTTTAAAAAACTTACAGCTTGTTTAACCTTGGTCTCAAAATCATGCTCGTCTATATTCGGTTTAAGGCGGATTTCTTTAAGACGACCCTGTTTCTGGTGTTTCTTGGCTTCGCGTTCTTTTTTTTCGAGGTCATATTTGAATTTACTGAATTCAATAATCCGGCAAACCGGCGGAGTAGCAGCTGGAGCAACCTCCACTAAATCTAACTCATGCTGGCTGGCAATCTCTAAAGCCCTCTGTGCAGACATTACCCCCAATTGGCTCCCGTCGTGGCCAATGACCCTAACCTGCGGCGAGCTGATCCTCTCGTTTATACGAATGAACTTTTTTATAGCAACCACCTCACTTTCTATTTATGTTGCTGGATCTGATTAATCAACCCCTCAATAAATTTATCTAATGCAATTGCGCCCTGATCACCGCTACCCTTTTTACGCACACTTACCTGCCCCTGTTTTGCTTCCCGGTCTCCTAATATTAAACAGTAAGGAATCTTATTTAATTCCGCGTTACGGATCCTCTTGTCTAAGGTTTCATTACGTATATCCATATCTACGCGTATTTGATTTTTTTCTAACTCTTCCTTTACTTTCTGGGCGTAAAGAGCAACCGATTCCTTAATCGGAATTAACAAAACCTGAGTAGGGCTTAACCACAAAGGGAGCTCCCCTTTGTAATGCTCAATCAACGCGCCGATAAATCGCTCCAGGCTTCCCAATAAAACTCTATGCAGCATAATCGGCTGCTGTTCTTTACCTTCGGCATCGACATAAGTCAGATCGAATCTTTTAGGTAAAGCAAAATCGCACTGGATAGTTGCGCATTGCCAGGTCCTCTTAAGTGCATCCTTTAATTTTATATCAATCTTAGGGCCGTAAAAGGCGCCGTCTCCCTGGTTAATTTCATAAGACAGGCCTTTTTCTTTCAAGGCATCTTCTAGCGCGCTAGTTGCCTTTTGCCAATCTTCATCCGAACCAATAGATTTTTCCGGCCGGGTACTTAACTCAATCCCCCATTGCTCGAAACCAAAAACCTTCATTGTTTCAAAAACAAAATCAATTATCTTTTTAATTTCCTCTCTTAATTGCTCCGGCAAACAAAATATATGCGCATCATCCTGGGTAAATCCACGCACGCGCAGCAGCCCGTGCAAAACCCCGGCTTTTTCACGTCGGTAAACCGTACCTAACTCAAAGAGCCTTATGGGAAGTTCGCGGTAAGAACGGCTCTTTGATTTATAAATCAAAATGTGCCCCGGACAATTCATCGGCTTTAAAACAACCTCCCGGCCTTCTTCATCGGAAGAAAAATACATATTTTCTTTGTAATAATCATAATGGCCGCTGATCTTCCAGAGCGCGACATCCATAATATGAGGAGTAATTACCATTTGATATCCGCGTTTTAGATGCTCCTTTTTTTCATAGTCTTCAATGATCGTACGTAAAAGCGCTCCCTTAGGATGATAAAAAACTAACCCGGCTCCGGCCTGCTCATGGTAAATATCAAATAACCCCAGTTGCGGCCCCAGTTTCCTGTGATCACGCAACTTTGCTTCTTCTAAGGAATTTAAATATTCTTCTAATTCTTTTTTTGTATTAAAACAGGTGCCATAAATCCTCTGCAGCATGGGGTTAGTTTCAATCCCATGCCAATACGCACCGGCGACTGATAATAATTTGAAGAATTTTATTTCCCCGGTAGAATTAATATGCGGGCCGCGGCAAAGATCTAAAAAATTATTCCCGGTCTTATAAATAGAAACGGTCTCATTCGATAAATCTTTAATCAGCTCAACCTTATAATCTTCTTTTAATTTTTCAAATAAACCTATTGCTTCATCTCTGCCTAATTCTTGACGTACGAAGGTTTCATCCTTATTGATAATTTTCTGCATCTCCTGTTCAATCTTAAGCAAGTCTTCGTTACTGAACGGTTCTTTTTTGTCAAAATCATAGTAAAACCCGTCTTCAATAGCAGGGCCTATTGCTAGCTTTGTCTCTGGCCAGAGTTTTTTCACCGCCTCAGCCATGACGTGGGAACAAGAATGTCTTAAAGTATTTAGATCCATATTTTGTTGAATAATTAAAATGGGCCCAAGTGGACTTGAACCACTGACCTTTGCGATGTCAACGCAACGCTCTAACCAACTGAGCTATGAGCCCGGGCATTTATTAAATTGGGCAAGAAGGGAGTCGGACCCTTACGACCTTGCGGCCAACAGATTTTAAGTCTGTCGTGTATGCCATTCCACCACTTGCCCGTTAAAAACTTAGAGGCGACGAGCGGAATTGAACCGCTGAATAGTTGTTTTGCAGACAACTGCCTTACCACTTGGCTACGTCGCCAAAAACTATAAATATTTTTTTACTTCTTTAACAATATCCTCTGTCTCTGCTAAACAACCTAACCCCACCTTGCCGCAGGCAAGCACGCCTTTACGCGGTGCAATAAATTTATAACCACAAGATTTTAATTTCGCGATATTACTTTGGGTAATCTTGTTATTATACATATTCTCATTCATTGCCGGAGCAATTAAAACTCTTGTTTTACTTGCGCAAACCGTACAGGTTAAAAGATCGTCGCAAATACCGGCGGCAAATTTGGCGATAATATTGGCTGTCGCCGGAGCGATTAAAATTAAATCCGCTTCTTCTGCCAAAGACACATGCTCGATCCGCCAGGTATCCGGCTCATCAAAAATACCCGCTCGACATACTCTGTTCCCGCTTAAACTGGCGAAAACAATCGGCTTAATCAGCTCCTCTGCCTCTTTAGTCATAACTACCTTAACCGTAAAACCACATTCCTTAAACTTCCGGATAAGTTCGCACGCTTTATAAATCGCAATACTAGCAGTTACGCCTAAAATAATATTTTTCCTGGGTTTCTCCATTATTTTTATTCTTTTGTTTTTATTACCCTGGCTTCTATCTTGCCTTGCTCAATCTCATGTAAAGCCACGGTAGAAGGTTTTGCAGAAGCCTCATCCACAATTAATCTTGGCTGACCTTCAGCAAGTTCTAAGGCCCTTTTTGAGGCCAGAATTACCAGCTTATAAATAGAACCCAAACTCTTATCTAAAAGTTTCTCTCTGCCCCGATATCCCATCTTTTACCCCCAAGTATTATGTTAAACGCTGCTTTCCTTTAAAAATATCCTCTTTAATTCCTTAAGCGCAACCCGCAGATTCTGGTTCAGAATGCGATAATCAAATTGTGCGGCTGCCAAGATTTCCCGTTTCGCCAGGCGCAGACGCTGCGTTACTTCTTTTTTATTAGTCTCTCTGCAACGGCCTTCAATCCTTGCCTTAAGCACGCTAAGCGAAGGCGGAAGGACAAAAACTGTTACTGAATTATAGGGATAGATTTTCTTAAGAATCCTTGCGCCCTTAAGGTCTAAACATAAACCAAGATGTTTGCCTTTTTTAAGCCGGTTTTCTACCAGCTCCCTAGGCGTTCCGTAATAATAGCCCAAATACCTTGTCCATTCAAGAATTTTTTTCGCTTTTAACAAGCGCCTAAATTCGCCTTTGCTAATAAAAAAATAGTCTTTCCCCTGCTTCTCCCCTAAGCGCCTGGGCCGGGTAGTAACAGAGCGTGATTTTTCCAGCAATTTAGCTATTTTTCTATCTTGGATTAATCTAGTCAGAAGGGTAGTTTTACCTGAGCCCGAAGGCCCGGAGATTATAAAAATTTTACCTGGCTTATTTTGTATTTTTTTGGCTTTCACTACTCGATATTCTGCACTTGTTCGCGGATCTTCTCAATCTGGCTTTTCATCTGTACTGCACGCCCTGAAATAACCAGATCAAAAGACTTCGCCGCCAAGGTATTGGCCTCGCGTTGCATCTCCTGAGTAATAAAATCCAGCTCCTTGCCAACAGAACCGCCTTTAGCAATCTTCTGTTGAAAATTCTTTATATGAAAACTTAAGCGATCCATTTCTTCAGCGATATCCGCTCCTTTTAAGAAAGCTAAACGTTCCTCTTCCGCTTTTATCTTGCGGAGCCTTATTTTTACTGCCGAGCCGAACCTGCGCTTAATTAAAACTAAATCTTTTTTAAGTAACTCGCTTCTGTTTTTTAGTAAAACTGCCAAAGCCCTGCCCTCCTTCTGCCGCGTCTTTAACAACTCTAAAAGCGCCTGCTGAAGCAAGGGTTTAAGATGCTCCCAAATATGCGTACCCGCCGGTTTATTTTCCTTAAGCGACAAGATACCCGGCAGCCGGATTAAAGAATCCAGAGCCAACCCATCTTTAATCTTAAACTCCTTTTTTATATCATTTAACTCATGCAAATAATTCTTCAAAAGCTTTCGGTTTACAAATATACCCTGTGCCTCTTTACCCTTTATGTTTATGGCACAGAAAATTCTGCCCCGCCTTATTTTTGCCTCAATCTCTTTTTTTAATTTGTCCTCAATAGAAAGCATTCCTTCCGGCAGATGAAAAACGGTCTCCAGGAACTTATGGTTAGTACATCTTAATTCCACGCAAATTCTGCCGATAGAATCAATTTCTGCTTCTTGGCTGCCGAAACCAGTCATACTGCTAATCATTTTTAGCTCCAAACCTTGCTTACTATTTCTTCCCGCATTAAATCTTTTGTCGAATAAAGATCCACAATGATCTCGTCCGGCGCAAACCAAAGCTTGATCTCCCTTTCGGCTTCGGATTCATTGGATGAAACATGAATTACATTTTCGTAAACTCCGGATGTGGTTATCCTGCCGTAAGAACCCCGAATAGAGGTCGACTCGGCTTCCTCAGGATTGGTAGCTCCTGCTAATTCCCGACATTTTTTAATCGCGTCCTCTCCCCAATAAACCAGGGCCATAACTTTCTTGCGATCGTGCAACTGCCCCTGGAGATATTTAATAATTTCCCCAAAAAACGGCTTATCTTTTAAATGCTTATAATGTTCTTCGGCCAACTCCTTTGATACGCGCACCATTTTCGCGGCGACGATTTCAAGTTTTGTCTCGGATAAACGTGTAAGGATATTTCCGGTGAGCGACTTCTTTAACCCGTCGGGCTTGATAAGAATTAAAACTGCCTGTTCCATTATTTATTTCCCTCCCTTAATTACATTGACGATACGCTCAAGATCTTCTTGAGAATAAAATTCAATATTAATATGACCGCGCTTTTTCCTTTTACTGATCCTGACCTTGGTAGCTAAAGCATGTTGCAACTGCTCTTCCAAAATAGCAACCAATGGTTCACGCTGACCCTGGCCAATTTTTCTTTTTATTAATTTTGGCCGGTTGCTTTTAATCAAACTCTCCAGCTCGCGCACAGAAAGCCCCTTAGAAATAATATCTTGAACAAGTTTACGCTGATGGTTTGCATCTTCTATCTCTAGCAGGGCGCGGCCATGCGCAAAACTAATGCGCCCATTTTTCATCTCTTCTTGAATCTCATGGGGAAGCTTAAGCAACCGTAACGTGTTAGTAATAGTAGCCCTTGCCTTACCTAAAACTTCGCTTATTTTTTCCTGAGTAACTTTAAATTTATCTATTAAGTGTTGATAAGCATGTGCTTCTTCAATAGGATTCAACCCCTCCCTCTGAATGTTTTCAATTAGAGCCAACTCTAGGGAATCTTGATCGCTTACATCGCGCACAATAACCGGTATCTCCTTTAGGCCCAAGATGTTAGAAGCACGAAACCTTCGCTCTCCAGCAATTAATTCATAATTATCCCCCCTGCGTCTAACCAAAAGTGGCTGTATAACTCCTTTTTCTCTAATAGACTGAGATAATTCTTCTATACTTGCCTGGTCAAAGCTTTCTCTTGGTTGAAAGGGATTCGGTTTTATTTGTCCAGACTGGACATAAATAATCTCTTCTTTATGTGTTTCGCCTTCAACCGTTCTCTCTGGAATTAATGCGCTTAAACCTTTTCCTAAAGCCCGTCTTTCCATTAAGACTCTCCTTGTCCCTGTGGGATTTTTGAATTCAACGGTAAACCTAATATTTCTTTACTAAGCTCTTCATATTTTTGAGCACCAAGAGAACCCGGGTCATACAAAGCAATGGGTTTTCCAAAACTTGGCGCCTCGGTTAAACGAACATTCCTGGGAATCACGGTCTTATAAACTTTCTCCTTAAAATGATTGCGCGCCTCTTGAATAACTTCCTTAGTGAGGTTAGTGCGGAAATCTGCCATAGTCAAAAGCACACCTTCAATTCCTAGGGATGGATTAAGATTTTCTTTCACAAGTCTAATGGTATTATGTAGTTGCGTCAATCCTTCCAGGGCATAATATTCACATTGCACTGGGATTATAACTGAATCAGCAGCGCATAAACCATTGATTGTAAGTAACCCCAGGGAAGGAGGTGAATCGATAATCAAGAAATCAAAATTTTCTTTTTCTTTTTGTAAAGCTCTTTTTAGTCTATATTCCCGGCCTAATGCCCCAACTAACTCTACTTCTGCTCCGGTTAAATCTAAATTAGAAGGCGCAAGCGTAAGGTTACCAATACCAGTCTTCTGCAAAATATCAACAAGCTCGGATTCTTCAAGAAGAATATGATATGTGCTTTTTTTAATATCATGCTTGTTTATCCCAATTCCGCTGGTTGCGTTTGCCTGAGGATCCAAATCAATCAGCATAACTTTCTTGCCTGACATAGCTAGATATGCTGCGAGGTTAATGGAAGTAGTAGTTTTACCTACTCCGCCCTTTTGATTACAGATTGCGATTATTTTACCCATTGATATTGCTGTAGTTACGCTTAGTTCCCCGGGAAACATCCCTTTTGACTAAATCAATTATCTCAAAACTAAAACGAATGTCAAGTGTTTTCTTTATTTGAAATCGCGCTTACGCGCACCTTAGCAGGCTTAGCTCCAGGCATACCAAAAAGACCTTTTTTCTCTTCAGATAGAACCTGTATTTTTACACTTTTTCGTGGCAGCTTTAATTCTAGTAAGGCCTTTTGTATGGCCTCTTCAACCGTGTTACCCTCAACTTCTAAATATTTTAGTCTTTTCATTTTTGTTTATTCATGCGTATTTGATAAATAAGCATTAACGCGCTATTTACAAACCAATAAAGCACTAATCCTGATGGCATTTGGTAAAAAATAACCCCAAACATAATAGGCATAACAATGGACATCATTTTTTGCTGTTGAGCTGCTTCTCCGGTTGCTTTAACCATAGAGATCTTTTGTTGCACAAACATGCCTATAGCCATTAAAATTGGTAAAATATTAACCTGGTTACCTAAAAGTGGTATTGAATTTTTAAAGGTAAAAATCTGATCTGGAGAAGAAAGATCTTTAATCCAAAGGAAATGCGCGCCCCTTAAGGCTACCGAACGAATCAATGCCTGATACAGAGCAAAGAAGATCGGCATCTGCAATAACAGGGGCAGGCAACCTCCAAGCGGGTTAACCTTATGCTCTTTATATAGTTCCATTATTTCCTTGTTCAATCTTTGGGGATTGTCCTTAAGCTCTTTACGCAAAGCTTCTATTTTAGGCTGCAAAGCTTG